>Ga0187884_10001760_pt1 | contig 19064 bp, 27 predicted proteins | sample June2016WEW_20_4_FD_132983 | JGI IMG/M metagenome (GOLD analysis project Ga0187884, IMG submission 132983) | Peatland microbial communities from SPRUCE experiment site at the Marcell Experimental Forest, Minnesota, USA - June2016WEW_20_40 | ecosystem: Environmental > Terrestrial > Soil >...
GCCCGCGCCGCCCTCGACGCCCTCGCCGCCCGCGACGCCCGCGACGCCCGCGCCGCCCTTGCCGCCCGCGACGCCCTCGCCGCCCGCGACGCCCGCGACGCCCGCGACGCCCGCGCCGCCCGCGCCGCCCTCGAGGGTTCGCAAGGAACTATCGCTTCGCTCCAGGCATTTGCATCCTGGTGCATACACCGCGGCAGTTGGTACTGGTGGGGATTCGACTTGTCGTGGCTTTCAGTAACGCTCTTCGGCGCGTTGCAACTCAATCTGTCCGCGGTTCAGGCCTGGGCCGAGCCTGTGTTTGACGCGTTTCTCGCGGGCGGATGGATGTTGTATTGGACCGAGGACACCCTTTACTGGGCGGCGAAGCCGGAAGTTCACAAAGAAGCGACGGCGCAGGGCCTCGAGCGGCTACACAATTCATCGGGTCCCGCTCTTCGCTCGGATATAGAAAATCTCTACTTCTGGCACGGAGTTATGGTGCCCGCCTTCGTCGTGACCCGACCAGACTGGATCACGCTGAAGCACATTGCCGACGAGGACAACGCGGAAGTTCGGCGCGTCTTCATCGAGCGCTACGGGTTGAGCCGCTACCTTCTCGATAGCGGCGCGCAGAAGCTCGCGGAAGACGAATTTGGTGAGCTCTATCGCACCGAGATTTCCGGCGACGAGCCCCTGGTCATGGTCAAAGTTCTGAATTCAACTCCGGAATTGGACGGGACGCAGAAACCTTATTTCTTGCGTGTCCATCCCGAGATGCGGGTGCTGCTGCCGAACGGCGAAGGGCTCGGAAACGCCCAGAACGCCACTCCGCTCAATGCAATCGCATCCACGTTTGGCATGACCGGAAAGCAGTATCTCGAATTTCTGGTGATGCAGACCTGAAACCGCCGAAGGTTTCAAGGTTCTCTATGAAAAGAGCGAGCAGCAGCGCCGGAGTTGACGCGATTGAAGTTTTAGGCATCGTCTTCGTCGTGCTGAAACTCACGGGCAAGGTCCGGTGGTCGTGGTGGTGGGTGACGGCGCCCTTTTGGGGCCCGGTGGCGCTCGTGCTGACCGTGGGGTTTCTCTGGATCGCGGTTTGCACCGTCTTTGATTTGCGCAGCCGTTGAAGCGGGATATGGACACGATTGAAGAAATTCGCGCGGATGTGCGGCAGGAGTTGATCAACAAGGGCTTCACGGGCGAGATGGCCGCGGCTGCGGAGGAAGGCGTTGCCGCGAGCTGAAAGCGAAGTGCTAGCTGCTGATTTTCTGCGGAGAAACTACGCCGCAGAGGAAAGGGGAAGGTGAGTCGAGCCGCCAGGAGACGGGAGCGGGCGGAGATGGAGCGATCCCGCCTCGCCCCTCCCCTGGCGGTCTGATCTTACTCCCGATTGAAGCAGCCGGAAAGAGAGCGCAGGAAGGGAGAACGACATGATGAAACTCGTAACGATTAAGGGCGAGCGAGAAGTGCTGGGACGGAACGCCGCCATGAAGCTGATGCTGAAGAAATTCGCCGACGAGACACGCGCGGCGCGGCCAAGGAAGAAGCCGATCGAGCTCCCGGGCTTCCTCCCGGACTTCGAGTTCGAGCCGTGGAGAAAGTTTGGAAGCTAGTTCGGGTGAGGAAAGGAGGTCGCGGAGAATCGCCAGAGCCATTCGCCGGCCGTCGCTTGTATCACAACAAAGTGATATCGGCGGCGGCCCGGCCAATGAGTTTCGTCATTGGTCGTTGGTCGTTCGCGAAGCGCATAAAGCTAATTATGAAAACGAAAACCATCGAAGTTTGCGCCGAATTTTTTCTGCAACTGCTTTCGGCTGGCCACCACGCTGGCGGCTACACGGTCGTGAAGGACGGCATTCCGGACGATGCCAAAGTGTTGAACGCCGAGGTGAGCTCACCCGGACGGATCTCACTCCTGATCGAGAGCGAATCCTTCGCAGACGTTCATCCTGGAGCGCTCGTGCCCGTGCTCGTCCCGGTCGTCGAGCGTTGCACGCTTTGCGCTCTGAACGAGCCCATCTTTTTCAAGGACCACGCCGACTTGCTCGGCTGGCTGAAAAACCGCGGGGCTAAATGACGGAGCCACAGTGGGGCCTAATGACCGAGCTTGCGTACAACGCGATGCGGAATGAGCTGGACCGCCGCCGCAAGATCTTCGCGCGGTTGACGAGCAACATGCGCGCCGCGAGGGAGCGGAAACGAGCGGAACGGCGGCTCGCCCTTCGGCATTCGCGAACGGCGAAAAGCGAACCGCGAAACGCGCGAATGGATGTGATCGCATGACCTGCAAATTCTGCGGCTGCACCGATCGCTGGCAGTGCGAGGAGTGCGACCTCTGCCGTGAGCGGATCGTTAGCGCAATCTGGGCGGAGCTTGGACGATGACGTGGAACCGCGACACCGTCGGAACGGATGAAGATAAGACCCCACCGCAGCAGCGCGTCTTTCGCTATGACCTCGATGTCTACGAAAAGATGCTGCTTAAAGCTATGTGGGAACATGCTCCGGAAGGCCGGTGTTCGGCTTCGCTCAGCCGCCTGTCCGCTTATTCCAGCATCTCTGTCGGGAAAATTAAGTACATGATCCACGGCACTCCTGGGTCAAAGGGGCACCGGCACAAGTCGCGAAGAGGGTTACTGGCGCGCGGGATATTGACGCTGTTGAATTCTGCGAATGCTCGCGGGAAAAAACAGCCAGCCCGCTACCAGATCAACGAGCAGGCGATTCCCATCAGTCTAAAGATGCGGCGTTATCTCGAAGCCGACTCCCAAAAAGAACTCTTTGAAACAGTGCCTACGGAAGGGGTCACGGCGTGGCCCGGTCACGGCGTGACGGGGTCACGCATGCGCCTGAAGGGGTCACGGCGTGACCCCAATTCTTTAAGTACTGATTCTTTAAAAACAACGACGTCGTCGGCGACGGCGACGAAGGGGTCACACTGTGACCCCATCATCGACCGATCCCAGATGTCAAAACTCTTATCTCAATTTTGTCCAAACACCGACCAACAAGTCCTGGACAGAATCATTCAGGACGTTCTCCGTAAAAGAAGCGATGCGCGCACCGAGGAAATTCTGCATTTCCTGGCGGTGAAAGGCGCGCAAAGTTTGTCGCGGAGGATTGAGAACCCTGCAGGGTTCCTGATTGCGGCAGTGCCAGAATGTTTTGCCGGGGAGGCATTCGAGGAGTGGCGAAATCTCCGGGCGGCGGAAGTAGAACGGGCGGCAGTAAAAGCGGCAGTACAAGCGGATGTAGAAGCGAAGGAAAAGCAGTGGCTCGAAGCGAACGTTACAGGCAAGTGTTTAAGCTGCGCGCGTCCTAGGTTCGTGTTTTCGTCTTGGACCAAGTACTGCGGCTCGTGTAGCCAGGCGCGCCACGACAGCGTAAAAGCGGGAGACACGTGATGAAAGTCAATGCGATTTTTGTCGAAACGAATGGCCCGGAAGGGAAGCGTGTGGCGCTCGAATGCAGCGTTTGCGGTATACGGTTTTTCGACCGCATGTCGCGCGGAGAGCATCCACGGGTCCTCGAGAGCGGGGTGTCGCAATTCATCGATCACGCGGAAAACGCGCACCAATCAACGGGAGGAACGATCCGCGTGCCAAGAAAGGCGGTAGCAGCATGACGGACGAGGAAATTCGGCACATCTTCATCGAGATCGCCATGGGCCGCGGCCGGCATGGCTCGTTTTTGATGGCCTTCGCGAACGCCGTGCAAGCGGCGGATCCGTCAAACTTCGCGCTCGTCCGTCCATTGGCGCTCCTGCTGATTTCGAAGTACGGGCTCGACGAGTATCTTGACAATTTTCAGGAGAGCGGGTGACCAGTGGGCGATAACAATCCAATCCACGGGGTGGTCGGTTGCGTGCCTTGGGGCGAGCAGCTAGTCCTAAGCGTTGAGCGCCATTGCGCTAACTGCGAATGCGCGATCGCTCTCGACAAGCAGAACGTCACAGTAACGAAGGGGATGGGGTGCCATGGACTGGCGGGGCATAAGCTCGGTTTGACCTATGCCGAGTTTATCCAGTCAAAACAGATGGGAGTTAAAGGTATGGGAACTATATAGTTCCCAAAGGTATAGCTCCCGCCTTCTTCGGGGTCTTGCTGCTGCTCCTTCGGACGAAGCCATCAGCCAGTTCGTGATTGGAAGGGGAATATGACGGAGGGAGATGCGCGGCGCTTCGCGAACATACGGCGCGGCGCTCAGTACGGAGTCACGCGGAAAGACTTGGCGTGGCTGATTGCGATGGTCGAGAAGCTCGATCGGCTGGCGTCGGCGCGGGCTGGCATGTTACCGCCGAGATCGCCGAGCACGCAGAGAGAGTCATCGGATGAGAGCGAGATTTGTAAGTCACTTTTTACTCACTTATAAGCCGCCTAGGAACGGCGGGGGAAAGGAGAGGATGCTCGTATGACCGACAGCGAAAAACAGCAAGTTCAGCAGGAGACACGGCGGCAGACGCTGAACGATTGCGCCATGATCGCCGCCTTAGAAAGCCACTACTGGGCAGGAAACAAAGATCCACGGCCGCACATGCGGGATTTTTCGATGGGCGCGATCGGCGCGTCCGCCAACATCTGCGCCGCTATTTTCATGGGCCGCTCCGTTGCCGAGGTGGAAGCGGAAATTGTGAAGCGCAACTAAAGAGGGGGGACCGATTTGAAGGACGATCTGCTTTCCATCTTAGCCAAGAAATACGCGTTGCCCTATTGGGCCTTCATTCGCGAGTTCCGGAACGCCACCGGATTCAGCGCCACGCGCTCCGCCGACGCGCTGGCCTTTGGCATGTATCGCTCGCGCGGCCAGGCGATTATCGGCTTTGAAGTAAAGACGGTGCGCTCGGACTGGCTCCGCGAATTGAAGAATCCGGAGAAGGCCGAGCCGATCGCGCAATTCTGCGATTACTTCTACCTGGTCGTTCCCAGCCCGCCATTCCAACTGCCCGAGGTCGCTCAGCCGGAGGAACTGCCCGCGCCCTGGGGACTGATTGGGATCAACGTGGTCAAGGGCAAAAGCATATTTCTGAAGCAGGCGGAGAAACTGGACGCGGCGCCGCTGAGCCGGCCGTTTCTGTGCGCGATCGTGAAGCAGGCCATGGATTCGGTCACCGTGCCTATAGCCGACGCGCTCAAAGAAGCGCGCGCGGCCGGCTACAGGGAAGGCCAGAAGCGTGCAGAAGAGATGGCGCCGGGCGACATGCAAGATCTGCGCGACCTGGAAAAACAGGTGCTTGCCTTCGAAAAGACCAGCGGCATACGGATCCATGCTTGGGAAGACGGCCAGGAGCTGGCCGCGCTGGTGGCGCTGGCGAGGAAGCTGAAAGGCGGCGATCAGAAAGAACGGCGCGCCCTCGAAAACGCGCACAGCATCCTCGCGCATGCCACGTTAGACGTCCGCGAACGGATTGCCGAAATGGAGAAGCTGCTGCGGAAAAAGGCGGAGGAATCATAGCCAGCATCCCCGCCGACTTCACTCTTCGCTTTTCGGGAAAACGGAACGGCGAATGACGCTACGGAATAAACAGCGACCCGAATTTTGCCGTTGTCCAGGCTGCCTGCAGGAACTCGTGAAACTTCGAGGGCGGCGCGGCCATGCGGTGCACGGCCAGCTTCATGTCCCCGGACATCGCCGCCGAGTTCGCGGAGATCGCTTCTAAATTAGCCGCGGCGGCGTTCCCGTGCCCCAGGAGCTCCTGAATTTCGGGATCCCCCAGACGCAGGTTCAGCGTCGTTTCGACCGCCGTCAGGCCATCGGCCGACCCTCCGAGCTTCTGGAGTGTCGCCTGGAACTCGTCTCCGTTCGCGGCAATCTGCCGGTCGATCGAGGGCAGCGTTTCTGCATTAAAGTGCAGTAACGTGCCATCGACAAACGACCGGTCGATGCGCGAGATCAGCAGGCGCAGCGCGCGCCCGGTGGCGGCGGCTTCCGTGCTCGTCGCTTCCCAGTTTTTGCGCTCTTCGCGGGCGGCGCCGTCGAGCGTGCCGGTGGCCGTGTCAACCTTCTGAATCGTCCGATCGAGGTCGCCGGTGGCGGCCGAAGCCTGCACCAGCACCTGGCGCATGGCGGCGAGGTCCTCGTGCAGGTCATAGGTGACGACCAGGACCGCCGCCGCCGCCGCAAGCGTCAGCAGGACAAGCGCCGAGTAGAGCGCGGCTTTCATGGCTTTTTCACCGCCGAGGACGCAAAGCGCGCCGAGAAATTCCTGGGCGAAGAGCAAAGCAAAAACCCCTCTTGTCTCTCTCTGTGAACTCTGTGAACTCTGTGAACTCGGCGTTCTCGGCGGTGAAGCCTTTTAGATCTTCTCGATCGCGGCGATGACTGCCTTGACTTCGGCAATCGCTGCCGCGTCGAGCGAGACGCTCAGCCCGTTGGCCGAGGCTGCGTCTCCGGCGCCTTTGACGGCAATGATTGCCGTATTCAGCAGGCCGAGCGCCACGTTCGTTACCATCGCCGTCCCTGGCCCCGCGAGGCTTGCGAGCGACGAGATTTCGGTGGAATTCTGTTCGACGAACGAGGCGACCTTGACGGCATCGCCTTCGGCGGCTTCGAGTCCTGCCTTGATTTTTTTGGCAATATCCAGAACTTCGGTTTCAAGCTTTGCGGCTACGCTCATGGTGTTGCTCCTTTTTTCGTTTTTGAAGAGATGGTTGGTTTCTGAAGAGGTGAAGTTTTGGGAGAGGCGCGCTAGTCCCCCATGATCGATTGCAGCAGCCAGCTTGCAATCTGGTCGCGGCGCTCCGCCGGACAGGTTGCGAGCAGAATCACGCTGTAGCGATAGTGGGCGTTCGCGGAATGCGCATTCGTTTCCCGGAGCTTCTGGCCGACACGGTTCAAGCCCTGGTTCAGCGAATTGAGGGCGCTGCGCACGACGAAGTAAAAGCCTCCGGCAGCGAAGATCAGGCCGGGAGCAAGAACCTCGAAGGGCACATTGACGGGGTGCATCGGAAGCTATTTCTGGATTGGCGACTGCGCCCAGTGCAACAGGACGCCCCAAACGGTGACGATGGGCACGGAGTAAGCCGCGTGAGCGCCGGCATAGGCTTGCACCGACGGCGTGAGGAAGACGACAAGACCCGCGCCGACGGTAACGAGCGTGGGTAAAAGTTTTTTCAGCATGGTGGTACCCTCCTAAGAATTTGTCGCATCCCAGTCGCCTGCGACCTCGTCGTAGATGGCGAGAACTTTCTCTCCGCGCTTCGGGTCCGTCGACCAGGTCTCGGAAACTTCCATCACGTAAGTCGTCGCGGATCCGGCAGCGAGAGCGTTCTTGTAATGCGGATAGACCGAGGCAAGGCGCTTCAGGGTGGCCATGCGGTCGGCGAAACACGCGGCCCAATCGGGATAGACAATCCAGTTGGAATTAAGCGCGAGCCACTTTCCGTCCAGGAATTCGCGCGTGGGTAGGCTGTGCGTGCCGTAGATCGGATGCAGGTGCTGCTTCGTTCCGAAAAGATTGTTGTCTTTCGCGGCCAGCTCCGACCTTCCATAGCCGGATTCGAGCGCGGCCTCGCAGGCTGCCATTTCCGGGAAAATGTGGCCGGCGCGTTCGGCGGCTTGCATTGCGCGGCAGAGAAAAGCTTTATTTTCTGGCGTCATGGGAGCCTGCCTCCAAGTGAATCGCGGAGCCCCGTGCCTCCCGAGGGCGACCAGCCCGTTCGGCCCAGGGCCCGCGAACTTGATAAATTGTCAAGCTTTGCGGCTCGTCGTCGTTCGTCCTTCGCGGTTCGCGAATGGCGAAAAGCGAACAGCCAACAGCGGAAAACTGCAAGCGAATGGCTGAGAGCCGGTAACTAGACTTGCCATGCCGCATGCGCGGCATACATCACAGCCCGATCGTACGGATGCGGGCAGGAAAGATGGCTGGAGACGATATCGTTCTCCGGGCGTGGCCAGTAGCGCGAGCCCTTGTTGACGAACTTCCCCCAATCGTCGCGGTAAGCCAGCTCCGCCTCAACGTGCCGCCCGAGAATTCGGCCCGTCCAGAAATCCTCAGCCTGCTGGGTAATGTCGTCTCGCCCGATGCCGAGGACCGGGGCGTCGACGAGCAGGCGGAAGGCGCGCCGGCTCAGCCAGTAGCCCGGCCCGCCCGAAGCGTAGTCGCCTGCCTGCTGCAGGCTGACTCCGGGCGGCGGGACGTCGCCGCGGAAATCGCCCTGGTAATCATGCTGCTCGAAGCCGCAGGCCATCAGCCGATCGACGCGGACGTAAGTGTCGGGGAAGCAGCGGAAGACAAAATCGTAGCCGTACACCTCTGCCCAGCCGAGCGAGGCCCGCGTTTTATACGTCAGATGGGCATAGTCGTCGGGAACGTCGGGTAAAACGATCGAGTCCTCGAGCTCGGGCTCGCCTTGGCCGATGCCGAAAAAGAATTTGTAAGGGACGCCGAGCGCGATCGCATCTTTCAGCCAGGTGTCGCGCACGGCCTGGTTGTTGCCGTTCCGTTCGAAGTCGCCACAGCTCGAAATGGCGATTAAAGTTCTCACCGCTGGGCTCGGGATGCTTCCCCAATTCCGTTGAGCGTGTGGATCCGCCGGTGGGGATACTTCTTAACGAGCCGCCAGCCGCTCGCATGGAACTCCGGCGGAATGACGGCGAGCGTAGAGTTGTGGTGCAAGAGCACGCGCACGATGCGAGCATGACGGCCATCCGCCATGGCCTGCAAACATAGGTCCGTAGCCCACAGGTGCCAGCCGAGCTCGGCATCGATTTTGTACTTACACTCGCGATGCAGCACTACGGCAAACTCATCGATCGAGATTGCCGCGTTTGATTCTGGCCAATCGAGGAGATGCCCTCGATCGACGACCGTGCCGGCGCCGACGGGCTCACCGCGCCGGTCGAGCTCCATGCCGCAGAAGCCAAGAATCGTGTGACCGGTATCGGCTTCATGGATTTCCGCGAGGGTCCGTTCGATCGCGGCGCCGGCGCCTTCCGGGAAAAACACGTCCTGGTGGCAAAAGAGAATCCAGGGACGAACGGTTCTTTTTAGCCCAGCCTGAAATGCCGCCGCGGCCGACTTTGCCCCCCGGCATAAAACGATCTCCGCGCCGATTGCTTCGAGCCCAGGGGACGCGAGAACGTTTCGGCTCAGTGCAGCCTCATCATTTACGGGCACGACGACCGCAAACTGGCCACTCATATTCGCAAAACTCCCAGGCCGTAGCATCCAGGCCGCAGTTCGGGCACGCTGCCGAGCTTCTCCGCGTACTCGACGAGCGCTCGACGGACGCCGGCGCCCTCGAGTTCCGTGTCATGCAGCAGGATGACGCCGCCTTTTCTTACGCGCGGCCCGTACTTCGCCAGGTCGCTCTGGACGGCCCTGTAGCTGTGATCAGCGTCGATGAAAAGCACGTCGAGCGATATTGGAACCTTACTCAAAATGCGCGCCGCGTCGTATTCGCTGTGCCCATGCAGGAAAGTCCACTGCGGGTCGTCCAGAAAAACGTCCGTCCCGCAAGCGGCGGTGATGTCGACGCTGTAAACGTGGCCGCCGCGCTCTCTTACCCCCAGAATCAGCGCCGAGGTAGACGCGCCGCCGCGCACGCCAATCTCCAACACATTTCCGTGCGCCTCAGCCCTCAACGCCGGAAGGTGCTCGAAAATGTCGGACAGCCGATTTGTCGATTCGCGGGCGTAGATGGCTTCCGGAGTGCTCTTCATTTCCATCCCCAGTTCATTTCCATCCCCAAGTCGTGAAGAAGCCGCCGGGCCTCGCGGTCTCGACTTGATATCCACAGGCCTTAAGAATTTTCTCGACAGCGCCTAGTTGTGGACGCATAGGACCTCATCCACATGTCCGTGCCGAATTCCGCGCCGCACGAGCTCCTCGATCATCAGGCCGTCGCAGTATGATGGGCTTGGGGTTTGCGGCTTGGCGGGGAACCCGATCCAAGCCTCTCGCGCTAGCAGGAATCCCGTCTTGTCGATGAAGCACGGGACCGGCGCGGTCTTGAATACTTGGTACTTTTTCCCGATGCGGCGGTCGTAGAGCATATCGCAGTGCACAAGGCTGAGGCTGTCGGCGCGCGCTTTCGTGAGCATCGCCTCCTGAAACACCGGCACATAGTAGGAATCGTCGCTTGGCAGACAAATCCAGTCGCCCTTCGCTTGCCCCTGGGCGAAAAGCCACTCTGCCGACCAGTAGCAGTCCCAGGCTGGCGTTGGGTAGAACGCCGTGTTGTGGTGCCGGAAGCGCGGATCGGCGAGCGAAGAAACGATTTCGAAGTGCGCCTCCTGGAGCTCGGAAGTGCGCGCGTTGTCCGCGACAATGACCTCAAAGTCTGGATCGGTTTGCACTTTCAGCGACCAGAGGACGCAAGGCAAGCGCTCGGGCCGGTTGAAGGCCGAGACGATGTAAGTCACGCGCGGGCTCATTGGACGACTGCGACCGAAGGCTTCACGCGCCCTCAAATCTCCCGCAATGACTCTGAGGACTCCATCCGCAGCAAGCTTTATGCCGGTTGTTCCAGTCCTCTTCAATCGCCGTCCTGTTCGGTTCGTAATGGAAATACGGGTGGATGCGCCAGCGACGGTAGAAGTCCCAACAAACGGTCAGGTTCCAATTCTGATCGCCGACCCGCAGGTTCAGGCTTGCACTGTGCGAAGCGCGAAAAGCTTCGATGGTCACGATGATGGTCATGACTCACGATACCTCTGCCGTGCCATCCGCTAAAACGTAAACGTCGATCCCTCGCGCTTTCAGGCACGGTCTTCCCGGCTGCCGCGCCCGCGCCCGCATCTTCGGGTAGTCGCGATTCATCCACTGGAAGTTGCGCGGAAGCTGGTTGACGTTCGCGCCTTCGACATAGGCGACAGACCAGTACGAGCGCTGCAGATCGATGAAAAATGCCGAGTGCTCGCCGCCGCCAATCTTCACCGCTCCGCCATCCCACCGTATGCCGCCATGCTGTGGCTGGAAGATTTTTGTCCGGATGAGAGAATAATTCACGGTGAGGTCGCACAAGTGGTACTTCGCGCCCTGAATCTCGCCCGACCCGTGGTAGCGCCGAACCTCGCGCAGGCTGCGCTCGCCCGCTTCCCAGCAGAATTCGTAAGGATTTCCGTCCACGCGGCCGGAGACGAGCGCGAGCGATGGCACGGCGTCGAGAACCTTCTGCATCGCTTCGACACCCTCGCGCACCGCGGGCTCGGAGAAATTGAAGTCGTCGGAAGCGATGAGCACGTACTCACGGTCCGCCAGCATGATGGCCGCATTCGCTTTCGCGCCGAAGCCCGAATCGAAGGGCAGCCAAGCGCAGGCGTGGCCCTTCCGCCGCAGGTCCGCATAGCGCGTGATCTTCTCGCGGGCCTCATAGCCGTCGTCGACCACAACGATCTTCGCGTCCGCGAAATTCTTTTCCAGACCATCCAGGCAGGCCATGAGATAGCCGTCCCGGAGGAAGGTTTTGACCATGATGCTGACGCGCGAGAGCGAGCCGGCGGGCTGGTGGTACTCGCCCAGGGCCGAGCGCTTGCCCGATTTGAACTCGGCATGCACCCTGCGCATTTCGGCCGGAGTGTACTCGCAACTGGAAATCACGGCGTTCCCGGCGAGCGGGGCTTCCCTTCCGCTGATGGCGTTGTTCTTCGAGGACTGGACGACAAATTGACTCTCGTGGTGCGGGCTGATGCCGAGCGAGAGAAGTTTGTTTCCCGTCCAGCGATCTTCCGAGAAATCCTCGTTCGGCTGCCATTCGAGCGGGGCCAGCAACTCCATCGCCTTGCGGCTTAGCCCATAGGTAAATCCCGAGCAGTAGGGCCCGGGGTAATTCCCGGAGCAGCCGCGCAATCTTCCCACGTAATCAAGCGACGTAAAGTTGCCAGCATACAGCCGTTCGGGTCGCAAGTAGCAGTCATCGTCTACTTTCGTGAGATGCGTGTATCCATGCTCTAGTGCCCAGCGCCGAATGAGCTGTGTTTTTGCGGAGAGAAAGTGATAGCCATCCTCACAATCGAGGATCACTTCGTCGTCATGCTTCGCCTGCCCGCGTCCGAGAAAATATCTCACATCGGCGTCTTCGACTTCCGTGCCCCAGGTCTCGCGCACGGCATCGGCCCGATCACGAAAAGTATGGCAGGTGGTGACCGCTAGAAGATTGGGATTAACTGCCGACATAACTGTCAACGACGAAGTGCGGGACCACGAGATTTTGCGCGGTCGAGGAATTGTTGTAGAACCCGATCCCGGCTTCGTTCGCGGGATTCGTCAAGTAAGCCGTGGTCGATTCCTGATAGCAGCGATCCCAGGACTGCCCATCGACACTCACATAGAAGGTGTACTTGCCGTAGCTCGAATTGATGCGCAGCCAGACCGGGCCAACAGCCCATGCGGGATTCGCAACCGTGTAGGGCTCTGTCGGCGTGCCGGTGAAACTCGGATAGTGATCGATCTGGATCACCGGATTCGAAGCCGTCGCCATGTTGACCTGGAAGCTGACAACCTTCCCGCTGACGGTGTCGACCAGGTTGATCCCGTAGGTGACCAACTTGCTTCCCGTAACTGGAGGATTCGCGGCAAAGCAGCCGATGATGTCGAAGTCTTCGGCCGCGATCGACTCGCCGAGAATTTCCGGATTCACGGAATTGTACGTCGTCATCACCAGGGCACCATTGGCGTTGAAGCCCTTGGTCGCGTTGACGTGATAGAGCCAAGTGGTGAGACTCGGCGGGCTGATCGTCGACGGCGATAGGTAGTAGGAAATGTCGTCATTCGATCCGCCACCGCCACCGCCCTTTGATGACCAGTTTCCGGTTCCATCAAGGCATTTTGTTGAATCGTTCGGCGGCGTGGGGACAGCTCCTCCGGCAGTGTTCGTCATCACCGGCATGTAGGCGGAAATGTTGCGGACCACCGACGTTGGAGGCGGGGTCGGGGCATCCGCCTGGAAGACGACGTTGACGGCGCCCGCTGGAGCCGCTGGATCCGCTTCGTCGAAATTTAGTGGCTGGCCAACGTTTGACATCTAGACTCCATTCACCGTGATCGCCCCTGGAGCAAGTCCATCGACGCTCGCCGAGCCTGCATCGGTCGGAGGGACGACGCTCGATGCCGTGATTTCGGTTTGCTGGGCGCTGCGGCATCCGACAACAACGACACTGATCGAGCCGTAAGTCGTGTAGAAGTAATAAGGCCCTCCGGGCGCAAGCCTCACAATCTCTGAGGTGTAGACCGTCGAGACTCCGATCACGGTCGTCGTGTTCGTGATCACGCCCGTCGCCTGGTTGATTTGCGCCGAAAAAAGCGCGGTGCGGTTATTCGACCCGCCGCTTGGAGGCCACGGGCCGGGCGTCATCTCGCCCCATTCCCATATATAAGTCAGCTCGCTGCGCTGGTAGGCGTAGCCATCGATCGGGGAGACAGGCGTCGGAATGGTCGCACCGAGTCCGTAGAGCGTTGGCCCGAAAAATTCTGGCGTGAGCGCGGCTTCCTGGATGTTCTCGACGACCTGGGCGCCGATCCCGGCCGGAAGAACGCTGCCGGGATAGAACAGCGTGTTCGAAATTTCGGCGAACTTGTCGGCTACCGCCGCCGGCGTTCCTGTGCGCGCGCGCTGGCAGAGTGCGACTACCTGGATGACTCCGAGCGTCGGGTAGGACGTGTAGCCTTCGCCGCCGTCGCCCATCATGCCGACCGCGCAGGTCACCACGCCTGTCGATGGGTTGACGGAGGCGTTCAGCGAGGCAAGCGTGTAGTAAGGCGGGCAGGGGAGCTGCACCATCTCCTCGTTCGTCGCATAGGTCGTGTAGAGCCAGGAAAAAAGGAAGGTGACCTCGCCATACGAATACTCGTAATCGTCGGCGGGGCTGACCGGCCGGGGCACTGTCTGGCCGTTTGAAAACGGCCCCATCAAGATGCACTCCTGGGCAATGACCGAAAACTTCGAGTTATCGTTCAGGTGCTGCAGCACGTCCTGGGCATAAGCCAGGTCGGTGACGAACGTCGAAGCCTGCTGCTGCGTCCAGACGGGCGTTACCGCCGCCGTCAGTGTCTGCTTCTGCCGCTGGGCGATGGTGAAGACTTGCAGCCATCCGTCGTTCGAGGTTCCCGCCTGCCCGTCCGACCGGTACCACTCGGTGCATGAGACGAGGCCGGTTTCCTGGTCAACGTTCCAACTGCAATACCAAAGGGCCTGCGGGCCGGTGATCCATCCGTTGTTGTCGTCGGCGGTCGAATAGACGCCCCAGACAAACGTCAGCTCGTTCATCTGGTACTGGTAGCCGTCGACGGGAGAAATGGGCAGCGCGACCGTCTCTCCGTTCGTGTAAATCCCCTGGAAGAACTCCATGCGGCACATGCCAAGCGCGGCGTTGCCTGAAATCTTGGCCATCTGCGAGCCAAGCGCGTAGTTGCCGGCCGCAAGCGACGAATCGGGCTGGTCCGAGAACCCGGGAGGCGTGTTCAGGATCAGGCCGCCGGAAATGACGAGATAGAGGCATTGCATCGAACTCGCGGCAACGTTCGGGGCGGTGGCAAGCTGGGTCGCGCTTTCGGCGGTAATGTTCAGCGCGCCCATGGCGAGCGTGACTTCTTCGCCGCCGGAAGTAAACGATCCGGCGGTGGGCGTGTTGCCTTGCTCGATGACCTGGTAGGAAAGGGCTGGCGGAATCGAAAGCGAATTGGTCGACCGGACGACTTGCGCCGCCGAGGCCGGAGTCGGCGGGCTCCCGTTGAACGTGTCGTTCAACATGGCAAAGAGCCCGATCATCAGCACCGATGCCGAGTTGGGGTAGGTTGCCGCGGTTTCGAGGATGTACTGCGAGGTGATGGTATTCTGGTTGGCCTGCAAGGCCTGGAAGTTGGGGAAAGAAACGCCGTTTGCCCCGCTGTATTCGAGCATGACGGCGATGATCGACTGCAGGCCGGTCGAGCCTGTCCCGGTAATGTTGATCGTCAGCCAGGTGATTGAGACCGCGCCCTTCGAAACCCACCACTCGGTGCGGATGCCATCGTCGGTCGAGCTGCCAAGCCGTGTCCAGGAATTGACCGGGACGCCCGTCGAGGTACCATCGACCACGGGAGTTCCCGCGCTGTCGACGATTCCCGCGACCTGCTGCGGCGACTGGACGCCGTTCGCGTTCAGCACGACGCCGACCAGCAGCATGTCTCCCAGCATGTCTCCGGCGTTCGTGGCTGTGCCTGGCGTCAGGGTCAGTGAGTGCGCGGCGGCCGAAAAGCCGTCGATTTTTTGGATGAATGTGGGTTGGGACATGAAATCAGTTATCAGTTGTCAGTTCAAAACCCTTTACCGCCGAGTGCGCCGAGATCGCAGAGCGACAACCTGCTCTTTAGCTCTTAGCTTTTAGCCCTAGATTCCTCGGCGTTCTCTGCGCACTTTGCGGTGAAAGCTTTTGACTATCCGAGAACGTGCCCGGGCGCGCCGTTTGAGTACTCGCCATTCGCGCCGCAGAAGTACATGTACTCGGCCTGGTTCCCGGAAGTGTCGTTTGCGTAGGTCGGCTCTCCCGGCGGCGTGATCTTATAGAGCCCGAAATTCGACAAGTAACTCGCGTCGATCATCGTGTAAGTCAGCTTGCCTTCGGTGAAATTGATCGACTTATTCAGGATTTCGAACGGGTAATTCGCGATGCCCATTACCCCGGCCTTGCGGTTTGGGACCTGGGGATGAGTTACTGCGACAATGTCGCCAGGCTCGTAGAGCAGCGTGTTCCAGATCGATTCAGGGCTCGACCCTCCGGAGCTTTCACTGTCAAAAGTCAAATTCTTGAAGCCGTAGCGCATGAAGATCAGGATCGCCGTCAGCGCCGCGATGAAGAACCCCTGGAAAGCCGAGCGCACGCCGTCGGCGTTGATCGTCAGCTCGCTCGACAGGTTGCCGTAAAGCTCGTAGCTCGGCGCATACTCTTCGGTGATGGACGAAAGGTAAGTGCCGCTCGAATTCGAGTTCGAGGTCGCATCGTCCAAATCGAACTGCACCTGGACGGTGTTCTTCATGTCGGTCTGGCCGGCTTCCGGGATCTCGACCCAGGTCGAAGGCCCGAAAGCGCCGACGGCCATCGGCCCCGCAAGCGGATAGAAGAAGTTGACGGTCAGCAGGCCTGCGGCATTGATCCACATGTAGCCGCCAAGCGGCTTCATGAGCTGCGCTTTGATGAAGTCGGCGGCGGCCGGAGCTTGCGTCAGGTAGAACGTGAAAATGGTTCCGGCGAAGGGGCCATTCATGTAGGCCGTGATCTTCGCTTCATCATAGGGAACGCCGAGCTGCTGGCAGATGTTCATCAGGATGGCGAGCGGATGGCCGCTGACCGTCCGTATGTTGGTCGAGGATGTCGGGCTGCCATCGTCGCCGGTTTGGAAGACGACGGCGGCGAGCTGCACTTGCACGTCCGAAAACTGGATGTAGTAGGCGCAGTTGGAATTCGCCGATGGGACGGTGTCGATGAACCCTGTGAATACTGTGCAAAAGTCCGCCTGCGCGAGTCCGGGGAAGCCGACCTGGATGGAAAGTTGCTTGCCTTCGAAAACGAAGTTCGGGAAGTCGGCGGTGATCGCCTGCCCGACGTCCTGAACGGTGACGCCTCCCGTGCGCTGGTCGGCGCCGCCGTCGAGGTCCTCAAGCGTGAGGTCCAGATTGTCGACGGAAACGATCCAGGGATAGTGCCCCGAGATCCCGTCCGCGTAGTTCGTGAAGACGCGCCAGTAGCCCGCGATCGCGACCTGGACGATGATCACGCCGCTCGTGTAAGCGGCGAGCGCGTTCTGAAAGTTGGTGGTGGAGGAAATCATGGAAAAGCTTTCACCGCAGAGTGCGCAGAGAACGCCGAGAAATCTAGGGCTAAAAGCTAAGAGCTAAAAACCAAGGTTTTTGCTCTGCGATCTCTGCGTCTCTGCGGTAAACGACTTAGCTGCCGGAGACGACCGTCTGTCCGACCCACATCCTGCACTGCAGCTCGAATGAGAACGTCTGCGGCGCGACCCACTTTGGAGTCCAGTTCACGGAGTCGAGCGTGTACTCGCCCCAGACGGTGTTGTCGGCGGCGTTTGGGCGATAGGCGAAAACGTTCCCGGCAAGCAGCCACGCCATCATCGTTTTCCATGCGGCGAGATCGCTTTGCGGGACGTAGGGAAAAGTCAGCGTCATCACGTCGTCGATGCGTTCAAGCACGGCCTGCTTGATGCCCGTTGAAGTGATGGAATCGTGGCGCGTGGCGGCCAAGCAGTCGTTTGGCTGCTTGCCGATCGGCGGGTAGGTTGGAATGAACTCGATATCGCCTGAGCCCGTGTTGTAGATAAAGCAACACTGGATGTAAGGAGCGGTCATCGATTCCTCAGTGACGCATGGCTAGCTTCCAACCTGGTCTCGAACGAGCCGCAGCTTCATTTCGAGCGAAAATGTCTGAAAAGACTCGAACTTCGGGGTCCACTCCATCGAAACCAGCTGGCAGAGCGAGCAGCCGGTTTCGCCGCTGACCGTGCCTGGATATTGAAACATCGAGTCTTCGAGCGGATTGCCACTGTCGGCGCCCGGCGGATAATCCGGGAGCGCCAAATAGGTGAAGACGCCGCCGGTAAGCGCATACTCTTCAAACGCCTTCCACGCCGGCATGTCGCTCAATGCGACAAACGGGAAGTGCAGCGTGGTGACGGAATCCAGGCGGTCGAGGACGGACTCTTTGATGCCGTCGGCGGTGATCGAGTCGGCGCGCTTTGCGTCCAGGCCCCAGCAGCCGAAAGGCTGTTTCTTGGTCGGCGGGTAAAGTGGAGTGAAGCCCGTCGTTGCTGCCGGAATGATGGGCAGCGGCGATGGCCCAGGCAGAAGGCCGATGGCGACCATCGCCCAGGGGCCGTAGATTTCCGTCCCAAAAGCCGTCGGATAGCTTCCCGGCGCGAACGTCTGCATGTACTGCACATCACCGTAGCCGCTTCCCACGCCGCCCGTCGGGATCAACGTATAGCCCGGCCCGGCCGAGACTTCGGTGTCGAAGTTCGGGTCGGTGAAAAAACAGAGAATCAGGTCACCATTCGTCGTGACAATCGGTCCAGCCGTGGCCGGGTTCGGCTGCTGACCCGAGGCCGAGACGACGATGTCGACGGGGCTCGAGGCTGCAAGGCCCGCCCATTCGATAAGCTGGAAGCCGAAAATCGCAAGCGACGCGCCAGGGGCCGGAACCGCCGTGACTGTCGTCTCGAGGCCCTCCGGCATCGACGCCGCCCCCGCGATTCCGAAAACGTAGACCGTCTCCGTGAGGTACTGGCCGCCTTGGTAGCTCCAAACATTGTTGCTCGCCGAGGCAAGCAGTTCCCAGGTGAATCCCGGAGTGACGGGCAAATTGATCGTAGGAGCCGGACTGCTCGACGAGCTACTGCTGCCAACCGCCGCAGCGGTGCAGAGCAAGAGGCTCCCCTGCTGCGTCGGCGCGCCGAACGAGCCGCTGATCGGATTGCCGATATTGAAAGACCCGGTTGCTTGTTGAGGGGCGGACACTTTACTTGGGCCCTTTTACTGCGATCTCCGCGTGAGCCGCAGCGAGTTCGAGGCATTGAGCGTGGTCTGGCGGTTTTGCACGGCGCGGTTGATCTTCTTCACGACTTTGTTCAGGTTATCGGGCGAGATCATCGCGCCTTTCGGGAAGTTGATATGGACGTGGGTGTCGCCGGATCCCACGGGCACGTCGCGCGAGGACTCACGATGCGCATCGATAATCCCGCGCGCAAATTTCTCCATCCTCGCTTCATCGAACACGGCCGGAGCAGCGGTGGAGGACACTGCGATGCTGGCCTGCCTGGCGCCGGAAGCTGCGCGCAAGGTCGAACCGGAAAGCAGCCCGCCGAATTGCGCCGCCAGCGCCTGCATGTCGGGCATCTCGCGCGGAAGTGGCGTCGCGCTGAAATCGAAGCTTGGCCGGTCGCCGACTGACGGCGTGCCAAAATCGTCTGCCAGCTTTTCGCTGGGCGAGCCTGCGGCCGTCGTCATCCGCGGCTTTTCCGCGGGCAGGCGCGAGTCGTAGCCGCCCGTGGTGAATCCCAAAGCCCGCGACATTCCCGGCATGATAGCCTCGGCGATCTGCCGCATGGCCGCGGAATCCGATAGCGGCAGAATGGCTTCCGCGGCCGCGCCGCCCGAC
>Ga0187884_10001761_pt1 | contig 19063 bp, 18 predicted proteins | sample June2016WEW_20_4_FD_132983 | JGI IMG/M metagenome (GOLD analysis project Ga0187884, IMG submission 132983) | Peatland microbial communities from SPRUCE experiment site at the Marcell Experimental Forest, Minnesota, USA - June2016WEW_20_40 | ecosystem: Environmental > Terrestrial > Soil >...
GCGCCGGCGCCACGCTCTCGCGCTCTCGCAAGAAGTGTTGGCGGAACTGGCTGATATCCACCCGATGCACGTCGGGTACATTGAACGCGGGCAACGCAGCCCGAGCATCGACGTGGCGGAGCAACTCGCTTGGACGTTGGGCTTACCCATATCAACGCTGATGGCGGAAACCGAAGAGGAATGGGGCGGGCGGTCCCCTCACGAACGCCGGACGGTGCCAACGAAACGCCGACGTCGTGCGAGCTAGCGGGTAAGGTCAAGGTTAGCAGTTCACAGGCCCGCCGCTGTTCAGCACCGCGCGCTTGCGCTACCCTTCACGGTGATGGTTCGAGTCTTCCTGCTGGCGGTTGCTCCATTCTTTGCGGCGTCCATCGCCGCGGCACAGACGGCCGTGCTGTATGACCGGGACGGTCGACCGCTGAGCCGCCCGCGCACCGGAGGGGACACGACGACTTATTATGATCGGGATGCCCGGCCGTTGGGGACCGCTCGGACAACTGGCGAGACGACCACGTTGTACGACCGCGATGGCCGCCCGCTTGGAACGCTGCGAAACGAAAACCCCGCCCCGCCACCGGCGCACACCCCAGGCCGGTAAAACTGGCGGTCACCACAGTCCACGGCCGGACCGAAACCGCCCACCGACGCCAAAGTCATCGATGCCTTGCTCGCGGTCGGCTACTGAGTAATCCTTCTCAGGCTCCTTCCACGGCTGCGCCTGCCCTGCCGTGTGACGGGACACGCCGCCACAGGAGACGGAGGAAAACTCATACTTCGGCGCCGGCTTCGCGGCGGCCACCAGTGCGCCAGCCGCGGCGTTGATCACGTCGTCGTGCGCGTTCGGTGGGTGGTCGATTGACTCGCGTCCACCGCGCGAGGTGCGGCGTTCGAGGTTGCACAGCTCGTTTATCAGCCGTAGGTGGTCAAGCAGCTCTACCCGACCGCTGTTGAGTAGCGGTAGCAGCTCCAGGTAATACTCGGATCGTGTGCGTTCGGCCGACGTGTAGCCGATGCCGTGCGCCTGGAACCGTTCCGGTGGCCACTCACCCGCGTAGCGGTCGCCGGTCACAGTGCCGACACGATAGGTCTTGAGCGTCGCGGCAAACTCACTGACGACGTCATCGGGGTTGAACGGCGGCTTCCGCTCGCGCACACAATCAAGCACCGCGCGGCCGGTCTTCTCTTGGTGCGCAATCGCCAGGGTCATCGAGTCCGTACTGCCGCCAGACGGATCGACGAACGCAGCGTAAGGAGTGCCCGGCACCGGCGGCAGCTCGTGTCGGTCAGACACCACGCAAGCCTCGACCACTTCGCGAGCAACGAAGCTCTCGATGTCCCGGCGAAACTGCGCGCCGTACTCTGCCAACGCTCGCGCCTCATCGTCCCTGTACGCCTTGGCGATCAGGCGCCCGAGACGTGAATCCGGCGCGTGCGGATGCATGGTTGCAGTGTCCGCCTGCCACACCAAGGTCTCATCGTCGTCGTGCCCAAAGTGCTCGTGATGCGCCTCCCAAAGCGTGCCGCGCCGGGCATAGGGTGAGCTGAGCGCGATCAGAATAGAGTCGGGAATGGTGCCCATACACGGCCGCAGGGCGTTGAGGATCTCCACGTCAGGGTTGGCGCCGTCCTCATCGGTTGGCCAGAAGGCAATCTCATCGCAGACCGCGCTCACCATCGTGTAGTTGCGGACCGCGGCAACGCTGGCGGTTAACACCTCGATGGTCACGCGGTTCGTCAACTCGATGGCTTCCTTGGTCGGCTCTGAGGCGAGCATCTGGCGCAGCATCGGAACGGCGTTGATGAGTCCCGTCATGTAGCGCATCACCGTTCGTGCCTGCTTTCGGCCCGCCGCGATCACGGGCAACATGCCCACCTCACCCGGCGCAAGGTACTCGCGGTAATCTCGGAATGTGGCAAGGAACAAAGCGATCAAGGCTGCGATGCGACTTTTTCCGCCCCGGCGCCCGACCACCATCCAGGCCTCAGTTGCCGGCTCGGTCGGTGGCCTGCTCCGGCCGGTGCAGCGCTGGTAGATCGCCAGTGCGTCACCGTCCATCGGCAGCCCGAACAGCGCTGCAAGGAACGCTTCCCAGGCCCGCCAGCTGTCCCGGTCCTTGAACCACGGCCCGAACAGCGCCGGGTCGTGCATAGCTTCGAGAATTGTCATCGGGTGAGCACCGCGTTCCTGTTCACCACATGTCACCGTAGATTCTTGACATCGGGAGGCCGTCGGGGCAGAGGATCGGGTCGAACCGGCAAAAGGGACCGCCGCTATGCCAGTTGAAAGCCTGGCTTCGTACCAACACTGCCTTGAGCACCTCCAGCGACACTGGTCGACCTTTCTTGCCAAGCGAGAGGCAAGGCTCGCAGAGGCGCAACGCTACGGGAGCGCTGCCGAAAAGGTTGCGGAGAATATCCTCGAAGACCTGTTCACGGTCGCGCTCGACTGGTCTCTCAGCGATATCAATCACCAGATCGGGTACGCGGATCTCGTGCTCACGCGGATGGGTATCAAGCACCTTGTCGTTGAGGTGAAGCGTCCCGGCGCACTTGCGTGGAACCGGCTTGCCGTCGAGAAGGCGCTTGCTCAAGCGCAGCGCTATGCCGACGAGCAGCGAGTCCGAACGGTGGCAGTCAGTGACGGCTGCATGCTCTACGTGGCCGATATCGAACACGGCGGATTGCAGGACCGCGTGTTCGTCAATCTGGCGGCAGCGGAGCCACACGGCAGCTTGTGGTGGTTGAGTGTGCAGGGCATCTACCGCCCGCGTACAGAGACTGGCGATGCCGCGCTTCGCCTTCTTCCGGAGATGCCAGCGCCCACCACACCGGCTGCGGATTCCGAACCCGAAGGGCTTTTGCACCCGAAATACAAGTTGCCGGCACGCTGTTTCGGGTACGTCGGAAACGCCGCTGACATCAGGACGTGGAAGCTCCCCTACTGCAACGCTGATGGAACGACCGATCTCAAAAGGCTCCCGAAGGCGATTCAGGCAATCCTGACGAACTACCGCGGTGTCCAGGTTGCGGGCATCCCCGAGGCAGCGATACCGGACGTGTTGGTACGGTTGGGAGGCGCGGCCGCGCAGCTTGGCAGGATGCCGCACCAGTCCGGGCATACCGCCGAAGTGTATCAACAGCTGGCAGGTGCCTTGGAGCAGCTCGGCAGACTGACCGAAGTCATCAGCGCAGAATAAGGGGGTGGGGAGGCCCTCCAAGGCGAAGTTACGGTGATCGCTCCCGACCGCATCCGGTCCGAGCCATGCCGCTGCCGCCAGCAGGTGCGCGAGCCGGCTTCTCTCAGTGCCGTCTGTAGGCGTGTGGGCTCTCACGTTCCTGCTGCGCCTTCCTGCGACGAATCCGCCCCGGTTGATGCCGTGGCCTGTCCCGCGGTCGGCGCGTCGCTCTGCGGCCGGTGCTGTGCGTCGCCACCGCCGTTGCCGCCACGGGTTGCGAGGTACTCACCCAACGACGGCATGGCCTTCGCCCGCCGCTTGAGCCCAAGATCCCCGAGCAAGCCCCGGAGCGTCGACACGAGCGCTTGCCGGTCCCGCACCGCCGGCAGAACGGACCGGTTGCGCTTGTGGATCAGCGTCGGTTGGGTAAGTAGCCAGGCGTCGACGCTGTCGAGGATCAGCTTCGTCTTGACGGCCTCTTCGACCAGCGCCAGCTCTTGCGTCGAGACGGCCTCGATGCCGCCGAGATCCGCGAGCAGTTCGGAGCGCCACGCGGCCAGCGCTTTGCCCGTTGCGGTGCGGCGGTCGATGGCGCGGGAACCCAGCTCTTTCACGGCGCGTTTCAGCGTGGATGCACCGTGCTTTCGGGCGTTGGCATTGCCGGTCAGGCGCTGGGCTCGCCCCGTGCGTCCGTCCGGCGGAATGCCTCTTTCGATCGCATCCGATGGCTGCGTGAACGGCACCCGAAGCTCCTCGAATGGGCGGGTTTTGGTGGTGGATTCACACCGCAATTCACACCACAGGGGGCCTAAGTAGCGGGAATGTTGGGGGTGTACACACGCTTAGCAGGCGTGCGCCTTCGACCGCTCGGCCACCTCTCCAAGCGCAACCGGTCTGATTTCCCTACATTCGCCGTCGTCTGATTGCAACCGGCTGCATCCAAATTCACACCACTTTTCACACCACCAATTTGCGCCACTGCTTGCGCCTCAGGGTAGAGCGCCCAACTCTGTCTCGGGTGTGAAACATGGTGCGCGTGTTCCTTCGCCCCGGGGTTATCGATATCTCCTGCGCCGCAGAGCCGTGGAATGGAAACGTGTCAACACAGCAACCGATGCACCTTGACGTGCAGGCCGCCGATCGGTGTAATCTGCGGTATGCCTCTCCTTCGTTGCCTGGCGGCAGCAGCTCTCCTGTGCGTCATGCTCGCCACAGCGGCGCCGGTGCAAAGCGCATCGAAGTGCGGCCTCGAGATCCGCCAACGGATCGAGACCACAGGCGAAGCGGAGGTGTTCGTGACACTGGCTGCGCCCCCGGTCGCGGTGGCGGGGCGGGACCTGGCCGCACGCCGTCGCGCCGTCGCGGAAGCCGGCGATGCGGTGCTGGCTGCGCTGTCGCCGCAACATGTCAGTGTGCACCGGCGATTCACGTACGTCAGCGCTTTCACTGCAACGGTCACGGCCCAAGGGTTGGAGCAGTTGCTAGCGAACCCGGCGGTGGTGGGTGTCGATCCGCCACGCTACGGCTCCGCCGCCCTTGCGCAGAGTGTGCCGCAGATCCGCGCCGACGCCGTCCATCGGCGTGACGACCGAGGAGGGGGCGTGACGGTAGCGGTGCTGGATACCGGCGTCGATCCCACGCATCCCGACCTCGCCGGCAGCATCATCGATCAACAGTGTTTTTGCAGCGACCACTGCTGCCCCGACGGCACCACGGAGCAGTCCGGCCCCGGGAGTGCAATCACCGCTCACGTCCACGGTATTCACGTCACCGGCATCATCGTGTCCAAAGGCATCGTGGCCCCGATGGGAGTGGCGCCGGACGCAAAGGTGGTGGCGGTCAAGGTGCTCGACGACTCCGCCCGTGGGCTGCTGTCGGACTGGATTGCCGGCCTCGATTGGATCGCCGCCAACCTGCCGGAGGTGCAGGCCATCAACATGAGTCTAGAGAGCGATGCGCAATATGCCTCCTACTGTGACGACGCCGACGCCTATACCAGGGCATTCGCGCAGGTGCTGGAGGTGCTGCGCGCCCGCGGCACGCTAACCTTCGTGGCCTCCGGGAACTTCGGACTGCACGATGGCATGGCTGCTCCCGCCTGCGTTAGTTCGGCAGTCTCTGTGGGAGCTGTCACGAAGCATGACGCTATAGCACCATACAGCGACGCGGACGCGGCTTTGGATCTGCTTGCTCCGGGCGGGACGCTGTCGGTGGCTGGCGCGCCGTACCCCGAAGCCATCAAATCCACCGGCCTCGGAGGTTCGACGGCGTTGCTCTACGGCACCTCGATGGCCACCCCGCACGCCACCGGCACGGCGGCACTGCTGCTTTCCCTGGATCCGACGCTCAGCGCGGATGCGTTGGAGGGGTTCTTGAAGAGCACCGGGGTCCCGACGCTAGACCAGCGCAACGGCCTGACTTTCCCGCGCATCAATGCGCTGGCGGCGATGAACGCCGTGGTTAACGCGACACGCCTGTTGAGCGGCGGCGGCGCGCGCGTGAGTGACTGTCTGGTAGAGTGGAACGTGGATCCGCCGGAGATCGCAACGGCATTGCCGCACGTGGCGCTGGTGTGCCGCGACGGCGATACCTGTGATCATGATGAAACCCCGGGACAATGCACCTTTGCGTTGTCAGCGTGCTTCAACGTTCCTGACCGGCGTTTGCCCGAGTGCGGCTCCGGTTCGTCGATCGTGGACTATGGCGTGCTCTCACCGGCACCGGGCGGCAGCGCCGCGGATGCCTCTAATGCCGCTGCCATCCGCGCCGCCATGCCGCCGCTGCCGATGTCAGATCTGCACGCCTGTACCTCGTCGATTAACGTTGTGGTCCCCGTGGGAACACGGCCGGGTGTGAAGTGGGTTCGTTTTTTCGCTCGTGCTGCGGATGGCCGCGTCGATTACGATCGGCTGCGGCTGACCTGTCTGCCTGCGAGTTTCTGATTCTGTATTCCGCCGCGCTGAACGTTGCAGAACGGAGTGATTGGATCGGGTGTATGGTTGTCGAGAACGCCGATTCTACCGGACGACTGATCTTGGTGCGCCATGGCGAGAGCGAGGGGAACCGCGAGCGCACGTTCACGCAAGATCAGCGAGTGCCGCTGACGGCGCGTGGCCGCGAGCAGGCCCGCGCCGCCGCCCTGCAGATCGCGAAACGATATAAACCGATACGCATCATGGTCAGCCCGTACCTGCGTGCGTGGCAGACGGCGGAGGTCATCGCCGAAGTCCTGGGGCTCGCAGTGCAGGCCGTCCCCGACCTGCACGAGCAAAGCTTTGGGATATTCGCCGGGCAGCCGTACGATGCCCCGCTGAGCGATCCGGCATACCACGAGGGGCCGCGCTGGCATTGGCGGCCGCAGGGTGGTGAATCACTGAGCGACGTCTACGAGCGTGTGGTGCCGATATTCGAGCGTATCACGGGGGAGAGCGGCGGCCAGGACGTTGTAATCGTGAGCCACGGAGGGGTGATGCTCGCCCTCTGCGCGTACGTCACCGGCTCCTGGGATGGCGTCACCCTGACGCCCAACGCCGGCATCGTGGTGGTGGAACATCGAGGCGGGAGATATTCGCCACCGCTGACGCTTGCAGGTGAGGTGGCGTCGTGAGCCATGCCCTTGGAGGCTTCTCAACGGGCGGCGGCCGAGACGCGGTCTGCCTGCTGGCTTACTTCCGGTTCGAGCGCAACCGGTCCCCACGCCACCGGCGACCGGCGCACCGGCTCACATTCCTCACAACATCTCGACGTTCATCGGCTCGCGGCGAGTGAAGGTGTAGAGCTGCGCCGGCCGGTGGCGCCCACGGCGCTGGCGGCGGAGCGGACGCAGCAGACCGAGCGCGAGGATCCTCCTGCGGAAATTGCGGCGGTCGAGCGGCCGCCCGATGATGATCTCGTAGATCTCCTGCAACTCGCCGAGGGTTAGCTCACGCGGCAGCAGACTGTACACAATGTTGGTGTAGGCGAGCTTCGACCGCAAACGCTCCAGCGCACTTTGCGCGAGCAGATTGTGGTCGTACGCCAGCGACGGCAGGTCGCGCATCGGACCCCACTGCATGCGCCGGTATTTCGGATTGTCCGCCTGACCCTCACCCTTGCCGGCGACCAAAGCGAAGTAGGCCACCGACACGACGTGCGCCTGCGGATCACGCTTGGGATCGCCGAAGGTGCGCAGCTGCTCGAGGTATACGTCGCCGATCCCCGTCTGTGATAACAACTCACGCTTGGCCGTGACGTCCGGCGCCTCACCCACGGGGACCAGGCCGCCGGGAAACGCCCAGCGACCGGCGAAGGGGCCCGACTTGACCTCAACCAGCAGCGCCTGGAGTTCGCCGTCCGCGATGGTGAAGATGACGACGTCGACAGCAACCAGTGGAGAGCGCCTCATCGGCAGATTGAGTCATTGCGAGATTGGGCCATTGAGCCCTTGGGTCATTTGAGGCCGAGGAGGCAAACTCATCCAATGAAGCAATGAGGCAATCCCGTCAGTTACTCAGTTCGAGCATGCGGCGAACCGAGCGCTCGGCGCCGGCCCGCACCGCTTCATCGAGGACGATCTCGTGCTGCATGCGTTCGAGCGCATGCAGGGTGTCCTCGATGGTGATCATCTTCATGAACTGGCAGAGCTTGCACGCCTTGTAAAACTTCTTCTCCGGAAGCTCGATGAGCAGGCGATCCGACAGGCCGCATTCGGTGACCACGAGGAACTCCTGCGCGTCGCTCGCCTTGGCGTAGCGTAGCATGCCGCTGGTGCTGAGCACGGCATCGGCCAGCGCGATGACGTCGGCCCGGCACTCCGGATGGACGAGGACGCGCACGTTCGGCAAGGCTTCCTTGACGGCGCGGATGCTCTCGGGCGTGATCTGGTGGTGCACGTAACAGTTGCCGTTCCAGGAGATTACGGTCTTGGTCGACTGGCTCTGGACGTAGTCGCCGAGATGCTCATCGGGCACGAATAGGATGTGCTGTGTCGGCAACGCGTTGACGATCTTCACGGCATTGGCGGAAGTGCAACAGACGTCGACCACGGCCTTCACCTCCGCTGTGGTGTTCACGTAGGCCACCGCCTGCAGGTCCGGATAGACCTGGCGCAGCTGGTCACGGCGCTGCACCAGCTCGTCGGCGGTGACGCTGTCGGCAAGCGAGCAGCCGGCACGCAAGTCCGGCAGCAGGACAGTCTTCTCCGGGTTCAAGATCTTGGCCGTCTCGGCCATGAAGTGAACGCCGCAAAACACGATCACGTCGGCGTCCGTCGTGGTCGCCTGGCGTGCCAGCTCAAGTGAGTCTCCCATGAAGTCGGCCACCTCGAAAATCTCTGGGCGCTGATAGTTGTGGGCCAACACCACCGCGTGGCGTTCGGCCTTGAGCGCGTGAATGCGATGGATGGTGTCCGCCAGCTGCGCGCACGTCTCGCTATCGTAAACGCGCGGTTGGTTGAGGCAGGCAAATTCCGCTTCCAGCTGAGCAGGCGTCTTCTCCGTAACTACTTGCATCGAACCTCCACTTTGCGTAATTCATACACATACTCGGGGGAGCATGCAAGTGCCGGCGGCGTATTCGTGCTGGGCGGAGCGGCCGAGTGGGCCGAGCTGTGGCAAACCTCGTCTACGTGGGAGATACACTGACGAAGAGCGCTCGCGACTTGCGCGCCTGAGCCCCGTCCCGTATGTGTTGACTGGCGATGGCAGTCACTCTAACTGAAGTAGAAAAAGCCGAGGGCAAGCTCGGCGTGCTGCTGGTGGGGCTCGGCGCGGTCAGCAGCACCTTCATTGCCGGGGTCGAGCTGCTGAAGAAGGGGGTGGGCAAACCAATTGGCTCACTCACGCAGCTCGGGACCATCCGGCTCGGCAAACGCACCGACAAACGCACGCCGCGCATTCGCGATTTCGTGCCGTTGGCGGGGCTGGAAGATCTGGTGTTCGGCGCCTGGGACATTTTTCCGGACAACGCCTACGAGGCAGCGCTGCGGGCGGGGGTGATCGAGCCCGCGCGCGCCGACCTGGTGCGGTCGGAAATTGAGGCGGTAGTGCCGTGGCCCGGCGTGTTCGATCGCGAATACGTCAAGCGGCTCGACGGTACGCACGTGAAGCGCGGCGCCAGCAAGCTCGACCTCGCCAACCAGGTGATGGAGGACATTCGCGCCTTCCATGCCGCCTGCGGCGCGGCACGTCTGGTAATGATCTGGTGCGCCAGCACCGAGAGCTTCCTGCGGCCGGGGCCGGTGCACAGCTCGCTGGCGCGGTTCGAGGAGGGCTTGCGCCAGGACGACCCGGCAATCGCTCCGAGCATGGTCTACGCGTACGCCGCGTTGTCGCTTGGCATCCCCTTCGCGAACGGCGCGCCGAATCTCACTGTCGATATTCCCGCCATGACCGAACTCGCCGAGCGCAACCGCGTCCCCGTTTGCGGCAAAGATTTCAAGACCGGCCAGACGTTGATGAAGACGATCATCGCGCCCGGCCTGAAGGCCCGCATGCTCGGGCTGACGGGGTGGTTTTCCACCAACATCCTCGGCAACCGTGACGGGGAGGTGCTGGACGAGCCGTCCTCCTTCAAGACAAAGGAGGAGAGCAAGCTTTCCGTTCTCGATGTGATTCTACAGGAGAAACTTTACCCCGATCTGTACAAAGAGTACATTCATCAGGTTAACATCCATTATTACCCGCCGCGCGGCGATAACAAGGAAGGCTGGGACAACATCGACATCTTCGGTTGGCTCGGCTACCCAATGCAGATCAAGATCAACTTCCTGTGCCGCGATTCGATCCTGGCGGCACCGCTCGTGCTCGATCTGGCGCTCTTCCTCGACCTGGCGCAACGGGCCGGTATGAGAGGCGTTCAGGAATGGCTGTCGTTCTACTTCAAGAGCCCACAAACCGCGCCTGGCCTGTACCCCGAGCACGACTTGTTTATCCAGCTCATGAAGCTCAAAAATACGCTCCGTTTCCTGCGCGGTGAGGAGCTGATCACCCACCTGGGACTGGAATACTACGATTAGGGGCGCGGCGCCTGCGACCGGCAGGAGCCGCTGGCGCCCGCGGCTCACGTCGCTCGCCGCTGCAAACCCCAAAAAAGGCAAAAAAGGTTGGTTCTTGGACGGAATTCCCTTGACACCGACCACCTGCTCGTAGCAGTTATAACACGTTAACTGGCTCGGCAGTGGAGCGTCGAGCACGAGGGGAGGGAAGGGCGATGACGAAGTCGCAACTGGTTCAGAGGTTGGCTGAGGCAGCGGAGCTAAACAAGAAGCAGGCCGATGCCGTGCTGCAGAAGCTGGTTGATGTGACAGTCGGTTCCGTGCGCAAGGGCGATCCCGTCAAGATCCCCGGTCTGGGCACGTTCCGCAAGGTGCAGACCAAGGCGCGCATGGGTCGCAATCCGCAAACCGGCGAGCAGATCAAGATCCCGGCCCGCAAGAAGGTTCGCTTTTCAGTCGCGAAGACCTTCAGAGAGGCGGTGCTCGGCAAGAAGTAATGTCGGGCAGAGCCGACGCGCCGGCTCTGCCGGAGTCAAGAGTCGCCAAACCAGTCCACGGCGTGGACGGGAAGTTGTCTGTCTGTGCCGCAGGAAGAATAAAACTTCTTGAGGCTCTGCTGTAGCGCTTTTCATTTGGCTGGAGTCTGGAGCATCACTAGGATGCATTCACCGCCCTATTGGGGGGGGGGGAGCTTATGACGGATCGATCCTTCGGCTTGTTTGAACCCGACGCATTGTTACCGGCGCAGTTCTATGCCGCCTTTCGCGGCGGCTCCGCGGTTCGTGGAGAGAAGCGGCTCATGTTGGCCGTGCTGCAGGACGCGCTGGAATGCTACCAAAAATACGCCTTTACGAAGGATGTTCATGGCCATCAGCTGTTCGCTGATGCAGAGGAATGGATCTCCTGCGAGGACCGCAACTGGTACTTCTCGTTCGAAAACATTTGCGAAACCCTGGAGATCAATCCGGCGTACATGCGGCAAGGCCTTCAGCGCTGGCGCAAGCACGCGTTGGCTTTCGGAGGCCACCCCGTGCGCCATACCGGCTCCGAATCGAGTTCTGAGGATTGCCTGGCCGCGGTCGGTTGATGCCGTACCCGGCCACACCCAGGCCAGCCATATCCACGGTTCCCAACTCGCGGTCGACACACTGACAAAACCCGAAGACTGCCGGTCGCCGATGGCGACCGGCACCGCGGGGCTGGGTGCTACCCGCCGGTGGACCCCTGCGCGCCGATCCGGTATGGCGCTGCTGTGAGGGTCATCGGACTGACCGGCGGTATCGGCTCCGGAAAAAGCACGGTTGCCGATATTCTCGAAGCGCTGGGCGCCAAAATCATCCGCGCCGACAGTGTCGGACATGAAGTCTATCGGCCTCGCACACAAGGATGGCAGCGGGTCACCGAAGCATTTGGCCGTGACATACTGGCGCCAGATGGTAGCATCGATCGCCAGAGGCTCGGGGCCGTAGTCTTCAGCGATGCACACGCACGGGCTCGACTCAATGCCATTGTACATCCCCTGATCGCCGCCGAGATTGGGCGGCGCATTGAGGCTCACCGCGCGGCTGGGTGGCTCGAACCGATCGTTGTGGAAGCTGCCGTGCTGATCGAGGCCGGCTGGCTCTCGCTCGTGGACGAGGTTTGGCTCATCGTCGCTGACCGAGACGTCGTCATCGATCGACTCGGAAAGCAGCGCCGCTTGGCGCCGGAAGAGGCCAGGGTGCGCATCGCCGCGCAACTGGGCGACGCCGAACGCCAGCGCTACGCGCACGTCGTCATCCGCAACACCGGCTCGCTTGAGGAGCTACGCGAGCAAGTCGGCGCCCTCTGGGCGCGCAGCGTGCGCCTCTGATCGGCTAACAGCGATAAGAAGGTGTGTCCGAAGGCAAGGTTGACTATTCCGGTCTCCTCGTTTGGACGAGGTAGCTCAGGCGGCCTCTTCCATCGGCTCAGAAGCGCTCTGGGTCTTTTTGGCAGGCAGACGGCCTTCGAGCATACCCCCCCGGATATATTCCGGCGACAACTTCAGCGTCTCACAGAGATTCACGAAGGAGTACGGCCAGCTACGGTCGTCGGAAGCAACCCACTTGTACGCTTCCATGTACAGGCGCTGCTGCTTGCGAGACTTGGCGAATCTGAACTTCTGCAGATCGCTGGCCGCTTGCCACAAAACGACCATCACCAGCGCGCGTTCCGGAGTGATCGGCCTGCCGCCGTGCCATATCTCCTGGAACTGCTCCGGCATGGTGGCCTCAGGTTTCAGCAGTTCATCCAAAAAGATACCAGGTTCCATAGGCGCATTGTGCCAGCGGGATTTATGCCATTTATCCAGGCGCCCTGGTTCCGGGCTCGGCCATCGCTGGATCAGCGCATCAGTGGCCCGGGCAGAAGCTTTTACAAGGGTGCAGTGCAAAGATTACTATGGACTGCCCAGCCTATTCCGGGAACTACCGAGAGCGGGCAACGGCCATGGGCCTGAGCAAACGTCGACGCTTCGGCCAACTGGGCGCCGCTGCGGCTCAACCCGCCAGCGGGCGCCCCGCTAGCTGGCGCAATGCTTCGTAGAGAACGATCGAAACCGCGTTGGAAAGATTCAGGCTGCGGACGTGTGGGTGCGAGATTGGAATCACGTACGTCTCCTCACGATGCGCCGCCCGTAGTGACGGGGGCAGCCCCGTGGCTTCGCCCCCGAACACAAGACAATCGCCGGTGGCGTAATGAATATCCAGGTAGCTCCGAGTGGCCCGCGCCGAGAAGAAGTGCATCCGTGCTCCGGTGCGGTGGCGGCGGAATTGCCGCCAATCATCGTACACGCGGACGTCGACATACGGCCAGTAATCGAGGCCGGCTCTCTTGAGATACCGGTCGTCGAGCGAAAAGCCGAGGGGTCGAATTAGGTGAAGCCGCGTGTAGGTTGCGGCGCACAAGCGCGCAATGCTGCCGGTATTGGGTGGGATCTCCGGCGCAACCAAGACGACGTGCAGTAGCGCCGCTTCTTCAGAGCTGCTTGATAGTGTGTGCGGCGTTGCCACAACGGAGTCGGAACTGTCCGTCACCCGCCTCCTCGATGAACTGCGCGAGGTGGTAGTAAACCGAGCGCAGGAACCGGGCACGTTCGCTGCCGCCCTTCACGCGGCAATACAAGACATTCCCCACACCTACCTGCAAGCTGCCTGGGTCCAGCGGCTCGCTGGTGCCGTCGTTGAGTTGCACGTCGAAGACCGGCGAACCGGGGCTGCTGGCGATGCCAACCGCAGTGACCACGTATGGGGTGTCTTCAACCTCGACGTCGGTATGGTATCTCTCGTCGAGCCAAATTTCGTACCCGCCGCTCGCTTTGCGACGCAGGTGACCACTTAAAAGCAATGCCAGTCGCTTATGCACGACCGGTTCACCGTCGGCGTACCAACGGCCATCTTCGCCGAACTTCAACTTCGAGTCCGAGATGGCGTACAACCCGGCGCCCGGCATGACCCCACCTACTCAGCGATCCTTGGAATCCAGTATAATCGTGACCGGGCCCTCGTTCACTAGCTCCACCCGCATGCGCGCCCCGAAACGGCCGGTGGCCACCGTGACCCCCCGGTCACGGGCGCGGCGAACCATGTGCTCGTACAACGGGACGGCCTGTTCGGGACGGGCGGCGGCGGCAAACGAAGGCCGGCGCCCCTTACGGGCGTCAGCGAGCAACGTAAACTGCGACACCAGCATCAGTTCGCCGTTCAGGTCACGCAGCGAACGGTTGAGTTTTCCCTTGTCGTCTTCAAAGATGCGGAAATCCAAGAGCTTGTCGACCAGCCAATTGGCCTCCGTCTCGGTATCACCGTCGGCGATCCCCACAAGCACGAGCACCCCACGCCCAATGGTCCCGGCAACCTCGTCACCTACCGTGACTCTAGCGACAGACACTCGCTGGATGACCGCGCGCACGTCAGGGGCCCTGCATCACTCGTCGACGTCCCAGTCGTCATCGTCTTCGTCGTCGAGATCCTCATCCTCATCTTCCTCCTCCTCGTCCCACTCGTCTTCCTCTTCTTCCTCCTCGCGTCTCTTGCTCAGAAGTGCATCGTCCATAAGTATCTCCTTTCCGTTCGGCACGATCCAGTGACCGCTGGGCGGGTGTGATGCGAAGATAGCATGCGCCCTGGGTGCAGGTCACCTAACTCATGCCACCAACCGAGATCTGTGCTCTCCGTGCCAGGTTCAAGCGGATGAATGGCTCACTACCGAAAGCAATCGGCCAGGGCTTGTACCGGTGCTACCGGACAAAGTCAAACTCCTTTTCGGGGCAAACCGTGGAGCAGGCACCACCACAGGTGATGCCTACAGACTTTCCACTTCCGCAACAGCTTGCTAACCAACGGCCCATGAGGCTGATCGCACGGTGGGTCGCCTGCCGTTACGGCGGGATATCTTTACTGTACGAGATATTCACCGCGCCGCTGGAAGCTGCCGGCTTGTCGCAGATCCGCGCGCAGTTGGCCGGCGACCTCACCGGTCGGGTGCTGGAGGTCGGCTGCGGCACGGGCCTGAACTTCGCGCATTACCCCGCTACCGCGGAGGTGATCGCCGTCGAACCCTTCGAGGAGTATCGCGCTTTTGCTGCCGAACGCGCCAAAACGGCCTCCGCACGGATCACGGTGCTGGAAGGTGACGTGCAAACCCTGCCCTTCCCCGACGCGAGTTTCGATGCAGCCTTGGCGACCATGGTCTTCTGTTCCGTTCCCGACGAACAGAAGGGCCTGTGCGAATTGCGCCGAGTGCTACGGCCGCATGCGCCCGTGCGGCTGTTCGAGCACGTCCGCAGCCCGCGTGTCCTTCGTGCCGCGGTGCAGGACATCTTCAATCCACTGTGGCGGTGGCTTGTTGATGGCTGCAACATCAACCGCGATACGGTGGCGACGATCGCCGCAGCCGGCTTCCACATTGAGGAGGTGCGGATGCACGACCTGCGCACGCCACCGCCGCGTTTCCCCTGGCGCGAGATCAGAGCCCGCGCCTAGTTCGGGCATGCAGGCGCTGGTCTTGGATGATCTTGGAACTGGCCCCCTGGGTACGCTAAACAAGTAAGTAAATCTATGTCCGCAACTGACCGTATCGAGGTGCTGCGCGCCGCCGTGGAACAACGTATCCTCGTCCTCGACGGCGCGATGGGAACGGCCATCCAGGCTATGAATCCGACCGCCGAAGACTTCGGCGGACCACATTTGGAAGGCTGTAACGAGCACCTCGTGCTAACACGGCCGGATGCGATTGCTAGAATCCACCGCGACTACCTCAACGCTGGCGCGGACATCATCGAGACTGACACTTTCGGCGGCACGCGCATCGTGCTCTCGGAATACGGGCTGGCCGACAAAGTCCACGAGATCAACTACACCGCCGCCCGGCTGGCACGCGCGGCAGTCGATGCGGCCTCGACGCCAGGACGGCCACGCTTCGTCGCGGGCTCCATGGGACCGGGCACGAAGACCATCTCGGTCACCGGCGGCATCACGTTCGACGACGTGCAATCCGCCTACGCCGATCAGACGGTAGCTTTGGTTGAAGGCGGTGTGGATGTGCTCTTCCTCGAAACACAACAAGACACCCTCAACGTCAAAGCCGCGCTGCTCGGCATCGACGACGCCCTCGCTCGCCTGGGCCGTGCCGTTCCCGTCGTGCTCTCCGTCTCTATCGAGACCATGGGAACGATGCTGGCCGGACAATCGATCGAAGCACTGTACGTTTCGGTGGCGCACCGCGACCTGCTCGCCATCGGCATGAACTGCGCCACCGGCCCCGACTTCATGACCGATCACTTGCGCACGTTGGCCGAGATCTCGCGCTTCGCCACCTTGGCGTTTCCCAACGCCGGCCTGCCGGACGAAGAGGGCAGCTACAACGAGTTGCCGGCGACGCTGGCGCAGAAGATCGAGCGCTTCTGCGCCGAGGGCTGGGTCAACATCATCGGCGGCTGCTGCGGCACGACGGCGGAACACATCCGTTTGCTGGCTGAGGTCGCCGCGCGCTACGCCCCGCGCAAGCCGGTGACCGTGCGCCGCACCGTGGTCTCGGGAATCGAGCCGCTCGCCATCGACCAGGAGACGCGGCCGGTCATTGTCGGGGAACGCACCAACGTTCTCGGCAGCCGCAAGTTCAAGGACCTGATCGCCGCCGGCGAGTTCGACCAAGCCGCGGAAGTCGGCCGCGCCCAGGTGCGTAAAGGCGCGCACGTGCTGGACGTCTGCCTGCAAGATCCCGATCGGAACGAGACCGCCGACATCATCGCCTTTCTCGAAATGCTGGTCAAGAAAATCAAGGTGCCGATCATGATCGACTCGACTGACGCGGCCGTGATCGAGCAGGCGCTCAAACGCACGCAGGGCAAGTCGATCATCAACTCCATCAACCTGGAGGACGGCGAAGAGCGCTTCCGCAAAGTCGTCCCGCTGGCCCGCCGCTTCGGTGCCGCGCTGATCGTGGGCTGCATCGACGAAGACAAACAACAGGCACAAGCGATCACCCGCGAGCGCAAGCTGCAGATCGCGCAGCGCTCGTACGAGCTGCTGACGGCGAAGTACGGCGTGCCACCAGAGGACATCATCTTCGACGCCCTGGTGTTCCCGGTCGGCACCGGCGACAGGAACTACATCGGTGCGGGCGTGGAGACCATCGAAGGCGTCCGCCTGATCAAGAACGCATTGCCCGAGTGCAGAACTCTTCTGGGTATCTCCAACGTTTCCTTCGGCCTGCCGCAGGCCGGTCGCGAAGTCTTGAACTCGGTGTTTCTCTACCACTGCGTGCAAGCCGGCCTCGACATGGCGATCGTGAACTCGGAGAAACTGGAACGCTATCCGTCGATCCCTGAAGAAGAGCGGCGGCTGGCGGAGGACTTGATTTGGTGGCGCGGTGACGATCCGATCGCCGCCTTCAGTGCCCATTTCCGAGCCAAAGTGCCGCAAGCGACGGTCGAGCAGCGGCGCGATCTACCGCTGGATGAACGGCTGGCGTTGTACATTCTCGAAGGCTCCAAAGACGGCTTGTTCGGCGATCTCGATGAAGCGTTGCGCTGCCGTCGCACGCCGCTGGAGATCATCAACGGCCCGCTCATGACCGGCATGGACGAGGTTGGCCGCTTGTTCGGCGCCAACGAAATGATCGTGGCCGAGGTGCTGCAATCGGCGGAAGCAATGAAGGCGGCGGTCGCCTATCTCGAGCCACATATGGAAAAGGCGGCCAGCGCGAGCAAAGGCAAGATCGTGCTCGCGACGGTCAAAGGCGACGTGCACGACATCGGCAAGAACCTGGCCGACATCATCCTCAGCAACAACGGATTCCACATCGTCAACGTCGGGATCAAGGTGCCTCCGGAAGAGTTGATCAAAGCGTATCGGCAGCATCAGCCGGACGCCATCGGTCTGTCCGGATTGCTGGTGAAGTCGGCGCAGATGATGGTGGTGACGGCGCAGGACTTGAAGGCGGCCGGCGTGAACTGTCCGATCCTGGTGGGTGGCGCCGCGCTGTCGAATCGCTTCACGCGGCTGAAGATCGCGCCGGAGTACGGCGGCGTCGTGGCGTACGCGAAGGACGCGATGAATGGCCTCGCCCTCGCCAAGCAGCTCATGGATCCAAAAGGGCGGCGGGTGCTCGCGACGAAGCTGGAGCAGGAGACGCGGCAGCTGCAGGCGATGGGGCCGAAGCGCTACCCGGCGCAAGCCGAGGGCACCGCGGCGGTGCGCCGATCGCCGGTGGCGCCGCTCGAAGACGTGCCGGTGCCGCCGGATCTGCGGCTGCACGTGATTCGTGATTACGATCTCGATGCGATCTTTCGCTACATCAACCCGGCGATGCTCTACACGCGCCACCTCGGCTTCAAAGGCAAGTTCGAGGAAGCGCTGGCGGCAGGCGATCCCAAAGCCAAAGAGCTGCGCGAGCAAGTGGCGGCGGTTGAGGAGGTCATGCTGGCGCGGGCGGATATCGCGGCCAAGGCGGTGTACCGCTTCTTCCCGGCGCATTCCGATGGCGACCGCTTACGGATCCACGCCTCCGACGGCCACACGGTGCTGGAGACATTTCATTTCGGCCGCCAGTCAGTGGAGCCGCACCTATGTCTCGCCGATTTCACCTTGCCAGCGGATGCAGCCAGGCGCGATTACGTGTGCCTGTTCGCGACCACCGTCGCCCCGGGCGTGCGGCACTTGGCCGAGCAATGGAAGGAGCACGGGGAATACCTGAAATCGCACGCCCTGCAGGTGTTGGCGCTCGAAGGCGCCGAGGCCTTCGCCGAGCTGCTGCATCAGAAGATCCGCCAGATGTGGGGTTTCCCCGATCCGCCCGACATCACGATGAGCGATCTCTTCAAAGCGCGTTACCGCGGCGTGCGCGTGTCCTTCGGTTATCCGGCCTGCCCGCGCCTCGAAGATCAGGAGAAGCTCTTCCGCCTGCTCGACGTGGAGCAGCAGATCGGCGTGCACCTCACTGAGGGTTACATGATGGAGCCGGAAGGTTCGGTGAGCGCCGTGGTCTTCCACCATCCGCAGGCGAAGTACTTTCACCTGTCGCCCGAGGACCTGGAGCGCCTGGAGCGCGAGATCGATCGTGAAGCGGATGAGCAGCGCGCCGCAGTCAGCGCCCAGCGCTCATGAGTGCCGGGACTCTTCTTGAGTTCAGAGCCCCGTGTGGGGTCCAACTCGACGGTGTAGACGTCGCCGCGTTTGACGACCACTACGCGTTGTCGAGCTCGCGTTATGCTTTGTTGGGCAGCGAATCCCACTCGGTCGCCAGCTGGCGGTCAAGGGCGGCGCGGCAGCCCCCTGATCCGATGCTAGGCCGAAAAGTCGTAGGGGCGGAAAGAAGTTTCAAAAACCCGGTAGGTGGGTCCTGAGGGCCTTGACAATTAGGTTAGGACAAGCTAGTAGGCTTGCCCATGACA
>Ga0187884_10001765_pt1 | contig 19053 bp, 12 predicted proteins | sample June2016WEW_20_4_FD_132983 | JGI IMG/M metagenome (GOLD analysis project Ga0187884, IMG submission 132983) | Peatland microbial communities from SPRUCE experiment site at the Marcell Experimental Forest, Minnesota, USA - June2016WEW_20_40 | ecosystem: Environmental > Terrestrial > Soil >...
ATCGCGGCCGTGATGTCATACGTGCCGGTGCCGCCGCAGGAAACCACCTCGCACGGGAATCCCGCTTGGGCCAGCCGGTCCACGACCTCCGCCACGTAAGCCATGGCCGCTTTCACCTTTCCGGCGCGCACGGTTCGGTCCGGTTCGTGCATGCAGTGGCCTTCGTAGCCCTGCACGCCGCGCAGCCGCAGCCCCTTGAGGCGGCTGATATGCCGGGCAAGCGTGACCGCGTCCTCCGGCGAGCGCACGCCGCCGCGGCCCATGCCCACGTCTATCTCAATCAGAACGCCCAGCGTGCTCTTCTGCGCGCAGACCGCTTCCGACAGGTCCGTCGCATTGCGAGGGTCATCCACGGCCACGGCAAGGCTTCCCTTTCGAGCCGCAGCCGCCAGCGCGCGGATCTTTTCCGTCCCGCCGACCTGGTTGGCGATCAGGATGTCTTCAATTCCGGCGCGGCCCATGACGATGGCTTCCCAGACCGTGGCGGCGCAGATGCCGATCGCGCCGGCATCGAGCTGCAGCAGCGCCAGTTCCACGCACTTTTGCCCCTTGACGTGCGGGCGACGTTTGGCCGGCAGCCCTTTGAGCTTGCCCATCATAAAGTCAATATTCCGTCTGGCCACGTCCAGATCCAGGATGAGGGCGGGCGTCACCAGCTCATTCCGCCTCTTGCCGATGGCCGACTTGTACGCGTCGCGTATTCTCCGGCGCCAGCTGGCTGTTATGTCAGGGCTCCTCATTTCAGGTGGACGACCTTGCCGTCGCGGGCCGATTCATAGCAGGCCCACACCAGCCGAATCGTCTTCACGTTGTCTTCGCCCGGCGTCTCCGCCTGGACTTCCCCGCGCATGGCCCGCAGCAGATGATCGTTGCAGGTGACGATGCTGGCATCCACGATTAGATGATTCGGGCTGGACCACTTGAAGATGGCCGGGAGATATCGCCTGGCCTCCGTGCCGGTCCGCGTCGTGACTCGCACCCAGTAGTTGGCGGTGATCTCGGCCGTCCCTTTCTCTCCTTCGACGAAAATGAGCGTCTGTGGGAAAACGTCGTTTTCGTACGGAATCTCCGGGTAGCCCATCTCGACGAAGACGGACGTCCGGTTCTCCCCCATGGTCATGAGGATCGTGGAAACGTCCTCACCCTTGATGTTCTTGTGAATTCTCTGGTTCTGACAGTACACGCTCCGCGGCTCGCCGAAGTAGAAGCGTGCGATGTCGAAAAGGTGCGTCCCCATGTCCGTGAGGATGAAGTTCTCCAAATCGTTCAGCGTGGGTTCGTTGACAAACACCGGGAAGCCGGAGACCATGGATATGCGCGCGCGGAACGGCGTGCCGATGATGCCTGAATCCAGCACCCCCTTCAACTGCCGGATGGGCTCTTGCCAGCGCCAATTCTCGTGAATCAGGTAGCGGATTCCCGCCTGCGCGCACGTCCGGACCAGTTCTTCCGCTATGGCCACCGACGGCGCCATGGGCTTCTGGCTGATGACCGGAACCTTGTGAGCGGCCATCATTCTGACAAAATCGGGCAGGCTGAATGGGTTGGTGCAGACGTCCACGAAGTCCACCGTCTCGCGGCGCAGAAGTTCTTCAGGGTCGTCGTATACTTTTGAAATGCCGAATTCGCGGGCGAACGCCGCTCCCTTCGCGGGCGTGCGGTTGAACAGCGCGACACACTCGGCGTCCTGGAGTTCCTTCCAGGCGGCCATCTGGAGGCGCGCAAAGTATCCCGCGCCGAAGAACGCAAATCGCGACTTGGCCATGGGCTCAGATCTCCATTCCGCAAACCCGGCAAGACTGGAGCGCCCCACCTGCGCTCGCATACTCTAACACGCACTCCCACCATCGTCAACGAGTGTCCGCATCCGCCTTGACAGCGAAAAACCGCCAAGCTACAGTCCGTTGTCGCACCCTGCGGTCACCTCGATTTGCGGAGGGATTCAATTCCGGGAGACACTCCGATGAAGCTGGAACAAGTCTGCCGCTGGCTGACGAACGGAAGGATTGTTGATCTCACCAAGAAGGCATCGCCCGGCAACGCGGAAGGTCCGGTCGGCACGGGGAAACGGAAATACGAGATTCGGGAATTCCGTTACCCGCCCGGAGAGATCATGCACTTCATTGACATGGAGAGCCATATCTCCACGCACGTCGAGGCCCCTTCGCACTTCGTCCCCGTGCTCCACGGCAGGCCCGCGCACGACGTCAGCGAAATCGCGCTCGACCGGTTCTTCGGCATGGCGGTGCTCGTGGACTGCAAGGACCTGGCGCCGAAGACACCGATCGGGGCCGAGGTGCTGCGCCGGGCTCAGGTCCGGCAAGACGACATCGTCCTTATCGGCAAGTGCCCGCACCCGGGAGAGAACCGGTGCTACATGGATAAGGAGGGTGTCGAATATCTCCTTGAGAAGAAGATCAAGCTGGTGGGTGTGGATGACACTGTTTTCCCGGAAGATCCCCAGGTCCTCGGGAAAGAGATTGAGAAGTACTATCTCCATGACCTCCTGCTCTCCAACGAGATCCCCATCATCGAGGCGCTGAGCAGCCTGGACCAGCTTCGGAAAACGCGGTTCCTGTTCTTTGCATTCCCCGCCAGGATGGGCGGGCTGGAATCCTTCCCTGTCCGGGCCGTGGCGATCGAGGGCGATTGATTCGCCGCGCGGTCGCCCTCGAGCAGCGACAGGCGATTGTCCGGTGTTTGCAGACTTGATACGATGCCTCAACTCAACCGGCAGGCCCGCAAGAGCGGTCATTGAATAAGAGGAGGAGAAGTCGTGAAGAAGTTGAATCCGGCCATGACGCTCGCGAGGATGGACGCGGCAAAGCAGAAATCATGGCTCGCCCTCTGGGACAAGGAGATCACCACCGAGGCCAGGGAGCGGCGCACGTGCGACACCATGATGGGTGAGGACATCGCCTGGCGCGTGGCGCCCGCCATGGATGGCTTCTACTACGGCTACATGGCCACCCGCGACGCCAAGTACGTGGACATGCTGGTGGACTGGACCGACTCGGTCATCAAGCGCGCTATCAAGGAGCCGGACGGCTGCCTGGGCTGGCCCGGGAAGGATGGAACCGGCACCTGGGTGGATCACATGGAGGACTACAATACCGACAGCATGCTCAGCGAGGCGATGGCCTTCCGCCCGGTCGTCCTGATGGCCGGCGAGATAGCGAAGAACCCCGCGCTGAAGAAGAAGTACGGCGTGAAGGGCCAGAGCTATATCCAGTTCGTGGAGCAGCTCTACCGGAAATGGGTGGCGCGCGGCGGCTGGCGCGAGACCGGCGACGGCGGGCTGATCTCCGTCGTGCTGCCGTACGGGCTGGACCCGGCCAACCGGCAGTGGATTGACTTCGACACCCGGAACGACCCCGGCCACGGCGCCTCGCACCCGGACAACAAATGCAACGAGATCGCCCGCTGGATGCTCGCGATGTGGGACGTGACGGGCAAGCCGGAATACAAGGACCGCGCGGAGCGGTGGTTCAAGGTGATGAAGAGCCGCATGAAGCCCAAGCCTGACGGCACTTACGAAATCTGGAATTACAATCAGCCGGGCGGCCCCTGGGATTACAAGCCCGACGGCACGCCCAAGCACTGGGTGGGCGTGCATCCCAACGGCGGTTATTACCAGCTCGACACACAGGGCATCGTCGCCGCGTACGAGCATGGCCTGGTCTTCACGAAGGCGGAGATTGACCGCCTGATCGCCACCGCCAAGACCAGTTGGACCGGGTCGGAATGGCCGGGGCAGTCGAAGCAGTACTATTTCAATCCTTCCATTCTCAGGGCCGGGATGCGAATCTCGGTGTGTCCGGCCGGCGGCACGGCGACGAACATTTGCGCCTGCGTTCCGAACTCGTTGACCTCGCGGCCGATCTCCGCGGGCGACGGCGCCTTGAACGGCACGATTCTGAGCAGGACGTGGAATGAGGGCACCGGCAATATCGTGATTGAACCCGACAGCGCTCCGGGAACCCAGGTGACGGTCGGCACCGACGCGAATACGACGATTTGGTTGCTGCGAATGTGGAGCGCGCTGGTCCCTTATGATCTCGAGATCCAGAAATCCTACGAGGCCGGCGAAAAGCCGGATGCGCGATCCGGTCTGAGAAGCGTGCCGCACTACCTTATGCTGCAAGCGAAATTGCGCGACCGGTAGAAAGCGAAGGCTGATCGGCGCGGATGAAGTTGACAGTGCGCAGGGTTGGGTCTCGTCAGAGAGGAGGATCGCATGAGCTTTCTGGAACTGGCCGCAAAAAGATACAGCGTGCGCGCATACAAGCCGGACAACGTCGAGGAGGAGAAGCTGCAGGCGGTTCTGGAAGCCGCGCGGCTTGCGCCGACGGCGGCGAACAAGCAGCCGTTTCAAATCATCGTCATGCGCACCCGGGGCCGCGAAGCGGAACTCAAGCGCATCTACCCGCAGGCATGGTTTTCCCAGGCCCCCATCGTCGTTTGCATCTGCGCCGTCCCGGCGCAGGCCTGGAAGCGTTCAGACGGAAAGAACTATGCCGACGTGGACGCGACAATTGCCATGGATCACCTGATCCTGGCCGCCGCCGACCTGGGACTGGGCACCTGCTGGGTCGGCGCCTTCGATGCCGCCGCCGCGCGCGAAGTGCTGCGCACGCCGCAGGGCGTCGAGCCCATCGCCTTCACGCCTGTCGGTTATCCCGCCGACGCGGCGCGCCCCAAGAAGCGCAAGCCGCTTTCGGACCTGGTCCTGCAAGAGCGCTGGTGAAAGCCATGCCGCGCCTTCACTTCAGCGCGGACGAATGCCTCGCCAGCGGGCCGCTTGGCGTTTTCACGCCGCAGTTCCCGTGGTCGGCCGGGGCCAGGTTCAAGGCGCCTTCTTTTCAGCAACTTCTGTGACTTGCTGGGATTCCTCTTTTCTGGGGGCGCTGGACTGCTCCCGTTCGCGCCGAAGCGCCTCCAATTCCAGGCGCATCTGGGATTGGATCTTTTCGGACGCGGTCGCGTCGGCGCGGGCCTTCTCGAGATCGGCCTCCGCCTGCTTGCGCCCCGAGGTTTCATTCTCGAGCTGCCGGCGGGCCTGTTCGATCGCCGCGGCAAACCCGCCGCGCGACACGAACCCGGCCCGCTCCTTTTCCCATGCCCGGCGGGCTTCAGCCGACTTTTTCACTTCCAGTTCCAGTTCCTGCGCTGCCGAAGCCGCCCGTTTCTCCGCCTCTGCGGCTTTGGCCTGCTGCGCATTCGCGAACTTGGCGGACTCGGTCGCTTCGTGGCGCGCCTGGGCGAGCGCGTCGGCCTGGCCGCCGGTTTCGCCCTTCAACGTCTCCGTCATCTTGGCCGATTCAGACTTCACCGTTTGCAATTCGCGAGCGATTGCGGCCGCCTCCGCTTCCGCGCGGGCGGTTCTTTCCTGCTGGGCTTTCGCGAGCGCGACGGCTTGGGTCAGTTCCTCACGCGCGCGAGCTACCGCGTCGGCGTGGCTTGTGCTTTCGCCCTTCAGCGTCTCCATCGTCTTGGCTGATTCAGACTTCACCTGTTGCAGTGCGTGAGCGAGTGAGGCGGCTTTCTCCTGCTCAGCCTTGGCGAGCGCGACAGCTTGGGTCAGTTCCTCACGCGCGCGAGCTACCGCGTCGGCGTGGCTTGTGCTTTCGCCCTTCAGCGTCTCGATCGTCTTGGCTGATTCAGACTTCACCTGTTGCAGTTCGTGAGCGAGTGAGGCGGCTTTCTCCTGCTCAGCTTTGGCGAGCGTGGCGACTTGGGCCAGTTCCTCACGCGCGCGAGCTACCGCGTCGGCGTGCCGCGAGCTTTCGCCCTTCAGCGTCTCGATCGCCTTGGCCGATTCAGACTTCACTGTTTGCAGTTCGTTCGCGACAGAGGCGGCGTTCGCTTCGACTTTGGCGAGCCGGTCTTGCTGAACTTTTGCGAGTTGGGCAGCCGAAGCCAGTTCCTCGCGAGCGCGAGCCAGCGCGTCGGCGTGGCTTTCGCTTCCGGCCTTCAACGTCTCCACCGTCTTGGCCGATTCGGACTTCACGGTTTGCAGTTCGCGAGCGAGCGACGCGGCTTCCGCTTCCGCTTGGGCGGCTTTCTTCTGCTGCGATTTGGCGAGCGTTTCGGCTTGGGCCAGTTCCTCGCGAGCGCGAGCCAGCGCGTCGGCGTGGCTTTCGCTTCCGGCCTTCAACTTCTCCATCGTCTTGGCCGATTCGGACTTCACGGTTTGCAGTTCGCGAGCGAGTGACGCGGCTTCCGCTTCTGCCTTGGCGGCTTTCTTCTGCTGAGCTTTGGCAAGCGTGACCGACTCGGCCAGTTCCTCGCGAGCGCGGGCCAGCGCGTCGGCGTGGCTTTCGCTTCCGGCCTTCAACGTCTCCAACGCCTTGGCCGATTCGGACTTCACCGTTTCCAGTTCGCGAGTGAGTGACGCAGCTTCCGCTTCCGCTTGGGCGGCTTTCTTCTGCTGAGCTTTGGCGAGCGTTTCGGCTTGGGCCAGTTCCTCGCGAGCGCGAGCCAGTGCGTCGGCGTGGCTTTCGCTTCCGGCCTTCAACTTCTCCATCGTCTTGGCCGATTCGGACTTCACGGTTTGCAGTTCGCGAGCGAGTGAGGCGGCTTCCGCTTCCGCCTTGGCGGCTTTCTTCTGCTGTGCTTTGGCGAGCGTGACCGACTCGGCCAGTTCCTCGCGAGCGCGGGCCAGCGCGTCGGCGTGGCTTTCGCTTTCGCCCTTCAGAGTCTCGATCGTCTTGGCCGATTTAGACTTCAGCGTTTGCAATTCGTGCGCGACAGAAGCGGCGTCCGTTTCCGCTTTGGCAACCCGGTCTTGCTGAACTTTCGCGAGTTGCGCAGCCTCGGCCAGTTCCTCGCGCGCGCGCGCCAGTGCGTCGGCCTGGCTTCCGCTTCCGGCCTTCAACGTCTCCATCATCTTGGCCGATTCGGACTTCACCGTTTGCAATTCGCTAGCGAGTGAGGCGGCTTCCGCTTCCCCTTGAGCGAGCCGATCTTGCTGAACTTTCGCCAACTGGGCAGCCTCGGCCAGTTCCTCGCGAGCGCGCGCCAGTGCGTCGGCCTGGCTTCCGCTTCCGGCCTTCAACGTCTCCATCGTCTTGGCCGATTCAGACTTCACGGTTTGCAGTTCACGAGCGAGCGAGGCGGCTTCCGCTTCCGCCTTGGCGACTTTCTTCTGCTCAGCTTTGGCGAGCGTTACGGCTTCGGCCAGTTCCTCGCGAGCGCGGGCCAGCGCGTCGGCGTGACTTTCGCTTCCGGCCTTCAGCGTCTCAATCGTCTTGGCCGATTTGGACTTGAGCGTTTGCAGTTCGTGCGCGACAGAAGCGGCCTCCGCTTCTGCTTGGGCGGCTTTTTCCTGCTGAGCTTTGGCGAGCGTGGCGGCCTCGGCCAGCTCCTCCCGCGCGCGAGCTGCCGCATCGGCGTGGCTTGCGCTTTCGTCCTTCAGAGTCTCGATCACCTTGGCCGATTCAGATTTCAGCGTTTGCAGTTCGTCTGCAAGTGAGGCGGCTTCCGCTTCCGCGCCGGCGGCTTTTTCCTGCTGAGCTTTGGCAAGCGTGGCGGCCTCGGCCAGTTCCTCGCGAGCGCGGGCCAGCGCGTCGGCGTAGCTTTCGCTTCCGGCCTTCAACGTCTCCATGGTCTTGGCCGATTCGGATTTCACCTGTTGCAGTTCGCGAGCGAACGAGGCGGCTTCCGCTTCCGCTTGGGCGGCTTTTTTCTGCTGCGCTTTGGCGAGCGTGACCGCCTCGGCCACTTCCTCGCGAGCGCAGGCCAGTACGTCGGCGTGGCTTCGGGCTTCGGCTTTCAGCGTTTCGAATATCGCGGCCGCTTCGGCCCGGGCCCGCTCTGAGGCGGCCAAGTCATGCCGCAACGCTGCGATTTCTTTCTCCAGCGATTGCCGTTGGGCAACCTCCGCCTGCATCTCGTCGCGTACGGAGGAGTCATCGGCAAGCCGATTGACGATCTCGCGCTGCAGTTCCTCGCGGTCGGTCGCGGTGGCGGAGAGTTCGGATTGGAGCGTCTCGATCTTCGCGGCGAGCTTCTCGTTGACTTGGCCGGACTCCAACTCGCGCGCGTGAGCTTCGCTGACGGCGCGCTCGGTTTCCTGCCGTGCGGCCGCGAGTTCGCGGGCGAGCGCCTCGGCCTTCTCCTGAAGCGCATCGCACACCGCGGCCAATACGCTTTCGCGCGGGGTATGCTCGGCCAGATCCCGCGCCAGGCGTTTATTCTCTTCGAGGAGTGCCACGCCCTCCAGGGATTGCACTTCTCCGAGGGCGCTGAGGTGCTCCAGGTTGCGCCAGAGCAACTCCGATTCCTGGCCCAACTCGGAACGCGTCTTCTCGGATGTGGCCGCGGCGGCGTGGCCCTTCTCGAGATCGGCCTGCGCTTGCCGACGCCGCGAGGCTTCCGCCTCGGTCTGCTGCCGGGCCTGTTCGAGCGCTGCGGCAAGCGCAGCGGCGCTCGACTCGAGTCCGGCGCGCTCGGCCGCGGCGGCGGAGAGTTCGGACTGGAGCGCCTCGACCTGTGCAGCGAGCTTCTCGTTGGCTCGGCCGGCTTCCGACTCATGCGCGCCAGCTTCGCTGACGGCGCGATCGGCAAGGTCGTGCGCCAGGCGCTTATTCTCTTCGAGGAGTTCTGCGACCTCCGCGGATTTCTCCTCTCCGTGGGAGCTGATCTGCGCCCGGTCGCGCCGGAGCGCCTCCAGTTCCTGCCGCAACTTGGATTGGATCTCTTCGGATGCCGAGGCCGCCTCGCGGGCCTTCTCGAAATCCACCTGCGCTTGCCGGCGCTGCGAGGTTTCCTCATCGGTTTGCCGGCGGGCCTGTTCGAGCGACGCGGCAAGCGCGGCGGCTTGCGATGAGAACCCGGCGCGCTCCGTTTCCCATGTCCGGCCGGCTTCAGCCGACTTGCGCGCTTCCAGTTCGAGTTCCGAGCGGGTCTTCTCCAGCTCCGCGGCCAGCGACCTTGCGCGCTCTTCGAGTTCCGCGTGTCCGGCGGTGTCCTGTTCCTGCGGCCGGGGCGCCGCGGCCTGAAGCTCCTCGACCTGTTTTTGCAGCCGCAGACGGGACTCTTTCAATTCCTCGCGCACGCGGATGAGTGCGGTCACGTCCGATCGCAGCCGCGCTTTTTCCTGCGTGGCGAGATCCAGTTCCTCGCGCAGGCCGGCGCTTTCCTGCGTTTTAGTGCGGGCCGCGGACTCGGCCTCGAGTTCCGCTTGAAGCTTCGCCAGCGCCTCGCTGTGCGCGCCGAGTTGCTGCTCAGCCTCAGACCGGCGAGCAGTGAGTTCCTCGAGCGCCTCCTTCTGCGTCTCCAGTTTTTTCAGCAACCCCTGGATCATGCCCTGGTAGGGCGTCACGTCCGAGATCGAGACCTGCGTCGCCTTTTCGCCGCGCCATTCGATCTCCCCCAGTCGAATCTCCAGGAACAGGTCGTGCCCGTTCTGGAGGGTGAAGCGCACCTGCGTGATCGCTCCCATATCCGGATTGTCGTGGATATGAGCCGCCAGCCGCCGGTCGAGCCCTTCGACGAGCAGGCGCCGGGCCGCGTCGTTCATGAAGCAGATGCATGCCTGCCGCTTGATGATCACGATCGGATAGAGCAGTCCTTCAAGGGCGGACTGATCTTGGACAGGCGAGGCGGCAGGCTGCGGCGTCTTTGCGGGCGCCGGCACTGGCTCCGGCCGAACCATCAGCGCAGAATCACTGAGATGCGCCATGCTTTGCTCCAGAAAAAATCGAATATCTCAGGTGGATCGTGATCCGGCTCGAAAAAACACACTGTGATGCATTTCTTGTTCCATGCTGCAACAATCCCCTGGCTGATGCAACGGCCGATCGCAAGTCGTAACTCGTTCATCCATAACCCGTTGAGAAGCCAAGCTTCTGAGAGCCAATGTCCGCCGATCGCGCTGCGTTGGCCTTATTCAGCACAAGCGCAATTGGCGTGCCAGACAAGCAGGCGGAGCAGCGCACTTTTGATAACGCGACGCCGACAAATGACTCAGCTCTTGCACTACCGGTAGTACGCCAGGCGGGGCCCGTGAAATGAGCGGCGGCGATGCGGGCGATATAGCTTTCCGTCCGGGCAAGGCCGCCGAGGCTGCCTGTCTTCTCAAGGATAATGGGAGTGCAGCCGTTTCCCACGAGCTCGTAAGCTGCGGCGAGGCCGGCGGCTCCTCCACCGATTATCACGAATCGCCGATTTCCTGTTCTTATAATACTTTTAATGGTACTTTACCTGCGGAAGTTAAGCACCCCTGCCGCGACAATCGCCGACCGTCTCGATGACGCCTTCATTGCCTTTCTTATTCTTTCAAAAACCGGAGATGATGCCGGTTCTCACCGATATTTACGCAGCGACCGACCAAATCCTGCGCAGATCTTTTTGCTTGCAAATCGCGGGGGCACCGGTGATAATCTGCTGCGCCGCGCAAGTGAGGGGACGCTATGAACGGCCGTGAGGGGACGCCTCAACGGTTCTTCCCGGCTACTCGATGGTCGCTCGTCCTGCGGGCCGGAAAGGGCCAGCCCGAAGACCGAACGGCTGCGCTGGAACAACTGCTCCTGCAGTATATGCCGGCTCTTAAAGCCCACCTGGTTCAAAAAGGCACGGATCCCGAGAGAGCCGAAGACCTCCTTCAGGGGTTTATATCGAGCAAAGTTCTGGAGCGGCAATTGGTGGCTCGCGCCGACGCGCAGCGCGGCAAGTTCCGGACGTTTCTGTTGACTGCGCTCAATAATTACGTCCGTAGCGAGATACGACGCGAAAAGACCGGAAGACGATCCCCCGCCCGGCTGCTGGACATCCAAGAGCATCCGGACGAAGCCTTCCCTGCGGACGGGCCTTCCGAGGCTTTCGACGTGGAATGGGGCCGGCAGATTCTCGCTCGTGCGCTGCGCGACATGCAGGCCGAATGCAAGGCAGGCGGCCGCGACGACCTGTGGATCATCTTCGAGAGTCGCATTGTCCAGCCCATCCTCGACGAAGTCGAGCCTCTTCCATATGAGACGCTGGTCCAGAAACTGGGGCTGGAATCGCCGACGCAGGCGGGAAATCTGCTTATTACTGCGAAGCGCATGTTTGCGCGGATTCTGCGTGGAATCATGAGCGAATATGCGGAGGAGGAGGTCGAGCAGGAATTGCAGGAGCTTCGTCAGATTTTTTCGCGGGCCCACGCATGATGGCGACCGATATTGCGTATCTACGTATGAAAGCGTTCAGCGGAGGAGACCAAGGCGTTGAGTTACCCGGACCGCATCAGCTCAGCCACGCCCGCCTCGCTGGCGAAGTTGTTCGACGTTGCTGACCCTCCACTGAGGGCGTGGCGGCCGGAGGAACTGGCGTCTATCTACCGGCACCAGATGTCCGCGCCGGTTCGGTTTGACCTCGCGACGCTCGACGCTGCCATAACACCGAAACTCAAAGCGTTAGCCGAAGCTGAGGGGCTTGTGCTGCGAAGCTTTCAAGATCTGCTTCAACATCCGAACCCGCCCGTGGAACTGCTCCAGCTCACGAAAGAGTTCGCCAAGAGAAACCGCAGTCACCCGGACAGCGCTCTGCCCCAGCCAGTGGCTACGGTCCTCTATTTCGCCAGCATTGCGGCCGCCCTCGTGCGATGCGGGCGCCGGATCTCCAATCTGGAGGACAGCGCCCTGCTGGAAGGGTTCGAATGGACACAGACTCAGAAGTGGGTGGACGAGCCAACGCGACGCCTGATGCAAGAGGGCACAGAGTCGTTACACTTTGAGGAAAGACGAAGTGGCGGACCAACCCGACCCATCGGTTGAACCAGGCCGGCAGTTGCCGATGTCGGAATCGCTCGACCCTGTTCAAGGGCTATTGCGGCGGCGAGTGATCGGGCCACCGCCCCATCCTGGGATCATGGGAGTGGTCGGGCATTTCGAGTTGATCGATATTCTGGGCATCGGCGGAATGGGGATCGTGTTTCTGGCCAGGGATGCCAAGAACGGCAACCTGTTCGCGATCAAAGTGCTCCGACCTGATCTTCTCGACGCGCCCGAATTGGTCCATCGTTTCCTGGTCGAGGCGCAGCATCAGCGACGAATGAGCCACCCGAATATCCTACCCGTGCTCGAAGTCTCTGAGGCCTCCCGGCAACCCTATTTCGTGATGCCGCTGATTGCGGAAGGCAGTCTCGCCAAACGGCTCGCCCAGAAAACGCCCCTGGGTTACGACGCGACGCTTGAGATCGTGAGCGGCATCGCTGAGGCCCTCGCCTATGCCCACTCGAAAGGGATCATCCATCGCGACTTGAAGCCTGGGAACGTCTTGCTCTGCCAAGACGGTCGCGCATGTCTGGCCGACTTCGGCCTTGCGCGCACGGTATTCAATGACTCTGTCCTGGACGTGCGGCAAAACCAGTCTGTGGGCACGCCTGCATACATGTCCCCGGCCGTGGCTGCAGGCGAAGCGGAAGACACGCGTTGCGACATCTATTCCCTGGGGGCGATACTCTATGAAATGCTGACCGGCCGGCCGCCGTACGTCGGCCGCACGCCTGAGATGATCATCAAGCAGATACTGGCCGGTCCACCCGAACCGATCACCAGGCTGAATCCGAAAGGCCCGCCCGGCCTTGTGACGATAGCCGAAGGATGCATGGCGCGGGAGCATCGCGACCGGTACGCGAGCATGAATGACGTGGTTGCCGACCTTCACCGCATCGCCGCGGGATCGTCTCCCGTCGGGCCGCACGGCGGAATCCGCCGGAAGCGCCGGCGTCCGGTCGCCATCATCGCGGCAACGCTCTGCATCGTTGTTTTGGCCCTCGTCCTCAATCATTTGGTATCCCAGTCAAACAAGAAGCAGATTCCTGCGACGCCGTCGGCCTCAAAGAGCATCAGCCAACCGCCCGCGGACAACTCGGCTCTCGTTCCTGAAATGCCGGCGGTCCCGAGCGGCCCCTCGACTGTCGTCACGACACCCAAGGCCGTATTTGCCCAGTCCCAGACCTGTTATGTCAACGGCGACTCCGTAGATTCGGAGGGCCAGTGCACGGCACCCGGCAACGATTCGAACGATGGTCTGACAGCGGGAACACCGATGCGGCACATTCAGGCGCTGCTGAATAAGTATCCCGACATCGGTACGGGAGTAACATTGTGGGCTGATCCTGGAATCTACCAGGAGAATATCACCATAGGAAACACACATAGCGGCTTGACGCTCCAGGGCGCGGGAGCAGGCAAGAGCATCATTGACGGCAATAAGATCGGGATTTGCATCACGCTCAACAAAGTCACGGGTGTGACCGTCAGTGGTTTTACCGTCCAAAACGGCAATGGCATTAGTACCAATGGCGGCGGAATCCTGTGCCTTTTGTCGTCGTCCGCAACGATCTCCGACAACACGATTACGGGCAATATCACGACCCATTCCGGCGCCGGCATCATGCTGGACGCTTCTGCCGTTATGGTCGTGAGGAACATCATCCAAAGGAACGCCGCCAGAGAAAGAGGTGCAGGCATTACCAGTTCATGCTACGCGGGAAATCCAGGACCCAGGATAATTGATTGCAACGTTATAGCGGAAAACACCGCTTTTTTTGACGGGGGCGGCATCACATGGACGGACTACAGCACCGGAACCATCAGTAATAATGTTGTTTATGGAAACAGCTCAGCCGGGCGAGCGGGCGGCATCTCCGTTGACTTCCGTAGCACAGCGAATCTCGTGAATAACACGATCACTGGGAACAAGGCGCCTATCGGTGGCGGTGTCGCGCTTAAACGAAGCTCCAAAGCCACTCTCACAAACTGCATCCTCTGGAACGACACTGCCACGAATGGGGCTGCGAGTGGGCCTGAGATTGCCCTCTATCTCGGCAGCGACACTTCGATGCCGAGCAGCCTTACGATCAGTTACAACGACGTGCAACACGGGCAGGCTGGTGTAGAACAGGATCCTGGGTGCACGCTCACGTGGGGACAAGGCAACCTCAACGCAGATCCGCTGTTCGTAAGCGAAGCGGGTGAGGACTTCCGTCTTACGGGCGGTTCCCCATGTATTGCTGCCGGGAGCGCTTCCGCCGCGCCTTCTGCCGACGAAGACGGCAACCCACGGCTTGATGTTGCCGGCACGTCTGCGGACATAGGCGCGTATGCCTCCCACTAATCGCTGTTGGTCGGAGAGAGCCAGAAGGGCTGGCCGAGGGGACGAAAGGAGCGTGGCAGAATGGCGCTGATCCAGTGTATCGAGTGCGGCGGCGATCTGTCCGATCGCGCGAAAGCGTGCCCGAAATGCGGCGCTCCCAGGAAAGCCGGGAGGTCCGCAACAGCCCCGCCGCTGAGCGTATCTATCCGCAGGATGATTCATCGCAGGAAGTACGCGCTGCTCGGGCCGTTGGCTCTGGGCGTGCTGCTGATCCTCCCGATGTGGAAGACCGTCCCCGAAAAATACCGCGCTACCGCGCTCGTGAAAAGAAAAGACCTGGCCCTCACCAACGCCGCCGCCGGGAGCATGATGATCCGCAACAACGGTCCTGTCCCTATCGAGACGATGCGGGCGGAGATCCTCACCTGGACCAACCTCGACAGGGTCATCAAACAGCTCAGGCTGGACGTGGACCTCAAGACCGCCGACGACTGGCAAGACGAATACGAGAAACTGAAGACCTCCATCATGATCAGAATGGTCGCGCAAGGGCGCGGCGTGGACCTGATCGAAATCGCCGTGATGGACAAGGACGCCTCCTCCTCGCAGAAGATCGCCAACGCGATCGCCGACAACTACGTCGAGGAAAGCCAGCGAAACTCGCGCGACGACACCCTGCAGGCCATTGATTACTTCAAGACGCAGTGCGACGACAACCTCGCCATCATCCGGAAGATGAACATCGAGCTGGATAAGTACACTCGCGAGCATTGGACCGAACTGCCCGAGGTCAAACGCGGCATTCTGGCCACGCTTCAGACGCTGCGGACCAGCGAGGGCGCGCATCTGCTTCTGCTGAGCGCCGGTCCAAACCGACTCACCGAAATAGACCGGCAGATCAATGAGGTGGAGAAGACCATCAAGAGTGACGTCCAGACCGTGGACAACCCCGCCCGACAGGAACTCCAGGACGTGCTCGTCGCGCGGAACAAGTTTTTGGTGTCCCTGCTGGCGACGCACGCGCGGGAGGACCCGCAGGTGAGGGGCGTCCAAGACGAGATCACCGCGCTCGAGGCCCAACTGAAAAACACGCCCGAACGCGTACCTGACGGCATTCACGAGACCATCAACCCGCTGTATCAGACACTCCTCCAGTCCCGGATGACGGCGGAACAGGAAATCAAGGCCGAGGAGGCCTCGCTCCGCGAGACCCAGGCGCTGATCATGGCGAATGAGGCCTCCATCCGGAAGGTGGTGGACGAGGAGAAGCAGTACGACGACATTCTGCGGCAGCACGATGAAGCCAAGGAGGTCTACGAGGATTATCACAAGAGCCTGCTCGCGCTCCAGAACCTCAGCCGGGTGCAGTTCGAGCCGAACGGCGCGCAGGTGGAGATCATCGCGCGCGCGCTCGAGCCGGCGGAGCCTTACGATAGCAACCGCCTGCCGCTCGCGTTCGCATGTCTGTTGGGAGGGCTGATAATTGGTCTGGCGCTTGTGACGTTCCAGGAGCGCGGATCATTTCGGACCGTTGAAAAGGCGGCTGCATTCCTCAGAGTCCCAGTCTTGGGCGACATCGGCGCGTTTGGCGCCATTCGGCCCCGGGCCATGCTTCGCCCCGAAGGCCGAGGCACGGCGCATCCGGCCCCATGTGCGGATGGTCCGGCAACTGAAGGCGTCCCTCGACTAGCTGTCTCTGACTTCGTGCGGATTCCCGGACACTGGGGGCCTCCGTCGCCCGACCTCGCGATGGTCCACGGCCCTTCCGGCTGCATTGCCAACGAGTTTCGTCATCTTCGCGCAAAGCTGCTGGCTCTGAACGGCGGACGGCCGCCACGCGTGATCACGGTTTCGTCAGCAGTGCCATCGCTTGGGAAGACGAGCTTTGCCCTCAACCTGGCCGCCGCCCTCGGCGAGGTGGAGATCGGACGCATCCTCATCGTGGACGGCGACTTCGTCCAGCCCTCTCTGCATCTGGCGATGAATGTCCGCGTCCAGTCCGGCCTGCGCGAGGTGCTCCTGGACGGACTCAAGCTCGATGGCCGCGTTTATGAGACGGCCATCCACAACGTGGACATTCTGCCTTCGTTGGAAATCGGCCCCGACGCGGGCTTTGAAGCCCCCTTGTACCAGCGCTGCAAGGACTTGCTGGCGCTTCTGCGGAACTACTACTCGTACGTGATCATTGACACGCCGCCCGTCCCGGCCGGTAGCCTGGCTGTGACCTTCGGAAGGCACAGCGACGGCCTGATTCTCGTCGCCGAACTGGGAAAGACCCCCCGCTACGTCGTGGCCGCCGCCCTCAATGACGTCGCGGCGTCTGGCGTCGCGGTCCTCGGCTGCGTGTTCATGGCGCCGAGCTCGAAGAGGAAAGGAAGGTTGTTCCGAACCGCCGCAATCGTCGGTGGTGTGATCCTGCTCTGTGTGCTGATCGCAACGCTGATCGAGGGATTTCAGCCAGGCAAACTGGGGGAATTTTTCGTCTGCCTTAGACAGTTGATGGATTAGAACGGGTCCGCAACATCGTGAAGGGATAGGCCATGTGGAGAGACGAGATTGACGTCCCCGCTCAGCGCCGATATCTGGATCTGCTCCGTCTGCCAAGTTCCTTCACTGAAGAGGAGTTGAAGGAGGCGTACCGAGATATGTCGCGCGTGTGGCATCCGGACAGGTATCCAGCGGATTCCCGGCTCCGGCGAAAGGCGGAGGAGGTCTTCAAGGAGATCAACGCGGCAAACCAGCACTTCAGAAAGAACTTGGAGAACGGGAGCTTCACCCTTCACGAGCCGACGTCTCGGGCACCAGCCGAAATCCAGAAGATCATGGACGAGGTTCGCCGAGAGACAACACGAAAGCACGAGGAAGAGCTTAGCGCAGTTCGTAGTGGTCATGCCGCGCAACTTGATGCATTGGAGCGCAGGTACCGCAGTCAGATTTACGAGGCGCGAGCATATTCTTCGCATTGCCCGCATTGCCAAGCTCAAGTCACGCGCCTAGCATCCAGGCTGAATGCCATCACCGAGGAACTACAGCGCGAGAAGTCGGAGTGCGCCAAGCTTCGGAAGCTCTCGTGACATGCCCTCTCGCCTCGGCCTTCGCCAGATCCGCCTTCGCATCCACAAGCGGGTGGTTTTTACAATACGCTTGGGTAGGCAGACGCCGATGTTGGAGTACCAGACTCTCGATCATCTCAGCGCCCTGCGCCTCAGCTAAAAGAGGGAAAAGAAAGTGCCCCGGAGCAAGCCGAACAGCCTGCCCCGGGGCGGTGATCGCGGTCTTTTTAGAGGGCGATTACGGGCGCAACAACCCTGACTTCAGCCGGCGTACTCACGTTCCACCAGTTCATTAAAGACCGTGACCCCCTGGACTCCATCGCCGAGGTAGCCGGCGTGCTGCACGAGATAGACCCGGATCAGCCCGAGTCGCACGTCAATGATCATGATGGTGCTCATCGCGCCGCCGTGCCGGAACCAGACATCGCCCACGATCCAGCCCAGGCCGTAGCTCTCGGAGAGCCCATCGGCGGTCTGGCGGCGGGTCATTTCCCGGACGGCGCTTTCGGAGAGATACCGCGTCCCCTTGAAAGTCCCTCCGTTGAGCATCATCTGGCAGAAGCGGCAGCAGTCCCGGGCGGTGGAGAACAAGCCGCCGCCGGGGATGGGCTGCCTCGCGCGGTCATCGAGCGGATAGTGGAACTCCGGGATGGGCGTCTCCTCAAGGTCGGTGCCGGCGGCATTCGGCTTATACGCTTTCGTCAGGCGGGCCAACTGGCGCTTGTTCGGCCGGAAGGTCGTGTCCTTCATCCCGAGCGGCTTGAGAAGGCGCCGGTCCAGGAATTCCTCGTAGGGCATGCCGCTGAGAACCTCGATGATGCGGCCGGCGATGTTGATCCCGGCGTTGGAATATTGGTACCGGGTGTCCGGCTCGAATTCCAGCGGCATCATGGCATAGCTCGCAGCCGCCTGGCGCAGCGTGAGCATATCCCGCGTCGGCGTTTCCACGGGCGAAGAAAAAGCCAAGCCGCCGGTGTGGCTGAGGATATTGCGAACCGTGATCGGGTGCCGCGGCTTCCGCAGCAGCGCGTGATCGGCATCCTGCTCGACGCGGAGCCATTGGCCCTTGAATTCCGGCAGGTGCTTTTCCACCGGGTCATCCAGGCTCACCTTGCCTTCATCCACGAGCATCATGAAAGCCACGGCGGTGATCGGCTTGGACTGCGAGGCGACCCAGAAGAGCGTGTCGGGCCGCATCGGCTTGCCAGCGGCCAGATCAGCGTAGCCGACCGTCTCAAGACTCAGCACTTTGTCTTTGTCGGCCACGAGCATCACGGCGCCGGCGATCCAGCGCTTGTCAACGAACAGTTGCAGAGCCTCTGCCAGCCGCCCGCGAGGAATAAATTTGGTCATGTCAGTCACTATCCTCCCAAATGGCGCGAGGTGTTTGCGATTCCCCGGCCGATTCAGCGGCCTGCCCTCTCGTTCGCGCCCCATCGTTCAATCACGCCCTTGAGGCGCCGGTAGGATTCCTTCGGCCTGAGGTCGGGGCGGAGGAACCCGCCGTGCGGCCAGAAGTGCCCGGCGTCGGCAAAGTCCCACCACGTGATCGCCTCGATGGCGGGCTTGCTGTAGCAGAGGGTGTAGAACTGCTCCACCCAGTCAGCCTGAACGGCCTCGCTCCAGGGGCCGTGCCACGAGTAGGGACTGATCTTCTTGACATAGGCCCGCTCGTCCGCACCGGGCGCTGAGGAGACGCCCAACTCCGTAATGTGCAGCGGCTTGCCGAGGTCCGCGTACGAGTCCAGAAGGCGGGCGATTTCGAACAGGTCATAGCCGGGGTAGTAGAGCTGGAGGCCGATCACGTCGAAGTCCAGCCCCGCCGACAGGCAGGCGCGCAGATACTGATGCGGCGTGCGCAGCGGCCGCTGCTCCTGTCGGAAGTAGGTCTTGCTCGTGGCGGCGTACTCGCCGAAGA
>Ga0187884_10001771_pt1 | contig 18992 bp, 14 predicted proteins | sample June2016WEW_20_4_FD_132983 | JGI IMG/M metagenome (GOLD analysis project Ga0187884, IMG submission 132983) | Peatland microbial communities from SPRUCE experiment site at the Marcell Experimental Forest, Minnesota, USA - June2016WEW_20_40 | ecosystem: Environmental > Terrestrial > Soil >...
AGCACGGGCACGATGAACACCGCCAGCAGCGTGGCCGCGTTCATGCCGCCGAATACCGCCGTCCCCAGCGAGCGCCGCGAAGCCGCTCCCGCGCCCACGGCCAGCGCCAGCGGCACCACGCCCAGAATGAACGCGAAAGAGGTCATCAAGATAGGCCGCAACCGCAGCCGCGCCGCTTCCATGGCCGCGTCGACGATAGACTTGCCCTCCTCGTGGCTCATGCGCGCGAATTCCACGATCAGAATGGCGTTCTTGGCGGCCAGTCCGATCAGCGTCACGATTCCGATCTGGGTGTACATATCGTACGGGTAGTCGCGCATCCAGACGGCCAACAACGCTCCGAAAAGGCCCAGCGGAACGGCCATCAATACCGCCAGCGGGATGGACCAGCTCTCGTACAGGGCCGCCAGGCACAGAAACACCAGCACCGCCGCGAAGCCGAAGATCACCCCTTCGTGTCCCTGCGCCTCCTTTTCCTGATAGGTGGTGCCGGTCCATTCATAGCCGTAGCCGGCGGGCAGCACGCTCGAGGACAACTGCTCCATAGCGCTTGAGGCCTGGCCGCTCGAGTATCCCGGAGCCGGGCCGCCCAGCAATTGGACGGTGCGAAACCGGTTGTAACGGTAGATCACATCCGGTCCGGTGGTGGACTGCACGGTGGCCAGAGTGCCCAGCGGAACCATGTCGCCTCCGCTCGAGCGCACGAAGAAGCGGTTGACGTCGGAAGGCCCGGTGCGGAACTCGGGCTCGGCCTGCATCAGCACCTGCCAGGTGTGCCCGAACGAATTGAAGTCGTTCACGTAAAGGCCGCCGAGAAACGTCTGCAGCGCGTTGTAGGCGTCGCCGACGGGTACGCCGAGCGTTTGCACCTTGGCCAAATCCACGTCCACCTTGTACTGCGGAACGTCGGGCCGGAAGGTGCTCAGGGTGGTTCCCAGCTCGGGGCGTTGGCGGCCTGCCTGCACCACCAGGTCGGCGGTTTGCGCGAGTGCGTGCACGTCGCCGCCCAGACGGTCCTCCAGCATGTACTGGAAACCGCCGGTGGCGCTGAGGCCCAGGATGGGCGGCAGACCGAAGGCGAACGTCAACGCCTCCGGCACCTTGTTGAATTCTTTCTGCATCGCCGCGAGAATCGACTGCAACTGCAGATTCTTCTCCCGCCGCTTGTCCCAGGGCGTCAGACGCGCAATGATGGTGGCGACATTCGAATTGTTGGTGCGCGTCGCAATGTCGAGGCCGCCGAGGGTCAGCGTGCCGGCGACGCCGGGAATCCGGCTGACAATGTTCTCGATCCTGCGCGTGGCCGCGTCGGCGCGCGGCACCGACGAGCTGTCCGGCAGGCGGATGGAAATGAAGACGGCGCCCTGATCCTCATCCGGCAGGAAGCCGTTCGGCATCCGGTGGAAGATTGCGCCAGCCGCGAACCAAAAACAAAAGAGACCGATCAGCGCCAGCGCGGATTTCCGGATCAGCGTGCTCACACCGGCCAGATAGCGGCCGGTGACCCAGCCAAAGCCTCGGTTGAACGCGCCGAAGAAGGCGGCCAGCGGCCCGCGTGCCTGGCGCTTCGGCCGCAGTATCATGGCGCTCAGCGCGGGGCTCAACGACAGCGCGTTGAAGGCCGAGAGCAGCACCGAAGCCGCGATGGTGAGCGCGAACTGCCGGTAAATCTGCCCGCTGATGCCGCCCAGAAACGCGACCGGAATGAAAACAGCGGCGAGGATGAAGGCGATCGCCGTCACCGGCGCCTGCACTTCCTTCATCGCCTGGATGGTGGCCGCAAGCGGCGCCAGGCCTTCGTCGATGTGGCGCTGCACGGCTTCCACCACCACGATCGCATCGTCCACCACGATGCCGATCGACAGGACCAGGCCGAACATGCTGGTGATGTTGATGGAGAAGCCCAACAGCGGGAACAGCGCCAGGGTGCCCACCAGGGCTACCGGAACCGTGAGCAGCGGAATCAGCGAGGCGCGCCAGTTCTGCAGGAAGACGAACACTACCAGAATCACCAGCCCGATGGCTTCGAACAGTGTGGTCATCACGTCCTTGATGGCCGCGTTCACGAACATGGTGGAGTCGTAGGAGATGAGGTAGTCCATGCCCGCGGGGAAGCCGGCCTTGATCTGGTCCAGGAACCGGCGCACACGGGCCGCTGCCTGGACGGCGTTCGCTCCCGGCGACAGGTATACGATCACGTTGCCTGCGGCGCGGCCGTCCACGCGGTTAAAGCCGGTATAGGTTTGCGCGCCGAGCTGCACGTGGCCGATGTCGCCCAGGCGGAGTAGGGAAGCGTCGGGCCGGGCGCGCAGCACGATGTCCTCGAACTGTTGCGGATCCACCAGGCGCCCGGGCGCGTTTACCGAATACTGGAAGTCAGTCCCTGGCGAAGCCGGCGGTTGTCCGAAGGCGCCCGCCGGATTTTGCCGGTTCTGCGCCTGGATGGCCGTGCTGACGTCGGTCGCCGTAATGCCGAGCTTGGCCATTTTATCCGGGTTGACCCAAACGCGCATCGAGTAAACCTGGTTTGTGCCGAGGCGCGATTCGCCCACGCCCTCCAGATTGCCGATCTGGTTCACCAGGTTGATTTGCGCGTAGTTGGTCAGGAACAGCGAATCGTAGCGGTCGTCCCGGGAAACCAGGCTGATCGCCAGCAGGAAGGCGCTCGATACTTTCTTCACGGTCACGCCCTGCTGCTGCACCTCGGGAGGCAGCCGCGGCATGGCGATGCTCACGCGGTTCTGCGTCTGCACGGTGGCGATGTCCGGGTTGGTGCCCAGCTTGAACGTCACCTGGATGTTCAGCGTGCCGTCGTTGGCGCTGGTGGAAAGGTAGTAGAGCATGCCGTCGAGACCGACAAGCTGCTCTTCGATGGGCTCCGCCACGGTTTTCTCGAGGTCCTGCGCGTTGCCGCCGAGAAAGTTCGTGGTGATCTGCACCACCGGCGGCACCACTTCCGGATACGCCGCCACCGGAAGATTGGGAATGGCCACCGCGCCGAGGATCACCATCACGATGGCAATCACCATCGCGAAGACCGGGTGATTGATAAAGAATCGCGCCATGCGTCAGTTCCCCGGCTTCCGATCGTCGTACGGCTGCGGCTCGACGGCCGCGCCGGGCCGCACCTTCAACTGTCCTTCCACGACGATGCGTTCGCCGGGCTTGAGGCCCCGCTCGACGATCCAAAGCTCGCCGGTGCGATTGCCCGTGACGATCGTGCGCATCAGCGCCTTGTTGTCCGGGCCCACCGTGTACACGGTCTGCATACTTTGGATCTGCTGGACCGCCTTCTGTGGGATCACGATGGCGTCTTTGCGTTCGTCCACCTGCACGCGAATGCGGCCAAACTGGCCCGGCAGCAGGGTGTGCCGGAGATTGGGGAAGCTGGCTTGCAGTTCCAGCGTGCCGGTCTTCGGGTCCACCTGGTTGAGCGTGTCGGTGACGCGGCCCTTAGCGGGAAATTCGGAGCCGTCGGCGAGAATCAGCGTCAGTTGTCCGGCCGGCGATCTCTGCCCGCGTCTGGCCCAGGCGAGGTATTCCGATTCGGTCACCTGGAAGCGGACCCAGATGGGATCCAGCGGAACGATGGTGGTGAGCGGCTGCGCCGCCGTGGGCGTCACCAGCCCGCCCACCGGCACCATCGAATCACCGATGCGGCCGCCGATGGGCGCGCGAATCGTGCCGTATTCGAGGTTCAGCTCGGCGGTCTCCAGCGCGCCCTTGTTCGATTCGACCTTGCCCTCGGTGGACGCGATCTGGGTTCGCGTGGAGAGCGCGGTCTGTTCGACGTTGGCCTTGTTCGCCTTCACGGTCTCTTCAGCGGCGCGCAAAGCGGCCACGGCGGCATCGAGATCCTGCTGCGAGGCGGCGTCGGCCGCGACCAACGGCTTCAGGCGTTCGTAGTCCTGCTGCGCCTTCACCAGGTTGGCCTCCGCCGAGGCCAGGTTCGCCTGCGCTTGCAGCAGCGAAACCTGCTTGCGGGCAAAATCGAGGTCGGCTTCGCTCTGCTGCAGGTTGCCGCGCGCCTGCTCCACGCTGGCTTCCAACGGCCGCAGATCGAGCACGTACAGAACCTGACCGGCGGCGACCTCCGCGCCCGGCTGGAAGAGCCAGCGGTCAACATAGCCCTCTACGCGGCTGCGCACGTCCACCATGTTGCGCGCGTAAGTTTGCGCGGCGAAATCGGAAAAGATGGCCACCGAGCGTGGCTGGACTTCCATCACGCTGACCAGCGGCGGCGGCGCGCCGGCCGGTCCGCTCCTCTCGCCGTTGGCCCTGCAGCCTTGGAGGAGAACCGCTACGAGAACGAGCGCAACAGCCGCGTAGGGCAGGCCATGGGCCGGCCGCGTCTTTTCTGGCATAAACTTCTATATTCGCCTATTTTACGGCGTGAAAAGTTAACCCGCCCCGTGGCGCGGGCTGACAGCCTGCTGAGCCGAGAGTCATCTCGGCTTTTCCTCTCTTGAAACTCTTCCCGAAGCGACCCGCTCACTTGTCGCCGGGACCCAAGGCTGCATGAGAAGCGAATCCCCCAAGACGATGCGCGGCCAAGCGCGACTGAAAAAGCCGAGACGACTCCCGGCTCAGCAGCCTTGGAAGGCTGCGCAACAGCCTAGCGCGAGCAGCAGATTTGGCTCGCCACCAGATTTGCTGGCTTGATGGGGATTCCGCTGGCGAAATAGTTCGCCTCGCCCAGGAGCTTATAGACATCGCCGGCGATGCTGGCCGCGAGCGGGCCTATCGCGGGGCGGCCGCCTGTGAGCAACACCACCACCACCAGCTTTCTCCCGCCCATATCGTTGAACGAGCCGAACCAGCCCAGGTGCGTGTGCGTTTCGGTGCAGGTGCCGGTCTTGCCGGCGATGGGGCCGTCTTCTCTGGCCCGGTGCGCCGTGCCAAACTCCACCGCTCCGCGCATTCCCGGTTTGAGCATGGGAATCAGAGCGTCGATATCCAGCCGCCGTTTCACTCGTGGCACGAAGCTGCGCACTTCGGCCTGCGTTTGCGGATACTGCAAGTAATAGAGAGTGCCGCCATTGGAGACCGCCGCCATCAGGGCGGCCAGTTGCAGCGGCGTCTGCCGGACTTCCTCGCCGAAGCTGGTCAGCATTCCCACGCCACCGTTCTTGGGAGGCGCCGCAGGGAAGTAACCGGGCTGTTCGCCCGCGATGTTCAGGCCGGCCTTTTCGCCGTAGCCGAACAGGTGCGCGTAGTAGGTCACCTTTTCAAAACCCAGCTTCTGGCCCAGCGTGGCGAAATAATAGTTGTAAGAGTGGGCCAACGCGTAGGTCAAGTCCATCCGCATGCCGCCGAGCCGGTACCGGGCGTTTGGCTGTATGATTTTCTCGCTCAAGCCGGCCAGCGCCACAGCGACCTTGATGGTGGAACACGGCTGGAAGCCCTCGCCCAGCGCGATTCTCTGGTTCACCATGGTGAGAATCCGGCCGGTGGTCGGATCCACGGCCACCACCGAGCCGTTGTACGAACCCAGCGCTTCCACCGCCGCGCGGCGAACCGTCAAGTCTTCCCCATCCACCCGGTCGCCTTCGGTTGAATCCGCGAAGGTCGGCCTATCCCAGGGGCCGCCGGCGATTACCGGCGTGCCCGGGCTTGCGGCTCGATGCGATGCCACTTGCCGCAGGCTGGCCGCATGTGAGGTTGTCACAACATGATGCGCCGGAGTTCGGCGCTTCGGCGGAGCCGTAACAGTAGTGCTAGTGGTGGCGGCCGAGAAACTCAGGCTGGAAATGAAGCACAATAGAAACACCGCTCTCATTACCCGGCGGTAGGGACATGAATGTGGCTGTTTCATAGAAGAACCGCGCGCGAAAGGACGAACACTGAAAGCGCCAGCGCAGAGCAGCGAGTGATCCGGACGGAGCAGCCGGACACCTCGATTGTCCGATGTACGGCGGTGGTTCGTCAAGCATTTTTGCTTGGGTTGCAACATGGGTGAAATGCCCCTAACCCAATCTTCGACGCAGATGCTGCGTTACTTTAGACGCCGCCCGAAACCATCCCGTTATGCTCGACGTATTGCAGGATGAAATCGTGCGCTGCCGGCGCTGCCCGCGCCTGCTCGCGCACTGCGCCCACATCGCGGAAAGCAAACGGCGCGCCTATCGCGACCAAGAGTACTGGGGTAAACCGGTACCCGCATTTGGCGACCCGGCAGCTCGCATTCTTATCCTGGGACTGGCCCCCGCCGCCCACGGCGCCAATCGCACCGGCCGTATGTTCACCGGCGACCGCTCCGGAGACTGGCTCTACCGCGCCCTGTACCAGACTGGTCTCGCCTCCCAGCCTGTCAGCGTTTCCCGCGACGACGGCCAGCAACTGCGCGGCGTCTATGTCACCGCCTCGGCGCGGTGTGCCCCACCCGGCAACAAGCCCACGCCGAAGGAGATTCGAAACTGCCGGCCCTATCTGGAGCGTGAGCTGGAGTTGCTCGAGCACTTGCGGGTGGTCGTGGCGCTGGGCCGGATCGCCTTCGACAACTACCTGGACCTGCTCAAGGCGCGCGGCCGAATTTCCCGCCGCTCCGCTTTCGTGTTCGGCCACAACCGGCAGTTCAACACCGGCGCGGGGCTGCCCATCCTGCTCAGTTCCTACCACCCGAGCCAGCAAAACACCTCCACCGGCAAGCTGACGGAAAGAATGTTGCTGGACGTTTTCCGGACGGCGAAGGAGTTGGCGGGACTCGGGTGAGTGCATCGGCATTTCCGCGGTAGGGCTGGTGCGGGCAGTCTGAGGTACGCCAACCAGGTGGATCGGTGGCGTGAGAAGATCCGGGCGCGCGCCGCACTATGCAAGGAGAGCCCCCTGCGGCTTTGGACAAGGCGATGGCGATTTTGAGACGTGTAACCGCAATTCTGGTGTGCTTACCAGCGGCGCTGGCGATCCACGGGCAGCAGGGGCAGGTATCCGGCCCCATCGCCGGATACGTCTTCGCCGGCGCGGTCCTGCGGCCCATCGCCGGCGTGCCGGGCGGCGCCACGCTGGGCGATGCGCTCAGCCTGGGGCTGGCGGCAACCGCCGCCGTGGTTTCGCCGCAGCTTGATTCCGCCATCGTCACGGCCAGCGATGGCTCGTTGCACTTGTTTCGACCGAGCGGCAATACTGCCACCGAAGTCTCGTGGAATGGTGTGCCACAAGGGCCCGCGCGGGTCGTGTACAGCCCTTCCGGTACGGCCGCCGCGATTTACGCCTCGGGCCGGGTGCAGGTCGTCAGCGGCTTGCCGAATTCGCCGGCAACGTCATATACAGCCGAGATCGGTCCAGCGCCAGAAACGCTCACGCGTCAGACCATACACGCCGCGCCGCAAGCCATGGCGGTGAGTGACGATGCCGCTTACCTGCTGGTGGCCAGCGAGGGACGGCTTCGCTTGCTGAGCGCGTCCGGCTCGAGCAGTTGGCTGCTCGACGGGGTGCGGGAAGTTAGCGTTGCGTTCGCATCCGGCGGCCACACCGCCGCAGTCTTAAGCGGAGCGGGGCCATGGCTGGATGTGTTCCCGGATGTCTCCGCAGACGCCACGCAGCGCATCGCGGCGCCTGGCCTTGCCGAACCGGTGGGACTGGCATTTTCCGCCGATGGCAAGTCTGTGTTGGCCGCAGCGCACGGCAGCAAGCCGGTTACGATTTTCAATCTCGCCGCCGCGGGCGCCGCGACCACGCTCGATTGCAATTGCGCTCCCACCACAGCGGCGCGTCTGGGCAGCCTCTTCCGCCTGACCGATGCCGGTGCCGGACCGGTCTGGCTGGTAGATACCGGCGTCAGCCCGCCCCGCATCGTGTTCGTGCCCGCGCGCGCGAATCCGTAGGGTCCGGGCATGCCCGGCCCGCCGCTCGCAAGCTAAGAACACGCGCCCGCAAGCGGGCGTTGGCAGGTTAAAACCTGCCCCACCTACCGCGCTGCCGCGTGAACCGCGGCCGCCGATTCCTTCAGCGCTTCGGCCTTATCCGCGACTTCCCAAGTGAAACCTTCCTCGGTGCGGCCAAAGTGGCCAAACGCGGCCGTCTTACGATAAATCGGGCGGCGCAGATTGAGGGTTTCGATGATGCCGCGCGGCGTCAGCGAGAAATTCTCGCGCACCAGGTCGGTAAAGCGGTCGTCCGGGATCGCGCCAGTGCCGAACGTATTCACGTTCACCGAGACCGGCTCCGCCACGCCAATGGCGTAGGCAAGCTGCACTTCCACCCGCGTCGCCAGCTTCGAGGCCACCAGGTTCTTCGCGATGTAGCGCGCCATGTAGCAGGCCGAACGGTCCACCTTGGTCGGGTCCTTGCCGGAGAAAGCGCCACCGCCGTGGCGGCCCATCCCGCCGTAGGTGTCGACGATGATCTTGCGGCCCGTCAAGCCCGTGTCGCCGTGCGGCCCGCCCACCACGAAACGCCCGGTCGGGTTGATGTGGTATTTGGTCTGCGAATCCACCATGGCGGAGGGAACCACCGCGTCGATGATGTGCTTCTTCACTTCGCGGCGCAATTCCTCGGTCGAGACGTCCACGCTGTGCTGGGTGGAAATCACCACCGCTTCGATGCGCTTCGGCACGCCACCCACGTATTCCACGCTCACCTGGCTCTTGCCATCCGGCCGCAGAAAGTCCAAAGTGCCCTCGCGCCGCACCTGGGAAAGCCGCTGCACCAGCTTGTGCGCCATCATGATCGGCAGCGGCATCAGCTCGGCCGTTTCGTCGCAAGCGTAGCCGAACATCATCCCCTGGTCGCCCGCGCCGCCTGTGTCCACGCCCATCGAAATGTCGGGCGATTGCGATTGAATCAGGTTGAGCACGCCGCAGGTGTGGGCGTCGAATCCATAGGTGGCGTCGTTGTAGCCCACGTAATCGATGGTGCTGCGCGCGATGCGCTGCACGTCGACATAGGTTTTGGTGGTGATCTCGCCCGCCACAATGCAGGTGCCGGTGGTCACCAGGACCTCACACGCCACCCGCCCGGTGGGATCATCTGCCAGAACGGCGTCCAAAACGGCATCGGAAATCTGGTCGGCGATTTTGTCGGGGTGGCCCTCGGTCACCGATTCCGACGTAAACAGGTATCGTTGATTGTCTGACAAGGTTGTCCTCCTGCGGTGTGTGTCACTCTAATTTAACATGCGGAGCCGACCTGCCTTAATAGCGGTAGTGCTCCGGTTTATACGGCCCCTCGGGCGCCACGCCCAGATATGCGGCCTGTTTCGGGGTCAGCGTCGTGAGCTTGACGCCGATCTTCTCCAGGTGCAACCGCGCCACTTCTTCATCCAGCTTCTTGGGCAACGTGTAAACGCCGGGTTTGTACGAATTGCGGTTCTTCCACAGGTCGAGTTGCGCCAGCGTCTGGTTGGAAAAGCTGTTGCTCATCACGAAGCTGGGATGCCCGGTGGCGCAGCCCAGGTTCACCAGCCGGCCCTCGGCCAGCAGGAAGATGCTGTTGCCGTTGGGGAAGGTGTACATGTCCACTTGCGGCTTGATGTTGGTGCGCTGCGCACCCGAGCCGTTCAGGCGGTCCACCTGGATTTCATTGTCGAAGTGCCCGATGTTGCACACGATGGCCTGGTCTTTCATTTTGCTCATGTGCTCCAGCGTGATGATGTCGCAGTTGCCAGTGCAGGTGACGTAGATATCGCCGCGGCCCAGCGTGTCCTCGACGGTGGTCACCTCGAAGCCCTCCATGGCGGCCTGCAACGCGTTGATGGGGTCGATCTCGGTCACCACCACGCGCGCGCCCATGCCGCGCAGCGAGTGCGCCGAGCCTTTGCCCACGTCGCCGTAGCCGCACACCACGGCCACCTTCCCAGCCACCATCACGTCGGTGGCGCGTTTGATGCCGTCCGCCAGCGATTCGCGGCAGCCGTAGAGATTGTCGAACTTGGACTTGGTCACCGAGTCGTTGACGTTGATCGCCGGCACCAGCAGTTGGCCGGCCTCCTGCATCTTGTAAAGCCGGTGCACGCCGGTGGTGGTCTCCTCGGAAACGCCGCACCATTCCTCGACGATTTCGTGCCAGCGCCGCGCGTTCTCGCCGTGGATTTCTTTCAACAGGTTCTTGATGACTTCTTCTTCGTGGCTTCCCGAGGGAGTGTTCACCCAGCCGCTGCCGTTCTCCAGTTCATAGCCTTTGTGGATCAACAGCGTGGCGTCTCCGCCATCGTCCACGATCAACTGCGGCCCCTTACCCCCGGCGTGGCTGAGCGCCATATAAGTGCACCACCAGTAGTCCTCCAGCGACTCGCCCTTCCACGCAAACACCGGGACGCCGGCGGCGGCGATGGCGGCCGCGGCGTGGTCCTGCGTCGAGAAAATGTTGCAGCTCGCCCAGCGCACCGTGGCGCCCAGTTCCACCAGCGTCTCGATCAGCACGGCGGTCTGTATGGTCATGTGCAGCGAGCCGGTGATCCGCGCGCCGGCCAGCGGCTTTTCTTTCGCGTACTTCCGCCGGATGGACATCAGGCCCGGCATCTCCTGCTCGGCGATGGAAATTTCCTTGCGGCCCCATTCGGCCAGCGACACGTCGGCGACTTTGTAGGCAACTTCGTTCTGGTTCAGGATGGCTGTGCTCATTTTCAATAGCCTCGTATCAAGAAATCTTGATACATTGATATTAGACGATCTACCAGTATGCCGTCAATCCTGAAATCGCTGCGCCTGGCCGCCGACCCCGGCCGGCTGCGCCTGCTCCTGCTGCTCGAGCAGGAAGAGCTTTCGGTGGCTGAGTTGCAGACAATCGTGGGCAAGCCACAAAGCCAGGTTTCCACCCACCTTGCGCAGTTGAAACAGGCCGGCCTGGTGGCCGACCGGCGCACCGGCAAGAACGCGTTCTACCGCCTGGACGCCCCCGCCGGGCTGGTGGGCATCCTGCGCCAGGCCGCCGCCGAGATTCCCGAAGCCGCCCAGGACCGCGCTGCCCTCCGCTTGGTGCTGCGCAAGCGGCAGGACAAAATGCGCCGTTACTTCGACGAGCTGGCCGGGAAGTTCGGCCGCCAGTACGTGCCCGGCCGATCCTGGCAGGGAATCGCCGAAGCCCTCCTCAGCCTGATGCCGCCCCTTGTGATCGCCGACTTGGGAGCCGGCGAGGGCACCATCGCGCAGCTCATGGCGCAGCGAGCCCGGCGCGTGATCGCCATCGACAACTCTCCGAAAATGGTCGAATTCGGTGCCACTCTCGCGCGCAAGAACGGCATCGCCAACCTGGAATACCGCCTCGGAGACCTGGAAGACGTGCCCATACGCACTGGCACGGTCGATGTGGCCTTCCTCAGCCAGGCTCTGCATCACGCGGTGCACCCGCAGCGCGCCATCGCTGAAGCATGGCGAATCCTCAAGCCGGGCGGCCGCGCTGCCATCCTCGACCTGAACCATCACCACCATGAGGAAGCCCGCGAAATGTATGCCGATTTGTGGCTCGGGTTTACCGAACTCGACCTGGAACGCTTCCTCAAACACGCCGGCTTCCGTAACGTGGAAACCGCCATTGTCCATCGGGAGACGGAAGCCCCGTATTTCGAGAGCATCCTGGCTACCGGAGCGAAACCGAAGTGAGACAGGTGGGGCATGTTTTGGCTTGCCCGCCAACCACGAAAAGCCGTGTGCCTGCCATTTCACGCTCCGTACACCGCGATATCGGGCAATTCGGGCATATAATTATCTCGTGCGAGTCAAGACATCCATCGATCGGCGTCTGACGGCTGACGATGGCGAAGACGCGCTGCCTGCGCGGGTCGCGCGAACCCGGCTTGCGCACCAGGTAAAGCTCGCCCCGCTTCATGGCAGTTGCTGGTCCGCCTTCCGAAATCGGCATTGACCCACTTGTGTCGGGTCGGCCAAATCCGCCGCACGGTGGGAGCACGCGGGCGCCTTGGCCGTGTCTCTGGGATTGGATGACTCCGAGGCGCCAGGCTCCGTCCACTGACCTCCATGCCCGAATTTGACGCCATTCTCTTCGATTTTGACGGCGTGCTGGCCGACACCGAGCCGGTTCACTGGGCGTGCTGGGCCGAGGTGTTGCAGCCGTTCGGCATCGCACTCGAATGGGAATACTACCGCGGCCATGGCATCGGCATCGACGACAAGGAGATGCTGCGGACGTTGGCCGGGCTAGCCAGTCCGCCGCTCGACTGGCGCACGTTATTCGCCGAGTATCCCAGGAAGAAAGAGCTGTTCCGCCGGCGCGTACTCGCCCATCCGCCATTTGACCCGGCGCTCGATGCCTTTCTCGAAAACCTGCACCGCACTTACAAACTGGCGGTGGTGACGTCGAGCGCGCGCGGCGAAATCGATCCACTGCTCGTCCGCGGCGGCTTGCGGCGCCACTTCGACGCGCTGGTCGGCGCGGAGGATGTGACCCACTACAAGCCGGATCCCGAACCCTACCGCAGGGCCGCGGAATTGTTGGGCGCGCGCACGCCGCTGGTGGTGGAGGATTCTACGACCGGCACGGCGAGCGGGCGCGCCGCCGGTTTTGCCGTGCTCGCCGTTGCCGCACCTTCTCAAATGCCCGTGCTGCTGACGCGCCGCCTGGCCGAAAGAGCAGGCTGACGGACGGGACGTGCCCAGTGTACTCTGAAACTAGTGTCTCCCGTTCGCAGAACTCTGAAATCAGCGTCTCCGGGCGCTAAGAAAAAAACTACCGAAACGCTCCGCAGCTCCTGGCCGCTGGTTCTCGAGTTGGTGCGTCCGCGGCGCGCCCTGTTCGCTCTCGGCCTGTTGCTGACGCTGGTCAACAGCGTCTGCGGCATCGTGCTGCCGGGTTCCACCAAGTTTCTGATCGATAACGTCATCGGCAAACACCAGACGAAGCTGCTGATGCCGCTGGTGGGTGGGGTGCTGTTGGCGACGCTGATTCAGGGTGTCACATCCTACTCGCTCACCCAACTGCTTTCCAAAGAAGCGCAGCGCCTGATCGCGGAAATGCGCCGCCGCGTGCAGCGGCACATCGGCCGCCTGCCGGTCGCTTATTACGATGCCAACAAGACCGGCGCGCTGGTTTCCCGCATCATGACCGACGTGGAAGGCGTGCGCAACCTGGTGGGCACCGGTCTGGTGGATTTCGTGGGCGGAATCATGAAAGCGCTGTTTTCACTCGCCGCCCTGGTCTACATCAGCCCGCTGCTCACCGGCCTGGCGCTGCTGTTCATCGGCGCTTTCGGTTTCGGGTTGAGCAAGGCCTTTCGCCGTATCCGGCCGATCTTTCGCGAGCGCGGTAAGATCAACGCGGAGGTCACCGGCCGGCTCACCGAATCGCTGGCCGGCGTGCGCGTGGTGAAGGGCTATCACGCCGAGGCCGAGGAAGCCAGCGTGTTCGCGGCCGGCGTGAAGCGCCTGTTGGACAACGTGCTAAAGAGCCTCACTGCCATTTCGCTGATGAGCCTCTCCGCCACCGTGCTGATGGGCCTGGTGGGAGCCACTGTGATGTTTCTGGGCGCGCGCTCGATTATCGCCGGCACGCTGACCCTCGGCGGCTTCATGAGCTTCACCGCGTTCCTGGCCTTCCTGGTGGCGCCCATGTTCCAGGTGGTGGGCATCGGCACCCAACTCACCGAAGCGCTGGCCGGCCTGGACCGCACGCAGGAGGTGCTGCACGAAAGGCCCGAAGACGAGGAACCGCGCCGCACCACCGCCATAGGGCTCATCCGGGGTTATCTCACGTTCGACCGGGTGACCTTCGCCTACGACCCTGGCAAGCCCGTGCTGCATGACGTAAGCTTCTCCTCCGCGCCCGGCACCGTCACCGCGCTGGTGGGACCGTCGGGCTCCGGGAAATCCACCATCATCAGCCTGATCGCCGCGTTTCACTCGCCATGCGAGGGCTCCATCCAGGTGGACGAAATCGATCTCGGCACGGTGCGTCTGGACGCCTACCGCACGCAACTCGGCGTGGTTCTGCAGGACACGTTTCTGTTCGACGGCTCGATCCGCGAGAATATCGCCTTCGCGCGGCAGGGCGCTTCGGAAGAATCGATCCTGGAGGCCTGCCGCATCGCGCGCGTGGATGAGTTTGCCGAGAAGCTCGAAAAGAAGTATGACACGATCGTGGGCGAGCGCGGCGTCAAGCTTTCCGGCGGGCAACGCCAGCGCGTCTCGATCGCCCGCGCTATTCTCGCCGACCCGCGCATCTTGATTCTGGATGAGGCCACCTCCAGCCTCGATTCCGAATCCGAAGCCGCCATCCAGGAGGGCCTTTCGTACCTGATGAAGGGGCGCACCACATTCGTCATCGCGCACCGCCTTTCCACCATCCGCCGCGCCGATCAGATCCTGGTGCTGGAGGACGGCCGCATTCTGGAGCGCGGCACGCACGAATCGCTCTACGCGTTGGGGCGCCGCTATTACGACCTCTACACGCGGCAGCACGGCATCGACGCCAACCTGTTCCTGGCGCCCGGCGAAGGGGACAAGGTGGAGGAGGCCCAAGACGCTCCGCGGCTGGGCGACGCCGCGCCGCCCTCGGCCGCGTCCTTGCTGCGCGGCGGCATCGCGTAGAGCGCGCGCCACGCGGTTGACGGCTTGCCGTGACGTCCCATATATTCAAAACCGGAGGGCTTTTAGCGGTGTCCGAGACTTTGTCGTTTGTGGCGGCTCACCAGTGAGCGATCGGAACGAACTTCGACTGGAACGATATTCCTTGGGCATGGGTGACCGGTTTGCGCACCAGGCGAAAGCGCAATTGGCGGCTTGTGTGAGCGCCGCTGCCCAGGGAGCTTCGGTGACGCCGGTTTGGAATAAGTCCAACCGCGAACACAAGATTGTAGGCTCGGAACCGGCGAGCACGCGCGCCGCCGCCGATGCGGCCGTGGCGGCTCTGGATTGGAAGCAGCCGTATTTTCTCGATGCCGACCACATCAACCTGGAGACGGTCGACCGGTTCATCGGGCCGTGCGACTTTTTCACGCTGGACGTCGCTCACGCCATCGCGCATCGCCCGAAACCCGGCGCGGTGGGGGCGTTTCTGGCGCGCCATCGGGAACTGGTGGGACGAATCGAGATCGCCGGGTTGGCCGAGCCGCTGGCGATTAGCAAGGAGAAGGCCTTTCGGGCCGCGTCCAAATACCTGCACGCGGTCACTGAAGCCGCGGCCATCTACCGGCACGTCGCACAGCGGGCGCCGGGCAGCTTCATCACCGAAGTTTCGATGGACGAGACCGATGCGCCGCAGACGCCTTCCGAGCTGCTGCTGATTCTGGCCGCCCTGGCCGATGAAGGTATCCCCGTCCAGACCATCGCCCCCAAGTTCACGGGCCGCTTCAACAAGGGGGTGGACTATGTGGGCAACGTCGAGCAGTTCGAGCGGGAGTTTGCGAGCGACGTGGCCGTGGTCGCGCATGCGGTCGAGCGCTACAAACTGCCCAAGGACCTGAAACTCAGCGTGCATTCCGGCAGCGACAAGTTTTCGCTGTATGCGCCCATCCGCCGCGCGCTCGGCGGTACCGGCGCCGGCGTTCATCTCAAGACCGCCGGCACTACCTGGTTGGAGGAGTTGATCGGACTGGCCGAGGCCGGCGCGGAAGGACTGGCGCTGGCCAAAGAGGTTTACGCGGAAGCTTATCAACACCAGCGTGAGCTATGCGAACCCTACGCCTCGGTCATCGACATCGATGCCTCCAAGCTTCCTACGCCCGCGACGGTGAATGGCTGGACGGCGGAGGAGTACGACGGCGCGTTGCGCCACGATCCGCAAAATCCGCTCTTCAATCCCAACCTGCGCCAGTTGCTGCACGTGGGTTACAAAGTCGCGGCCAGGATGGGCGAGCGGTACACCAAGATGCTGGATGCCTGCGAGGGATCCATCGCGCGCAACGTCACAGCCAATCTTTTCGAGCGCCACATCCGCCCGCTGTTTCTAGGCGCGTAGTGAGGCGGGTCCCCGGCCTGCCAACCGCGGTCTATTTGCCCGTCCAGCAGGCCGGCCGCTTGCCCAGGAATGCCGAGATGCCTTCCTGAGCGTAAGCGGCCAGCGCGTTCCTCGCGCAGCGGCTGTTTGCCGGGGAATCCCAGTCAATTTCGGAGTTTATCTTCGCCATGCGCGGGTTGCCTGCGATTCTGCATCCTGATATCCTTTGTGTTCAATCCAATCCCTCAACATTTCACAGGAGAATAACTATGGCAGTAAAAGTCGGCATTAATGGATTCGGCCGTATCGGCCGGAACATCGTCCGCGCGAGCATGCACCGCGGCGATATCGAATTCGTGGCAGTGAACGATCTCACCGATACGAAAACCCTCGCGCACCTATTGAAATACGATTCCGTGCTCGGAACGCTTCCCGAAGAAGTGAAGGTGGAAGGCGAAATCATTTTCGTCGGCGGGAAGCGGATCAAGGTTTTCGCCAGCAAGGACCCGGCCGAGCTCGACTGGGCCTCGGTGGGCGCGCAGATCGTGGTCGAATCGACCGGCCGGTTTACCGACGCCAAGGATGCCTCCAAGCACCTGCGCGGTCCGGTGAAAAAGGTCATCATCTCGGCGCCGGCCAAGAACGAGGACATCACCATCGTGATCGGCGTCAATGACGCGGCTTACGATCCGGCCAAGCACAAGATCATTTCCAATGCCAGTTGTACGACCAATTGTCTGGGGCCGGTGGCGAAGGTTCTGCACGAGAAGTTCGGCATCCTGAAGGGATCGATGACCACGATCCACAGCTACACCAACGACCAGAACGTGCTGGATTTTCCGCACAAGGATCTGCGCCGCGCGCGAGCGGCTGCGTTGAACATGATTCCCACCACCACCGGCGCTGCGAAAGCCATCGGCCTGGTGATGCCGGAGCTGAAGGGCAAGCTGGACGGCTACTCGATGCGCGTTCCCACACCGGACGTTTCGGTGGTGGACTTGGTCGCGCTGCTGGCCAAGAATGCGACCGCCGAGGAAGTCAACGCCGCCTTCCAGCACGCCGCTGCACACGCACTGAAGGGCATCCTGGCCTACACCGACGCCCCCGTGGTTTCGACCGACATGCTGCATAATCCGAACAGCTCCATCGTGGACGGGCAGATGACCAAGGTGCTCGACGGGAACCTGTTGAAGGTGGTGAGCTGGTACGACAACGAGTGGGGTTACTCCTGCCGCGTGGTCGACCTGATTGCATTCCTGACCGGGAAAGGCCTGTAGGAATCGCAGCACCATATCAGCTCGGCACATCCGCCTCTGGTATGCTAAACACCAAGGAGGGCGGGATGCGTCTTGGCAGGCGACTCAAGTGGTTCGCTTGCGGCTTTATCGGCCTGTCGGCGATGTTCGCGTTTCAGCGCCCATTCCGCCAGTTCGAGGGCGTGGAGTATTCGATCGGCGAGGTCCCCTTGCCGGCCGACTACCAGGAAAAAACCGAGTGGGCTTTTGCCCGCCTGATGTATCCCCCTGGCCCGCTCAATGGCTATCGCTATCGCGACCTGGACTGGCACGTCGGCGTCTCCCTCTGGACCCAGGACTTTCCGCGCGCCGACCGGCATTTTTCCCTCGCCGTGCGCCGCCTCACCCGCATCCACGTCCGCTCCGTCGAGCAGCCGGTGAATCTGGATGAGGGCGACGCCTATGATTGGCCCTGGCTCTATGCCGTGCAGGTGGGCGAGTGGGGCCTCACCGACGCTCAAGGGCAGGAGATGCGAGAGTACCTGCTGCGCGGCGGCTTTTTCATGGCCGACGATTTCCACGGCAACGCCGAATGGGCCGAGTTCGAATCGCGCATCCGCAAAGCACTGCCCGAGTTTCCTATCCGCGAGATTGCCGGCGACGATTCCATTTTTCACACCGTCTACGATCTCGACCAGCGAATCCAGGTGCCCGGGGAAGCCCATCTGCGCGCCGGATACAAATCCAACAACGGCCCGTCCAGCCTCGGCGCCCACTGGCGCGCCATCTATGACGGCCAAGGCCGCATCATTGTAGCAATCTCGTATAACTCCGATATCGGCGACGCTTGGGAGTGGGCCGACGACCCTCACTACCCCGCCAAATTCTCCGATTTCGCCATCCGTCTCGGCGTCAACTACATCGTCTACGCGATGACCCACTAGCGCATGCGAGACGCGGGTGTAGATTTCAGATGGGAGAAGTATGGATAGGCCCCAGCGGACTATTTGCTCTTTTTTTGAGCTACGAGGGCTAATATTGCTGAGGGATCTTTGCTATTCTCGGCGACCGAACCAAAATCGAAATAGGCATTGCAACGTGGACACCTTTTCATTTCATGACCAGCCAATGCACAAGTCGAACAAATGAATGACGTACATTTCTTGCAGAAAAGCATCACACGCATATCCATATCAAGATACACGCCCACATTCATTTGCCTCATTTTGTCCGCTTTTGCCCTTTCAATTTCTGCGATGCGTTGACCGGTCGTTTTGCAGACCTCGCATTTATACAGCGGCGATGCGCTCAGTACTTCAATCGCTTTCCGGGTTTCGCCGCAACGGTCACATCTTAAGCCGACCCATTTGTGTCCAAAGAAACACGACAACCTCATCTTATTTCCTCTTCCGAATTAGCCTCTTGAGTTTCATGCGGACGATTGGAATCTCGATTTTGGATTTCCAGGCCCGATTCAGTATAAACCGAACCGCTACCGTGGATCTGGGGAGTTGCATTTTTCCCTCTGGGAGCCGTCTTCGCCTTCGTAAGGTGGAGTTCGATGCCCTGCCCGGAAAGGCTGATTCGCTTCTCATCCACCGGGCGGCGGCCCCGTTCGCGAGACGTAGTAACGCCTTCGACGCCGGGCCAGTTCGCGGGAACAACTTGCCACACGCGTGTTTTATCCACGCGTGATCCACAACTTCAGCCCGTAACCTGAACGAAACGCTACAGCAATATCTTGAGGAAAAGCCCGTCTTTTCAGCAAAAACCGATTGACCCTTCTCGCATCCTGGTGCATAGTGATGAAGGTTCCAAGAGGTTTGAGGAACAGCAAGCCTCCGGAAACGTAGCGGACCGGGAACGGTGATCCGCAGCCAGTAATTCTAGTTCACTAGTTTTCGGCTGCGGGGAGCGAACGGAGATCGGGCG
>Ga0187884_10001784_pt1 | contig 18868 bp, 15 predicted proteins | sample June2016WEW_20_4_FD_132983 | JGI IMG/M metagenome (GOLD analysis project Ga0187884, IMG submission 132983) | Peatland microbial communities from SPRUCE experiment site at the Marcell Experimental Forest, Minnesota, USA - June2016WEW_20_40 | ecosystem: Environmental > Terrestrial > Soil >...
ATAGAACTAAGGGGATTATATGAAAACCATTAGTATTAGATTTAATGATTATATAGCCAATTGGATCATTGGCAGCGCACAAAAAAACAGGATCACTATTTCAGAATTTATTAGAGATTTACTGTATGAAAAGATGCAGTATGGCCAAGTTGTAATTAAGCATATTCCTAAATATAAGCAATTTGCTTATAACCAGAATTACCGTAATGAAATGGGATATATTATATTTACAGCTAAATTGTTAGAAAAATTTATTTTAGCTCAGCCTCAAGGGGAAATTTTACGAAATACTGCTTTTGAAGAAACAGAAAATTTATTATCTCAGTTAAAACTTAATAGTAAGTATTATCGCTTTTGTATTAATTTAGATCATGTTTTAGCTACTTGGTTAAGTAAAGAAGCTGTTAGATTGCAATTAAAGGTTAGCACGTTAATTAGAAAATTAATTGAAAACATTTTTACTCAAAAAAACTCAACAATAGGAGTCCAATTATCTGCTATTCAAAAAATTGCAATCGAACATCAAATTACGGCTTGTAAATTACTAGAAACACTAGTTAATAAAACAGTTGACGATGCTGCAAACGTTATTGAAGAAGCTCAGTTTAGAGCTAAAAACGTATTCATCCAATTATTTCCAGAGCAAGAGACATGTTCATTATAATTTATGCCTTAACCTGCTGATCTGGTATCGGTAATAAATTTGTGAATTATCTAATGGACAGGTCAGAGGAAGTTGGTGGATATAGAAAATAATATTCAAGAATTAATCAAAAAAATGCGCTCAGGCGTTATCCATATAGAGTATATGACCACTCTTTTTGTAGCAGAAACTGAGAACAAAGATCTCTAACAACAAAACTGTACGAGTTATTCGTACAAGGAGCCTTACACAACACATGGCAACATCCTCTGTTAATCTTAATATTAATGTTTAAAAGAAAGAGTTACACTACGTATATTTATTGTTGTAGTAATGTAACTCTAAGATGTAACTCCATCAAATTTTGCGTTAACTGTTTTCTACACTACTAATAAATTTAATCAATTCATCTAAAATTTTTGAATAACTAATGAACTTGTCTAGGTATGACTTGCTCTGTTCAGCTATTTCTTTAATTAAGACGAGAATTTTTTGGGAAGAGCTAAAACTAACGTTGAATCCTAACATTTCTATAAAAATGCGCTTGCCTACATCCTCGAAGTATAAGTCAGCAGCGGTTGCGCTAGATAGAAACTCATTAGTTACAGCGTTAAAATTAGCAACTTCAGTGATGTGATTATTTAATAGTGTGAAATAACTAGATAATGTGATATTATGTTTTTGCATATTAGCCTCCAACAAGGTTGATATGAAGTGCCATGGTAGGTGTTTCAGCATCTATCATGGTGCGCTACGTTATTGCAGCGACAATTTAACGTATATCATCTTAAACTATTACATAGTTGTTTTTAATATTTTTGCTTATTAATTACAGTATTATGGTATCAAGTATAATTGCTTTAATGATTGCATTTATGCGTACTATCTAGATTTTTTACTTCTTCCTTGGATAATCCAGTATATTTAGCAATAGCGCTACAGCACATGCCGTCTTGCAACATACTTAATGCAATAGATTTGGCTTGTTCTAATTTGCCTTTTTGTATGCCATTTTCTTCAAATTTACGTACTAATGTACCCATAATGTTACCTCTAATAATAGGAACTTTTTCTAATTGATTTAAAAATTCATTTGGTCGTTCAATATCTTCTAATAGAATTATATAATATAAATTAATTTTTATATACTTCAATAGTCCGCTATTTACGTCTTGTTGGTTAGTTATATTTAAAATTAGTTGTCTTATATTAGTAGTAATGAATGATAAATCTTTTGAATTAGAACAATTAAAACATGCTATTATTAGAGAGGCAGAAATTAGGTTATTTAGCTGTACGATTGCTTGTACAAAAGAATTATTTAAAGATCCGGTAAGCAGCTTAGAGACAAAATATAATAATGAGAATAGTTTAAGTTAAAAGGTTATTTAATTGTGATTTAAAAATTGAGTTTTATAAATAGGAACAAATTAGTATTAGTAAGGCAAGAAATTTATGACAAAAAAGATAATAAGTTCCGAATACAAGATATTGCTTGAAGAACTAAAAAAACGAGTAACAGCAACACGTTATAAAGCAACTATTAGTGTTAATAAGGATCTTATTTTACTTTACCATCACATAGGTAAACAAATACTGGCGGCCCAAACTAAAGAATGTTGTGGAGCAAAATAATTAATCAGATTTCAAAAGATCTTAGATCGGCATTTTCTGAAATGAAGGGTTTTAGTCCGCAATACGTGAAATATATGAGAAAATTTGCTGAGAGGAATATGGCGTAGAAGAAATTGGTCAACATCTTATTGACCAATTACCCTGGTGGTATATTGTAACCTTAATATATGATGTTCTTGATCGACAAGACCGAGTATTTTATATTAATGGAATATTGAAAACGGTTGGTCGAGAAACATTCTATCTATGTAAATCGAAACAAATTTATGTAAAACCAAGGTAAAGCCGTTACAAATTTACCATCGGTCTAGCAGAATATAGGTTGACAGAAAGTTTACCTGAATATCTTAAAATTGCATTACCGACGATCGAAGAGTTAGAAACAAAGCTTACTAAAGGCTTAAAAAGTGAGGATGAAGATGGTTTATGACGTAAACGGAAATAAAAAACAGGCTATATATGTACCAACATAATTCATTATTTGATATAAAAATTCAAATGGATGTTTTTTGGGGAAAGTATTCTAGCGATATTATATACTTTTATGTTATTGTTTTTTAAGGATCAATAAAATGATAATACCAAGCCTTAAATCGTTCTTAAGACCAACTCTTGAAATTATAGCTTCTTTAAAAGAGGTTCCAAGATCAAATATTGTTCAGCTTGTACAAGAAAAAATGCACTTTAACGAAGAAGAATCAAATGAGCGACTAGAGTCAGGCCAAAATAGATTACAAAATAGGGTTGGATGGGCAATAACTTATTTAAAAAAATCTGGCCTTATAGATTTTCCCAAAAAAGGTCTTATTATTGTATCTAATGAAGGTCAAAAATTTTTAAAGGAACATATAGGAGCAATATCCCCCAAAGATCTCGAAAAATTCCCAGGGTATCTTGAATTTATAGCAAGTAAAAATCAAGCTGATTCAAAGGAAGCTGCTAGCGTACAAATTGATGAAGTTGATCCTGAAGAAAAGATCAACATGGGTTATCAAGAAATTAAGAACACCTTAATTGAAGAACTACGAGAAAAACTTCTTGAAGTTAGCCCCTTGAAATTTGAAGAATTAGTTTTAGATTTAATTAGATCGCTTGGATATGGAGCAAAATCAGGAGACATACATCATACTGGTGGATCAGGAGATTTTGGTATTGATGGTATAGTGTATTTAGATCGATTAGGTTTAGATAAAATCTATCTACAAGCTAAAAGATATAAATTAGATAGTAAAATTAGCAGCACAGAAATTCAAAAATTTTTTGGAGCACTAAAAGGTAGACAGGCTTCGAAGGGTATATTTTTAACTACTTCATCATATCAGAATAGTGCTAAAGAATATGCAAAATCTGTATCAGATACACTTGTTTTGTTAGATGGTAGTAAAATCGCAGAACTTATGATAGAAGCAGAGGTTGGAGTCTCCTTTAAAAGAAAGATTGTTATACCTGTAATTGACAATGATTATTTTGAAGAGTAATTAATTTTGGAATTAAAGAAAAATGAATAAATATAAGCCAAAAATTAGAGACAAAATTAAAAATTGGTTTACACAACGAAAAAAATTAAAATAGCACTGGAACAGGAAAATTTAAATGCTAGAAGAGATTAAAAAAACCCTATGGGCAACAGCTGACAAATTACGTGCTAACATGGATGCAGCTGAATACAAACATATCGTGCTTGGTTTGATTTTTTTGAAGTACATTTCAGACACTTTTCAAATGCGTCGAGATGAACTTATTCGTCGTTTTAACGATCAAAATGACGATTATTATATACCTGGTATAGATACAACAACTCTTGCTCACGAATTAGAAGATCGTGATTATTATAGAGAAGTAAATGCTTTTTGGGTTCCAGAATCGGCTCGGTGGGAAAGTATACGTGCGCAAGCAAAACAAGCTACTATAGGCAAGATTATTGACGAGGCACTATCACTGATTGAAATAGAAAATTCTAAGCTTAAAGGCATACTTGATAAACGTTATGCTCGTGCACAATTGCCAGACGGGAAGTTAGGTGAACTGGTTGATTTAATTTCTTCTATTGGTTTTGGTAATAATAATGGTAAAAATGCAAAAGATTTACTTGGACAAGTTTATGAATATTTTCTTGGTCAATTTGCGAGTGCTGAAGGTAAAAAGGGTGGCCAATTCTATACCCCAGCTAGCATAGTGCGAACACTCGTTGCTGTTTTAGCACCACACCATGGTAAAGTGTATGATCCTTGTTGTGGTTCAGGAGGTATGTTTGTACAGTCTGAAAAGTTTATTAACGCTCATGGTGGCAAATTGGGTGATGTATCTATTTATGGGCAAGAGTCCAATCCAACAACTTGGCGTTTGGCTGCTATGAATCTTGCTATTCGTGGTATCGATTTTAATCTTGGCAAAGAACCTACAGATACTTTCACTAAAAATCAACATCCTGATTTACGAGCTGATTTCATATTAGCTAATCCGCCATTTAATATCTCTGATTGGTGGTACGCTAGTTTAGAAGATGATGCACGTTGGGTTTATGGGACACCACCACAAGGTAACGCTAATTATGCTTGGTTGCAGCATATGTTGTATCACCTTAAACCAAACGGACATGCAGGAATTGTTTTAGCAAATGGATCAATGAGTTCTAGCCAAAACAGTGAAGGTGATATTCGTCGAAAAATGGTGGAAGCAGATGTAGTAGAGTGTATGGTTGCTTTACCTGGTCAGTTATTTTTTAACACACAGATCCCAGCGTGTTTATGGTTTCTCACTAAACAAAAAAAAATCCGTAAAGGTGAAGTGCTGTTTATAGATGCACGTAAACTTGGCACAATGATTAGTCGTGTACAGATTGAATTTTCAGATACCGATATACAAAAAATTGCGGATACCGTTCATGCGTGGCGTAGTGATGGCGAAGTCAAAAAAGCCTATGCAGATGTGGCTGGTTTTTGTCGCAGTGTTACACCAGCTGAAATTGCTGAACACGGATATGTTCTTACTCCTGGACGTTATGTGGGTACGGAATATGTTGAAGATAATGATGAAGACTTTGCGATTGCAATGTTACGATTGACTAAACAGTTGGGAGAGCAAATGGCTAAAGGAGCAAAGTTAGACTTGGATATAAAGCAAAGGCTAGGACAGATTGGTTATGAAGTCTAGTTGGCAAAAAATTAGATTAAAAAATGTTGCAACTATTGTTGGAGGGGGAACTCCATCAACAAAACATGCTAATTATTGGGGTGGAGATATACCTTGGCTTACTCCAAAAGATTTATCTAATCATCAAAAAGTTTATGTATCTTGTGGTGAACGTAACATTAGTAGAGAGGGTTTAGATGCAAGTTCAGCAAAACTTGTTCCTCCAGGTACAGTTTTATTTACAAGTAGAGCTCCTATAGGATATTTAGCGATTGCAGAACGTGAAGTCTCTACAAATCAAGGGTTTAAAAGCCTTGTGCTTAAAGATGGTTACGATAGTCGGTTTTTTTATTATTTGTTGCGTTTTTATACTCCAGAAATTAAAATGATTTCAACTGGATCAATATTTAAAGAAGTAAGCGGAAGTGTTCTTGGTCATTTTGAGGTTTCCATACCTGATTATATTGAACAAAAAAAAATTGCATCTATGCTTAGTGTTCTAGATGATCATATCACTCTCCTTCGTGAAACTAACGCAACACTAGAAGCCATAGCACAAACATTGTTTAAATCGTGGTTTGTTAATTTTGATCCGGTACGTGCAAAAGCTGAAGGCCGAGTACCAGAAGGCATTGATGCAGAAACGGCAGCACTTTTCCCTGATTGTTTTGAAAAATTAGAGTTAGGTATGATGCCGAAAGGGTGGAAAGCTTTTCGAGTTAGTGATGTTGTAGAAATTATAAAAGGTAAGTCATACTCAAGTAAAGATTTAGTTGAAATAGCTTCAACTGCATTAGTAACGTTAAAATCATTTGCACGCGGTGGTGGTTTTCGTTTAGATGGATTCAAACCTTATATTGGAAGTTACAACCAATCTCAGGTAATTAAATCTGGAGATTTAATAGTTGCTTACACAGATGTTACACAAGCAGCAGAATTAATTGGTAAACCGGCAATAGTCGTTAACATACAAGAATTTGATACATTAGTTGCATCGTTAGATGTTGGGATCATTAAGCCAAGAGTAAAATCAGTTTCGCGACAATTTCTATATGGTCTTTTTAAAACATCTTTATTTCAATCCCATACCCTAGCACATACTTCTGGAACAACTGTCCTGCATTTATCTAAAGATGCGGTCGGTTCTTTTGAATTTGTATGTCCAGAACGAAAAATTATGGAAGCATTTACTACAATAGCGGAATTAATTGCAAGGCAAAACCAAAATAATATTGATGAAATTCGCACTCTCACTACTTTGCGTGATAAGTTACTACCTAAATTAATTTCTGGCCAGCTACGCTTACCAGAAATTGATGCAGGCATTAATAAGGCTGCCATATGATCACGCTAGATCTATTAAATCGCTGGTTAACTATTCCAAGAGAAAATGAGCATATTGAATTTAAAGAAGCTAAACAACAATATGATAAAATTAAATTGTTAGAGTATTGCGTAGCTTTTGCTAATGAGGGTGGTGGTTATCTGGTGCTTGGTGTAAGCAACAAACCTATTCGCAAGATTGTTGATACTCAGGCTTTTATCAATATAGGAGAAATAAAATCTTATATTTTATCTAAGTTACGTTTTCGTGTTGATGTGCATGAGTTACATCATCCTGAAGGTCGGGTATTGGTCTTTGAAATTCCTTCAAGACCAGCGGGACAGCCTCAACATTTAAATGGTACTTATTTAATGCGCTCTGGTGAAGAATTAGTACCGATGACTCCAGATCAGTTGCGACGTATTTTTTCTGAAGGAGAGTCTAACTGGTTAGCTTTACCGGCTAAAGTTAATGTTCATGCTGAAGAAGTTATTGCACTATTAAATACACAGATGTATTTTGACTTAATGAAGATACCATATCCAACTATGCGAGAAGGGGTTTTGGATCGTTTTGCCAAAGAAGGATTAATTAAAGCTCAAGGTGGTTGTTGGGTAATTTCTAATTTAGCGGCCATTTTACTAGCTAAACGTCTTGATGCTTTTTCGCCAGCTCTTGCTCGCAAAGCGTATCGTATAGTAATTTATAATGGGGTAGATAAAATTAATACTCAACAGGACAAATATGGCACAGAAGGTTATGCTGTTGGTTTTGAAGGATTGGTGGATTTTATACACTCTGCTGCACCACAAAATCGTTTTATTGAGCAAGTAGTGCGTGAAGAAGTTAAAATGTTTCCTAAACAGGCATTGCGTGAGCTAATTGCAAATGCTCTGATACATCAAGATTTTTTAGTAACAGGTGCATCGGTAATGATCGAGATGTTTTCTGATCGAGTAGAAATATCTAACCCAGGTACACCACCAATTAGTGTTGAACGTTTTATTGATGAGTATCGTTCTCGTAATGAACTTTTAGCGGATATAATGCGAAGATTCGGTATTTGTGAAGAAAAAGGCAGCGGTATTGATAAAGTAGTAAAAGCAGCTGAAATTTACCAATTACCTGCACCTGATTTTAGGGTTGGAGAGTTGCGAACCACGGCAGTGTTGTTTGCTCATCAAGATTTTTCAAATATGAGCAAGAAAGACAGGATAAGAGCATGCTATCAACATTGTTGTTTGTTGTATATTAGCAATAAGTCTATGTCCAACCAAACTCTTAGAGAACGGTTCAAGCTACCTGAATCTGCGGCAGCAACTATATCTTTAGTCATCGGGGAAACCAAAGAAGCTGGACTTATTAAGTCGGACGACACAAAAAGTAGTTCTACACGCTATGCACGATATCTGCCGTTTTGGGCTTAGAGTGCTTTAATGCAAATCGGTATAGCTATGGTTAATATATATAATGTTTATATAAATCAACGAATTAAGTGCTTTAATGCAAACCGATATAATGGAAACAAAAATGACTGAAGATCAGCTTGAACATGAAATGCTTGGTTGGCTCTCTAAGAGCGGATATACACACATATACGCTCCTAATATTGCTTATGATAGCGATACTCCAGAACGAAGCAATTATCAAGAAGTGTTATTGGTCGAGCGATTACGTAATGCTATTAATAAATTAAACCCCAATGTACCTTTAGAGGCTATAGAGGATGCTTTATTACAAGTATGCAATTTAAATACCCCAAATTTATTGTCTGCCAATAGACGGTTACATAATTTTTTGGTTAATGGTGTACCTGTAGAGTATCAACAAGATGGCGAGATGCGAGGTGATTTTGTTCGCTTAATTGATTTCGCAACACCAACAGCGAATGAATGGTTGGCTATCAATCAATTTTCAATTAAAGGGAAAAAGCATACGCGCCGCCCCGATATTATCCTATTTATAAACGGTCTACCATTAGTCTTAATTGAACTAAAAAATCCTGCCGATGAGAGTGCTGATATTTGGAAAGCCTTTACTCAAATTCAAACCTATAAAGAACAAATAGCTGATATTTTCCAATATAATGAGATATTGATCATTTCTGATGGTAGCGAGGCACGCATGGGATCTTTGTCTGCTAATGTAGAACGCTTTATGTCATGGCGTACAATTGACGGTATTACACTTGATCCGCTTGGACAATTTGGTGAACTTGAAACACTGACTCGCGGACTACTGGCTCCTATTTATTTATTAGATTATTTACGATTTTTTATATTATTTGAAGATGATGGTGAAATTGTTAAAAAGATTGCTGGATATCATCAATTTCATGCTGTACGTGCCGCCATTCAAAAAGTTATCATTGCTTCACGTGCAAATGGTAACAAGAAAGGTGGAGTGGTATGGCACACCCAAGGTAGCGGTAAAAGCATTACTATGACATGTTTTGCAGCAATGGTCATGCAAGAATCAACTATGGAGAATCCAACTATTGTAGTTATTACTGATCGCAATGATTTAGATGGACAATTGTTTGGTGTCTTTTCTCTATTCCAGAACTTATTACGTGAGCAGCCAGTACAAGTAACAACGCGACAAGATTTACGTGCCAAATTAAATAACCGTCCATCTGGTGGAATTGTATTTACCACTATTCAAAAATTTATGCCAGGAGAAGATGAAGATATTTTCCCTGTTTTATCTAATCGCAGAAATATCATTGTGATTGCTGATGAAGCTCATCGTACTCAATATGGTTTTAACGCGGAGCTTAAAGGGAAACCAGGACAAGAAAAATATAGTGTTGGTTATGCTCAACATTTACGTGATGCTCTACCAAATAGCACTTTTGTTGCTTTTACAGGTACTCCTATTGCAACTGAAGATCGTGATACTCGTGCTGTATTTGGGGATTATATCCATATCTATGATATGCAACAGGCAAAAGATGATGGCGCAACCGTTGCTATTTATTATGAATCACGTCTTAGCAAATTGTCTCTTAATAAAAATGAAATTCTTACAATTGATGATGTCGTTGATGAATTAACTGAAGATGAAGAAAATAACGAACAAGCTAAACTTAAATCTCGTTGGGTAACATTAGAAAAAATAGTTGGGGCAGAACCACGTATTAAACAGGTAGCTACTGATTTAGTCGAACATTTTGAAGAACGCAGCAAAGCACAATTCGGTAAAGCAATGATTGTTGGTATGAGTAGAGATATATGTGCGCACCTTTATAATGAAATAATTGCACTACGCCCACATTGGCATAGTGAAGATCCAACTAAAGGTGTAGTTAAAGTTGTTATAACTGGTTCCTCTAGCGATAAACCTGCACTACGACCTCATATTTATTCCAAACAAGTACGAAAAAATTTAGAAAAACGATTCAAGAACCCTGAAGATGATCTACGTTTAGTAATTGTGCGCGATATGTGGTTGACTGGTTTTGATGTACCGTGTGCACACACTCTTTATGTTGATAAACCTATGAAAGATCATAATCTTATGCAGGCTATTGCTCGAGTCAACCGCGTATTTAAAGATAAACAAGGTGGATTAGTAGTAGATTATATTGGTATTGCCAATAATTTAAAGAAAGCATTGAAAGATTACACCGCAAGTCATGGGCACGGTAAACCTACAGTTGATGCTTACGAAGCATACGCTGTGTTAGAAGAAAAACTGGATATCTTACGAGGAATACTTCATGGTTTTGATTATAGTAACTTTCTTTCTAGTGGTCACAGTTTACTTGCAAAAGTAGCTAATCATGTATTAGGAATACAAGACGGTAAAAAACGTTTTTCTGATACAGCACTTGCTATGTCAAAAGCATTTAGTTTGTGCTGCACGTTAGATGAAGCAAAAATAGTACGTGAAGAAGTCGCCTTTATGCAAGCTATAAAGGTAATACTTACTAAACGTGATATAAGCATAAAAAAGCGAACTGACGAAGAACGCGAGCTGGCCATACGACAAATTATAAGCTCTGCTATTGTATCCGATAAAGTTGTAGATATTTTTGATGCTGTTGGTTTAGATAAGCCTAACATTGGTATTTTAGACGAGGGATTTCTTTCTGAAGTACGTGGTTTACCTGAAAAAAATTTAGCGATAGAGTTATTGGAACGTTTACTTGAAGATGAAATTAAAACGCGTTTTGCTACAAATGTAGTTCAAGAAAAAAAGTTCTCAGATCTACTAGTTAACACGGTTCGGCGCTATCAAAATCGTGCAATTGAAACTGCTCAGGTAATGGAAGAATTATGTGAAATGGCCAGAAAATTCAAAGAGGCTGCTCAACGCGGTGAGTCAACAGGGCTCAATGAAGATGAATTGGCTTTTTATGATGCCCTTGCTAATAACGAAGCCTCTGTTAAAGAGCTTGGAGATGAAGTACTCAAGAAAATTGCATTTGAGCTTACAGAAAGTCTTCGTAAAAATGTGAGTGTGGATTGGTCTGTGCGCGATAATGTCCGTGCTAAATTAAGATTGATGGTCAAGAGAATTTTAAGAAAATATAAATATCCACCAGACAAACAGGAAGAAGCTATTGAATTAGTGTTAAAGCAAGCTGAGATATTAAGTGAAGCGTGGGCTTAATAATTACATTGGAATAACCTTTAAAAGCTTATGAGTATACTAATTAATAGTTAATACTATAACACTATAGCTGTCTTACATAACTATAGGATCCGAGAAATATGCAACAGGATCTAAAGCCATCGCAACCATGATTAACAAAGGAATCACAGTTATGGCTTCTGGCAGTTGTACATTGTTTTCTAAAAAGAGAGCATCGTATTGTTTTGCTCTTAATGCTGCTCCATGCTTTAAATTTCGTATACTATATATTAATTCAGCAGCTTTTTGGTAATTATCTTGACGAGTGGATTTTAGAAGATCCATATAACAAAGCTTAATCATCTTAGAAAGTGCTTCTAGTATGGTTTTGTTTTCAATTTTATCCTTATAAATATTTAGGATTTTAAGCCTATATTTATCTGTCAAAAGTTGTTTGAATATTTTTGTCTCATCTTGATCTTTTGGTTCTTTTATATGGCAAATTAAGTTAGATATTTTATCAAGAGCAGACAAACCATAGGCATTACGATGGTAAATCAAAACAGAAATGTTCATTACTTTTAAATCTGAAAATATTAATTTTAAAGTACTTAACGATTTAAGTATCTTTAAATTATCAACCACATCGTAAGAATCGACAAAATATTTAATATTTAAAAAGTATCTAAATAAATTATTAACCGCCAGTAACATTAGATCTAAGTATTCTTTTATATCTTTATTATTAAATGATTTCAAACTTTCACCAAATATCCGACTCAAATCGTAATCTACGTATGTAACTGGCCCTCTTATTGAGGTAAAGTATTCTGAAAAATAGGAATTTAGTTGCCACCTTTCAGAAAATTCTATTACATAGTTACTGTAAAAATGCCATACTGAACCCTCATACCTAAATAACGGCAAACTTAAGGCGTGCGGAGACAATCTAGTGAACACCTCCAAATACTCTAGAGGTTCAAATGGATGAGGTAAGATAGTTTCTAGTTCTCGTAAATTTACTTTTTCCTGTGTTGGTTTTAGTCCATTGCGATTACACAAAAATAAAATTTTAATAATTGAAATATATATCGAAAACTGCTCTGAATCAATATTAACTGAATAACAACTACACATGTCATGAATTTCTTTCATAAATTCTATTGCTTCTTCAGTAATTTTTATTATATCTATTTCAGAATGTGCAAGCGATAATTTATCATTAAGTTCAAAAATTTGATAAGATGGGTAATTTTTCATTCTAGCGTCTACAGTAGAAATTTTTAGAATTACGTTCTCTTTAATGCTATCTTGTAATGTTGGCAACATATTATACAAGGCTATAGCAGTTTGTTTGTTTTCATTAATCAGTTTGATATTTCCAACATTTTGCAGTACATTTTTAATAGCGATTGTGTTTTTATCTAATATAAGATCATTTCCATTAACATCGCCAGTTGCGCTATAATTTTGCTTTATTAAATTGGTAATACTACTATTAACACCAGCTCCGCCAAGCTTTATTTTACTCATTTGGTTGACCTGTTTGCAGCAAACGACAAAATATATTTACTAACGATAACTGTTCAACATTGTTTGCTGTAATTTGACTTAAATTTGGATTTGCAATAACAATTGCTAAACATTGTGCACGCGAGATAGCTACGTTTAAGCGATGTTTGTCAAACAAAAAATTAATATCTTTGGGCGATTCGCTTGCGTCACTAGCACACATACTTAGAAATACAACAGGAGCTTCTTGCCCTTGGAATTTATCTACACTACCGACTTTGGCATTTTCACCCAAGGATTTTTGTAATTTATTTACTTGATGATTATATGGTGCTAAAAATAGCATATCTTCCCAACCTATAGATTTTTGTTCTCCTTTTTTATTTGTAAACGTTCTTCCGAGTAATTCATTAACTAATTTTTTTATTTCGTCTACTTCTTCATCGCTAGCTTGGGTATTACCTTCATGTTCTACTGGTACAAAAATAATGCCGGCATCTTTATTTAAAATACCATTATAACCTTCCGGTATTTTAATGCTTTGTTTATTGTTATCTGAATCAGTCTTGAGTTTACCGTCATAAATAGCACTACTTATAAAATGATTGACAGCGGGATGCATCCGGTATGTTGTTCCTAAAAACACCCCTAATTCTTCTGGTATTGTAGGCGTATCATGTAATAAATAATCAAGAATAGATGATCCGCTTTCTGCTGGGTGACTTCCTTGTGATGGCTGAGCAAGTTGCATCTGATCCCCCATTAAAACAATATTTTTTGTAGAACGACTAATGGCAATCAGATTAGCAAGACTTACCTGTCCAGCTTCGTCTATAAACAAATAATCAAAGGTATTAGCTAAATCATCACGAGAAAATCCCCAGGCAGTTGTTCCAACCACACATTCTTGATCTATTTCCAAGGATAAATTAGCGTTTTCTAATACTTTAACTTTTAGCTGATCCAACATAGGATCTGTATTGTTAGTACAAACAAATGATGCGTTAATCTTATTTTCCTTGCAATATTGCGCTGTATTGATAAGTAGGTTGTTAATAGCTTTATGGCTATTTGAACAAATACCAATTCGTTTGCCTAATTTAAGCAATTCTGCAATAACATGCATGGCCGTATAAGTTTTTCCTGTTCCTGGTGGGCCTTGAATTACTAAATAACTATTATTAAGATTTATAATAGCTTTAATAATTTGCTCCAGTTTCTCTTTAACATCATTACTAGGGGCAATAGGATCTCTTGGTTTATGTCCTCTGATATTTGGAGTGTTTCTTCTCAAAAAATCTAAAATAGCACAAGAACCTAATTGATTATCATAAAACGCTTTGGCTTGGTTTTGTATAGACTCAGGGATCGGTTTAGGATTGATATGTTCATCTGGCACTAAATTTATAACACCAGGAGGTTCATTGTTAGCTTGTAATACAATAACACCTTCTTCAAAGTTGCTGTGCTCTTTTATTAAAGTTACTTTACAATCTTTTCCGTCTTCAGTTTTTTCACCTAAGATATAATAATCTTTAGTGATCCCTTTAAATTCTTGATCTGGGTCGAACTTATATTCATAGGCAAGGTTTCTGGCTCTAGGTGTTGGTTTGAACGGTGCTTTATTAGTTCGCGTACAGTTAGCCAGGCAATTGAAATCATCTAACAATTCATGATCTTCCATCCCTAATCTATCAAAAAGACGCCAAAACATAGGTTTATTTTCGCGGCGATGAAATTCTAATGACCACGCAAAAATTTCTGCAACAGGAGCATCTGGGTGATTATTAAGTGCCAATTGGGTAGAGCGTTCTAGTAAAGCATCACGTAACCGGATCCGTTCGGCAATATTTTCTTTAATCTCCAGCTCGATTACTGCGGTTTTACCAATATAGTTAATATTATTTTCTGACTGTCTTTGCCGTAACCAAACAACTAATTCTTGAGTTGAATTACAGTCATCAATATTATATTCACGTATAGAGTTAAGTATTTTAGAGGTTTGCCATGAATCACCATCTGGAACTTCACGCCAATTATCGTAAAACACTATTGATTCGTCTCCACTACCAACTGCTGTTTTCCTTTTCTCACGGTATAGGTGTTCAACATTTTTAATTGAATATCTAGGTTCGCCTAACAAAAGGCCTCCTTTGACAATTTTATATAGATCTACAAATACTTCATTGCGTAATAATTGATCAACTTCATGTTCGCATATACCATAACGACCCATTAGTTTTCTGCAAGCTGCTATTTCATAATTAGCATAATGATAAATATGCATAGTTGGATCTTGTTCCCAGCGTGAGTATGCCCATTCAATAAAATTTTTAAATGCTTGACGTTCTTCTTGTTTGTTGTGTGCCCAAAAATCTTTAAATTGACGATTGCCATGTTCATCAAAAAAAACACTACCCCAAAGATACTCTAAACCATCTTCTTCTAACGGAAACCCTTCAATATCAAAAAAAATGTCTAGCGATGAATGTGGTGGTAATAGTGCTAATCCTTGCTTTTGGTTTGCTTCCGGAATATAAATACGAAATAACGGTTGGTCTTTATCGATGCTTTCTTTTTGAATTTTAGCCTGTGCTTTTAATTTAGTTAATACATTTAAATTTATGCCTTGGATCCTAACATTTTCACTATTAATTAATTCTTGGGTTGTTTTTATCCCTGATTTATTTAATTTTTTAATCTGACATCTAGTAATATTTGCTATTTGTGATAGGTGATCCACTTCTAATAAAAAGGTTTCAACATATTTTGTCCATCGTCCCCAATCTTTTTGATCTGCCGGATCAGGTCGATCCTTTGGATTAAAATTATTATGTGCTGACAAAAAGGAATTTTTTAATTGTTGATAATAATAAAAATAATTATCAGTTCTTAAGGATACTTTTTCATTATTGCCCAATATAATACCTATGTTATTTGGACGACAACCTTGTAAATCTTCCAGCATGTCTACATAGCAGCATAACTGCATTATAAAATTAGGTTTAATTGTTTTTGATAATTTTGTATCCCAAATTTCATAATGATAATCCCCCAGAATGCTTGCTCCGGCAACCTTCACTAAAAAATCAGCACGACCATGAAATGGTAGTTTAGCTAAGCTGGCCTGGTAAATAATATCAACTCCGGTTCGCATAGCGTTTATAGTACCTTCTATAGTATTATCCGATTTAGAAAGATTTTCTATACTTAGACCTTTAGTAGTTAGCTCTGCTAAAGTTGCTTGTTCGTGCGCATTACCTTTAGCCTGCAATAACCTCATCATTAAATCCGGTTGGTCTGGTTCAGGGGTTGTTTCCGAGTATAAGATTGCATAATGTTCCATCCATGATGCAAAAGGACTGTCCATATAAAGAGTTAAATCTGACGGAGAGAAAATCAAAGTACCATTATGATAATTCATTTATATTCCAGTAATTAAGTTATTATAAAAATTATATCATAATTAACTAGATTATTTAAGTTAATTAATTAAAATTAGTCTACAAGTATTGGTCTAATTGATCTTGTTCAGGTAAAACTTCATATGACAATAAGTACCCAAAAGATTAGTCTTTTGTTACCAATTATATTTGTCATTCACAATATTGAGGAATACCTATCTTATGCTAGATTAGCAGATTATTATTTTAAATTTGTAGATCCAAAACTTAAAGATCCTAAAGTTTTTTTGTATGCCGTGTCGATTTTAAGCATTGTTGTTGTTTTAATAATTGGTGGTGGCTATTTTTATTGTAATAAAATCACGAAATTTTTAATAATGATGGTTTTTTCTCTATATTTATTAATGCAATACAACATTGTATAAATTTTTTGTTTTTTAGAAAAATATTGCTAGGAACCATTACATCAATCAAATTTTTATTACATTGATCTTACTGTTTTGCATTGCAATTTGTCTTGGGAATATTAAAAGTTCATGGTTTACAGGCACAATTAATACATAAACCAGTATGATCAAGCTTAGCTAATTCTAAACATTTCCAGCAGATGTTATGTTTTATCCCTATTTTTGATAAAAACTTTTCAGCACCATTACCGTAATTACTAACTGCTATTTTAGTTACACGAGTAATAAATTCACGTTTTCTTTTTAAAGTTAAGCCGTAAAGCAACCCAAATTCTTCTATTATATCTAGCATTTCAGCTATTAAAGACTTATCTGGTTTTTTGGGATTGTCCATATTTGGTTTCATATAAACATGTATAGTACATTAATTATTTACTATTATAATTTTTATAACATTAAAAACCTTAATAATATATTTATAAATTATAGTAAGTCGAGCTTTTAAATTATTAGAGTTTTAAAATTATTAATTTTCATTGTTCTCACTATAAGAAATATCATAACCTGCAGATATTTCTCTTAAGGCTACCACTATAGCTTTATCGTTATCCCAAGGTACTTTATTCAGATTTTCCTCGCGTCAAGTTTCTGGCTCTAATAGCTGACTGTATAACTAATTTAAAACAAGTTTTAGTATACGGTAGACAGCCTTTTACTGTTATTCTTGCCATTTTATTTATCCCATAATATTTATAGTAATGTAAATATTAGAAAAAATTAAAACAATATTATCACTACTGCTATAAATTTCAATAAATTAAACATATGAAAACAAGTTACTGAAGAGTAGCTTATATAATATATTATTCAAGTTTTTAAGTTAGTATATCATCATTATTAATATTATGACAGCACTTTTGAAGAGAAACAAACACCAATTAATTAATAAACACACAAATAAATACACAGTTATGTCTATTGCATGCTTGCTTTTATGCCGAACGTATATAACTTTTATGCTTAAAGAATGCTCATACTATGCTGTTAAATTTTTAGTTTAAAAAAAATCCTTGTAAATTAAGGAGTTTTACGTTTTATTTTCGTCATAAAATGCACATTTAATTTGTATGATTTCAGCATATAAATTTTTGTAGAGCATTTAATATATACGGTTTTTACTAATTTTCATATTTGTTCTGATTTTTTAAGCATGTTTAATGATGGCGCCGTAGTGCGTTGGGTGTGGTGCGCGATCTGGTGGTAGCTTTTATGGCTGTTATAGATAGATAAAGCAACTATAAAAACGAGTGGAATTATCTCATTGTAATAATGAAGGAAAGTTTGAAAACTATACGGTGTTCAAATTAACTAGTTTAAGTTATGTTATCTTAATCCTAATATAATTATGCCATCAGTATGTTATTGAGATAAGTTAGGTTGGCAATAATTTTGTATGAAGCTCTGAGAGAATAGAACCATTTAGCCGCAAGATTTTTGTTAGGGTTCAATCTAATGCCGTTTTCGTAACCGTTTAAAGCCAACCACTGATGGGGTTCTTTTGAAGTCAGATACATTGTGCCAAAATAAAAACTCCTTATAATAAATACTAGAAAATGGATTGTCTGTAAATTTGGCCCCAAAATCTATAGTAATAAAATTGATAATACGCATAGCGTAGATATTATTAGTCATGAAGAAGCACTTAAATTACTTATGTAACTATAATATTTTTTAATTTTATTTATATCCACAATGAAGCTATTTTAAACACTAAATATTTATTTTTCATTATTAACGCTAGCAAAAATAGTGGTTGACAAAAATATTGGAAAATAGTTTAATAAAAAATATAGTGTTAATACTAACTAGCCGTTGAAAAATTTTTGGTTAAATAATAATTAACAACATGGATGTTCTTTAAAGGAGCATCTTATGAAGCCATCAAAACGACAAAAACTAGACCAAGTTCTAGAATCTTTAGATCCTTTATATACCTCAGATCAAGACAATAATTCTTCTGAAGATGAGTCATTACCACATAGTCCAGGTAATGCTTCAAGCACACTAATAAAAATAGAAAGTGATTTAATAAATAGTTCTTCTGAAACTGTTACTCCTAATTTACCTACAGTACCAGGTACAATAGATATAATAACTGCACAATCTTTATTAACGCAGTTAAATGAAATGAAACAAAAGTTAGATAATTTGTACAAAGAGCGTAATTCAGATA
>Ga0187884_10001785_pt1 | contig 18868 bp, 16 predicted proteins | sample June2016WEW_20_4_FD_132983 | JGI IMG/M metagenome (GOLD analysis project Ga0187884, IMG submission 132983) | Peatland microbial communities from SPRUCE experiment site at the Marcell Experimental Forest, Minnesota, USA - June2016WEW_20_40 | ecosystem: Environmental > Terrestrial > Soil >...
CGATCTGATCGAGCCGAGCCGTGCGCCGCGCCCAAGGCTTGAGGACGTTGTCGTCGAAGCGTTCCGTGAAGATGCGACGCGCGCATAGAACCGCGTCACAGCGGAAGCGCCGGGCCTGGAGCACCAGCACGACGCGCCGTCCCGCGATCGGTAAGTCCGCCAGGCGACGAGGATATCGGCTGTGAATCCGATCGGAAACCACTCCACAAGATGGGCACACGCTGATCGCGCTCGTCCCATGGATCGTAACGACGGTGCTGTCGTCGTCGCTCAACGCGTCATCCGCGGAAAGCCCAGGCGGGAGCAACTCTGAGGCGTGAAGAGACTGCATGGCGCTGATTCCCTCTCGAAACCAGGCCAAATCGGCGCCTCAACTTCATCAAAAGTGAGTCAGACCCCATCTTCAACGCCATGTCGCCGACGCCGTGGCCGAACTTGTCGTTGACGGCCTTGAATTGATCGAGATCGCAGACCGCGAGGCACAGTTCGCTGATGTCGGCCCGCGCTTCGGCGATTGCCTGGTCGAGCTTCTGATCGAAGAAGCGGCGGTTGCCAAGCGAGGTCAAGGGGTCGCGCATGGCCTGGTCGGTGGCCTCGGCGAGATTGACGCGCAGCCCTTCGATCTGCGCGATCGACTCCTGCAAATTCTCGGATAGATACGTCGCTTTCGCCTGAATTTTCTGAGTATCGTCGATCAGCGAAAGAACGACCGCACGAATTTCGTCGGGAGTTTCGAGCGACGGCAAGTCTCGGTTGGCGCGACTCAGCGAGTCGGAATAGCCCGAATTTGCGTGGAGATAGGCCTGGAGGAGTCGAATGATCAGCGCCAAATCGTCAGCGAAGCGCTGCTCCTCGGGATAGAGCGTTCTTTCGGGATCGCCTTGCAGGGGTGCGGGTTTCAGGGCGGCGGCAGGCGCAGTGAATTCGCTCAGGCCGAAGCCGACCACGCCAAGAGCGATGAGCCCGAAGACACAGGCCCCGACAAGGGCGTTGCCCGCCGCTTGGTTCCAGATCACCGCGCCGAGGGCGACATTGGCGAGCATCGTCCCCACCTGGAGCGCGCGCTTGAATTTCGAACCCACCTTCACTGCCTCCCAGTCACAAGAATAAGAGCGGCGCACGCGAAAAGGCGATCACGTTCACGCTCGCCGGTGTGTCGGTCCGTTCATCCTTCGGGTTGCCGTGACGCGATGACGGTTGAGCGTCGCCCGTATCGTTCCTCAAGGATTTCGAGGAGATCATGCCTGGCGGCAGCGTCGAGCGGCTCCAGCCCCCAATCGTCGAGGATGAGAAGATCGGCGCGGCCCAGGTTGCGAAGAATGCGGGGATGATGCCCATCGCCGTGCGTCAGCGTAAGTTCTTCGAAGAGCTTGGGCACGCGGTGGTAGCGCACCGACCGGTTATCGCGACAGGCCTTGTGGCCGAGCGCCGAGGCCAGCCAGCTCTTGCAGACGCCCGAGCCAATCGTCGATAAGTGATCAATCTTTTGGCACGCCCTTCTTCGCCGAGACGCCACGCCGATTGACGCTCGGCCGCATCGAGGCCTTCCGCGCGGCGTTTCCGGCGAAGATCTGACTCAAGTCCGCGCCCATACGGTGGGAAAGCTTGGTTGCAATTCGCTGGACATTGGTGATCATTTTCAATTTTTCCTCCTCGGAGAGTCTCTCGACAGGAAAACTGACGGCAACGCCCGCGATCGGGCGATTATGGGAATTAAGGATTGAGGAGCCGAAGCACACAACGCCTTCGGCGACTTGCTCGTTGTCACATGAAAAGCCATTCTCGCGCACGGCGGCGAGTTCGTCGAGAAGGACGTCGAGCGATTGAACGCTATTGGGAGTTCTGGGCGTAGGCATTCCGTGGCTGAACATCCGACGCACTTCGAAGTCGCTCAAGTGGCTTAGAAATGCCTTTCCAGTTGCAGTGAAGGCGGCCGGCAGTCGCATGCCCGCGCGAAAATCGACCAACGATGCGCTAGCCTCTGAATTTCGCGCCGCAATATAGACGACCTCGTCTCCCTGCAGCACCGACAGAGTAATTGTTGCGCCGGGCAGTTCCGTTTCTTTATCCCAAAGTGTCGCAAACTCTGCCGCCACATCAGACTGCTGCGTAAAGGCGTTTGCCCAGCGCATCACGTGGGGCCCGAGCTGAAAGGTCTGATCAGGGCGACGGATTAGAAGTTCCAGTTGAACCAGGGTGGCGCATAGCGTGTGCGCCGTGCTTTTGGCGATATCAAGCTCACGCGACAGCTCGGAGAGCGACACGTAGGATTTTGACCGAGCAACCACGTTGAGGATGCGCGTGGCGCGCTCGAGCGCCGGAACAAGTTTGGCCTTAGAACGGGCCTTCGTTTTCATAAGTGTCATCTGGCGTTCCCTGCTACGCTTTCCGCGAAGCCTCTCCCTTGACAACCTTCTAGCGGCGCCCTTATCATTCAGTCAATAGAAACGTGTTCAGCATATTGAACATTGGTTCGGGTCCTGGATCGGATCGTGAGTGCTGGAAGCGATTCAATCTCCGGGTTGAGTCCGGCGCCGACGATAGCGGAACGCGACGACCCGCGGGGAGGATCGGCGAATGGTCATGAGCGTCCGCGACTGGGCGACGCGCTTCAGCGAAGCTTCCGACAGGGACCAAACCATCGGCGCGATGGCGCGCTACTTCACCTGTTCTTATCTCTGGGACATGGGGACGGCCAAGGTTATCATCGAGATGATTGATGGGCGCGTTTACCGCGTTAACGTCGATCCCGGACCGCTCGACGCCTACGACTTTGCCCTGCGCGCAAGCCCTCAGACCTGGAGGGAGTTTGCACGACCGATCCCTGCGCCGATGTACCACGGCATCTGGTCGGCGAGTTTTCGGCGCGATTTGAAACTCGAGGGAAACATCCTCGTTCTGATGCAGAACCTTCGCAATTTCACCGTTCAATTCGAATTGCTGCGCAAGGTTGGCGTCCCTGTTTGAGCGCTGCCCGTTCGAACGGTTTGACTGCAATTCTCCCGCCTGTGCACGGAGCAAAGTATGGCAAAGCACTCACCGGTCATTGGCCGCTACGTCACGATCGAGGTGGACGGCTATGAATACAAGGTCTTCTACCTGCGCAATGGCGCCGGCGCGCCGTTGGTGTGCCAGCATACGGCCGGGTGCCACAATCATCAGTGGCGCGGCTTGTTGGAGGATGCGCAGATCACCGCGAACTACGACGTGATCGCCTATGATCTCGCACGGCATGGGAAATCGGACCCGCCTCACAATCGCGAGTGGTGGAAGGAAGAATATACTCTGACCACCGACCACTTCATGAAATTCATTGTCGCGTTTTGTGACGCCCTTGAACTCGACAAGCCGATCTTCATGGGGTCGTCGTTCGGCGGAAACGTCGCTCTGCAGCTTGCGCTTCACTATCCAGATCGCTTCCGGGCGGTGATCCCCGTTGAGGCGGCGGAACACGCTCCCGGCTTCTTTCTCGATTGGTGGCGACACCCGCACGCCAATGCTGCGCAAGTCTGCGCAAGCGGTGTCTGGGACCTGATGGCCCCGCAGAGCCCGGACATGGATCGCTGGTTGACTTGGCACTACTACACGCAAGGTTCCGAAGCGTTTAAGGGCGACCTTTTCTTCTACTCGATCGATCACGACCTGCGAAACAAGCTCGATGGCATCGATACCAAACGTTGTCCCGTGATCATGATGACCGGCACCTACGACTACCTGACTCCCCCGGAAGCGACCGAAGCGACCGCGCGCCAAATTCCCGGTGGAATTTATATTGAAATGGAGGACATCGGGCATTTTCCGATGTCCGAGAACTATCCGGTTTTCGCCGTCTATCTGCGTGAAGCGCTTCGCCTCATCGAGGAGCGGACCTGAATTTTCAAGACCGACCTCACGGCGCGACTTATCCAACAAAGGTTCTCGAAATGAAGATCGTCGAGTTCGATCACAAGGGCCAACGGATCGAGAGCGAAGGCGGCTCGAGCGCCCAACGGACCGGCGCCAGCAACTTGGCGCCGCGTCCGGTGCTTGGCAAGCCGCAACAACCGCCGGTCCGGCGCAAGCGCTCGTCGTCAGGGATCGAACTGCATATGTTCCAAACCGGAACGCTCAAGACGAAAGTCAAATACATCAAAATGAACCAGGGTGAGGGCGACTTCGAAATCCCGGTGCCTTGGTTTCTCATCAAACATCCGCAAGGCAATGTCGTCATCGATGGCGGCAATGCGCTCGAGGCGGCAATCGACAAGCGCGGCTACTGGGGGGCGATCGTCGACGCGTACGACCCGATTATGGAGCTTACCGAAAACTGCGTCGATCAATGTCGCTCGGTCGGCGTCGAACCGCATCAGGTTCGTTATGTCGTGCAGTCGCATCTGCATCTCGATCACACGGGCGCCATCGGTCGCTTTCCAAAGGCGCAGCACATCGTGCAGCGGGCGGAATATGACTACGCCTTTAATCCGCACTGGTTCGCTAAGGCCGCTTACATTCGCGCCGATTTCGACCGCCCCGGACTCGATTGGAAGTTTCTTGGCGGCGAATACACCGACAATTACGATCTTTTTGGCGACGGCGTCATCCGAATGATCTTCACGCCCGGACACGCGCCGGGCCACCAGTCCTTTCTGATTACTCTGCCGAAGTCTGGCCCAATACTTCTAACCATCGATGCGGCGTATACGCTCGATCACTGGAACAACACCGCGCTGCCCGGCCTCGTCGATTCCTCGGCCGACGCCGTCGAGTCCGTAGCCAAACTTCGGAAGATCGCCTCTCTGACCGGCGCGCTGGTGGTCACCGGCCATGATCCGAAGAATTGGGAGGAGTTCCTGAAGGCGCCGTACGATTTTTATGACTGAGCAAGATACCAGGGCCCCGAAAGGTCACGGTAGTCGTCGTGGGCAAACACCCACAAAACAGGTGGAGAAAACGACCATGAGAGTGACAAGAATCGTAGCGATTGCGTTAGGCGTCGCAATGACAGGTGCGGTGGGGGCGTTGGCTGCGGGAGTCGACGAACTGGATCCGGGCGTCGCCAAACGCCTGTATGACCCCGCCATGCTCGACCCGGCGCAACCGGTCGGTCCGAGCGCCTATCGCGACTTCGTCGCCAAGCGTCCGCCGCCATGGAAAATTGGTTACGCCAGCTCCTATGCCGGCAACACGTGGCGCGCCAACGTCATGAACGAGCTGGAAAAGAATGTCATTCCGAAATGGAAATCTCTCGGCCTCTTGAGCGAACTCGTCATCACCCAGTCCAACCTCAATGATTCGACCCAGATCCAACAGATGCGCCAGTTGGTCGATCAGGGCGTCGACGCCATTATTGTTTGCTGCTCCAATCCGACGGCGCTCAATCAGACGGTGCAATACGCGCATGACAAGGGCGTGCCGGTCTTCTCGCTCACCGGTTATCTGACATCGCCCTATTCGATCAACTCTTCGGTCAACTATCAGGTTGCGGGCTACGAAATCGGCAAGGCGATGGCCGACCAGCTCGGCGGCAAGGGCAACGTGCTCGTCGTCGAAGGCATCCCCGGCACATCGGGCTCCGACAGCCAGGATCGCGGCGTCAAGGCGGGACTCGCCACGGCGCCGGGCATCAAGGTCGTCGGTTCCGTCGCCGGCATGTGGACCGACCAGGTCGCGCAAGGCGAAGTCCAGAAATGGCTCGCGACGCATCCCGGCAAGCTCGACGGCATCGTCGTTCAGTCTGCCGCTGAAACCGGCGTTCTGCGTGCGGTGCAGCAGTCGGGCCGGGCGGACGTTCCAGTGGCGATCGGCGGCGAACTGGGCGCTTTATGCTACTGGCGGAAGCACCCCAATTACATCAACGCCGCCTATCAGACCTGGCCGCCGGCCGACGAGATCGACCTGATCTGGGACATAATGATGCGAACGTTGGAAGGCCAGGGACCGAAAGATCAGTCGGTGCTCGTCGATCCGATCAAGCTCACATACGACGATCTCGCGAAGGTCATGAAGGAAGATTGCAGCCAGGACACGGCTGATTGGCTCGCGGTTGGACCGGACCGCTGGGGCCAGGCGCCTGAGTACCTGGACAAGTTCTTCCTGCATCCGGCCGACCCGACGAAGTTCGTCCCGAAGAAGTAAGGCGAGCTGCTGAAACTGCGAGCGGAGCCGTCACTCTCGGCGGCTCCGCTCAAAGCCTGACATTTGCTTCCAGCGGAACCCCTATGTTGCAGCCCGCAACCGAAATCGCGCAAGCCGCCTTCGATCACAATACGATCGTCGTGCGCAACGTGAAAAAATATTTCGGCCCGACGCGCGCTTTGGACGGCGTGAGTTTCTCGGCGCGCGCTGGAGAAATCCATGCCATTGTCGGCGGCAATGGTTGCGGCAAGAGCACGCTGGCGAAGGTCATATCCGGCATCTTGCCGATTGACAGCGGCTCGGTCTCCGTCCTCGGTGAAAGTCCATCGACGCCCGCCGAAAGCCGGGCCCTCGGCATTTCGACAGTTTATCAGGAAGTGCTCGTCGCGGACGAATGTTCGGTCGTCGACAACATCTTCATGGGGGCCGACTCGCTTTTCGCGAAAAACTTTTCCCAGGAGACAAAGGTGCGCCGCGCCGCGGAATTGATGCGCGAGCTATCCGGCGAACAGATCGACCCGTTCACTTTGGTCGGCACATTGCCTCTGGGTCTGAAACAATGGATCACCATCGCCCGTGCGCTGATAAGCGAACCGCGCATTTTGATCCTGGACGAAAGCTCGGCGGCTCTCGACTTCGACAGCACCGAACGCCTTTTCGCGAAGATGCGCGCCCTGCGCGACAATGGCGCAACCGTTCTGATCGTCACCCATCGCATTGCCGAATTGGTACGGATTTCGGATCGCGCCACAGTGTTGCGTGACGGCCGGGATGTCGGCGTGCTCGAAAAAGATCAAATCTCCGAAAAAAACATACTGTCCCTGATGACCGGCGAGGATTTCGGTAGCGGCCACGTCGAACATCATGCGCCCGAACCGGCCAATAGCGCGCTCGCGCTGACGGCATCGGGGCTCGCAATCTGGTCAAACGGTCGTCATTTTGACTTTGAAGTTCGACGTGGGGAAATTGTTGGAGTCGCTGGTCTCGACGGACAGGGACAGGATGGCTTCGTTCGTGTTCTGGCGGGCGTTGCGCCGCCGAGCAGCGGACTGATCGAGGTTTTCAATCGACATGGGAAAACGCAGGTGATCCGTTCGCTTGCGGACGCGATCGCCAACAAGATCGTCTATGTCTCCGGCGACCGCAAGCGTGAGGGTATTTTCGCCTCACTTTCGATTTTTGAGAACCTCGTGATGCCGCTTTACCGCGAAAAGAGACGCGGCGGCGTTCTCGCCATTATCGACAAGGGAACGCTTGGAACAATCTTTAGGCGCGAAGCCGAAAGCCTGCAGATCAAGTTCAGCGCCCCGGGCGACAAGATAACGACCCTCTCCGGCGGCAATCAGCAGAAGGTGCTGATCGGCCGCGGCTTTGCGATGGGCCCCGATATCATCGTGCTGAACGACCCGGCGCGCGGCATCGATGTCGGCGCCAAGGCCGAACTCTACAGCTATCTGCGCAATTTTGCAGCCGACGGGAAGTCGGTGATATATATGTCTTCGGAACTCGAAGAGTTTCTCGGCTTTGCGACACGCGTCATCGTGTTCCGCGATGGAGCGCCATTCGACGCCTTCGATGGCAGAAGGCTCGATCCAAAAGCAATTCTCGAGGCGATGTTCGGTCAGACGAGCGGGCTGGGGCTCAACACGTCGTACGGGTTGACGCCAAGTCGCTTCGGCGACTCCCACCAGGGGTCAACCCGCGCCGCGGCTTCCGCCGGCGTGCGCGCGTCCGCCCAGCCGCCGCCGGAAATCAACGTGACGCGTGATCGCCCGGCGTCAGCTTCGCCACGCCAACAGATGGACGAGCCTCGCGAGCAGCCGCGTGAAACGAAGGACCACGAAAGGAAAATAAAAATCGTCGAATTCGGCGCCGATCGCGCCCCAGTGCGCGGGAGGTCATGATGGCGACGAATGCTTCATCGCCAGCTATCGAAGATGCGGGGCTGGATATCGGCTTTCAGGGCGGAAGGTCGAACCCATATCTGTTGATGCCGATAAGTCTGCTTTTCATTCTCCTGGGCATCGCCGTCCTGCGGTCGCCGGACCTGATTACGAATGCGGGCATCGGAAGCGCAATCATCGTTGCCACCCCGCTGATATTGGCGACATACGCCTTGATGGCCGTCGTCATCTCTGGGCGCGGAACCGTCGACCTGTCGGTGGGGCCTCTCATCGGCTTTGTGAACGTAACCCTCATTCAGTTGCACGGGCTTGGAGTTCTCAACAACCCCTTCGTAGTATTCGGGTACGCGATCCTCGTCGGGGCTCTCTATCAGTTCATCTTTGCGTTGATTGTGCTGTTTGTACGTGTCCAGCCGATCATCGTGTCATTGAGCGGCTATCTCGCGCTGTCAGGCATCAATCTGGTGATACTCCCACGCCCAGGCGGAACAGCGCCGGACTGGATGGCCGATTGGGGGTTGGGTACGACGGTTTTTTCGCCGGTGCTGCTGATCTTGCTGTTGGCGACGGCCGGTTGGCTTCTCTTCACTCAGACTGCCTTCTTTACGCATCTGCGACTGATGGGTTCCGACGAGCGCGCGGCGTACACCAGCGGTGTCCCGATCTACATCGTTCGGATCGGCGCGCATCTGCTTTCTGGGTGCTTTGCGGGACTGGCGGCCATCACCTTCACTTCACTGATCTCGTCGGGCGACCCATCGCAAGGAACAACCTACACGCTGATTGCGGTTACCGCGCTCGTTCTTGGCGGGGCATCCTTGGCAGGGGGACGCGCCAGTGTTTTTGGCTCGCTTATTGGCGCGTTGAACCTGTACCTGATCACTTTCGTACTGGCGACATTCAGCTTCGGGGCGGTGCAAAGCTTCGTCACTAATCTCGCCTACGGGACAATTCTCGTCGTCTCATTGTTGCTCACGCTGGTCATCCCATTCATCCAGCGCCACATCCGAAATTTTTCCCCGCTGCTATATTTCGTCGTGCTGTCCGTGGTCGGATTGGGCGTCGTCCTCCATACGAAATACGACTACCTGGCGGCGCCTGTCGCAACGTCTTCGAAGGAGACGCCTGCGGAGACGCAGCCAAAAGAGATAACGCATGGCGCGGCCGCCACGAAATCAGGGAGGCTCGCGCCGATCAACCCTTCGCAGCTTTTTGTCGCGCCGCTCGAAGTCGCGCGGCTCGATCCCGACGAAGTGAAAATGCGAGCCGGCGCCGCTCCGCTCGTCGCTTCGATCATTCTTCTCGTTGTCTTCGCCTTCTTCTTCCGCCTCGCGCTCGGTCAAGCCGATCGGCCCGCCATCGGGCCGGCCGTCGCAGTGGTCGTTTCGGCGCTCGTTCTGCTTGGCGCCTATCTGCTCGCCCATCCCACACACGCGACGTCGCCGCCGACCGTGCAGGGGAGCGAGTGATGCAGCAGGCCTCGCAAGAACTCGGTCTGGCGGCACGGATTATCGGACTTTTGGTCGCGATTATCCTCACCGGCATCGGGATCATTTTTGGTTTCATGCAGAATGTCTCGGTGCAGATTATCATCCTGTCTGCAATCGCTACGCTTGTGTTGTTCTATTGGAGTTGGCAATTTGTGCTCAGCCAATTCATAGTCGATGTTTCGTCGGGCGGTCCGGAGTCGAGCGAGTTGCGCAAGGTCTGGTCGCAATATCGTATGCCATTGATCGGATTGGCGATTGCACTTTTGGTCTTTCTTATTCTATCCTTGACTGTCAATGATTTCTTCAACGTCTGGAATGTTCTTTCTCTGTTGATCCTGCTGATGATCATCGTGCTGACGAGGACGCTTGGCGAGCAATTTCAGCAAAATAAGTCGGCGTTCATTGGCATCATGGTGCTCTCCGGCCTCTTCTCCGTCGGCGCCATGAATATTGATGGCTTCGCCTCGTCGATGAATATCAAATCGATGCTGCTGTTTGCGTCTTTCCTTGGCATAGCGTCGATCGGGCAGACATTGGTTGCGCTGCTTGGCGGGCTTGATCTTTCCATCCCATTCATCATCGGCGCGGCGAACGTCGGGCTTCTTTATCTGATTGGCCATGGCGTGCCCCCCTGGCTCGCGTCTCTTCTCGTGTTGCTGATCGGAACGGGACTTGGCGTCGTCAACGGCCTTCTCAGCTTCCGGCTGCAGGGGCAGGCGCTAATCCTGACGCTGGGGATGGGCTTTGCGATATCGGGCGGCGTGCAAATTCTGACGTCCATCGGGTCGGCTTATAGCGGCAACGTCTTTGGCGCCGTTCCCGACTGGCTTTCCAACCTGTCGTCGATGAATGGCTCGACATTCGGGATCCCGTTTCCGCCGGTCATCGGGATCTGGGCTCTCATCTCGTTGGTTCTGATCGTCGGCATGCGCGTCACCGTCTATGGAAGGTATCTTTACGCGCTGGGGGTCAATCGGACGTCGGCAAGCCGCGTGATGATTTCAGAACTCAAATATTGGGTTCTCGTTTACGCGATGTCAGGGTTTTTCGCCGCTTCGACCGGCAGCCTTCTGTTGGGCTGGAGCGGCGGCGGCTTTATCGGCGTCGGCGACCAGTATTTGTTTTTGACGTTAGCGGCCGTTGTCGTTGGAGGAACTTCTCTGCTCGGTGGACAGGGTGGCTATGGCTTCACCGTGATCGGTGTCCTCGTGTTGCAGGTGCTGTCTTCCTTTCTAGTGGGAATCGGGCTCAGTTTTCAGGGACAACAGTTCATCTTCGGCCTGCTTATCCTGCCCATGGTGGCGCTCTATGCCCGATCGCCGCACATACGCACCCAAATCTGAAAAGCTGGAAACGACGCTGAGTCACGAGACTGGGTAAGGGAGACAGTAAAATGCCGGTGTTCGCAACAACTGACCTGACGGCGGCAAGCTACTCCGTAGCCTTGTTCGGCTTGGGCGCCACGAGTGTGTTGTTGCTGTTCGGCACGGCTTGGGTGCAGCGGGGCTGGAAGATCGCGGTGCTGCTCTGCGCCCTCGCGACGCTGATTGGCGTCGGGGCGGATTATGAAGGACGCGCCGCATGGGCGGCATCTGGCAAGGTGCCGATCGTTTATCACTACGTTGGATGGGCTGTTTCCATGCCGTTGCAGGTGATCGCTCTTTATTTCTTCGCCAATCAGGCGGGTCCCCAACGCATCGGGCTTTTTTGGCGCTTGCTTATCGTTTCGACACTCATGGTGTTCGTGCGTTACCTCGGCGAGGCCGAATACATGCACGCAACGCTGGCCTTTTTGATCGGTCTAGTTTTTTGGTTGTACATCATTGGCGAACTTTTTTTCGGTCGTATGGATGAGGCCGTAAGCCACTCGCTCGACGAACGGGCAAAGCGTGGATTCTTCTGGCTACGACTCATCGTTACGATCGGTTGGGCCATCTACCCGCTGGGGAACTTCATCACGTCATTCAGCGGCTATCAAGACACCGGGGCGCTGACCATCGCCTACAATCTCGCTGATATTCTCAATCGCATGGCGTTCGGTGTTGCAGTCTTCGCCTCCGCCGCGCTTGCAAGCGAAGAGAACAGCCATGTTTGAGCCGATCGACTGCAGGCGGACGACCGTAACAACAATGCAAAATAAGGGATCACGCCAATGAGGGGCGCAGATGTAATCGCAATCATTATCCTTGCCGCGATCGTTATCGCCATATGCGCCTATTTGCTGCATTGGCTGTATCGGCGGTCAACCAAGGATGTCTCTTTCGTTCGAACCGGATTTGGCGGCGAACGGGTCGTGATGGGAGGTGGCGCTCTCGTGCTGCCGATCCTGCATGACCTGACCGAAGTCAATATGAACACCCTCCGATTGGAAGTCACCCGCGCGCGCGAGAAATCGCTGATCACGCAGGATCGCATGCGCGTTGAACTGACGGTCGAGTTCTATGTGCGCGTGGCGCCGGATATCGAGGCCGTCGCTACGGCGGCTCGTTCGCTCGGCAGTCGGACGATGAAGGCCGAGCAACTTAAAGATCTTATCCAGGGCCGGTTCGTCGATGCAATGGGTGGCGCGGCCGCGAAGATGACGCTGGAGCAGATCCACGAGCATCGGCATGATTTTGTCAAGGAGGTCAAGAAAGAGGTGGCCGAGAGCCTTGCGCTCGACGGGCTTGAGCTGGAATCCGTTTCGCTGACGTCGCTTGATCAAACCGACATCAAACTGTTCGATCCGTCCAACTCGTTCGATGCGGAAGGGCTGACCCGCCTGACCGAACAAATCGAGTCACGCAAGAAGACCCGCAACGACATCGAAAAGGACACGATGATTGCAATGCGGACAAAGAATCTCGAGGCGGAGAAGCGGGCTTTCGAGATCCAGCGCGACACCGAATATGCTCGTCTGGACCATGAGGCTGAGGTCGCGATTCAACGCGCTCTCCGCAAATCGGAAATCGCGATTGATAGCGCCGCCCGTGAACGCGAAATTGAAGCGGTCAAGTTGAAGGAACGCGAGACGGTGGAGCGTGCGCGCATCGAAATGGAAAGAGAAGTCGAGCGCCTCGAGATCAAGCGAAAGGAAGCGTTTCAGCTTGAAGAGCAGGCGCGCGACATTGCGATATCGCTAAAATCCAAAGAACGTTCGGAAGCGCAGACTAGCGCCGAAGTCGCTCGAGCCCTCATGGTCGAGGCGCAAGAGCATGTTCAGACCATTCGTGACACGGAAATCGCAACCCGCCAGAAACAGATTGAGTTGATGGAGGCCGAAAAGACGGCCATGTCCGAGGCGGCCAAGCTGAAAATTCTGGCCGAGGCCGAGAAAGTCGCGGCCCAAGATCGAGCTGACGCCGATCGAATTACCGTGGCCGCTCTTCAGGAACGGTATCGCGTTGAGGCCGAGGGTAAGGAAAAGCTGAATGCGGCCGAGAATATGCGCTCGGATGCGAGTCGCAAGAGTTCCCTGCATCGCAGTCTGGTCGAGAACTTGCCGGCGATTATTCGCGAAAGCGTCAAGCCGATGGAAAAAATCGAGACAATCAAAATTATCCATGTGGAGGGCTTGCCCGGATTTTCGGACGCTGTCGCCAGCAACGGCGGCTCCGGCGGACCCGCAAGCGGCGGAGGCGGAGACGGTCCGGCGCCGCGCGAAGGCAATCTTGCCGAGCAGGTGGTGACGTCCGCGCTGCGCTATCGGTCGCAGGCGCCGTTCGTCGATAAGCTCCTGGGAGAGATAGGCCTGTCGGGCGCCACCATTCATCGCACGCAGGCGCTCGAAGATTTGTCGAAGGTCACGTACAGCCAACCTGCTGAGCCGACGGCGGGCAAGGGCAAAGCGCCAAAGTCCGGTTCATCGAACTAAGCGAACATCAGGGGCGCGAACCTTTCGGCCTACGTGATCGTCTGGAGCAATTGTCATGGGCACACCCGCCCGCATAGAGCGCGGCATCCTGGTGTTTTCGATCTGGGCGGCGCTGGGCTTCCTCGGTCTCGGCTTCGTGCTCGAGGGGTTCACTCGTAACGCGATTGCACTTTCCCTCTTGGGAACCGCGATCATCATGGCGGCTTTAGGCGCGCACATCGTCGTGAATGCGATTTTTCAGCAAGGGTTTACAACCGGCGAAGCGACGCTCGGCGCCGCGGCCTATGGCGCGATGGTCCTCGTGTTCATCGTCGCCTGGCTGAGTGGCGGGCTCTCGTCGGCCAATTATCTGTCCGGCATCGCGTTGTTCGGCATCCTCGCCATTGGCTTCATCGCCTATCTGACGACGCGTTACGGCCTACGCGACGCCTTCTCACGATTTCATCCTCACGAGACATCGAGCAAGGAAACCGCTCGATGACTGGCGTCGCCGCTCAGATTTGGCTGCCTCTTTCCCTACTGTTCTACACGGCGGTCGCGCTCTACTGGGCGCGAATCGCGGCGCGAGAAAACCGCGATTACGAAACCTATTTTTCGGCGGCGCACAGCTTGTCATCGTGGATTGTAGCGATGCTCATGGCGGGCGCGAGCGTTTCATGTTGGTTTTTGCTCGGCGGTAGCGCGGAAATTGGCCAGCATGGCTTTTCGGCGCCGGCGCTCTTGCAAGCGGGGATCGCGCTTGCTCTTCCGGGCACGATTTTCTTCAAGCGGATGTGGTTTGTCTGTCAGCGATTGCGCCTTTCGTCGCAGGCCGAATTGTTCCGCAGCTACTATCAAAGCGACTTTCTCGTCGTCGTATCGACAGTGATCGCCATATTGTTCGCGATCGCCTTTGCCGGGCTGCAGATGCGGGCCCTAAGTCATATCATTTCGACACTTACGGGAGGTGAGGCGTCGCCGCTTGTCGTCAGCATGGTCTTGAGCCTCGTCATGTTCGGGTATGTGGCGATCGGCGGGATGCGCGCTGTGGCCTACCTCGGCGTTTTCCAGACGGTCCTGCTGTGTGCGGCGATGGTTGGTTTTGCCGGTTATGCGCTGATCGACCTCGGGGGCTTCGGCGCGCTCAACAGCCGCCTTCTGGCGTTGGCTTCCGATCCGAACGGGGCGCCATTGTTTTCGGTATCCGGCGTCATTCATTTCACGGCCGGACTGGGTCGCGCTGATGCCTCGGGGTCTCCAGATACGGCGATGATGGGCTTCGGCCTTACCCTCGCTTTCATGGGTTTTCAAGCGAGCCCGCTCGCATCGAAGATAGTTCTGTCGGCCAACAACGCGCGGGGTTTCGCCGCTGGTCAAACGTGGGTGATGGCCGGCGTTTTCGGAGGACTGATCGTCTTTGGCATCGCCATAATGGGCGCCGCGATGCTCGTCGAGCCCGGGCTGTCTGTTCCCAACATTTTCATGACGCTCGAAAAGGTGTCGCCGTGGTTCATGGCGTGGTTGCTCATCGGCGCAATCGCCGGCGTGCAATTGGTGTCCGCTCTCGCCTTGCTCGTAGCGGGCGAGAGCCTGGTGCGCAATGTCTACAAGCCCTATTTTCATGCGACGCTGTCGCGGCGGGACACGGTGAATTTGACTCGCGTCGTTGTCGGCATTCTGGCTCTCGCTTCCGTCCTGATGCAGTCGTTGACCCCTATCGCGCTCTCGGCTTTGGGGTCGGTCGTCCTGCCGATGTCGTTCCAACTTTGGGCGCCGCTGCTGGGCGTCACCTGGCTGCGTTGGATAACCCGTCCGGCTGCCGCGACAGGCGTTGCCTTTGGTCTTGCCGGCGTCATTCTGACCGAGCCGCTCGGTTACGAGATTCTCTCCTTCTTCGGACTTGAGCTTCCTTGGGGACGATGGCCCTGGACGATCCATTCGGCGGCCTGGGGCATGGCCGCGAACCTTGTCGTCGTGCTCATCATCTCCGCCATCACGAATCGCGAAGCGTTCGGCGAAGAAGCACAGGAAGTCCGTCGATTTCTCCAAAGTGCGCTGCGGGTCAGCGGCCGCGCGCAGGCGCTGCGTTCCGTGGCCTGGGCAGCCATATTGATCTGGCTGTTCCTTGCCGTCGGTCCTGGCGTTGAATTCGGAAATTTCGCTTTTGGCGTACCGGGCGCCGGGCGCGGATGGATATTGGGCATGCCATCTTTGTGGGCGTGGTCCGCGTTGTTCTGGGTGCTCGGCGTCGGGCTCTTGTGGTTCCTTGCCTACAAGCTCGAAATGGCCAGCCCTGTGACCGCAGTGATCGACGCTTATGAACCGCGCCCGCGGCTGCATCTCAATCAAGGCCAACGCGAACGCGAACGGCTTCGCGCGTTAGTTATCACCGGCGCGGTCGGTTTTGGCTTGGCTGTCCTGATCGCATTCAGCTTCGGTCGGTGATGGACCCTGTGTTCTGTTCGAGGAGGTATACGTGAATCCCTTTGTTTTCAGCACGACGAAGAACATCCATTTTGGCGCCGGCCGCATCGCGACAATCGGCGAGCTGGTGCGTGCGCAGATCGGCGAGCGCGTCATGCTGATTACCGATCCCGGTATGATAGCCTCCGGCATCGTCGGGCGCGCGCTGGACTTGCTTGCGGCTGCATCCGTCACAGTCGAGATCTTCAAGGATGTCGAAGCCGATCCGCCGGAGGCGGTGATCTTGGCCGCGGTGGCGCAGGCGAATGCCGCGAGCGTGGCCGGCGTCATCGGCCTTGGCGGCGGTTCGTCCCTCGATGTCGCGAAACTCGTCGCGGTATTGACGCTCGGGCGCGAGGATCTCAAGGGCATGTACGGCATCGGCAACGTCAAGGGGCCGCGGCTGCCCCTCGTTCTCGTGCCGACGACGGCGGGGACTGGTTCCGAAGTGACGCCGATTTCGATCGTGACGACCGGCGCAAGCGAGAAGATGGGCGTCGTTTCGCCGGTCATCCTGCCCGATATCGCGCTGCTCGATCCGGAACTGACGCTTGGCCTGCCGCCGCATACGACGGCGGCAACTGGCATCGATGCGATGGTGCATGCAATCGAGGCCTACGCCTCGGCAAGCGCCAACAATAATCCAATGTCGAAAGTTCTCGCAACCCAGGCGCTCATTCTGCTCGGCCGGTCGATTCTCACGGCGGTGCATAGCGGTAACGACATCGCCGCGCGCTCCGATATGATGCTTGGCTCGATGCTTGCGGGCCAGTCGTTCGCCAATTCGCCAGTTGCGGCGGTGCACGCGCTCGCCTATCCGCTGGGCGGGCACTTCCATATCCCGCATGGCCTGTCGAATGCGCTCGTTCTGCCGCACGTGCTGCGCTTCAACACCAAGGTTGCGCCACAGCCCTATGCCGAGATTGCGCCATTCGCATTTCCCGATCTTTCCGCCATCGAGGGTCAGGCGCGCGCTGCGGCGTTCTGCGACCGGTTGGCGGATCTGTCAAAAGCGTGCGGGCTGCAGCAGTCGCTGCGCGAAATGAAAATCGACGAAAGCATGCTGCCGCGACTCGCCTCCGACGCCATGAAGCAGACGCGGTTGCTCGGCAACAATCCTCGCCCGGTGACGGAAGCCGACGCGCTTGCCATCTACCGGGCTGCATACTGAAGGGGTGACGTGTTATGTTGAAGCTGAATGATCCAAGTCTGCTCGAAACGCGGGCCTTTATCGGCGGTGAATGGCGCGATAGCGCCGCGAAGTTCGATGTCGTCAATCCGGCCAACGGCGAACTCGTTGCTCAGGTGGCGGATATGGGCGTCGACACGATGCGCGAGGCGATCGATCTCGCCTACGTCGCGCAGAAATCTTGGGCCGCGCGAACCGCGAAGGAGCGCTGCGCGATCCTGTTGCGATGGCAGGCGTTGATGCTCGAAAGCACCGAGGATCTGGCGCAAATTCTGACGGCGGAAATGGGCAAGCCGCTTGCCGAGGCGCGGGGCGAAATCGCCTATGGGGCGAGCTTCATCCAATGGTTCGCCGAAGAGGCGCGGCGCATCTATGGCGACACCATTCCCGGACATCAGGCCGACAAGCGCATTGTCGTGCTCAAGCAGCCGATCGGCGTCGTCGGGTCGATCACGCCGTGGAATTTCCCTAATGCGATGATCGCGCGCAAGGTCGGGCCGGCGCTCGCCTCAGGCTGCGCATTTGTCGGCCGGCCGGCGGTAAAAACGCCGCTTTCGGCGCTGGCGATGGCGGCGCTCGCCAAGCGCGCCGGTCTGCCCGAAGGTCTGTTGAGCATCGTTACGGGAAAGGATTCGCGGGGCCTTGGGCTTGAGTTATGCACCAATCCCAAGGTGCGCAAGCTGACCTTCACCGGCTCGACCGAAATTGGGCGAATTCTGATGCGCCAGAGCGCGTACGACATCAAGAAGCTGTCGCTCGAACTCGGCGGCAATGCGCCGTTCATCGTGTTCGACGACGCTGATCTCGACAAGGCGGTCGAGGGCGCGCTGATCGCCAAGTACCGTAACTCCGGCCAGACCTGCGTGTGCGCCAATCGCATCCTCGTTCAGCGCAGCGTGGTTGGCGCCTTTGCGAGCAAGCTCGCGACCGCCACATCGCATCTCAAGGTCGGCAACGGCGCTGATGAAGGGGTAACCATCGGGCCGATCATCGACGCGGAAGGGCTCGCCAAGGTTGAAGACCATGTGCGCGACGCGATCGAACAGGGCGCCCAAGTGCTCGTTGGTGGGCGACGGTCCGAACTGGGCGGTAATTTCTATGAACCGACCATCCTCCTCGGCGTGAAAGAAGGCATGAAGATCCTGCGAGAGGAAACTTTCGGTCCGATCGCGCCGATCATTGCTTTCGATACCGAAGACGATGCGATCGCCATGGCCAACGACACCGAGTTCGGGCTTGCGTCCTACTTCTACGCGCGTGATCTGAGCCGCGTGTGGCGCGTGTCGGAGGCGCTGGAATACGGCATGGTCGGAATCAATACCGGACTGATTTCGACTGCCGAAGTTCCTTTCGGCGGCGTCAAGTCGTCAGGTCTCGGCCGGGAGGGATCGAAATACGGCATCGAAGAATTTCTCGAAATCAAATATCTCTGTATGAGCATTTGACTGATCGTCGATTGTGAAATTGCATTCAATCGCGGCTCTGACTCACTTTTGACGAAGTTGAGGCGCCGATTTGGCCTGGTTTCGAAAAGGGATCAGCGCCATGCAGTCTCTTCACGCCTCGAAGCTGGTGCCGCTTGGGTTTTCGGCGGATGACGCGTTGAGTGACGACGACAGCACCGTCGTTACGATACATGGGACGAGCGCGATCAGCGCGTGCCCGTCTTGTGGAGTGATTTCTGATCGGGTTCACAGCCGATATCCTCGTCGCCTAGCGGACTTGCCGATCGCGGGACGGCGCGTCGTGCTGATGCTCCAGGCCCGGCGCTTCCGCTGTGACGCGGTTCTATGCGCGCGTCGCATCTTCACGGAACGCTTCGACGACAACGTCCTCAAGCCTTGGGCGCGGCGCACGGCTCGGCTCGATCAGATCG
>Ga0187884_10001802_pt1 | contig 18752 bp, 17 predicted proteins | sample June2016WEW_20_4_FD_132983 | JGI IMG/M metagenome (GOLD analysis project Ga0187884, IMG submission 132983) | Peatland microbial communities from SPRUCE experiment site at the Marcell Experimental Forest, Minnesota, USA - June2016WEW_20_40 | ecosystem: Environmental > Terrestrial > Soil >...
AAGCACAAGTAGATCGGGGACAGACAGAGGACGAGAAAGGGAAAGGAGGAAGAACCCTGTTCCCCGAACAAATAATGAAGACCGCGGGGCCACGAGGTGGCGAGGACTAGCCACGGGATGAGACTGGCAAGAAGGATCAGGAGGTATGAAGCGAGGAAAGGCCCTCTCTGCTCGCCACTGAGTTCGGGGATGAATTTGATGGAGACTGCATCACCACCCAGGTAAAACAAGGACGAAACCACGCCGATGTAAACCATCAACAGCCCATAAGTGCCAATCACCTGAGGCCCGGCGCGGGCCAGCAGAATCGTGGTTCCGTAGCTGAAGGGCACCGCGAGAACAGAAAGCCAAAGCGTCCAGCGCATGCCAGCAACAATCCGGCCGCGCAGGTGGGCAGGGGCTTCAGACAAGAGTTCGTACACTGCACCTCCTGCACCTGCCGGTGGGGCTTCCGAGATGCCTCTGCACGCTTCCGGGGTGATAGGGGTCCTGTTCAAGGGGCTCCTTCGCCCATGGTCGCTTGCAGCCGCCCGAGGTTTGGCGCGAGGCTAGAGGCCGGTTTGGCATACTGCGGTGCCCTATGGACTCTCAGGACATGGGGCAGGCACATGGACAGGAAAATCACCAGCCAAAAAAGCTTCGCGTACTCCGCTGAAATAAAACATGCCCCCACCAAGTATCCCACGAACCCCGCCTGAAGGCCGAGGGTTGCGAGATACATCATTCTGTCACCGGCGATCCTGGCCCGCCTCCCGGCCCCTCCTAATGACCGATAAGTGAAGACTAGAATGCCAACAAAGACCCCAAGTGCGGGCAAGCCCAACTCGGCGGCAACCTCCAGGAAGGTGTTGTGGCCCACCGAGGACCACGAGGTTTCCGGGGGTGCGTACCAGCGCATCATAGGTTTGAAGTTTGCCAAGCCAATGCCAAACAAGGGATACGTCTCGATCATGCGAAGGCCGGCTTTCCAGGCAATGATGTGGTATTCGGTCGAGTCTTTATCAATCGAGTCTGGGTGCAGGAAACGATGCAAGGGGGAAGAGGGGGAAAAGATCATTAAAGGGACTACCAAAACGCCGACGAGGATCAAATTGCGCAAGCGCCGTCTGGATCGAGCCACAAGGTATAAGAAAGCAGCGCCCATGGCCAGAGTCCCCCCGCGCGACTGGCATAGCGTCACGCCGAACAAAGACAATGCCAAGCAGGCCCCATAGAACAACCTCTCCCATCGTTTCTTAGAATGCAGCACCATCAAAAACGCGAAAGGAAGACACAACGCCGTTGTAGTGGAGAAGTAGTTAGCGTCACCTACCATCAGGCCAGCACGGTAGCTTGGGTCGATCCTTCGAAATTGCCACCACTCTTCGACTACGCGGAGAGAAGCAAGTGCCACGGCAGCGTTCGCAGAAAGCAAAACCCACCGAACTCTGGCCAGTGTGTCGACGATCGAGAGTACAATGAAGAATAGCAGGACAAACGAAGTGTAACTCATCCAATAACTATAAAATATGTTCCCTCTAAATCCCTTAGTAAAATAGGACGCTGTGGCCAACAGATACAGCAGGCCGAACAAGCGGGCCTGCCAAGTGCGCAAGTACGGGGGAAGACCGCCTCGGACCGCAAGATGGAAGACAGCGTAGGGCACGCAAGCTGCTCCGAGCACTTTGAAAGCAGCCGTGTCGGACACAATTCGCGACAAGAGCGGCGGATTGAGAAAGGGCATAAGTAAGACTAAGACATAGAAGAGAATCATGGCAGTCCATACACTGGTAGCAATGTCCTTGGGTGTCTGTGCTTCAGCTTCTTCCCTCCAATCCTACAAAGACCTTGTGAGTCGTGTCAACCCCCGGCTGGAAGGTCGCTGACCACTTCCGTGCCATGTCAACCAGGGATGCCCGCCGTGCTTTCTCAGTCGCATCCGCCACTGCGGTGGCCTGTCCCCCGCAATCTCTCCCCATCGCTGCTTGCGAAGGAATGAAGGCACTGCCCCATTGCGAAGATCCGAATTGCTGCGGCAAGAAAGTGCAAGAGAACCTCCAGTTTGACGACCAATGCGGCAGTGACTCTTGCACGCCGCGATGATAAATGTGCCAATGATTCACGCTCCCGGAAGACGTACGCATCAAGCGGCATAACCGCGACAAGCCGGAAAAGAGAACACGGTTCGTCCTTGAGATGGTGAGCGTCCGACGCAGACAGCCGGAAGTGCTCAGTCATATCAAGGGCTCTCTCCGGTGCTTGGCAAGCCGGACCATCAAGCTGGGCCTCCATTTTTCCTGTTGATCCAGGTAGCGGAAAGCTGACTTCCGCACCAATGTCCACTCGGGCTAGACGTTCCAGCCCCGTGGAACGCTACCTCTGATGCACCAAACACCCTTCTGATAATTCCGCGAATGCCGCACTGACCGCAGTTCGCAGTACCGGGAGGCTATAGCATTCCTGGGCCCGCCTTCGTGCAGCCCGGCCGAGCTCCCGCCGACGGGATGCATCTCCCAGCAAGTCAGCCACGGCCTCGGCGAACGCCTTCGGTTCATCGGCCAGCACGATCTCCCTGCCGCCCACAAAATCGAGGCCTTCGGCCCCGACACGTGTTGAAACAATGGGCTTCGCCATAGCGGCCGCCTCGAGGATCTTCAAGCGTGTACCACTCCCGATTCGGAGCGGTACGACGCAGACGGCAGCCCTCGCAATCTCGGTGCGCATGTCCGGGACCGTCCCGGTGAACTCGATGCCGGGAACCGCCGCAAACCGGCGCCGAAACTCGTCGGAGGGGCTGCGTCCACCAACGACGAATCTCGCCTCCGGGACTGATGCGCGGAGCCTAGGCAAGATGGCCGAAACGAAGAACTCCACCGCGTCGCGATTCGGGTACCAGTCCATACCGCCCTGGTAGAGGACCGTGCAAGGCTCTTCGGCACCGGAGGGCTGATAGTGATCAGTGTCAACAACGTTGGGCACCACCATGACCGCTACCTGGGGGGCGAGACACTGGATCAAGGCCTGATCGTGCCCCGAGCAAGCAAATGCGATGGCGCTCCGCCGGCAAGCCTCGCGCTGCCATTGGAGCGTTTTCCGGCATTCCAGCCAGGCATAATATCTCCTGGCGGGGTTGCGCTCGAACTGGAGGTACCGCTGCAAGATGAGGTGCTCGACGTTCTGGTTATCCAGAATCACTGGAATGGAAACCCAATGTGGGAGGTTAACAAGCGGATCGGTCTGCTCACAGACCACGGCATCAAAGCCGTCGCTTTGGACCAGTGAAAGAATGCATTCCTTCATCCGATCCGAACGGGCTTGTAGCACGCCATAGGGCAGGAAAGAAAAAGCTCCCCTGAAGCGGTCAAAGTAATCGGCGCTCGAGGACAAACTCTTGAGTACCCGAGGCACACACTCGACACGCCGGCACACCCCAAAAAGCTCGGCGGAATGGCCGTATCCCTCGGCGGGGTCCGCGAACGTTGCAAGGGTTATTTCGTGTCCTTCAGCAGCTAAGGCGCGCATCACAGCCCAGGTGCGCATCTTCACCCCATTATTGGCCGGCAATGGGTAAAACATCGAAAGAAACAACAACCGCACGGCCTTTCACCTCTCCGACGGCCCCCTCAGCGGCCCAATAGATCCACATTGATGACTTACACTCGAAGCATTCATAACCTTGTGGTCTTTAGAAACGCACGATAGTTCCATGCAATGTCGGCGGCCACTTCACGCCAGCCTAAGTTCTCCCCAATCCCACACAAATCGCCTGCCACTGGCAGCCATGACCTGATGGTTCGCACCTGCGAATCGACCTCAGGAGCAAGACCATCGCCCCTCAGATTAACACGAAAGCGAAAGAAAAACTCACTGGCAGCGGCATACACCCAATAGCGAGGGGAAGCTCGCCAGCCGAGTTTGACCCAACGCGGCCAGTGCCGCCAGCTCCGGTGCCATCCGCACCTGCGCAAGGCGGACGCCCAGCCTCGGAGCCTCTTGCGGACAGGCTGGAGCCGCATCCACCTTCTCATCAGTTCGCGGTCGGAGACCTTTGACAGTTCGTCGCGCCGGGCTTTAGACCGGCATGCCGCCCCTTCGCTGCGCTCAAGGCAGGCTCTAAAGGGCGGCGCTACCCAACGCTCTGACAGGAGTCGCTCCAATTCCCATCGCCAAAGCCTCCTGGCGTAATTGACCAACTCTGCCCAGGAGAACATGCCTTCGAGACCTTCTTCGGCAGCCTGTGCGCCAACTCCATCGCCCGCCTGCAGCTTGACCTGCGTGGCGTGGACGACCCTTTCAGCGAAACCTCGCAGGGGGAAAGGGCAGTTGCGGTTCGCTTCCGGATCCTCCGCCAGGGCTCTCAATCGTTCTGCTCGCTCGAGATAGGTGGGGGCGTACGCCCCTTGAAACAGCAGGAACGACGTCGCCATATCCAGATAGAGTTTGATCATCCGGTAGCGGCCATGTGGCGAAGGATCGACGGGCTTCTCTACCGCCGGATCAATCACCTCTATGAACTCCACCATACGGTTGCACAGCATCCGCCAGCCGTCTTCCAAGGGAATGTCGGATGGGGAAAAAGCAGGGATAAGCGACAGGATTTGCCGTTCCCCCCAAACCACCTGGCCATAGGTCCGCAGTTCGTAAGCAAGAATCTCAGGTGGCATCGTGCGCAGATAGCGGGTGTGAACCGGGCTCAGTTCGACGTGACCAGACAATCCTTGTTGTAGCAGATTGTGTTCGATCTCCTGTTCGAGCCGGTCGATGATGGAGGAGGGCGGCAATACAGCGTTTTGGTCGAAGACCAGCAGGAATTCCGCATCGCCCAGGAGCTTCCAGCGCTCCCCTTCACGGACAAAGGTGGCCTCATCGCGCGCCAGGCTGCCGGTCAGAAGTAGGGCCAGCAGCCCGCTGCCACACTGCCCTTCGCAAAGTTGCACGGTTCTTTGACAAACGGCGGATTTCAATGCGGCCGCGCCGCGTGCTGTGTCCTCAGATGAAACTGGACGTGTTTTGTGTATCATCGAGCTTTGAATCCGCAATGCTTCGGAATCCGTCTCCGGTCCGACCGGAAGAATTCGTGCACAATTCCCGCAATTTCCGGGACACTGCTAAGTTTGAACTCACGCCGTTCGGTGACATACCCAGCTTGGATGCGCGGGTCGATGAAGCCATCGCGGCCGAGAAAAATCGCGGGTCGGAAACCGCAGTGGGCAGATTTAGTATAGGAATTCACAAATTCGCGAAACATTTCATCTTCCTACGTAGATGATCTTGCTGCCCTCCGGCTCGAAGCCGAAGTCTATTGGACGGAGATCGCGCAAGCTCCCACGAACAGCCGCGTGCTTTTCGGGGGCACAAAACAAGAGCAGAAACCCGCCCATGCCGGCGCCGAGGACCTTACCTCCAATGGCTCCGGCAGCACGCGCTCGTTCGTAACACTCGTCGATATGGCTGTTGCTCACATTTCCAGCTAGCCGTCTCTTAAACATCCAGCCCTCGTGCATAAGCTCTCCCAGCTCGCCTACGCTGTTCCCGAGCGCCAGAACCTTCCAGAATCTCTCTACCAAATCGCGCATCCTGTCCAGGCAATCCATGTTCCGTAACGCATTCTCGGACTGTTCTTTAAGCACACTGCGAGCGTCCCTTCTGCCTCCCAGATAGAACAACAGCAGATGGTTGAAGAAGGTTTGGCGCGCTTCCGGGGGGCAGATGAGCGTATCCACCCAGACCGTGCCATCTGGGTTGAAAACATAACGCCGGAAGCCGCCAAACGCGGCCGCATACTGGTCCTGCTTGCCGATCGGTTCGCCCAACACATCGATTTCGAGATGGCAGGCTTCCTCGGCGAGTTCATAAGGGGTTTTGTAACGGCCCTGATAAGCCTGAAGCGCGTGCAAAAGGCCAACGGTGAAGCTGCTGGATGAGCCTAGCCCGGTCCCAGAAGGCACATCCGCAATCGAGGTGATTTCCACGCCGGAGTCAACCCCTGTCATCCGCATCGTTTCTCGGAAGAGCGGATGACGAACCTCGTCCAGGCGGTCGACGATTTCAGTCTGCGAATAGCTGACGCGTAGTGTCGAGTCGAATCGGCGGTTCACCGTGATATACACATATTTGTCAAGCGTTATGCTGATAACCGCACCGGCCCGCCGAGAGTAGTACGCAGGGAGGTCGGTCCCGCCGCCGACAAAGCTTATGCGGAATGGTGTGCGTGAAATGATCATTTCTGGGCCGCGACAAACTCCTCCAGTCGTTCCGGGGTGCCGATATCGTAGAATCGCTGAGGTGTGATAAAGGCGCGAAGCTGACGCCGTCCAATCAACTGTTGGTAAACCTCTTTTTCCAGCGAAACGAATCCACCCGCAGCGAGTCCCTCGAACAACTCCCGACGGAAGCAGAGAACTCCGGCCTCCACGTAGTTCAAACCAGGTGCTGCGGTTCCTTTTTCGTAGCGGGTGACCCACCCATCGTCATCGGTAGCCACGTTGTTCAGAACTCCGGTGCTCGCCATCCGGTTGTCATAAACGACTATCAGTCCCAAGCAGGGAAGCTTCCGAAAGGCGGCGGCCACGGGGCGGTAATCAATGGGCAGATAGGAATCTCCGTAGAGGACCAGAAAGTCTTCTTCCAAGAGCTCCAGAGCGCTGCGAATCGCGCCGGCGGTTCCCAGTGGGACCGCCTCAAAGCTATACTGCATCCTGACTCCAAAAGCCGTTCCATCACCGAAATATTCTTGAATCCGGCTGCCAAGATAACCAAGAAGTACCAAGACCTCCCGAAAACCTTGTGCCGCGAGGTGCCGGACGATGTACTCCAGGAATGGCCGCCCTCCCACGTCGACCATCGGTTTCGGGACGCTCTCGGTAATCGGCCTCAAGCGGGTGCCCAGGCCACCCGCTAAGACAACGACCTGCATGCCAACTCCTGTACAAGTTCATTGATGGCAAGCTTGACCGCCTCATCGCAGGTCAACCGAGCCTCCCAACCTAGCCCCTTTAGTTTCCTGCAATCGAGCCGCACCTGCGGAACATCACCCGGCCAGCCCCTTGGCGTGCCCGTGTAAGCAAGCTTGGCACCGGGAAGGCCCATGAGATCGGCGGTCCAGCGTGCAATCTTCCCCGCCTCTGTGGCTCCCTCACACCCGAGGTTAAAATAGTTCAGTGGGTCGTGGCTATTGCGCCAGCCAAAGAGCATCCCGTCGACACACTCATGAACATGAAGGTAGGGTTTCGCCTGCTTTCCGTCCCCCAGGACCTCCAGACAGGAAGGGTCACGTCCCAGCTTATGAATGAAATCGACGATGGCCCCGTGGGTTCCGTGGCGGCCGCAGATATTGGCAAAGCGGAAAATCCAGGCCTGGAGACCGTAGTTGTGGCAGAAGGCGCTAATTAGCCCTTCGCAGGCGAGTTTGCTCGCCCCATAAAGCGAAATGGGCAACAACGGACCGTAATCCTCCGGCGTCGGAACCACGGTCGGCTCCCCGTAGACCACCGAGCTCGACGCAAAAATGAGTTGTGGAATCTGGTTTAGGCGCATGGCTTCGAGCAGGTTATAAGTCGCAAGGGTCCCTAAACGGAGATCGGTGTTCGTTTTTCTCATCCCTTCGGGAATGTTTGAGTTAGCCGCCAAGTGAAAAACAGCCTCGTGGCTTCTAATGGCCCGGTTCAGTGCCTCGAAGTCCAGCAGGTCATCCGCGACGATGGAGAATCCAGGCTTGCCCTGGCAATCCTGCAAGAATTCGCGCGAGCCGACGCTGAAATTATCGAAGACGGTGACAGCGTGCCCCTCCTCGACCAACCGTTCCGCTAAGTTGCTGCCAATAAAACCGGCTCCGCCTGCTATGAATAGCCGCATCAGATTTATGCGCCTGGCCTCTCTGTTGGCAATTCTTCGCGCCGCTTCCCAGTGGCATCCCTTCGACAGCGTTCCCAGGCGCGCAGGTAGAATGCCGTCGTCTCCTGGAGGAGTCTCTCCTGGCTGAGGCATTCCAGCGTCCATTGCCGCCCCGCGCGGCCCATGCGCTGCCTCAGTTCCGGATCGCGCAACAATCGGCAGATGGCCTCAGCCAGGCGGGCAGGGTTTCCAGGTGGAACAACGAACCCACTTTTTCCATCTAGTACAACCTCGGGTGTCCCGTCCACCGCTGTCGCGACTACCGGCTTCTCCATGGCGAGCGACTCGACGGCCGCCAAGGGGAGTCCTTCGTAAAAGGAAGGTAGCACGCTCAAATCTGCCAGGGCCAGCCAGTCCCTCACATCAGGCTGGTATCCGACAAAACGTACGGCACCCTTCAAACCCAGGTGATCGACCTGTCTTTCAAGCTCCGCCCGGAGACTTCCCTCACTCAAACACACCAAGCGCGTCCGAGGAAACTCCCGCAGAACGGAAGGCAGAGCGTCCAGCAGTACCCGATGGCCTTTTTGAGGTTCAAGGCGGCCCGCAACGATCAGCACGGGATCGTCCTCGGCGAAACCCAGACTGTTCCTCAACCCTACGGGCGCTGGGTGAGAGGCATCAAATCGCCTCAAATCGGAGCCCGGGCGAATGACGGTGATCTTTTCCGCAGGTAGGCCTTTTTGCTGCACGAGATATCGAGCATTGGCTTCGGACACCGCGATGTAGTAATCGACAAAGCGTCCCACCCACCGGTCAACCACGAACCTCCCCTTAAGCCAGCCGTGACGCCACGACTCCCTGAGGTGGGGAGTCTCCAGAATCACTGGAACCCGGCACAGCCAGCCGACCGGCGAGGCAAAGAGACTGGCCCGGAACATGTGCGAATGCAGGATGTCCACTTGGCGGCGCCGCAGGACTTGCGCCAGCCGGAGGGCAGCAACGACCTGAGTGAGCTTGTCCAGATACAGGGGCACAAGCTCGACATCCTCAGGGAGGTCGGGGAGGAGTTTCTCAGCCAACACCTCAGGGCAGACCAAGCTCAGGCGGAAGACCTTGCGATCCAGCCCTTGCAGCAGCGTCAGGATATGTTCTTCAGCGCCAGCTCGAACTGCGGCGTTGGAGAAAAGGAGCACGGAGATGGGACGGTTCTTCACAACTCTAGCGGTGACCTAATCCTGCTGGATTTGGATTTCCGACTTCATTCGCCACCTGCGGCATGCACCAGTACACGTCGGCAATGGTCTGCATTTCGAACGATGGCTTCCGGTTGCTGAGAAAAACTGCGTCCGAATAGGGATCATCGGGGTGGTACCCATGCATACCCACGGGCGTCCAGCCGCGCACCTTGAAGTCGCTCTCGGAAATGAGCCAGCCGGGGTGAAGCAAGAAGATCATCTCGCCATAACGACGGTCGGGAAACAGAATGCCGAGCTGCCGCAGCTCATCGTCGGGGAGTATGCGGCCGCACGGCAAGCAATTCAGCAACGCGCTGAACTCTTGCCGGACGCGCTCCGAGAAGAACCAGAATCGTCCCATGGTCGAGTCATAGACGGCGAGGTAGTCTTTGGGCATGGAAAAACCCAAAGATTCAACCTGTTTGATCAAGTCATAGTGCTCGCGCACGGGTGTCATCCCGTGGTCAGAAGTGACGATCAAAGTGGCATCGGCGTCAATCTTTCGGGCGGAATGAAACAAATCCCGTAACCGCTTCGCGTACCACTCCAGCCTCTGCTCAGCCTGTCGGGGGTCCTTCCAGTGATCGTGCAGGAGCATATCCATTTCGGAGAGATACACAAAGAAGAAGCTCGCCTCACTCTCTCGGACATCCTTGAAGGCCTGCCGCAGGATTTCTTCATCGGTCCAGTGGTGGTAGGTATAAACCCGGTACGGAATTCCCTTTTCCGCCAACTTGTCGAAAACTGAATCTGCGCCTGAGATACCACCCCGATCGTAGATGTTTCGCTTCTCCACCCAGTTGAACAGAGGCAGCAAGCGCGGACTGACGCAGCATTCGAACAACGGTCCCAGCCCAAGCATCCTCCTCCCCATTTCCTTGAGGAGTTTGCGGGTGAGTCGATTGTCGAGCATACGGTCGGGCAAAAAGCTCAAGTGCCGCAGCCAGCGAAAGGGCGATCCCTTGGGGTCGTAATAGAACAGGTTCCAGTGCCCGTTTTGAGCGGGCGGCAAACCGGTGAGGATGGTGGGGATCGCCGCGGAACTGAATCCCAGCACGGTGCGAAGCGGTTGACGATAAGGCAGCAGATCGGAAAGGAATTCTCGCCCCTCAAGGAATCTCCATCCCAAGGCGTCGATTAGCACAAAGATGTCCAGTCGACGCTTCCGACCGGGGTGCGAAGGCGCTCGCTGCTCTGCTTCTGGTGCGAAATTCGTGCTCTGGGATTTCATGGGACTCCACTTCGGCCGACTGTCGATCGCACCGATCTCTCAGGGAATGGAGCGAACGACACGGGGACCCACCCCGTTTGCCACGCCGAGGGGCAGATGCTGCCAAATTCGCACCGCCAAGCAATAGCGACGAGGGTTGTCAGCGTGCATCTCGCACAGACGCGCGCCAGGGGCAAGCCGGTGGTACGAATATGGCCTGGGATTCATGCCAGTTCCTTCAGAAAGTTCACGGATTTGCGCGCGGTTTCCTCTGTTACTCGGCTGTGCATCGGCAGCGTGACTACCTCCCTGGATGCGCGTTCTCCCTCCGGACACATACCTGTCCGGTAACCGAAGTCTGCGGCGTTGGAGTCTTCCGGCCGGTCCACCGGGTGCTTATACCAATCACCCAATTCGATCCAATGGCGTCGCGCCTCGGCTAAGACGTGGTCTTTATTTCTCACCCGCACAGGGTAACACAGCAAGACCGCGTCTGCATACTCGGGAATCCTCAGTACGGGCAGGCCCACCGCCGCGAGCGCGCTGTCATAGATCCCCTTGAGAAGACGCCGATGGGCTTCGAGTGAGGCTGTAGCCAGGAGCCGCCGGAGCAGCCATTCTTGGAAACCCGACATTCGCTTGCAATACCCCGATGGCATAACCCCTCGCAACTCCTCATCCGTTGAAGATCCAATCAAGACGCCCCTGCGGTACGACCACTGGTAGGCCGTTCTCGCCATCCAGTACATCCGGGGAGTCAAAAACAGTTTGTGAACCGCCACCTGCGCGGCCAGCATAACAGCCTCGCGCCATGATGGGGAAACACACTCTTCGTCGTGAAATCGACGTAGGCGCGCCTCCACCCGGGGATTCGTTACCTTTGCCCAGCCGCCGAGTCCAGTGCTCACCGGCTTGTTCCAGTGAGAGCTAAAGAAGGCTGCATCCCCTGCCGTCCCAACCTCATGCCATATCCCATCCGGGTCAAGATAACGGCTACCCAAAGCATGCGCACAGTCCTCGATGACAGCGATACCCCGCCGACGTGCCCACTGCACAATGGGGAAAACATTGGCCGGCACACCATAGGTGTGCTGAACAAGGACAGCCCGGGTGTGCGCTCCGCAGGCTGCTTCGATCCCGCGCAGCGAAATGTTCAGAGTGTCTGGCTCTATATCAACGTAGTCGGGCTGACCACCGGCGAAGAAGATGGCGGAGGGGACTACAAAACAAGTATACCCTGGCACCAAGATACGGTCACCTGGACCCACGCCCAATGCCTTCAGGATTCCGTAAAACGCAACGCGCCCTTGCCAAAATGTGTACACACCCGAACGTCTCAGCGGCACCGATCCCCTCAGGGGACTCATCTCATCCCGGATGTTCTCTTCGAACGCTGTCGACAGTGGTACGGTCACTGCGCCTTTTCTCCACGAAGCAAGCTCAGTAGGGAAGGCACCTGACAATGCTCGGCCCAAGCACCTTCGTTAGTCTGAGGGGGAGTCTCTGCCAAAGTCTGATGAACATGTCGTACTTCGGATTCGCACGACCAAGCTCAGCCTTGTTATTACTCTCGGGCGACCAATAGTCCCAATAAAGTGGAACTTCCTGCGAACCCCACTGAAGCTTGTAGCGGTGTGGCCCTGAGCCAACGGTCGAACGACCGAAGTCAAAGATGTGATAGCCCCTTTCGCCAGCATAGAGCAAAATTGTCCAATTCAGCAACGCATTGGGCTCCATGGTGACAAATCCCCGCCGGGAACAACTCCATAATGACTCGATTGTTCCCCGAAATGCCGTCAGGAAAGTCGCCGCAACCGGCTTCCCCTGATACCTCACAATGCAGATGTGAGAGTCAGCGCCGAAAGCTTGGAAAATCGCGCTAAAAAATGACTTGCTGTAAACCGGAGTCCCCAGATCGCGCATCCTCTCAGCAAAAATTGCATAGAAGTCGCTGAGGGCATCCTCACCAAGCATTTCACTGGTCAGGCCAGATTTCATGGCCTTGCGAATCTTGGTGCGTACTTCGGAGCGGAGAGATTTCAGCATCTTGTCTTTGTCGGGCTCAACCGTGACAAGCACGGAGACCTTGCTAGTTTTCGTGGGAAGCCCTAAGCCGTGGTCACGCCGGTGGCGGAGCTCCAGATGACCAGCGCCCAGTTTTCGCGCAAGCGCGATTGCTTCTCCCACCAGTAACTCCTCAGCTTCCCGACTTTCCGCGAGCACCCCTGCATGACTGAAAAAGGGCAAAGATGTGACGAAACTTCCGAACAGCCAGCTTTTCTGCCAAACTAGCGGGAGAACTCCTTTTGTTTCTGTGGCTTCCTTGGCAACGAGGTAGAAAGTAGGCCACCCGAACGCGTTCTCAATAACCTCTTTCCAGCCCCAACGATGGTAGTTCGAAGCATAAGGCGCAGCTTCCACGTAGGCATCCCACAGAGCGCGTTCCGTGCAAGCCTCTACTTTCATACCGCTTCCGCTCCCAATTTCCCAGCCGAAGAAGCTGCTAACGGACCTGGCCTGCGACAGGGAGCTGGCCGGTGGCGGCAAATGGCCCAAGATGCTCCTCGATGAAAGCCCTGAAGGTGGTCACTTCAAATTCAGCGAGCACTCGCCTGATCTTTGCTTCGGTCGTTTCCAGATTGAAGTAACACTTAAAGCTCCGCCTCAAGCTCATGGGTAGCCGGGGATGGTGGGGATCGATTTCCCTGGGATGGACGTAGAAAATCACTGGCCGCCCTTCCCTCAGGACTTTCAGCGCCATGTTCTTGATAAGGCGAGAAGGGAATAGCCTCAGGTAGCCTCCTCCGAAAAAGCACATCGGCACTCCCAGCACCTTCGTAGTTGTAATGGGAAACTCCACCAAGCCTTCAGAAGAGCTACCAACCCTGTAGGGGGCGTAGTGACCGTTATTGAGTCCACCATGCCCACGGAGAGCTGGGAACACGGAAGAGTCGTACCGGTATCCCGCCTCAATGAGCTTGGCAAAGAACCAAGGCGTTTTCTCGGTGATGGAGAAACCTGAGGAGCGGTAACCCCAAATCTGGTGTCCCACGATGTCTTCGAGAATCCTCTTCGAGGTCAGCGCATCCTCATAAAAACCTTGTGCCGTCATCTCGTAGACCAGCCGATGGGCATAACCGTGCGAGGCTACTTCATGTCCTCTCCGGTCAGCGTCCCTGACCAGACGCGGAAACTTTTGCGCGATCCATCCCAGAAAGAAGCAAGTGACGCGAACCTGCTTTTCGTCGAAAATCGCAAGCAGTTTTTCAAAATTGTCCTCCACGCGTGACGGGAGAGAATCCCACTCGGCAAGGTCCGGAGCGGAGGGTACGTCCAAGATGTGGAACCAGTCTTCAACGTCGACGGAGAAAATACATTTCACAGACAATCGCCCCTGACCCTGCTGCATTTCCCCGAGATCGCATTTGGCCCCTGAGGATACCGGTCTGCCCTTGCCAGGGTCACCCGAAATGCTGAATGAACCATCTACCAGGTTTCTTGATCGCGGCCCCTCGACAGGGTAGGAATCTCCCATACGGCAAAGCGCCTTCCCAGGCAGGCATCCACCACTCCCACCAATGTTGACAGGCTACCCAGCAGCACGTAAAAAGGAACGGAAATATACCGACCGGCACTACGACCACTCAGCGCCAGGATCAAACCCGCCAGTGCCAAGCCGTAAAATACAACCTGTAACATCAGGATCACCGCAAACACTGGCCTACCCGACAGCGCAAGCGCCGAAACCGTTACCCAAGCAAGTGGTATCAAGGTCAACCAGCGCAGCAACTTGCGGGAGATGAACTGCCATCCACTTAACCAACTGAGCGAGCCCCGAAGCTTCCACATCGCAAGCATGCCTTGGGCAGAAATCCTCCGCCGCTGCCAGAAGGACTCCCAGGGTGAACGAGTGTCCTTCTCGAAAACTCTCGCTCCACGTTCGTGTCGGATCCAGTAGCCAGCACGCCCCACTCGCAAGGGGAGCTCGAGATCGTTGGCCAGCTCTGGGAAAAGCGGCTCAAAAAGAGAGCGGCGCATGCAGAAAATAGCGCCGTCGCAAGCCAGCACAGACCCGATTTCGCTCTCCAAGTGCCGAATAGTCGATTCGTAATCCGAATAAACCCCGGCGCCCTTGCCAACCACAGCACTATCTTGTTGCCAGAAATGCGTGTCACCCGTCACACAGCCCACTCGCCCATCGGCAAAGTGGCGCACAACGCGACGGAGGCACTCCGCCGCGATATGCGCATTGGCATCTGTGAAGAAAAGCAATTCGCCTCGGGCGCGTTGGACGAAGCGGTTGAGGGCCCTGTTTTTCCCACCCCGCTTCTCCATCCGCAAGAAGGTGAGTCGGGAATCTTTAATACCCTGCACGATCTCGTCAGTGCGGTCCTCCGACGCATCTGAGGCCACCAAGACTTCCAAGCGTTCGGATGGGTAGTCCCACTGGAGGGTCTCGTTCACTTTCCACCCAATATCCCTCTCCTCGTTATAAGCGGCAATCAGGACCGACACAGTTGGCAGGAAGTCGTCTCGCGTCACCGGGTGAACCCGGTGCACGAGTGCAAGAACTGCGAGGACAAGCGGATATCCGACGTAGACATAGCCCAGCCAAGCCACTCCGATCCAGAAAAGAAGCGTCATTCGCTAGGCTCCAAAAGGGCGAAGCATGGGACTGAAGCCGACCCCAGCAGTAAGTCCTGTCCAGAAGGCAAACAGAGAGCCGCCCGCGGTTGTTACCACCCATCCCCTCATTGTGCCCCCCGCCCCAAGAGGAGGATCTTAATAGTCTTAAACAAAATGAAGGCGTCTAGCCCGGCTGACATGTGTTTGATGTAGAAAAGGTCGTACGCGAGTTTCTCCGCGTTATCTTCCACCGATTCACAGTATCCTCGCTGAACCTGGGCCCAACCCGTGGCCCCCGGCCTCACAGACCAGCGTTGGGAGTAAAAAGGAATCTTACGGAGGTACTCCTCCTCCTCCCCTGGAACAAAGGGCCGTGGTCCGACAAAATACATGTCACCGCGCAGGATGTTGTAGAGTTGGGGAAGCTCATCCAAGCGAGTGTGGCGCAGCCAGCGCCCCACCCTCGTGCACCGTACGTCGTTCCACTGGGCCGGTTTGGGGCTTCCATCAGGGTCTGCTCCGTTACGCATCGACCGAAACTTATAGAGAGTGAAAGGCCTTCCATTCTCGCCAATCCGGATTTGCCGAAAAATAACAGGACTTCCCGAGTCCAGCCAGATAGCAAGCGCGATCAGTCCCATCAGAGGTAGGCAAAGCGCCAACGCCGCTAGAGACAGAATGAGGGAGAAAAGGCCCTTGTACAGCAGCGTCCAGGAGGAAACTCGAAAACCCTTGGAGAACAGCAACCAGCTTGGGCGAATTGAATCGATAGGAACTTTGCCTGTAACCGCCTCGTACACCTCAGCCCCCTCCTGAACCTGCACCCCTCGGCTTTTGAGGCGCAAAAGGGGCTCTACAGGCAACCTACTACGCCGGTCAGTCATGGTGACGATCACGCGTCTTATTTGCCGGGGAGCGACCACTTCCGCCAAATCTTCCAAGCTCCCAAGGCATGGCAAACCTTTGACAGTTTCCCAACTGGCATCTGTGTTGCCCACGTAGCCAGCCAACCGCAGACCCAACTCTGGGTGTCTCTCAATCTCGGCGGCCAGACATGTCGCAAGGGGACCCTCACCAAGAAGAACTACTCGTTCCGCCAAGCTAGGTAGTCGGCTCAGGGCGGAAAACAGTCTCCGCCATCCCGCCAGGAGCAGGCCAACCAGGAAGATCCCCCCTAAGAAGACGCGGGTGTCTAATCGAACGGCAGGATACACGTGGTACAAGAAAGCCAGTATCAAGCACACGGTGCCCAGCACCTGCACAAGGCGGCTGAGGACCTCGCGAGAATTCGTCAATATGGACGAGTCATAAAGATCGTAGAAATACATGCACAGGAGGCACACTGTGGAGGCGAGAGCTATTTTGAAGAGCCCGTTTCCGTACTCGAGTATCACTCCAGTTCTAGAACCGAACCCAACGAAAGTGGCGGCAATCAGCGCCACAAAGATAAGCGACGCTTCCGAAACGGCCAGCAGAACCGTTCGAGTCGGCAAATAAAGTTTGAACTCTCTATTCATCGCTTGGCCCTGAGTGAAAGTGGTCACGAACTGGCTCAGCCGTTACCGTTAGTAGAAGCGTGTGGATAATAGTGGTAGTAATAACGGTCGTGGCTCTTGTCGTCACTGGCGTTCAAAACTACTCCCGCCACTTGCACACTATCGAGAGCGCTCAGTACCTGCCGCAGCGTGTCCCGTGGCGTTACCCGTGGGCGTGCAACTAATAGAACGGCGTCAGCAAGTACGGCCAATTGGTGAGCGTCGGCGAACGGGATAAGAGGCGGAGAATCCATGACAACCCACTCGAACGCCGTCGTTGCCAGCGCCATCAGTTCACGCATTCGGGAACCCTCCAGAAGTTCGAACGGATTCCCTGAAGCTTTCCCGGCTGGAAGGTAATAAAAACCAAGCGGATCGACGCGGCGCATGATCGAGTCCAGCTCTGCCTTGCCCTCAAGAAACTCGGCGAGGCCGGCCATCGGAGGGAGCCCAAGGGCGCTCTGGACAGACGGATGACGCATATCTACGTCAAACAAGGCGACGCGGCGAGAACTGCTTGCCAGACTCGCCGCAAGGTTAATAGCCACAAACGTCTTGCCCTCCTTCGGAACGGAACTGGTGACAAGTATCTTGCTGACCGGCCGACGGTGGCGTAACTGAGTAAGACGATGGCGTAAGAACCGGAACTTCTCAGCTCCGAACTCGTAATTCTGCCTACACCCCACAACGCGATTCTCAGGACGAACATGGCAAAGAATAGCTGCCGCGTTTTCAAAGCCCTTTGCAAGAACCTCCGACGACCGCGTAGCTTTCATCTCGCCGATGCCTTCGGAACTCTCGCGCTCGGACCTGTTATTCGCCTCTTTCTGAAGAGAAAAGCGAAAACCCCCGAATTGTTGGCTCACTTTCCCCACCAGCTCTCTCCAAACAATGCGCCTTTGCCCCGTAACGTTGTGCCGGACCCCATGTACGAGGCGTTCCCCTGAGTTTTCAACCGCTTTGCGCGTGCGAATTCGAGCAGAGTTGCCGTGATCTTTAAATTACTCCTTTTGCCTCAGCTTCGCAAGTAAGTGAGGACACCGGCACCGGCAGACAGAATTATAAGCAGCGTTATGCTGGCTGCCTCGAAACCCCGGTACCAACGTAATCGGACTTGTTCGCGCTCTGTGCGCAGAGTCGGAATGCGCGCAACGACAGGAAGCTCAGCGACATCCCATTCGCCGCGTAGAGTCTTGTCCCTGAGTTCTCGGGCTGCCATCAGGGCAATCCCCCCACACAGCCCTGACACCCAACCGAGGAAAATGATTTCAAGGGGACTTGGCTCGCTCGGCTTCTGGGGTAAGCTCGCGGGATCCAGAATGCGAAACTGCTCGCCCTGCATGCGCATCTCCAAATTAGTGGCGAGTTCGGATTGCAGTTTCTTGTGCAGTAACGACTGGTAGTATTCACGGGAATTCTCATACGCGCGTGTGATCTCAGCGAACTCCTGCTCGCGCAGGGGCGTGAGACTCAGATGCGATTGCACTGTCCGAATCCGCGTGCGGATCGCGTCCGACTCCTTTTCGCGATCCCGCACCTCCATATCAATCGATTTGAGCCGACTGTCGATTTCAGCCAGGGCCGGATCCGGATTCCCGGCTGGACCACTTTTAGTTCCGTCTGCGAGGGCGTTTTTTGAGGCGCTAGCATCCGGAGGAACATCCAATCGCCGCTTGAGCGCCTCCCATTCGCTTATTTCGTCCTCCAGCTTGATGATGTCGGGATGCTGGGGAGTAAGTGACACTCTGAGATCTGCCAACTGCCTTCGAAGTTCCTTCAACTCCGCTTCGGCAGCCGAAAGTGGCGGGATGGGGCCATCGCTGCCAACTTTGCCTTCCGAAGCCCGCCGCATCGCCTCATATTCATTCTTCATGGACTGGTAGTAGATCTTCTGTTGCATGGTGCGGTCGAGGCCGTCTGTGCTGGAGTGCAGTTGAGCTTCCAGACTGTTGAGAAGCCCTAGGTTGCTCCCCTCTTGTTCGGGCAACTCACCCAAGTTGCGTCTCTTAAATTCACTCTCGCGCTCCTCCTGCTGGGCCAAATCTTTGCGCGCCGCTTCAAGTTGACCCTCAAGAAAGGCAGTTGTCCCTTTTGAGGCCTGAGTGCGCGCTTCGAGGTTCTCGTTGATGAAGAGAGTTGTCAACTCGTTAGTAACCTGCTGAGCAACCAGCGCACTCCTGGCCGAGTAAGAAATGCGAAACGCGGTTAATTCCCCAGGCTTTCCTTGAGGCTGTAGTTGAGTCTGTATGGGTTGGATACCTATGTCTTTCCGCATCTCGTCAACCACATCCTCAATGGCGTCATGCGCGCGTTCCCGGGGGTAAAGTTTGA
>Ga0187884_10001805_pt1 | contig 18744 bp, 10 predicted proteins | sample June2016WEW_20_4_FD_132983 | JGI IMG/M metagenome (GOLD analysis project Ga0187884, IMG submission 132983) | Peatland microbial communities from SPRUCE experiment site at the Marcell Experimental Forest, Minnesota, USA - June2016WEW_20_40 | ecosystem: Environmental > Terrestrial > Soil >...
CAGGTCATTGGCGATCTTCGCACCTCCGCTTCGCGTCCACACCGTGATGCGATCGGGGTGGCCCACGGTCGCCGTCGCAGCCGTGAGCTCGTTTCCATCTTTTGAAAGTTTTTCGCGAATCGTCGCCACAACGGTTCCGTCCTTTTTCTGCTTGACCTCGGATTGCCTCTTATCGATCCTGTGCAGCTCAATTTGATTGAAACCGAGATTGCCAGGCGCGGACGTTTCGTGTCCGTTGCGATTCGCAGTGAAATCGACATGGGTTTCGCCGGACATGACCACGTGCAGCCCGTCATTCGAATGTGTAATGGAAAGCCGGTTCGGAGGATTCAGGCTCGAGTCCGCAGAGATGAGCGTCCAGAGGCCAACGCGCGGGTCTGACACTCCAGATTGAGTCGCGGCAGGTGGGACTACGGCGAGCAGCGCGAGCGCCAGTCCGAAAAACAGCAGTGTGCGAGTTGATCTTCCGAGGCCGATGGAAAAAGTTTAGCAGATTTATATAGCTACCTTTTGTGATTCCTGCGCAAGTGGATGCTCGCGGAAAGTTTCCGTGACGACGCTCTTGTTATGACATGATGAGTGCGATGCATGTGCGCCGCTTTTGGATCTCCGGAATCGTCCTCGCAGCAACTATCGCACTTCTCCCATTCTCTTTTCACGCCGAGCGATACCTCGAGACTGCCACTCGCGTCGAGGGGAGCCAGGCTGCAACAGTTCAGCAGGAACTGGCCACTCGTTTTCGGTCGCCGTTCGTGGACCGTGTGGTTCTGGTGATCCAGGGACTTCCGCCTGTGGATTCCGAGGAAGGCGAGCAAGCGTTAGAACCCATCATAAGATCCCTGAGAGAGCAGCCCGGGGTTTCGGGCGTGGTGTCTTATCTCGAGTTGCGCGATCCGATCTTTCTGGGACGGGGAGGGGGAACGTTTGTACTCGTGGGACTCTCATCGGCCAACGGTCCCGTGGAGTCGCTGGTTCCGAAGCTGCACCAGTTGGCAAACTCGCTGGCAAATAAACTCCGGAGTCGCTATCCCAGGGCGAACCTCGAACTCACCGGCGAGATACCACTGAATTTCGATATTCGAAAAGCGAGTGCCGACGACGTGCAACGCGGCGAAACTCTGGTGATCCCCGCGACTCTGGTACTTCTGCTGGTGGCTTTCGGAAGCCTGATGGCTGCCGTGATTCCACTGGCGGTTGGCCAGCTTGCGATCGCGACCACTCTGGCAATCGCGGGATTCCTGGCCCAGCGCTGGCACTTATCAATTCTGGTTCAGAATTTGGCCACCATGCTGGGCCTGGGCTTAGGAGTCGACTACGCGCTTCTCATGGTCAGTCGCTTCCGGGAAGCGATTTCCGCCGGGTTCGACGGACCCGGGGCGTCGGTCATCGCGGCACGTCAGGCAGGTCGCACGCTCTTGATTTCAGCTTCGACGGTAGCCATCGGATTCCTGGCCCTCTTGACGGTTCCGATCAGCGAAATCCGTTCCATCGGTATCGCGGGGTTCCTGGTGGCGGGAATCAGTGTGTTGCTTACAAACACCTTGGTTCCGGCAGTGCTGGCGTTGCTCGGTCGACGGATTGATATCGGCCGAATGCCTTTTACTCCAAAGTTGGATGTGCACCGGGCCGAGCGTTCGGGAAATCGCTGGCGGCAATGGGGAAAGGCGATTGTCGCACATCCCTGGCTTGCCCTCTTCGTGGCAGGCACTCCTCTGCTTCTGCTGGCCTGGCAGGTCAGACGATTGGATACCAGTATCCCCCAAGGGGACTGGCTTCCGCCGGCGGCGGAATCTGTCCATGCGCTCCACACCCTTCGGCAGATGGATCGGGAGGGCGTTGTTGAATCGATGCGCATTATTGTCGACCTTCCAACGGATTCCATCGCGCAAACTGAGGCGGGCTGGAGTGTGCTGGATCGTCTCACTAAGCACCTAGCGAGCGACCCTCGCTCTAGCCGCGTGATTTCTATTACTTCGATTGCCGAGAGTAACCTTGCGAACCTTCCTGAACTGTCGCGCGAGACGCGCCGAACGTTCCTGAGTAGTGACGGACGAGCGGCCGTGCTTGAGGTTTTACCCGCGAGTTCGGTCTCCCTGCGCGACCAGGTCAACTGGGTGCGGGAACTCCGCAAGACCGGCGCGCTAGCTCTAACCGGAGTGCCCGGCGCAACGCTTCTGGTTGGGGGCATCCCGGCCCTCAACGCCGATTACGAAACGATTATCAGAGACCACTTTCTGCCGGTAACGGCGCTGGTGGTAGGGGGAACGCTCCTTGCGCTACTCTGTGGGTTCCGATCGATCTTCGCCGCCCTGAAGGCCATCGCCCTCAACCTGGTCTCAGTCGCGGCATCTTTCGGAGCATTGGTTTTCGTTTTCCAAAACGGACACGGGAGCAGCTTCCTCGGAGTTCCTGAGGGAACCGGCAGCGTGTTTCCCCTGGTTCCGATCGTCACCTTTGCCATCGTCTTCGGATTAAGCATGGACTACGAGGTATTTCTGGTTGCACGCGTTCTTGAAGCCAGGAGGAGCGGGCTGAGTGAAATGGATGCGATCCCCGAGGGGATGGCCAGAACCGCGGGCCTGATAACGAGCGCCGCCGCGATCATGATCGTGGTGTTTGCGGCATTCACTTTCGGAAGTTTCCTGGTCGTCAAGATGATCGGATTTACGTTGGCGGTCGCCGTGTTGATTGACGCCACACTCGTCCGTATGGTGATCGGTCCAGCGCTCCTTCGCATTGCAGGCGATTGGAACTGGTGGCCCGGCGGTTTGCGAAAGGGCGAAAGCCAGCTGGACGTCCAGTCGCGGAACAGGTAAACGCCGCTCTCTGGAATTAGAATGTCAGCGCCTTAGAGTTTTTCTCTGCAAGCACGGGTCGTAGCATCCAGCGCATCCAGAAACTGATGGGGCGTAGCGTAGATATGATCGACCGAAGCGAGCTTTTTCTGCAGCTTCTGTGACGGATGCTCCGGCATGTCTTTGTTCCTGCGCGGCACCCACACGGTTTGCATGCCAGCTTTCTTTGCACCCCGCAGGTTGCCGATCGTATCTTCTGCCATGATCGTTTCGAAGGGCCTAATCGGGTCCGCCGGCTCGCGCATGTTGTTTATGGCCGCAAGCGCTTTCTCAAAAACCTCCGGATGCTCTCCCTTTTTATAGGGAGAAATCTCTTCCAGCCCAAAAATATTGGGCTCGGGGATCACCCCTTTGAGACCGAGCTTTTCCAGCTTTTCCATCGCCTCCCCCTCTCCCTGCTTAAACGAATGCGTGAGGACTGCGACCACAACCCCAGCTTCCGTTAGCCGCAGAATCTTGTTCGCCAGTGCGGCATCGGCGCGGAGGAACCCTGTGCCCATGTGCCTATTCCACAGCCGCGTAATCCCCTTTTCACCTGCCAGGATTTTTTCTTGCAGTTCGCGGCGGGTGAGTCTGATCTTCTTCTTGCTCTTTTGGTCCTGAAGCAGCCTCAGATTGAAGGCCATGGCGATCATGTCTTTGTAAGGTGGATCAAGGGACTGATCATGCTGAATGTTTTCTTGCGAACGCGCTGCCCTCGCCCTGCGATAGTAGGTTTCGAGCAGGCCGATCACGGAGGCGCCGGGCAGGCCCTGGCTCTCCAGGCGTCCCGCCAGCTTGCCGATATGCTGGCATAAAGCGTCATCCGGATTCTTATTCGCTTCCTCTTTTGCCTGTTCAATCAATTTTTGCGCTACGTTCCTTCGGAAGATGGGAAGGCCGTATTCCTTTCTTATCGCCCGCCAGGCTCGCAGGACGGCATTTCGATATGCCTTGTCGTAAGGGTAGAGAAAGGCGTCCAGGTCCAAGATGACGAGCCGCACGTTCTCGGGATAAGGTTTAGGGTCAGGGTAGATTTTCGCTTTCATGGACTCAGGCGCACGGGCTTAGGATCGCGCACGGAATGGTCATTGCTCATCCCCAGCTATTCTATGGGGCGGAGCGGATCTCTTCGATGGACCAGTACGTACCAGCATCATTTCGCGCCCCTCTGTCGGCTTCACACGAATCCGCAAAGGGATTTTCGATCGACGTTTCTGTCAAAAGCCGCATAATCTGGCAGTTTTTTGACGGACACGAGCGACACATAAACTGCGCTCGTCGTTTCCCAGAGGAGATCGTGCGTTCAAGCTGTGATTCGTCGACACTGGCGAATGCAGAATCTTCTTGAAACGCATGTTTCTGTCCTCCTCCCAACCCTGGGTCGCTGCAAGACGCGCCTCAATAGATGAGCTTTAGCGAAAACTGAATTTGCCGCGAGGTTCCCGCGGTCTTGCTGATCATGCCAAACCCTGTACCCTCGATGAGGTTCGCTGGTAGCCCCAGGTTGACGATGTTAAACAAATTAAATAACTCTGCGCGGAATTGCAGGTCGGCTCGCTCCAAACCGCTTTCTCGGTGGCCAATCGGAGTCGTCTTGATGAGCGCAAAATCGAAATCATAATATGCGGGGCCGCGAAATGTATTACGGCCGAGCGTTCCAAAGCGCCCGGAGTTTGGTCCGGTCCCCCCCGCGATCCCGACCGGAATGGAAAAGAAACTTGCGTTGTTCGCGCCCCGCCCAAAATAATCATCGCGCGGTCGCGTTGAACTGCCGGCGCTCGAGAGGTCCGGAGTGCCAATCTGGTCGGGCCGGTCCGCGCCAATCGTTCCCGCACCCGTCTGCTGGATCCCCGAATAAACCGTAAACGGCGAACCGCTGGTAATCGTTGAGATGCTCAGCAACTCCCAGCCCTTCGTCAACAACTGGGTTCGATCCGATTGAAGTCTCAAATGCTCGAAATGCAAATCCTGTGCCGCGCTCAACGTGAACGCCTGCGTCACATCAAAGCTCGATGGCCCCCTCTCGGCTTGTGTATCGAAAGGGTCTTGTGGGCTGAACAATGTCACGGCACCGGTGGATCCGGTTCCTCCGAGGATGCCGCTGACATCATCCAGCGATTTGCCCCAGGTATAGCCTGCTTGCAATGACGGACCGCCGTGCCCGACATTTCCCGACAATGAGGTCTGCAAGGCGTTGTACGACGAGTGCGAGGTCGCCGTCATCACGGACTCGAATCCGAAACCACCCGTCACCGCGCCACTACCGTCGAAGTTTGTAAACCGCGCAAATTCCGGATCCGCTCCGGGATATGCGTTTGGATATGACATTCTGGGAAGTCGAAATGCCGATGTTCCAACATACGCGACATCGGCCGTGAGGCCGCCGAAAGCCCGTTCCAGCCCCAGCGTCCAAGTCTGCAAGTACCCATTGCCGAAGCGCCGGTCGATCCCGGCCAGACTCAGCAGCGAGAGCTGATGACTCGGCGCCAGCGCCGCCAAATCCTGCTGGTATCGATTTACGTCCATCGCCGTATTCGCCGGCACTTTTTTCGGATCGCCGCTGGCCAGCACGTTCACGCCGGCGGTGTTATAGACCTGCGGCAATTCGTTCGGTGTGATTTGGAATCCGTAGGCGATCTCCCCGTTTTGCGCTGCATTGACGCGCGGATAAACAACGTAGGGCGTTGACCCCGTAAGAAGATTGTCCTGCCAGATATTGGGTGGAATCACGGTGATCGCCCCGCCCATGTGCACATGCACTGCCTTTGGCGCATTCCAGTCCAGTTGCAAACGCGGCCCCCAGCCGTTCCAATCGGTTTGATAAGTAGGCTGCGGATTGATCAAGTATTCCTGTCCTACGCCCGCGGGTGGGAACGAATTTAGAAAACTCGACGTTCGGTCGGCCCGCTCCGAAATCGGCGTGTAGATCTCATATCGCAGCCCATAGTCGAGCGTCCATTGTGGATTGATTTTCCATGTGTCTTCGAGGTAGGCGTTCATATCGTTCCGGTTGATGGCCGCCGGCCCAATGTGCGCGCCGTTCGACGAATAAGGTGGGGCCACTGCAATCGTGTAACCATAGGGATATCCGATCAGCAGGCTGCTCAGCGTGTCTGGCAGCGGATCGCCGACTTGCACGTTGTGCTGTCCGCTAGCGGAAGCAACAAACACCGGAGAATAAACTGTTCCACCACCAAAATCGTACTCGCCATTGGGACTTATACCGAAGTATGTCGTGTCCCGGTTAAGGCGTGCTTCCACACCCCACTTCACCGCGTGCCGCGGGCTCGTCCAGGCAAAATTCAATTGTCCCTGGGACAAATTCCCGAACGCCGACATCACCGAGCCCGCCGCGCTGTTGTACGCCTCATACAGACCATCGATGAACTTGAGGGCCGGATCGGTGTGGTTCGGGGTCACAAACGAAGGCGTCGTTCGCGTGAAACTCACCGACGTCGACCAGAGAAAGTGCGGAGACACGGTGCGCGTGTAGGTGATGACCCCGTTCCGCTGCCGATCCACGTACTGCACGCCAAAGCTCGAATCGAGCAGCGTCTGATCTGGATTTGTTGTCGGTCCCGTCAGATTGTCGTAATTGAATCGACCAAACAATTGTCCCTTTGGGCCGACTTTCTGATCGATGCGGATGGAAAACTGATCCGTATCCGTGTTCACGTTTGAAGGCGCAGCATAGGTTCGCGCACCATACGCGCCGGTTGGGTTGTTGGGGAGTGGATAGCGGGCCAGGACCGCAGCAATTGCCGGATTCACCGGTACCTGCAGCGTGTCCGTGCTGCCGTCCGGGTACTTCACGATGTCCTGACCCGCTCGCTCGGCTGCGGTTGGTACAGCCAAAACCTGGGTCGTTCCCAGCACCTGCCTGAATCCCTGATACTGCACGAAATAGAACGTGCGGTCGCGTCCGTCATACACATGTGGCAACACGACCGGCCCGCCATTGGTAAATCCGAACTCGTTTCGGCGGAACGGAGGGATTCGGCCCGGGTCCGCAATCGACGGGTGATCGAAATAATTCCGCGCATCGAGGGCAGAGTTCCTTAAGAACTCGAAGAATGATCCGTGAAAACCGCTTTTCCCAGATCGTGTCACGATATTGGTAAAACCAGCCGCGCCGCGCCCGAGGTCCGCCGGCATCCAGCCTGAGCTTGATTGCAGTTCCTGAATCGCGTCCACGTCGAAATTCGTGAACGCGCTCCCGCCCATCTCTGGATCGCTCACATCCGCATCGTCCATCGCGAACACGGCCTCAACGCCACGCTGTCCGTTGATGGCAAACTGCTGGGTGAAATTCGTCTGCCCGTTCACGTCGGTCATCGTACCCGCCGCTAACAACAACAACGCGCTGAAGTCCCGTCCATTCAACGGTAATTCATTTACTTTTTGGCTGGAGAGTTTCTCCCCGCTTGTTCCGCTGGCTGCGTTCGAAGTTGTGCTCGGGTTCCCATTCGAGACTCCTCCAGAAGTTTGCGGATTGGCTGCAATCGACAGCAGGTTTCGATCGGATACCGTCAGCACAACTGTTAGGCCTAATATGTCCACTGCCGCGGGCGCTGTCGGGCGCCGCCCGGGCAGTTGCACGCTCACGTTATGTGGCCCGAGTCGAAGGTCCGCAATCGCGAACTTTCCGTCGGTTCCCGTAACTGCCGTTAGATTCTTTTTGGCGCCGGGTGTGAAGACCGTTACCTTCGCTCCGGCCACAGGTTCGCCGGCAGCCGTGCGAACGGCGCCAGCCCAGGCCGGCGCAGACGGAACACTCTGTTGCGCTTCAAGCGAGATTGCGACCATCAGTCCGAACAGCAAATACTTCTCTATCCGTCGGAAGGCCTTATGAAAGGCTTGAGCTATTGCGGGTTCCGTTGCGCAGCGATATTTACGCATGAAAAATTTCCTCGAGTGAAGACGGAATGCAATCGCGTGCATGAAGCCTCTGATCGCGCCGCATAGACCCCTGTCCCGCTCCGTCCTATGTCGACCCGGCGTACCGATAGAAGTGCCGAACCGCTTCGGTTTACGTACTTGTGACTTCTATGCCTTGGGAGCGGTAGGGATTCAGGACATCTTCGTCTGATGCATCGGTGATCAAACGTGTCAGTCGGGAAGCGGGACCGACCAGGTAAGGCAGGGATGTCCCCATTTTTCCAAATGAAATCAGGCCAACCACTTCCGTGGAAACCCCTATCATCGCTTGCTTCACGTACGCTTCTTCCCGGTCTCCGACGGTGATTCCGACCTCCGGGTGCAAACTGCACATTCCGAGAAAACATAGATCAGCGCGAATGGATTCGACTCGACGAATGGTCTCGATGCCTGTCGTGACCCGCGCCTCTTTAAGAAGATTTCCTCCGAGCATCAGCACGCTCAACTTCGGATGATCCGCCAATGCCAGCGCAAGCGGTGGGCTGTTGGTAACAATCGTCGCCGAACGCTCTCTTGAAAGGTAGGAAGCAATTCTTAGATTAGTGGTACCTCCATCAATCAGCACCACCTGACCGTCGCGGATCATGTCAGCCGCCGCTCGAGCAATTCCGATCTTGCTCTCCATGTCGATTTGTTGGCGAGACACGAAAGCAACGGCCTCGGCACGGCGAGGCAGGGCGCCGCCGTGTACCCGTTGGATCTTTCCCGAACTCGCCAATTCGCGCAGATCTCGACGAATCGTGTCTTCAGAGACCCTGTATCGACTGCTAAGGTCCGCGGCGAGGACTCGGCCCTCACTGCCAAGCAGCTCCAGGATGTACTGGTGGCGCTCTTCCTTGAGGGCGAATTGGCCTGCTTGCGCTTCTGGTCTCATTCTACCGATTTTGCACGAATACACTTGGTTATGCACGTATATACGTGTATTATCCGATTTATGCATGATACTGCCAAACGCAGCGCCATACAAGGTCTTTCGCAAAAGCGTTCGGTTCGAGCAGTCGTCTTCGATTACGGAAACGTTCTTTGCCTCGAGCAAACGCTGGAGGATATGAAAGGTATGGCGCTCGTGTGCGGCATTCCCCATGAGCGATTCTCGGAACTTTACTGGAAACTACGGCCACCCTACGACCGGGGTGATATCGATGGACCTGCCTACTGGACGGCGGTTGTTGACCAGCAAGAACTGGGTTTGAGCAGAGATCAGATAGCAACGCTAATCAAGCTCGATAGCGAAAGTATCACTCGACCAAATGAAGGCGCTGTGCAATGGGCAAAGCTGCTGCACCATGAAGGCTTCCCCTTAACCCTTCTCTCAAACATGCCGCTCGAACTCAGTCGCCATGTGACCAAGTCCTTTCCGAGCCTGTCTACATTTGAATACCTGATTTATTCCTGCGACTACGGGTCCATAAAGCCGGAGCTGGTGATCTATCGAAACTGTCTCGAACTACTCAAAGCGGCCCCGCAAGACATCTTGTACCTGGATGATCGCGCCGAAAACGTCGAGGCGGCAGCTCGCTTAGGAATTAGCTCTGTTCTGTTTGACACGGTCGAAACGACTGCATCAAGAGTCGAAAGCCGATTCGACATCCCTGTCCCGAGTTATGGCCGCTGTCGCTAATCAAGTTCACAGTACAGCTCAACAAATCGGCGCCCGGATCGGATGGAAGGAGAGTGTCGAAAACGGTGAAGGTATCCAGAAACGGGCTTCGGGGAAGTTGGTCGGATTGGCAACGGGAAGTCGGCTAGTGTCCGCCTACCTGATCTGGGCCACGCTTCGGCATAACCGAGGATCGCGCCTGGACAGACCGTTGCGTGTACTCATTCCGAGAACAATTTTACTCAGGATGAAAACGAATTTAAAAGGTTTCGCCCGGCTATTCAAACCGAGGCGCAAAGGGCGCCCACGGCTATGCAGCGTGATCCAGCGCTTGCGACCTGACCAGTCGAAACCTTTACTTACTTTCACGCTTTGTGCGCTGTAAGGCATTTTGTTAACCACATATAATTGAATACGCAGCGGACTCAAAATCCGCCGGCACTTAGTACCTTGGGGGTTCGACTTCCCGTCCCGGCACCAAGGCTAACTCTCCAACGCAGCAGTTTCGGGCACCGTTTACGAGCCCTAGCCCGGCGTTACTTGTACCGGAACTGAAAATACGCCTGTGGCGGAGCCAGGCTTCGAGGAATCGTCACGAGGATCCCTATCGCTCTGGATAGTACTTGTATGCGTGTCCGCGGCGAATCATTGGTGATTCCAGGTGACGCCAGGAGACTTTCGCCAGTGTGAATGTGACGGCCCAAGCAACCAAGACGGACGCCATATCCATGATGACGGACTTCGTGCCGCAAAAAGAACGTGCGATAGCCTGGCAGATAGTGTTCACCGCTAAGTGCACCACGTAGATGCAATACGAGAGGCCGCCAAGATTTTGCAAGGTGGTCTGCTTACAAAACCGCGACCACCAGCCATCCGGATGCATCAGGGCAAGAAGAGTAGACGCAGTAAAAAACAGACCCATGCAGGAAAAGCCCAAAGGGGGATCCCATCTTCCCATGGGTGCGAGGGTTCGAGCGGCAAGGTAGAGAACGCCGCCAAAAAGCACGGCTATGGCTGCGTACAGCCAATTGAGCTTCTGCCTGATCCGCTCCGCCCACCCTTCTTCGCGCAAAGCAAGGGCAAGCAAAACCCCCATGGCCAGTGCATCGGCCCGCAAGGGAGTCGCCGTGTATTGCGCACCATGCGTCCATCTAGAAAAAGCAACACGCAGCAAGGGCACCACCAACAGTGTTGCCACGAGCAATTGCACCAGTCTGCGCTTGGAGAGAAAGTACACGGCGAGCGGGATCAGCAAATAAAATTGCTCTTCGACTGCGAGAGACCACAGTGGGCCGAGCCACGCGGCCGCTATTCCCTGTAGCTGTTTTGAGACGAGATTTTGCACGAAGAATGCATAAACTAAGGTCGGTCTCCATCCGGGCCAAATACTCCTGATAGACAGGGGTAGGTAGCGGAAAACGCTCAATGCCAGCGAAACGTACAGACCGAGCCACAGATAATAAAGAGGGAATATGCGGTGAAATCTGCGAAGGTAGAATGTGCGGAAATAGCGCGGAGACGATTTGCAGTCGAGGAGGATGCCGCCAATCAGGAACCCCGAAAGGACGAAGAAGAGGTCAACCCCATACCCTCCCAGGCGAAAGCAGTTCTGAATGTGGTGAAGGGTCCCAGGTGGAAGAGCGATAGAAAGCACGTAGTGGTAGAGAACAACCGTCATGGCCGCGATTCCGCGCAAACCATCCAACTGCGGAATTCGCGTTTGCCCAACTGGGAGGGACGGCTCCGGGTGGATCTCACGAACCGCGGTGGCTGCTCTCATCGTTCGTGCGGTAGCGATCGACAGTGTTAAGATCGGTCGCTCGAGTGCCTAGTACTATACGTGAAAAGGGATAGGCATTAAATCAGTTTATTACCAAGGGGTTGGCATTTGAGCGGCAGAACGCATTTCTAGCGTTACAATAGCCTTCCGATTGCGATGAAATTTCAACTGCGAATTCTTATTTTTTTCGCGCTGGGAGTGGTTGGGGCCGGCTTTCTTTTCATTGAATTGGAGCGGCGGCCGGGAACGTTTGCCAATGCGACTTATCTGGGCGCGATTCTTGTCCTCGAAATTGTTCTGGCTTGCCTGTGGCAATTCGAAAAAGTGTTCTTCCCGGTGACGATGGGATGCTTTCTGCTGGCGGCCACGGGGCTACCGGGTGCAGGAGAAAGTTTTACAGTTCGCTGGCTTTTTCTGGCCGTGGGCGCGCTGGTTGGCTTCAATCTGTGGTTAAGGACCAACCGCGCCCGGCACTTTGGCTCCTTCCACCTGGTCGCGTTGTTCTGCGTGTTTTCCGCACTTGCGTCGGCCAGCGCCTCGGCCTCAAGCCAGACCGGGTTGCTTAAGGCAGCAAGCCTGTTTTTGCTTTTCTTGTATGCTGCGACCGGCGGGAGGGTGGCATTGGTGGGCCGGGAGGAGGCCTTCGTTCGCGGACTGGTGCGAGCTTGTGAGATTGCGGTTTTCCTGATCGCCGCTTCCTATTTTGTGGGCTACAACCTGTTCGGGAACCCAAACAACCTGGGCGCTTTCATCGGAGTGATCGCCACACCGGTTCTGCTTTGGGCGGCATTAGTGGCTCAGGAGCGATCGGAAGTACAACGCCGGTACACTGCTTTGGCGCTGTGCGCGATCCTGCTCTACGTTACGGTGTGCCGTGCGGCCATTGTTACGGATGCTGCACTCACCATCGGACTCACGCTCGGCCTACGCCGCCCAGGCTTGCTCCTAAGGGCAGCCTTTGCCGGGGTTTTGTTGCTTGAACTCATGGCCGTCGCCAATCCAGCTCACATGACCGAGTTAGCGGGTACGTTGACAGGAAAATTCGTATATAAAGAGGGGCAAACGCACTCGGGCGTTCTCGGATCACGGCAAGGGCCATGGGATGACACCATTTCCGCAGTCAAGCAGCATCCGTGGTTCGGCACCGGATTCGGTACCAGCGACCTGGAAAACTACGGGACCGATATTCAAAGGTCTTCGATCTACACTGTGGAAGGGTCGAATCGTGAGCATGGCAGCAGTTATCTGGCGATGGCCGAATACATGGGGATGTTGGGGATTCTGCCGTTTATTGTTCTGTTGATTCTGGTGGTCCGATCAACAATGCAAGTGTTTGCCTGGATGCGAAGAACGGGAAGCCCGTCGCATTATGCGGTTCCGTTCGCGCTGATCACGGCGGCAGGTCTGATCCATGCGGGTTTCGAAGACTGGCTATTTGCGGCGGGATCGTACGTTTGCGTGTTCTTCTGGGTCTCGGCTTTTTTGCTGGTAGACCTCGCTTCCCGAGAAAGAACCGATGCGCCAACTGCGGCCCCGGCTTCTACTCCTCTCGCCTCCGGAGTGCTGCTCCGGAGATCCACTACGTCGGTCTGAACCGCGACATGCAATCTTTTCGCGTCGCCAACCGCTCGCACGCTCAACAGCTGGGCGACAAGTGGACGGTGGTGTGTCTGGCGTTACTTCTCATGGCGGGCATCGAGTTTGTGATACGCGGCCCGGTCCGAGCCCTTGAGACAGCAACCGGGTTTAACGATTTTCTTTCGCCATACGTGCAGGCGGACGCATTCGTACATGGTCTCGACCCGTACAGCCCGCAGGTTCTGCTGCGTCTGTGGCCGGCAACGGCTTCGCACTTTCTTTTCCTGCCCAAGGAAGTGGCGAACGGCTCGCTGGTCGCGAATCGAGGGATACCGACGGCATATCCGATCACCGCGCTGGTGCTGATCGCACCTTTCAGCTTGCTGCCCTGGAATCTGGCGTATGCGCTTTGGTTCGGGATGAACCTGATCCTCTTCGTAATCATGCTGTGGGCGCTGGTGGAGCTGGCGGGATCCTCTGGTGATCTTTATTGGCCGGCTACGATTTTGCTGGTTGCGGGCACGTTGGCGCTCGCCCCTTTTCATACCGGAATTGTGACCGCGAACGTCACGCTGGTTGGGGTGGAATTGAGTGTTATCGCAATTTGGGCGGCAGGGCGGCGTTACGAGATTGCGGCCGGACTCCTGCTCGCGGTGGCCGCTGGCTTGAAACCGCAGATCGGGCTCTGCTTTATTTTTTACTATCTCTTGCGGCGGCGGTGGCGAATCTGCGGGATTGCGGCAGCACTGCTGGCGTGTGGCGCGGCGTTTGGCTTACTGCGATTGGAGCTTGGGCATACTCCTTGGCTCGCAAACTATCTAAGTGACAATCACGTTCTGCTGGAAACTGGCGTGCTGGGGAACTTCACCCCGATCAATCCTACGCGGTTTGGCCTGATTAATTTGCAAGTAGCTTTGTATCCGATTCTCGGCAGTGTGCGGGTGACGAATGCTGTGGCCATGGCGGTAGGAGCGATCTTGGTTGGGGTGTGGATTGTCAGTGTGGCACGGAGAGAATCTCGCGACGATGAATTGCTGGACTTGAGCGCGATTGCCGTTATCAGTCTGCTACCGGTTTATCATCGGTTCTACGACGCCACGCTGCTGGTGCTGCCGTTGTGCTGGGCGTTGAATTCTTTTCGAAGAGAGCGCAAGTTTGCCGTGATCTCATGGTTATTGATGATTCCGTTCCTGATTCCGGGAGGGACGCTGCTGGAGACCATGGAAATTGGAGGACGCATCCCGGCGGGGCTGAGCCGCCATTGGTGGTGGGATGCCTTCGCGATGCCGCATCAGGTTTGGGCGCTCTTGTTCCTCGGAATTGTGTTGCTGCGTGCGATGAGCGTGTACGGGCGCTTGCCTGCCACCGAGACTGCCCGAGGTTAGCCCGAGGGCTCGAGCAACGTGCATTTTCTATCCTGTTTCCGATAAAGTAATGGGTTCCCATGCTTGATCTGAACTTCGTACGTGACAACCTGCCTCGGGTAGAAGAGACGCTGCGGCAACGCGGTGCGGACCCGGCTGCGGTGTTGAGGGATTTCCGTGAAGTCGATACGCAGCGCCGGCAGGCCATTACCGAGGCCGAGACCATGAAGGCGCGGCGGAACAAGGCTTCGGAAGATATCGCTAAGTTGAAAAAAGCGGGGCAAGACGCTGCGGCGGCGATCGCGGAGACGAAGGATCTGCGGGAGCAGATTCAGGCGCGGGAAAAAGCCGCGGCCGACCTCGATGCGCGTCTGCAGGATATTCTTTCCGGAATTCCCAACCTGCCGCACGAAAGCGTGCCGGTGGGGCACAGCACGGAAGAGAATGTGGAAGTGCGGCGCTGGGGAACGCCTCCGAAGTTTGACTTCACGCCCAAGCCGCATTGGGATTTGGGAGCGCAACTCGGAGTGCTCGACCTGGAACGCGCGGTCAAGCTCACGGGGGCACGGTTTGCCGTTTATTGGGATCTGGGAGCGAAGCTGGAACGGGCGCTGGCAAACTTCATGCTCGATCTGCATACGCGCGAGCATGGATACACGGAGGTTCTTCCGCCTTATCTGGTGAACTCCGAATCCATGTACGGCACGGGGCAACTGCCCAAGTTTGCGGCAGACTTGTTTCGAGTTCCGCATGGAGACAAGGACCTGTGGCTGATTCCGACGGCGGAAGTGCCGGTGACCAATCTTTATCGCGATGAAGTTCTCGATGCGGCGCGGTTGCCCATCTCGCTTACGGCGTACACGCCATGCTTCCGCAGCGAGGCGGGATCGTATGGGAAAGACGTACGGGGCATCATCCGGCAACATCAATTTCAGAAGGTGGAGCTGGTAAAGTTTTCCCGGCCGGAGAACTCGTATGAAGAGCACGAGAAGCTGACGCGGAATGCCGAGACGGTGCTGCAGAAGCTGGGTCTGCACTATCGTACGGTGACGTTGTGCACCGGCGACATGGGGCCGTCTTCGGCGAAGACGTATGACATTGAGGTCTGGTTGCCGGGGCAGCAGTTGTTTCGCGAGATTTCCTCGTGCTCGAATTTTGAGTCGTATCAGGCGCGGCGTGCGAATATCCGGTACCGTCCGGAAGGCAAGAACAAGACGGAGTTCGTGCATACGCTGAACGGAAGCGGGCTGGCCGTTGGCCGGACGTGGGTAGCGATCGTAGAGAATTACCAGCAGGCAGACGGAAGTGTGATCATTCCGGAAGTGTTGCGGCCCTACATTGGGGCGGAGCGGATCGTCGCGAAGAAGTTTTAGGTGTTTGATCCTAAGCTTTCGGCGCAAGACCGGTTACCTCAGGGGCTAAAGCCCGGGAGTTTCTTGGCTTTTAGTGGCACGGCTGAAGCCGTGCCCTTCCCGAACGATTTCATAAAAGAGATTTGGGAAGCTGTTCGCTGTATCATTGCCAAGAGAGGACACGGTCAATAGACTTGCAACGTGTGGAAATCAGCACGGGCGCGCCGGCTCTACCGATGAGCGGCGTTTGGCCTACAATCCGAAGCTATATTTTCTGGCAGCATGAGCGTGGCACGTTGCACTACGACATCATGGTCACGCTGATTCTCCTTTTTATCTTCTCCTCGCCCTACTGGATTAACTTCAACGATAAACCAGTCTCTTACGATCCGCATCTGACGGATGTAGTTGTGACGCCTGACGCGCAAGGGGGGCTGTTGTATGAGATTTCGGCTGCCGCAGTGTCGCCCGGCGAAGATAGCGCGATCCGGGGTGAGCTATTGCACATTATCGAGCCGATTTCCGGCGCAGTGACGATCGTGAAGTATGAAGCGGTTTCCAATCCAAAGGGGAAGGTGCAGAGCTACCGGGTCTGGGTGAAACGACAATAGTGAGGGCAACCGGAATGATCTTCGTCGGCTTCCTCTGGGTGGCGGTGTTGAGCTTGTCCTCAGCCGCGCAGGATAAGGCGCCGGTGACTCTGGAGAGCGTCGTCGAAACGATGGACGCGACGGCGGCTCACTTCCAAACTGCGCAAGCCGATTTCGTTTGGGATCAGTATCAGAAAGTTGTGGATGAAACCGATACCCAGAAAGGCACGGTTTACTACCGCCGGTCGGGCCAGGAAATTGAGATGATGGCCGACATCAAGGAACCCGATCGAAAATACGTGCTCTACAAAGAGGGCAAGCTTCAGGTGTACCAGCCGAAGATTGAGCAGGTGATTGAGTATTCGACGGGTACGAACCATAGCGAGATCGAGAGCTATCTGGTTCTCGGTTTCGGAGGCAGCGGGCAGGACTTGAAGAAGTCATTCGAGGTAAGTTTTCAGGGCGAAGAAACTATCGACAACATTGCGACGGCAAAATTGCAACTGATTCCGAAGAGCGAGAAGGTGCGGAATTATTTTAGCGAGGCGTATCTTTGGATCGACTTGAGCCGCGGCGTCTCGATTCAACAGAAGTTCATGCAGGGCCAGGGCGATTACCGGCTGGCGAGGTACTCAGCGGTGAATCTGCATGCCAAGATCGGCAACGACGTATTTCGCCTGAAAACCACGAGCAAGACAAAAATTGTGTCACCTCGTGGCTAAGTGGTTGAATTTGAAGCACAAGAATGTTGTTTCAGGAAAATGCACTCGGGCGCTATACTGCCTTGAGAATAGTGGGTTGAGTCCACGCATGGCCAAAGTGTTCACGATTCCGGTTCCACCGAAGTTGGGTCGTTTTACAAAAAGAGAACGTACGCCTGATCCTCGCTACGTGGATGGGCAGCGGCTGCTGGTCGAGGCCATGCGATACCTGGCTCAGAGCGACCCTGTGAGCAATCGCCCGGCGATCGAGTTGATTTCAGAGCACGTACGCACGCGCTTCCGCATGAGCGATTCACCACTGTCGTAGAGCTTCTTAATCCCCGCTCACTTCTACAACTTCAGAAAACGTAGCGCAGCATGAACTCCATCACGCGCGGATTGGAAAGCGTTGAGCTGAAGTTTCCAAAGCTGCTGCTGGCGGAAAGTTGGTCGTTTCCGTTCAGCTGCATGGTCCCGACGTCAAAGCGCGCGGAGTTGGTCACGTTGAACATCGACCAACTGAATTTCACCAACTGGCCCTCTCGGACAACCCAGCTTTTTGCTACCGTTGTATCAATATCAAAGGTGCCAGGACCCCGGAGGCCGTTCCGCATTCCTCCTTCACCAGGGTAGGCCGGCCTGAACAGATTGATGGCCGCGCCCGGATCGCTGCTCGATGCAGCGGTGATTCCCGGGTTTTGGAATACATTCGGCCCAGTGCCACCTCCAGCCTGAGCTACGATGAACTGCCCTGTCTTGGGACGCGCGCTGCTCACGGGCACGGCTGGAGTCTCAAGATCGTAGTTGGTGGCCCAAGCTGGACTGATCAAGGTGAAGGGATATCCGCTGGACCAGCGATATAGCCCGGATATGGTCCAGCCACCGAAAACTGAGTTGGCAACTCCACCCATGCCGCCACCAAAATGTTTGCCACGGCCAAAGGGCAGTTGGTAGACCCAGTTCGCGTTGACGATGTGAGTGGTGTCGAAATCGGATACGGCGCGATTCTGCTGCGGAATCCAGGAATTGATGACTTGGCTGGCGAAGCCGCCACCCTCAAATGTACTGACTCGTTCGGCGTTGGAGCCATCGTCGATGGACTTGGAGTATGTGTAGTTCAAATCGAATTCCAGCCCTCCGGATTTGTGCCGCAGACTGAACTGCCCGGCATTGTAGTTGCTACTACCGATGCTCCTCCATGCGTCCATGGAAGAAAACTGTGGGCTGTAAAAATTGTAGGGGGTGGGAGCGGTTTGACCAGCCAGCGTGGAACAACTGGGAAGACAAAAGGCGTCAGCTAGTTCGAGGGCCGTAGTTTCGTTTCCCTGAAAACAAGCGAACAGGTCATACATTGCCTGAGTCGCGGTAACGTTGAGCGGCACAGCGCCGTTGCTGGGGCCGCAGGGCGTTCCTGGACTATTCGTTGCCACACCCAGTTGGTTGCTAGAGAGGCCGGCGGCGCCAGGAAAGACATTTTCCCAATATTTGGTGCCAATGCTTGCCGCACTAATGCTTTGAATCGGCGTCCCGGCGTAGTATTTCCTGGCTAAGGCTTGCGCTGCCTGGAAATAAGTTGTGTTGCTGGCGGGATCTCTGAGATTGGTCGGCTCGGCCAAATCCTCCTCCTGCATGAGACGATGCGCCATGCGGAGGATGTAGGAGGCTTCGAAGACAAAATTGGAAGGTAATTCGCGGGTGATTGAAAAATCGACGACATGCGAATACGGAGTTTTCAGCTTGTCATCCAAGCCCCAAGTAATGGCGAAGCCGCCCGGAGTTGCCGCACCCGAAGGCGAAAAGACTGGAAATGGACCGGTGGGTGGCGCCCCGATCAACGGACCTAACCCACTGCTGGTGGGGATATTGAAAAGCCCCGAGTAGCGCGCGGAGCCGTCTACGGTCTGAATTCCGGCGGGGTTCACCTCGGCGGTGGTCAGGCCAAACGAGCCTTGGCGATCGAAGGTATTGGTGATGCCCTCTCCGAAGTGATCGAAATAGATGCCG
>Ga0187884_10001807_pt1 | contig 18727 bp, 12 predicted proteins | sample June2016WEW_20_4_FD_132983 | JGI IMG/M metagenome (GOLD analysis project Ga0187884, IMG submission 132983) | Peatland microbial communities from SPRUCE experiment site at the Marcell Experimental Forest, Minnesota, USA - June2016WEW_20_40 | ecosystem: Environmental > Terrestrial > Soil >...
CGCTCTACAGCTTTTGCGCTCAAGCGAACTGCGCTGACGGCTCTATGCCTTACGCCGGGCTAGTGCAAGCCACCGATGGGAACTTCTACGGAACAACCTTGGAGGGCGGATCCAACAGCGGCTGTTCTCTCGGCAGCGGCAGCTGCGGCACGGTCTTCAAAATCACGCCAGGTGGCACGCTGACCACGCTGTACAACTTTTGCGCTCAATCCGGCTGCACTGACGGCGGCAACCCTTACGCCGGTCTGGTGCAAGCCAGCGACGGGAACTTCTACGGGACAACCTTCGAGCGCGGGGCCAACGGTTATGGCACAGTCTTCAAAATCACCCCGGCGGGCACGCTGACCCCGCTTTACAGCTTTTGCTCTCAAACGAACTGCGCTGACGGCCAATACCCTTACGCCGGGCTAGTACAAGCCACCGATGGGGATTTCTACGGGTCAACCTCCGCTGGCGGCGGGGGAGCCTACCACCAGGGCGGCACGGTCTTCAAAATCACCCCAAGCGGCACCTTGACCACGATCTACAACTTTTGCTCTCAACCGAACTGCACTGACGGCGACAGTTCTGTTGCCCGTCTGGTGCAAGCCAGCGACGGGACCTTCTACGGGACGACGCTACATGGCGGGGCCTACTGCGTACAGAACAGCGGCTGTGGCACGGTCTTCAAAATCACCCCAAGCGGCACGCTGACCACGCTGCACAGCTTCGACGGCAATGACGACGGCAAAGCGCCTTTCGCCGGGCTGGTGCACGCCACCGATGGGAACTTCTATGGGACAACCGCGTATGGCGCAAACCCTGCATGCACTGCCGGCCTCGGCGGCTGCGGCACGGTCTTCCGTCTGTCGGGGCCCCCGCCCAGCACGACGACAGTGACCAGTTCGCCCAATCCTTCGACCTTCGGACAGCAAGTGACGCTCATTGCGACCGTGGGCCCCGCCGGCCCGCCGCCGCCGACAGGAACGGTGGGCTTCACATCGAATGGCACCGCCATCTCCGGCTGCACCTCAGTCACACTGAATTCCGGCACAGCTCAGTGCGTAACGTCGTCGCTGTCGGTGGGTACCGATATGATCGTCGCTACATATTCCGGTGACAGCAACTACAGCGGCAGCAGCGGGTCGGTGGTGCAGATCGTCAACCCTGTGCCGATGGCGTTGCAGTTCATCGCCATCTCGCCCTGCCGCATTGTCGACACCCGCAATGCCAACGGCACCTTCGGCGGCCCTCCGATCCCGGGCAACAACAGCCGCTCCTTCCCGCTCACAGAAGGCGATAACCCGTGCGGTATTCCGTCCGATGCCATCGCCTACTCGGTCAATGTAACCGTCGTGCCGCAAACCACGCTGGGTTATCTGACCATCTGGCCAACGGGTGAAGGACAGCCGATTGCATCGACCCTGAACTCACCGGACGGTCGCATCAAGGCCAATGCCGCGATCATTCCCGCTGGCACGCCCAACGGCTCGGTTACTGTGTACGTGACTAACACGACCAATGTCGTGCTCGACATCAACGGCTACTTCACGACCAGCAATGGCTCGACCCTGGCGTTCTATCCTCTGACTCCGTGCCGTGTGGCCGATACCCGCAATCCCGACGGATCGCTGGGCGGGCCGTATCTCAGCGGTGGTCATGAGCGCGACTTCCCGGTGCTGCAGAGCAGTTGTGGACTGCCGAACAATGCCGTGGCGTATTCGTTCAACTTCACTGTTGTGCCCAAGACATCAGCGGGAGTGGCGTATCTGACGGTGTGGCCGCAAGGCCAGAGTCGTCCGGTGGTATCCACGTTGAACGATCTGACCGATACGATCGTGGCCAATGCTGCGCTGGTGCCGGCGGGTATCGGTGGAGGAGTGGCCACCTACGCAACCAACGACACCGACTTGGTGATCGATACGAACGGGTACTTTGCTCCGCCGGGCAGTGGCGGGCTGTCGTTCTATCCGCTGACACCGTGCCGTGTGATCGACACCCGTCACAACAATGGACAGCCGTTCACGGGTGAGCTTACAGTCCCAGTTCAGACTAGTCCATGTGGACCGCCGGCGACTGCGGAGGGCTACGTGTTCAACGCGACGGTGGTGCCGGATGGCCAGCTGAGCTTTCTGACGCTGTGGCCGGATCCGCTGCCGCGGCCGACAGTATCGACGCTGAACGCGATTGATGGAGCGATCACGTCGAACATGGCAAACGTTCCGAACGGCGATGGTAAGACCGATGCTTTCGCCGCAGGCTACACGCAACTCATCCTGGACATCTCCGGCTACTTCGCTCCGTAAGACAAACCATCGGGACGGCGCGTCAAAAAGTGATGTTTCTGAGCAAGGGACACTCGGCTGCCCAGCCCGTTTTCCAGTCCAAATAATCGGCAGTTGAGCGCTGTTCAAAAACCGCCGCCGGCACCTCCGCCTCCGGAGGCTCCTCCACCGAAGTGAACTTCTGCACTCGTTGGTTGCGGGCTTGGTGTTATTGGCTGAGGTGTTACCAGGCCCAATGCAGCGGAGCTGGCGTTGATCCACCGTTGGTCCTTTGCCGATAGCCGTGCGGCGGTAAAGCCGCCGCGAATTCCGCCGGGCCACGAGCAAGCCAGCGTCGAATGAACAATGCAACGCCGGTCAACAGTATGCCCAGAAGCATTGGGTCCCAAGTATGCCGTGGCCAGCCGAGATAGGGTTTGTTGGAGACAAAGGACAGGACGGCAACAATCACGCCCACCGCGAGGACGAAGCGGTCCTTCAGCCAAACGCCGCGCGCTAGTACGACGGGCGGCAGGAGCCAGGTTAGCATCCACGTCGTCCAGTAGAACGGCCTCGCGAATTCAGAGGCGGCCCCAGTGCCCCCAACCCACCAGTGCGCGCGCGGATCCAACGACGAAAGCTGGAGATTGATGGCCAGGTAGATGCCGAGCCACAGAAACGCTTCGGCCCGCGAATAATCATTCCCACCGAAATCGAAGTGGTGGCGGGAACGTACCGCGGTTACACCTATGAGCCCGATTGCATAGAGCAAAGCGACGATGACATGCTGCGCCGAGCGGGACGAGGTCCAGTAGCCCGGCAGAAAGACGGCGAAGACCATGGCGGCGGGAAATGCATACCAGAGCCCGAAGCGGCGCCAGATCCAGAGCGAAAAGACCGCGCCGGCGGCGGGAATCAGGGACTGGAATCCGTACGACTTAGGCGAATAAGGCGTGCCGCTGAAAAAAGCGAACTGCACTCCCACGCAAAGAAATACAACCGAACCGACGGCGAGCGCTTCTTCGATCCCATAGCGATACAAACGGCCCTGAGAAACTGAAAGCTCAGCGGCTGCATAGCTGAGAGCAGCGCAGATCAGCAGGAAAATTCCGTTGGTTTGCTCCGATGAATGCGGAAGAAAAACCGCGAAGAACAGCGCTGCTGCAGCACCCACACTGATCAGGGTGAAGAGGAACAAGATAAGCCGCAGAAAAATGTTGGTGGTGCGCAGTTCAGAGACCGTCTCCTGCTTCAGATGCTCATACTGCGCCTGAGTGAGAAGTCCATCGCCGGCCCAGTCCGCCAGGAGTTTGCGGGCACGAAGAGTCTCTTCGCTGGCTGAAGCGTAGATTCTCATGCCGGCCTTCCGAAGCGGCGCGCGATCAGCACCAGCCCCACAACCATAGCAACGGCGGTAAAGACGAAATAGGTCAGGACAAAAGTAAAGTCACTGATACTGCGGATGAGTATCGCGCTGACACCCACGTAGCCATAGACGGCGGAATAAGCAACGAAGACAAACTGCCGCCGTGTCAGGCCCCAGGCGAGGGATGTACCACAGACGAGAAGCAGGGCCGGAAGCCATACTCCGTAGCCTTCCCGCTTGAACACGCCCGAGAGCACAGCCCAAAACAGCACGTTGGCCACGATGTTCAGATACGTCCCGAAGAAATGCGCTTTCACACCGCGGCGCTGAAGAAGCGCCCCGCCGAGACCGACCAGCAGGCAATACAGAAGGGAATATTGGCGGTACGCCGCGTGCTGATGGGACGGCCAGTGCGAGATCGTCAGCCCGCACCATCCGGCAAGTGACGACAAAGCGAGCGACAGTACGAAGCGATTGTCGAAACGATAAGCGAGGAAGAAAAAGAAGACTGCTGTCGCCAGGAGATAGAAATCCCATTGACCGGAGAGCACGTGGAGCCGGTTCTCCAGGTAAGCGAGTTCTATGCACCAGATGAGGCTGCCCAGGTAAAGCACGTAATCGAAGACCGCACTCGGTGCGGGCGTTTGCGCGAGGGACCAAGCGGGCGCGCGGGAAAAGCAGTACCAGAAACAGGCGGCCAGGATGGTGGAGAGAACGGCCAGCACGAGGACGTCACCGAGTTGTTGCGACCAGGTGGTTACAGTCCAGCCAAGTCCGGCAACAAAAGCCAGCACACCCGCATAGAGAAGAATGTTCAGCTCAAGAAAAAGGGAGAAGGGTTCTCCACGACAGAGGCTCGCCAAATGCGACTGCTGCTCCGGCGATATCGCGCCTTGCTCCCTCCAGTGCTCTAAGCGGGCGAGGATGATCATGGAGTCTTCGTTCTACTGGACAGGGTATCCGTGGCCGGCATAAAACCTGGTACCGCTGGTTGGGCTCATGGGTCTACTCATCGTACATTCCGATTGGCTCACCGTGATGAAAAATGCGCCCAGTGGATGAGCCAAAATCGGGGGGCCATAAATCCGGTTGTGCGAGATGGAATCGGATGAGGAACGAGAAACGCGTAAGCGTTCTCCGATCATTCATTCCCGGTTTGTCGGCAAACAGGAAGTTGGCCGGAAACCGGCTTCGCGGACATGTGCCGCGGCAGAATCTCCCGGATACGGTCATGGACCAGAACAAGACTTCTGGCCAACTTCGCATCTCGCCGGGTCGCGCACCACCACTGCAATCCACGCCCGATTTCGCATAACTTCAAGGCTGCCCGGACTTGGGAGAAATCCGGCCACCGAGGGTTCTCGCTGGATATCTCTATTCCACTCCTCACGCGTCGGCGATTTCTCACCAAGCGGCAATGTCGTCGCAATTAAATTCCGGATTGCCGACTAGCCGCTAGTGATCGGCGCGATGCACTAACCATATGTGGTTACAGACGATCACAGGCATCCCCAGGTGCTGGCCCCGGGTTGGGATCACAGAGCATTGTGACTCAGTGCACGGAAACGCTTTGAGGCAGGGGAGACGATGACCGCGGTAGGATCAACAACTTTTACGGCATAGGTGTTCGCCCCATCCACCCGCTTCAAACAAACAGGCTGACGGTAGAGGCGGCCTCGTTGTGAATCCTTCTCCGCGATTCTCCTCTTGCTGTTCGCGGAACCGGAGGAAGCCATGAGAAGCGGTAACAGCCATTTTGATAGTGTCTGCATCAAATCGACCGGTTCTTACGTTCCGCCCAAGATTCTGACCAACGAAGAAGTGCTGGCAAATTTGCCAACCTCTCCGCAATGGGTCGTCGATACCTTGGGGATTCGCGAGCGGCACATCGCTGCACCGGACGAATACACTTCCGATCTTGCTACCCGGGCGGGGCTGGAGGCAATCGCTGCGGCAGGGCTTGAACCAAACGACATTGACTTAATCATCGTTTCCACGGCGACGCCCGACCGCAAAATACCCTCGTCGGCATGCATCGCACAGTTCAAGATGGGTATTAGCAACCGCTGCGCCGCGTTCGACGTGGCGGCGGTGTGTGCCGGGTTTATTTACGGCATCACGATCGCCGGCCAATTCATCCAGAATGGTACGTACGAACATGTGCTCGTGATCGGCGCTGATACTTTCTCCAAGGTCACGGACTGGAACCACCGCGACTGCGTTGTTTTCGGCGACGGTGCCGGTGCGGTAGTGCTCGAGAAGAAAGATCGGGAGAATGGGCTCTTTTCAAGCATCCTCCTCGCCGAGGGCGCGGGGATGAATCATTTCACGGTTTACCCTGGGGACTCCTACTTCACCATGAACGGAAAAGCGGTTAAGGAAAAGGCTACAACCGCGGTGCCCGAGTGTATTCGGGAGGTTCTCCGCCTCAACGGACTGGGACTCGAAGATGTCTCGATGATCGTTCCGCATCAGGCTACAGCTGGCGTCCTCAAGCGCATCGCCGAGGCACTCAACATCCCTTTTTCCCGGATACAGACCAACTTGGAGTCGTACGCGAACACGGCTGGAGCCACGGTTCCGCTGCTCCTGGATCAAGTCAACCGGCGCGGTCTCCTTCACGCAGGCGATTTACTCTTGCTTGTGTCCATCGGCGCAGGCTGGACCTGGGGCGCCAGTCTATATCGATGGTAGGTTCCGGGGGTGAACCAATCGCTTTGGCTTGGGCCGAGCCGCACAGAACTGAGAGTGCACATCCTCCGCAAGGGTCAAAAGGTCCGGCATCCTTGATTGAATGATGTTGCCGCAGAACTGGCAGGTGCTCTCGGTGTCAGACAGAATTATCCAGCTCTTGGCCCGCCTTACTGACTTGCCCATAAAATGGCGATGTGAGCAATTTTGAACAGGCTTGCTCTCGTTCGGCATCCTATGGTCTGGCAATTATAGCGGCGCAGCGGAATTCCCCGGCAGTCGGGTCGTTATAGCAAATCCATCCCCCCATCCGTCCCCCGCCAGGTATTCCGCACCCATAGCGGCCCTATTACGCACAGAGTGCTAGTGGATTTACCGACATCAAGCCCGAAGGCAGGTTTCGGGCTCAGAAAGGAGGGTGTCTCCATGAGCAAGCCCCTCAGTGTGCTTTTCGTTTGCGAGCAGCTTGGGGCTTGTTCGTCTTTTCAGACATGGTCTGGAACGCGAAGGATGTCGTTTAACCGTGGCAGTAAACACTGAGGATGCGACGTTAGCACCACGCAGGCGGATGTACCTGAACTGAGGGGATGTTCCCACAGCATGCTGTTCAAGTGTCATGGATGGCCATGGCTCATGCTTGACGCTTATCCAGCGATATCGAGCATTGAGTGTCACCCGAAAGATGTATTCGTCCAGATCAGGGTGGGATGCGTGGCTTGCCGCTCGGGTCTATCGTGCAGCCATGGAACTGATACAGATTGGCGATGCCGCTCTGGCACAACCTCAATCGAGAACGCTATCCGACTTGGTAGCTCGCATGGCGCAGCAGGAGCACACTGCCATTGAAGAATTGGGGTTGGCCAGCGTTCATGACGATATGGCTAAACGTCGCGATCTCTGCCCACGATCAGTCTCCGTACTCGCATATGAAATAACATCGCTCAAGAGGTCCCGATGTATTTAGGCACCGAGAGTCAAAGCTACAAATGCGCTACATCCACTCTGCTGTACTTCTCCGAAGATGCCACCTCCGACTCTCGCTTGCGTGACTGTCTGATTCAGCGGGGCTTTCGGCTGTGCGTGGTCGAAACAGCTCAGGAAGCTGCCAACATGCTGCTCTCCGCCTTTTCTGCCGATGCACTCGTCATTCGCCAAGACCACATCGACACCGGCAGCATGATTGGTCTTGCATTCAAGCTCCTATCACCTCTGGTGCCGGTCATCCTGCTCTCGGCACAACCGCCGCTGAGCAGCGTAGTGCCCTTGGGCGTGGACGCATTATTTTGCGAGGAAGTGCAGGCTTGCGACGCTGCTCGGCGCATGCCGATTCCATCTGGCAACTCATAAGCAAACCGCGAACGGTTGTCAACACTGTTCATGTCGGCAATACGGCATATCTCAACTGACCCGTTCTTCTCAGGCAGGTTATGAAGAATAGTCGAGTCATTGAAAGCCGTGACACTCTTGACCAGAGCGATTCAGTGGCTGCCGATCGGGGACAGTGACCTCTGACATTGGTAACGGCTCGTTTGTGCACGAATCTATCGAAAGCGCCGGGCGGCTGCTTACCCGTTCCGTCCGTCGATACTGTGGGGCTGGAACTGTGCCCGAAAACAGACGGCTTCGTTGAAGAGTGGGACTCAATCCACAGCTGCCGCGAGGGACAAAGAGCAGCCGGACTGGCTCATCAACGGCTCTGAACTGCACTCGGGATTGTTTCCAGCAAATCGGGCAGCCTAACAGGTTCGAGTTGGGATTGAATCCAGTTGGGCCGCAGCTTTCACGTCGTCAAGCGCCAGTATCCGCTGGCGAATGTCGTGGCAGAGCAAAGCTACGGAAACACCTCGGTAGCATGCTGGGTAACGGTCCAGCCGCCGGAGCGCGGCCTGCAATAACAGCACCGTTCCCAGAGGATTATTACGCCGAAGATGATAGAAGGCTGCCGTCACCTGAATCAACCCTTGCAGGAACGTCTTGTCCGGCTCCTGCGCACCAAGCCAGACTCCTTCCCACGCCTCATGCGCTGCGAAAAACTCACCCGCATCGTACAGCCGCAGGCCTTCAGCAAGCGCTCCCTGGCTCCAATCAAATTCCATGCGTCTGAGGCTCCGTCAGTCCAGTATGACCTTCATTTGCCAGCCATGTTGTTCGCCTCGACCGTTCCCACTTGCGCTACAATTCCTGCCCTGAGTGGTAGTATTGCAGTCCGACAAGGTGGACCATGAAGCTTACTGACAATGTTGGATCTCTTCTCGCGCAGAAACCTGACAGGGCGGTGTTGTCGGTGACTCCCGAACAGTCGGTCTACGAAGCGATTGAGCAAATGGCCCAAAAGGGAGTCGGTGCGTTGCTTGTCATGGCCGCAGGCAAGCTGATCGGCATCCTCTCCGAGCGCGACTACGCCCGCAAGGTCGTCCTCAAGGGACGTTCCTCCAAGGAGACTCAGGTTCGGGAAATCATGACCAGCCCCGTGATCTTCGTAACTGCGCGACAAACGGTAGCCGAGTGCATGTCCGTCATGACGAACCGTCGCATTCGCCATCTCCCCGTGATGGAGGGTGAGATGGTTATGGGCGTGGTATCGATCGGCGATCTGGTGAATTGGATCATCGCCGGACAGGAAGAGACAATCCAGTACTTGGAAGGCTATATCACGGGACGATACCCCGGATAAGAGTTGTGCTGTGCGAACACCCTGTTCAGCAAACTTATCGCGGCGTGACCTACAACCGCTATACACCGCATGCTCAAAACACCCCGGATGGGCGCCCAGCCTTTCAATTGCATACCCTTCAGTTGACGAGGCCGCGAAGAAATGCTCGGCATCAATGAAGTTCTTGCGGCGATGCGCGGTTCAGCGTAACGCGGACCGCGACGACCGCCACCAATCCCTTCCCACAGCCTCAGCATGGAACCCTTAGAACCATCGGATCCGGCTGATCTTCGATTTGTCGCCGGCCTGGGCCAAACGCAAATCCTGCACCTCTCAATTGCTGGCGAGCATCAGTACATCAAATTGCCATTCTCGGGGGGGCCAAGTTGAAAAGACTTTTTTTACTTTTGCTTGTGAGTTCAGCCTTTCTTCTGACTTTAGGTTGCAGCAAGCAGGCAGCGACACCACCCGCTCCCAAAGCTCTGCCGGTGAACACGAAGATCGTCGATCTCGCACCGGTACCGCAGACCGATGAGTACGTGGCGACGATCAAATCTCGCCGGTCGGCCACCATCCAGCCGCAGGTCGATGGCTCGCTCACAAAGATCCTAGTCAAATCAGGGGATCAGGTTCATGCGGGACAAGTTCTGATGACGATCGATCCCTTGAAACAGCAGGCGACGGTTGAGGAGCAGGTCAGTACCGAAGCCCAGAAGAAAGCTGTCTTCGATTATGCACAACGCGATCTTGAAAGGCAGCAGCACCTGTTCGACGCAGGAGTTACCAGCAAGCAAAGCTACGAGCAGGCCGTTCAGGCCTTCGACAATTCGAAGGCCGACTGGGAAGCTTCCAAGGCCGCGCACGTGACCCAGCAGCGCCAACTGGCCTATTACAACCTGACTGCCCCCTTCGATGGTTTGGTGGGTGACATTCCTGTTCATATCGGCGACTACGTGTCTCCCCAAACGTTGCTGACTACCGTCGACGAGAACGCCGACCTAGAGGCATACATTTACATTCCAACGGAGAAGTCGGGCGAAATACGCATGGGAATGCCGGTACAAATTGTGGCTTCCACGGGAGAGGTGATCGAAAACACCAAGGTCGATTTCATCTCGCAGCAGGTCGACAATGCCGTGCAGGGCGTGCTGGCAAAAGCGCCGGTACACGGTACGATGGACCGTTTCCGGACGGAGCAACTGGTGAAAGCGCGCGTCATTTGGGCAACTAATCCGACTCCAACCGTGCCCGTTCTGGCCGTCACCCGTATCGGAGGACAGCCCTTCGTTTACATCGCTACCCAGGAGAACGGGGGCACGGTTGCCAAACAGCGATCGGTAACTCTTGGCGACACAATCGGCAACGACTATGCGGTGAGCGCCGGCCTGAAACAGGGAGAACGTGTCATCGTCTCCGGAACGCAGTTTCTCATCGATGGAACCCCGGTGCAGCCGATCAGCTGACCATTGTCAGTCAAATCGCCGTGGCCAGTGGCGGCGAGAAATCGAGAGCTATCTTGGTAGATTTTTTCATTAAACGCCCTATTTTTGCGAGCGTTTGCGCCCTGCTCATTATCCTCGCGGGCGCAGTGTGTATTCCGACGCTTCCCATCTCGTTGTACCCCAATCTGGCTCCGCCGCAAGTTACGGTCACCAGCAATTACGTGGGTGCGAACGCCCAGGTTGTGGAATCAGCCGTAACCATTCCGCTGGAGCAACAGATCAACGGCGTTGAGGGTATGCACTACATCACCTCAACCAGCTCGAACGACGGCACCAGCGCAATCAATGTAGTCTTCCGCACCGGCTACGACCTCAACATCGCCGCAGTAGACGTGCAGAACCGTGTTGCGACCGCACAAGGGAGGTTGCCGCAGGAGATCAAGAATACCGGCGTAACCATCACCAAGGCCAATCCCAATTTCGTTTTCGCCGCCGGTTTCTATTCACCCGACAACAGTCTTTCGAACCAGTACATTTCGAACTACCTGGATGTCTACGTTAAAGACGCGCTCAAACGTATTCCGGGAGTGGGCGATGTCATCATCTTCGGCGAGCGCAAGTACGCCATGCGAATCTGGCTCGATCCGGTCAAGTTGGCGGCGCGCCAATTGACAGCGGTAGACGTAGTTTCGGCACTGCAGGAACAGAACGTTGAAATCCCGGCCGGACAATTAGGCCGGCCGCCAGCCGATCTGAAGCAAGACTTCCAGGTCACACTTCGCGTCGTCGGACGCCTCTCGGATCCAAGAGAGTTTGAGAAGATCATCCTCAAGAACACGAAGAACAGTATTGTGCAGCTGAAAGATGTTGGCCGCGCGGAAATTGGCGCTGAGAGCTACGATACCAATCTTCTTTACAGCGGCCAGCAAGCGATCGGCATCGGCGTTGAGCAATTGTCGAATGCCAACGCCTTGGAAGTCGACAAAGCGGCGCGAGCTCAATTGGCGGAACTCTCGAAGTCATTTCCGCCGGGAATCAAGTACGTCATCGCTTTCGACACGACTACCGTCGTCAGCGACTCGGTGCGTGAAGTGGTGACGACGCTGGAAGAAGCGATTCTGATCGTCATCATCGTTATCTTTTTCTTCTTGCTCGATTGGCGGGCCACGGTCATTCCCGCGGTTACGATCCCGGTGTCGTTGGTCGGTACTTTTGCCTTCATCAAGATATTCGGCTTCTCCATCAATTCGCTGACGCTGTTCGGAATTACGCTGGCAACCGGATTGGTGGTGGATGACGCCATCGTAGTCATCGAAAATGTGCAACGTCACATCAACGATGATCGGACCGACGCTCGCACGGCAACTTCGGTTGCCATGGCCGAAGTATCAAGCGCCGTTATCGCCACCTCGCTCGTATTGATCTCCGTGTTCGTGCCGGTGTCGTTCTTCCCCGGCACGACCGGCATCCTCTACAAACAGTTCTCCCTGACCATTGCGTTTTCGATTGCAATCTCGTTGTTCAACGCACTCACTCTGTCGCCGGCACTGGCCGCAATTTTGCTGCGCAACGAGGAACACAAGTACTCGGCCCTGGATTGGACCCACATCGGCTTCCTCTCGCATGGCTACGCGAAATTCGTCCGCGGTGTAGACAGTGCAATCCATGGATTGGGGGCGGCGTACGCAGTTCTAATTACCCAGGTCCTTAAGTTCCGGTATGTGGTTGTCTTATTATTTCTGGCAGGCTTGGCGCTGACGGGGTACATGTACTTGCATGTTCCTACGGGCTTCGTGCCGCAAGAAGACCAGAACTATTTCATCGTGATCGTACAGGCGCCGCCGGGAGCTTCCCTTTCCTACACCACAAATATTGCGCAGCAGGCAGAGAAAATTCTGCGAGACGATCCCGACATCTTTGGCACCTTTGCCATTCCCGGATTCTCGCTCTCCGGCGGCAGCTCACCGAACTATGGTGTGATCTTTGCGCCGCTAAAGCCAATTGACGATCGCAAAGGGAAGGGACATGCCGTCAGCGACATCGTGGCGCGCGTATCGCCGAAACTCTTTGGCGTGCCGGGAGGCATCGTCGTCGCATTCGAACCGCCGGCAATCAACGGGCTCGGTAATTTTGGCGGATTCCAATTCCAATTGCAGGATTTGGGGCGGAACACCCTGCAAGACCTGGATAACGTAGCGCACAAGATTGTGTCCGCCAGCCGCCAACGCCCCGATCTCCAGGGGTTGTTCACCAGCTATACGGCGAACGATCCCCAACAACTGGTCCAGATCGACCGCGAGAAGGCCAAGGCCATGGGCGTGCCGGTCAGCCAGGTGTCGCAAGCCCTTGGCGTATACATGGGATCGCAGTACATCAACGATTTCGACTTCAACAATCGTTCCTACCGCGTGTACGTGCAGGCCGACCAGCCGTTTCGCATGAACGCACGCGACCTGCGGCAATACTACGTACGCTCCGATAGCAGCGGCCTCGTGCCCTTGGATAACCTTGTGTCTCTGCAAGAGACTTCGGGTCCGCAGGTCATCAACCACTTCAACCTGTTTCGCTCGGCGGAAATTGACGGCGCAGCAGCGCCCGGATACAGCTCTGGCCAGGGACTGACCGCCATGGAGGGCCTGGCGAAACAGAACATGTTGCAAGGCATGTCCTACAGTTGGTCGGGATTGGCGCTGGAAGAAGTCGAAGCTGGCGGCAAGGCTATTGTAATTTTTGCTTTGGGGCTGCTGGTTGTGTATCTCACGCTCTCAGCACAGTATGAAAGCTTTGCGCTACCGTTTATCATTTTGCTGGCCGTTCCAATGGCGGTGCTGGGCGCATTGTTGTTCGTCTCGTTGCGCGGTCTGGTGGACGACGTCTACGTGCAGATTGGATTGGTGTTGTTGATCGGGCTTTCGGCGAAAAACTCCATTTTGATCGTGGAATTTGCCGAACAACTGATAGGGCAGGGTCGTTCCATCATCGACGCCGCGATTGAAGCAGCCGAGTTGCGGTTGCGGCCAATCTTGATGACATCGTTCGCGTTCATCCTGGGTGTACTGCCTCTTTACTTTGCGAGCGGCGCCGGCAAATTGGGGCGGCACGCGGTAGGAACGGCGATCGTCGGCGGCATGTTGTTCTCTACGGTGCTGAATCTCATTTTTATTCCGGTGCTCTACGTGATCTTGAAGACGCTGCTGACTTCCTCCGCATCCAAAGAGAAGAAGGAAAGTGAGCAGTTGCGGGAAGTTGCCTAGAAGAGTCAGCGGCAGAATTGAAGAAATCTTCCCTAAATAACGTACACGGTAACAATGGGTTCACCACTTGCTGAAGCACTTCCCTGCTACGTCTTGGAGAATCCGTGGCAGCTTAATTCCCTTGTACGACGGTCCGAAACATTATGAAGTACTAGTTGCAATAGAAAGGGGAGTTAAAATCTTATTCCTTGTAGGACAAAGCTAATAAGTCCTTTTTTGTCTTACCCGAAAAGTCCTTCGGCCGCAATGTAATGCTTGATTTCCTGGCGGCGGCGTGAAAAAACCCTGAGAGTACCTGAATCAACAACAGTAATTCAGAGCCAGCACTTTAGATCTGGGGTCAAGGTAGTTGTGGAGTCTGTTCTTGCCATTAGCATTGTTAACGTGCCGCTTGCCGCAGTCATTATTCTTGGATCGCGAGCAGCCGCAGCGGGAGTCGAAAGCCTTAACATCCTAGCGACTGACTCCTCCGGCCGGAACATTCTCTTCCAAGTACCGTGCGATCAGGCTGTGTATGTGGTAGGAAGTGCCCTGCCCTTCCGAGATAGAATGCGTGCGATTGGGGTAGTCCATCATGTCGAGGGGCTTGCCTAACTCGACCAACCGATTGATCAGCAACTCGGTTCCTTGGAAGTGAACGTTGTCGTCGCCCGAGCCATGGATGACCAGCAGCTTTGCGTTCAGCCCATCCGCGAAGTTAATCGGCGAGCCGTCGTGGTATCCCTTGGCGTTTTGCTCTGGGAGCCCCATGTAGCGTTCTTGGTAGATAGTGTCGTAGTGCCGCTGATCGGCCACCGGCGCCACCGCGATGCCCGCTTTAAACAGACCGGGATAGCGGAACATCATGTTCAGCGTGTTCGACCCGCCGCCGCTCCATCCCCAGATCGCCAGACGCGAAGAGTCAATATAAGGCCGTTCTTTGGCCAGTTCTTGTATGGCAGATGCCTGTTGCACCGACGAGAGAACGCCCACATCGCCATACACGATCTTTCGCCACTCACGACCCTTGGGAGCCGGCGTCCCTTGATTGTCGAAGCTGACGACCAGGTATCCCTGACGCGCGATAGCCGCGTGAAACAGCCGTTGCGAGCCGCCCCACATATCGGTAACCGTCGCACCTGCGGGCTCGCCGTACAAGTAGACCAGTACCGGATACTTCTTGTTGGGATCGAAGTCGGGTGGCTTGATAATCCAGCCGTCGAGCTTGATGCCATTGCCAACCGGCACCTGAAAGAATTCCGTCGGCGCTGAGATGACTTCCTGGACCTTGTGAGCCAGCGCCTCGTTGGACTCAAGAACGCGAATCATCTTATGGTCCGGCAGGTTGACCAGTTGCGTCACCGGAGGACTGTCGAAAGTGGAAACGGTGTGGAGCGCCCACTTGCCGTTCGGCGAGATGTCATAGAGGTGCGTGCCGGGCTCGCCGGCGGGAGTCACACGCTGCGGCCTTCCGCTTCCGTCAACCGGCGACCGGTAAAGATACTTGCGCGTCGCATCGTCGGGCGAGGCGATGAAGTAGAACCACTTGCCGGCATCGTCAGCGGAAATCTCAGAGATGACGTCGGCCGGAAAATTCGTGATGAGTGTCGTCTTGCCGTCCGACAGCGAGATGACGTAGGCATGGCGCCAACCGTCCCGCTCGCTCAGCCAGAGCAAACCCTTGCCGTTCTGCACCCAATCCAGGGAGCGGACGTAATCCACCCACGCCGAATCTTTGTCTTCAAACAACGTCCGTACCGCACCGGTCCGCACGTCGGCCAACATTACCTGGTTCAGGTTCTGCAAACGGTTGAGGTATTCGAGGAGCAGTTGCTGGCTGGAGTTCTTCACCCATTCCATCCGAGGAACATAGTGCTGCCGCGGGTCTCCCGGCAGCGTCAACCACTTGGTCTGGCCTCCCTTCACCGAAACCACTCCGATCTTCACCGCGGAGTTGGTGGTACCCGGCTGCGGGTAACCGTAGGTCGTCACCACCGGATATTCCTCTTTCGTGTCGTTGATGAGCGAGTACTGGCCGACACCGGTCGTATCGAACTGCCAATACGCAATCGATTGGCTGTCGGGGCTCCAGCGGAAAGCGTCGCGCAGACTCAGCTCTTCTTCCGTTACCCAGTCCGTCGTGCCGTTGATAAGAGTTTCTGAACCGTCATTAGTAAGCTGTTGGATATGGTCTGTCGCCAGGTCCTGGACGTATATGTTGTTGGCGCGTACGAAGGCCACACTTCTCCCATCAGGAGAGAACTTGGCGAACATCAGTGACGACTCGGGGGCGTCTCCGCCCAGCTTCTTCAGGTTACCGCTTGCCAAATCCAGAACCCAGTAGTCCCCGCGAGTGTTCAGCCGCCACACCTTCTTGGTGTTGGTGAAGATCAGGAGTTGCTTGTTGTCATCCGACCAGACGTAGTCGTCGATCTTCATCGGCCCAGCGCCCGACTTGGTCATCAGTTTCTCGGCCGGTACGAGCACCGTGCGCTTTCCCGTCGCCGTATCGTACTCGATGACGTCTTCGCCCTTCGCAACGGTGGCGGAGGGTTCGACAGTGGTGTATGCCGAACCCTGGTTGAGCCAGCGCGCCGGCCCAAAACGCTTCGAGTCAAGCTCGTGCTTGTTAAAGATCGCAGCGAGAGTGTCAGAGAGCTGTTGCGCCTGAAGCGAAGGCGACGGGCAGACAGTAAAGACGAATGCGCAGACAAGATGAATTGCAAATGATCGTTTTGCAGTCATTTGGTCCTTTCCATGCAGCTATCGTCAAGTCCTGCGTAGGGCCCGACAAACCTCGGGAGGCTTTTCTCAGGTCGTTATCACCCGTCGTGAAACTCGATAAAGCTGCCAGGAAAACGCTCCCAACCCCACGCAAACTACGACGAAGCCTACCAGTCCGCCAAGATACGGGATGAATCCGATGACGGTGAGAATCAGCAGGCCTACCAGTAGACCCAGCAGCCAATCGCTCTTATTCGCTTCCGTCGGCTTCAGAAGTTTCTGTCCCAGGAATGCTCCAACCCAGATCTTAGCCAGGTAGATCGCCGTTAGATAAAACGCGAATAGCATCAGCGAGACCGGAAAGCCAACCAGCGTGATGGCTATCAGGAATGCAGCCACAGGCACGCCTGCCAGCACTCCAAGCCCGAATCCAAAGCTGCGCCAACCTGAACCGACCGCGTGCGCGCTGGCCTGGAAAAAGCCAGGAAACAGAATCAGGCCCAACCATCCCACCAACATCGCGGCGGCGAGCCAGACAGCCTGGTAGAAGTAGAATTTGGGGCGCGTGAAATGGTTCTCCTTTACGCGCAACTGGATGTCGCGCGAGCCCGTAATCGTCGCGCCATCGGCGATGTGTACGTTCTTCAACTGACGTACTCGAGCGCTCAGGTTACCGCCGACGCGTGCGGTGTTGGTCAGGATAAGATTGTCTCCGGCCATGGTCAGTTCGCGGCCGACGGTGCCGCTCACATCCGTATTACCGGCGTAAAACGTTGCGCTGCGAACCACCTCGCCCTCCAGGCTGATGTCACCGGCCGCAACGACCACTCCTTCGCCCACGCGACCCCGGTCATTCACATCCAGCGATTGCATCAACCCGTAGAGGCTGTGTCCCAGTTGCCCATCCAGGTCGAGCGAATTCGAAAAGTCGTAGATGTTGCCTTCCACCGTTCCGCTCACTACAGTCCGCTTTGCAAAACTCACCAGGTCGCCCTTCACGGTGCCACGTACTTCCACGGTCCCGCCGAAAGCCAACAGGTCTCCATTCACGACGCCCTCCACCCGCACAATGTTGCCGGTGGCCAAGAGAGTGTCGTCTATCGTTTCTCTTGCCGCTACGGTGACGATCTCACTATGACGCCGTTCCAAGGCAAAACCAGGCAGCGAGAACACAAGCAGCACGGTCAGCATGCGCAGCCCAGGCTGCTGTAACCGCCATCGACGTCCCAGCAGCAGTACGCCGCCGCCTAACAACAAAAATAACAAGAGTCCTCCGACGAAAGCAGCATAATCGCTCAGCATGGCAGCACCTCCGTGCGCAAAGTAGTAAGAAAGGTTGAAGAACAGGTTCGTGCGGCCGCTTAAGCTCATCGGATTTAGCCACTGCAGTGCTTCTGGAATACTCAGGTGGTCGATCCAAGGGGCGACGATCGAACCTATCGTCAGCACCAGTGCCATGACCGCCACGTCAGCCCAGCCGATGGACCACGGCGAACGGAATGGGCCAACCAGACTGAATTCATGTTCAGGAAGCTCTTGCAGGCTTTCGCTCAGAACACGATTCTCGGCGCGTAGCGCGTCCAGCAGTCGCCGGCAGTGACTGCAGGCGGCCAGGTGGTCTCGCAGGTGCTGAGACTCCTCCACCTCTAATTCGCCATCCACGAACATCGAGACCTTCTGTTCCGAATAACATTCCATGATCACTGGCTCCTGTGGCTCAGTTTCCTGCGCAAGTCCTGCTTAGCCCGAAATATGAGTGCCGCCACGTAGTTCTTCTTCAGGCCCATCTGCTGCGCGATTTCGTCATAGCTCAATTCGCCGTAATAGCGCAGGACCAGCGGAACGCGATAGTTCTCCGGCAAACGCGCAATGGCGTCCCGCACCTGCGCCCTCTCTTCCGTGCTGAGGATAGCGCCCAGGGGCGAGGGCTCTGGACTGGCTGTCTCGACTACCGCTATGCCTTCTTCAGCTTCCACAATCACCTGGCTTGCACGCTTCCGACGCCGCAGACCGTCAATGCATTGGTTGGCGGCCACTCGCAACAGCCACTTGGGGAAAGGGATTGACCCGTCGTAGCTCTCGATCGAGCGCTGCAGCTTGAGAAACACTTCGCTGGTGACATCTTCTGCGCCCTCCCTCGATTCGAGCATGTAACGGCATAGTCCAAAAACGCGCCGGACATAGAGGCGATAGATATCCCCGAGCGCACCGGCATCGTGTGCTTGTGCGCGCTGTACTAAGCTGTCCAGATCCGGGCCGTCCATTTGCGTGGCTTTGCCCTCGCTACACTGTGATCCTTCGCAGTGTCTTTCTCGGCGCCCATAAAGCAGTACGCTGGCGATCTAACAAAATTACACAGATTTTAGGGACGAAGA
>Ga0187884_10001809_pt1 | contig 18715 bp, 15 predicted proteins | sample June2016WEW_20_4_FD_132983 | JGI IMG/M metagenome (GOLD analysis project Ga0187884, IMG submission 132983) | Peatland microbial communities from SPRUCE experiment site at the Marcell Experimental Forest, Minnesota, USA - June2016WEW_20_40 | ecosystem: Environmental > Terrestrial > Soil >...
GACGCTGGAGCTCGTCCAGCATGCGTTGACGAAGTGGGGTCACAGAAAAACTCCTTTCTGTGACCGAAACTACCGCTCCATACGCCTCGAAGCACGCGTCACCCTCCCCCGCGCCAGCGGGTTAGTTCAAACGCCCAACCCGCGGAAGTGAGCCGGTCGGTGGGCCCAGCTCGTTCTAGGCGCGAGGCCGATTTGGCGGTCCCAATCCGTCGGCGGCCAGCACTTCCGCGGTTTGGCGACAATACGGGCAAGTGGAAAGATCCTGAGCCCCAGCACGTTAAGAGGGAGTATTCGAATGTGTGGCAGCCCTGCAAGTTGTATAATTGTTCGTAACTTAGTCGGCTCACAGGGGACAAACTGTGACAAAGGGAAATGACCATCGTATCAAGGGCGGCGGGAGGCCTTGCGCGCTATGCCATCGGCGCCTTCCCCTCTGCGATAGCCATCTGCTTCCGAAGGCCATATATCGCCTTCTGCGAAAGAAACCGACGAACCAGGGCCCAGTCCACTTTGGCGACGGCTACTCATACAGCACCGATAAGCAGGTTACCGATTACTTACTTTGCCTAGATTGTGAAGCGCGCTTCCAGAGACTTGGTGAGGGCTGGGTTTTACGTCAGTGCTATCGGGGCGAGTCGAGGTTTCGGTTGCGTTCGACGATCCAGTCGATTGCGCCGGATCGGCAGAACGGGGACATCAAGGTGTATTCGCTCACCGGAAACCCTGCGATCACTCCGGCCGAGAGCGAGATGCTGATCTATTTCGCCATGAGCGTGTTCTGGCGGGCGGGCGTCCATACGTGGCGCTACGAAGGGCGTCGCATCGGCATCGATCTCGGTCCGTATCTGGAACCGATACGGCTCTACCTCACGGGAGAAGCAGCGTTCCCTCCACGTGTGATCCTCGTCATTCGCATATCGAGCCTGGTTAAACTGGCTGAGTTTATGAACGCTCCAGAAGGCCGCAATGAGAATGGGTTCCACTTCCACAGCTTTACGATACCTGGACTGACGTTCCTTCTGTTCGTGGGAGGGTGGCTCAACGAGCAGTGGTTTGAGCTGGCGACCGCGCCGACTCCCGCTCACTACGTTTCAATCTCTCCGAATGCCGATATCACCGCGCTGATGAATATGGCGGCCGTCCGGAAGAAGTCCGCCTGAAGGTTTCTGCTACGCATCGGCGACCTTCATCGTGATTCTCTCAAGGTACTCCTCGACGACGGAGCGGTGTTCCTTGGTTACCCGTCTGCGCTACGAACCCTTATCGGCTTGCAGGCGGACCCGACTGTCAGAGAGTCCACAGGTTCGGCACCGATGGATTTAGCTCGCAGATGGAATGAGACTGCAACGATCCAAGTATTGGGAAGGGCTTCATAGATTCCTCCCAGTCCGCGCAGCCGTTGTGAACTCGTCGAAAACAAGGCCGAAAGTTACATGAGCGTATCACGCCCAAACCGCCGAGGTGGTCCGGGCCTTTCAGATTTGCCCCCTACCGGATTCCGACTCCCGCGGCGCACACGGCCGCTACTCCTTACTCACATTGACGAAATACAGATCCGTGGCCACCGCAAACTCATCCTTCTTGAGCGCCGTCTTCATGGTCTTCCATTCGGCGGTGGGCTGCACGATCTGCCAGTTATCTTTGGCGCCCACCTTGATCGGCATCGCGAAGCCCGCTTCGTCGGCCTTCCAGCGGTAAGAGACGGTGCCCGCACCATCGTCGAACTTCAGCTCCAAAACCGGCAGAGCCGCGTGGCGCAGGTACTCATCGAAGATGGCCGTCAGGTTCATTCCGGTTTTCTGGTTGAAGTAGGCGACCATATCCTCGGTCATGATGTTTTGATACTTGAAGTGCTGGAAGACATCGTGGATCAGCGCAAACCAGCGCTTATCATCATTTATGACGCTGCGTAGCGTGTTGAGGAAAAGCGCGCCCTTAAAGTACATGTCCTGCGGCGGTTCGCGGTTCACGCCGCGCTGCGTGATAATCGGCTGCCGGTTCTGGACCCTCGCCTTGTAGCCGTTGGTGTACTTCAGGCCGTCTTCTTTGCCCCACATGTATTCCACGTAGAGGCACTCCAGGTAGGTGGTCCAGCCTTCGTGGATCCACATGTCGGACACGTCGGCCGCGGTGATGGCGTTGCCGAACCATTCGTGGCCGCTTTCGTGGATGATGATGAAGTCGAACCGCGGGCTGATGCCGACGCCGGTCCAGTCGCGCCCCAGGTAGCCGTTGGTGAAGTGGTTGCCGTAAGTAACGGCGGTCTGGTGCTCCATGCCGGAGTAAGGCACTTCGACCAGTTTGTAGCCATCCTTCTTGAAGGGGTATTCGCCGAAGTAGTGCTGGTAGGCTTCGATCATTCCCTTGGCTTGCGCGAACTGCTTCTTGGCCTTTTCCAGGTCTTCGGGCAGAGCGTAAAAATCGAGCGGCAGGCCGCCGAGCTTGTCGGCGAAGTGCTCGTACTTGCCGATGTTCAACGAAACGTCGTAGTTGTTGATGGGGTAATGAATGAACCAGTCCCAGCGGGTGTAGCCGTCGCCCAGGCTGGTCTTGCTCACGAACTTTCCGTTGGAGACATCCACCAGGTCGTTGGGGATGGAAACGCTGAGCTGCATGTTCTCCACCTCGTCGCGCCACTGGTCCTTGTTGGGCCACCAGAGGCTGGCGCCGATGCCCTCGCAGGCGGTGTAGATCCACGGCCGGCCGGCCGGGTCCTTGCCGAAGGTGAAGCCGCCAAACCGGCTGATCGTTTGCGGCGTTCCGGAGTAGTAGAAGTCAATCGAATAGGTGCGGCCGGTCTTGAGAGTCTCTGGAAAGTCCACGAAGACGGCGCCCAGTTCGCGTTCGTACTTAAGGGTCGTCGCGCCCATCAGGATCTTGTCGACGTTGAGGTTGGCGAAGAGATCGAGCTGGATGCGCGTATCATCTTTAAGCATCTTGAAGCGGATGGTGTTCTTCCCGGCGATCACCTTCTTTTCCGGGTCGACGCGCACGTCCAGATGGTAGAAGAGCAGATCGTTGTTGGCGCGATACCGGCCGTACTCGCCACGGAGGATATCGGCGCGCGTGGGCGCCGCAGGTTGGGGCGGAGGGGTCCGCTGCGGCGTCTGGGCGGAAACCAAGGCCGCGGAACACAGCAATAAGACCAGAGCGGCGCACAGGCGCCGGCGGAAGATCGGTTGGAGCACGATATTACCTTATCGCGAATGGGACCGTCGGTTCCATTCGGGCCGGCTTCGCATTTCTCACATGTGGTCCAAGGAGGTGGCGCACGCACGAGTGCCTGCCTCACAACTAGCGCAGGCGGGCGAGAGTATTGCGCATGGCTTCGAGATGGCGATCGTTGCCGGCGGTGAATTCGCCGACCTTGGCGATGACGCTGTCGTGGAGCGTGAAGAAGAGTTTCACGATCTCGGGATCGCGCCAGCCACGCTCGGTCTCTTCCTGCATGACGCGGAGAGCTCTGGTGCAAGAAAAGGCCGCTTTGTACGGCCGGGGATTGGTGAGCGCGTCGTAGATGTCGACGGTCTGCAGTACACGGGCCAGCAGGGGGATCTCCTCGCCGCGCAATCCGTCGGGATACCCGGTGCCATCCCAGCGTTCATGGTGGTGCCGGATGAGCGGCAGCACGGGGTTGAGCGATTTCAGGTGGCGGCAGATTTCCGCGCCGCGCTCCGGATGGCTGCGCATGACCACCCATTCAAGCGCGGTCAGCTTGGCGGGCTTGAAGAGGATCGCATCGGGGATTCCAATCTTGCCTATATCGTGCAGGTAGCCGCCGCGGTATAGCGCCAAAAGGGCCGGACGATCGAGCCCCATGGCCGTCCCCATCGCTACGCTGATGAAGGCCAGCCTTTCGCAGTGTCCGGCAGTGTGCTTGTCGCGTTGTTCCACCACCTGGCCCAGAGCGAACAGGATGGTCTCGGTTTCGCTGACGGCGAGACCTTCCTCGAAGACGGCATCGAGTTTAGCGAGGGTGGAGTGGGTAGCTTGCCGGGGACCTTGCCAACGGGCGCGAGCACCATCCGCGGGAGGAACACCGGGGAAGCTGGCTTCACTTTCGATATTCACATTCATCACGCTACTTGCCTATATCGGCTGAAACGCCAGAAGGAACAGGGTACTGGGAAGAATATCGAAACCCATTTCAGTATCTGACGACGGTGACAGCCCGCCAGGAGGAGTTGCCGGCGGCATCGTAGGCGCGGACGGTGACCACGTTGGTGCCGGATAGCAGGGGCACGACCGCGGACCAACTGGTGGTGCCGCTGGCGGCGCCGGCATCGCCATTCGAAGTGGACCAGGTTACGCTGGTGACCGCGACATTGTCGCTGGCCGAACCGCTGATGGCAATGGTGCTCGAATAAGCGGATGCGATGCTGGAAGCCGGCGACAGGATGGTCAGGCTGGGCGGCGTGGTATCGGTGGTCTTGGTGCCGGTGCCGGACCCACCCGAACCGCTTCCGGTGCCCGTGCCAGTGCCTGTCCCGGTTCCCGTTCCGGTGCCGCTTCCGCTTCCCGTGCCCGTGCCAGTGCCGCTTCCCGTGCCCGTACCAGTCCCTGTCCCGGTTCCCGTTCCGGTGCCCGTGCCGGATGGCGGGGTGACAAAGCCCGGGGCGGTGCCGTAAACGGCCTGGATGGCGGCGATATCGCCGGGGGCAAGGCCCGTGGCGAAGCTGTAATAGGGGTACATGACGTCGCCGGGCTGATCGGAGTGTCCCAGGCCGAGCGCGTGGCCGGTTTCATGGAGCGCCACGGTAAAGAGATCGACGGAGCTGCCGATGTGCCAGTTTTCAGAATCATCGAAGTGCATGTCGCCGGCGATGGGCTCGGAGTTCGGAGGAGCGGGGAAGAACGTGTGGGCGAGAATGCCGCCCGGGCCGTCGAACGGGTAGCCATCGCCGTGCGCGCCGCTGGCGAACAGGATATCGATACTCCGGGTGGCATGCGCTTGCGCGGCGGGGGTGAAACTGACATTGGTGTAGCGGGCCCATGTGGCAAAAGCACGGGCGATTTCGCTCTCCACCTGGCTCGAATCCAGCTTTTCGGTGAGCTGGTCGAAGAAATAGCCGAGTGTGATGCCAGCGCCGGAAGCGGAATTCCAGGTGGCGACCGGTTGCGCGTAGTCCGCCACCAGGCCGGCTTCGGTAAGCGGGCCTGGACAGCCGAGGACCGGGGTGCCGGACTGGAGATCGACGGAAGCCGGCAGAATATAAGCGACGTCGTCGGAAGCGGCCAGATTGGGGAGCCCGCTGGCCGGGCCGGTTACCAGCAGTTGAGCGGGCAGCAAGTCGGGATTTTCGATGATTGTAAAACCTTGAGTCTCAAGAAATTCCCAATCATTCGCGAGGGCCGAATCGGGTTGAAAGATCACCAGGTAAGCCCCGGCGGACTGGGTGCTTAGAACAGGGCTGATCTTCGCCTGGGGATCGAGCGGTCCGCTCCAGGCCACATCGAGCCCCACCAGATTCAGCGGAGCGGGACCGGACACCATGAGAGTGTTGTCGGGGACGTAGGCCAGGACGTGGATGCGGCGTCTGGCGAGCAAGGCGCGGACATCGGCGTCCGGGTAGGAGTTAAACAACACGAGAAAGTGGCGGACCGCTCCGGGAGCGGTCTCCCGGCGCGCCAAAGCATTAGCCGGCGCGGGACTGATGCTGCCTGTTTTCAGACGGATGACACCCTGTGAATAGGCCGTTTGTGCCAGCAGGATCGGCATCAAGCCGGCGGCCCAAAATATTCGCATTGTTTGTCTCTGCTGATTCTCATCGCGCAATTTGAGATTTATTGGAGCCTGGAGACACAAATAAGAGATTCAGAGATGAGATTTACTTATTACAGCGCGCTGGTCCTGGCATGGGCCGGCACAGCCGGTGCGGCCGGAGCGGACTTCCAGCATGCGACGTACCAGATGGCAACCGTGGCAGGGAGCGGGCAGATGGGCGATGGCGGGCCGGCGACGGCCGCGCAAATGGGCGCCATACAAGGCATCGCGGTGGACCGCCTGGGCAACCTGTATCTCTCCGACTCGGATCACCACCGCGTGCGCAAGATCGACACCAAGGGAGTGATCACCACCATAGCCGGCACCGGCTTGGCGGGATTCGGCGGAGACGGCGGGCCGGCCACGGCAGCGCAACTGAACCTGCCCTACGGCCTGGCGGTAGACCTGGCGGGCGCGTTGTACATCGCCGATCTCAACAACAACCGCGTGCGGCGGGTGGGAACAGACGGCGTGATCACGACGTTCGCGGGAAGCGGGGGCCAGGCGTCCTCGGGGGACGGCGGACCGGCCACCGCGGCGCAACTGCTCGAACCACGCAACGTGGCGGTGGACGCGGCAGGCAACGTGTACATTTCCGAGTTCGGCGCCAACCGGGTGCGGGAAGTGACCCTGAACGGCAAAATCCAGACGGCCGCGGGCACCGGCTTCGCAGGCAACAGCGGCGACGGCTTGCCGGCGGTGAACGCCCAACTGAGCCAGCCCGCGGGCCTGGCGGTGGACCGGACCGGGGCGCTGTACATTGCGGATACGAGGAACAACCTGGTGCGAAAGGTCCTGCCAGGAGGCATAATGTCGACCGTCCTGGGCAAAACGCCGAACACTGCGTTGTCGACCCCGGTGGCCGTGACAGTGGATCTGAACCAGAACCTCTACGTGGCGGACTCCAGCACCATTGTGCACGAGTACACCGCGGCCGGTAAGTGGTCGAACTTCGCGGGGACGGGCGATGCGGGGTTTTACGGCGACGGCGGGCCGGCGACGCAGGCGGGACTGCTCGAGATCCGAGATCTGGCAGCGGACCTGGCAGGCAGCCTGTACATCGCCGACGGGGTGCGCGTCAGGGAGGTCTCAAACGGCACGATCCGAACGATCGCCGGAGACGATTACCTGCACATTGGAGACGGCGCAAGCGCAACGGCCGCCGAACTGTTCAATCCGTCGGCGCTCTGGCTGGATGGCCGTGGGAACCTGCTGATCGCCGACACGGGCACCGGGCGCGTGCGGAAGGTGGACTCCTCGGGCGTGATCACGACTCTGGCGGGAACCGGAGCGGCAGGGCCGGGCGCGGAAGGAGCCGTGGCTGCCACCGCTACGTTGCTCGATCCGATGGGCGTGGTGGAAGACGCGGCCGGAAATGTGCTGATCCTTGAATCGGACCGCATCCAACAGGTGGGAGCCGATGGACGGATCCGCACAGTGATGGGGACGGGTTCCCACAGTCAGACGCTCGACGGCCTGCCGGCCAACCAGACGTCGCTGGTCTCGCCGCATGGGCTATGTATCGACCGGGCGGCCACGGTGTATGTGGCGGACGCGGATCGAATCCTGAAGTGGCCTCCGGGTGGGGTGGTGACCACCGAGGCGGGCAACGGCCTTCCCGGAGCGGCGGGGGATGGCGCGCAAGCCCCTCTGGCGCAACTCTCGGTGCCGTACGCCTGCGCCGTGGACAGCTTCGGCAACCTGTACATCGCCGACACGTACAATCACCGCATCCGCAAAGTGGACGCCGGCGGAGTGATCACGACCGTGGCGGGCACAGGACAGCCGGGATCGAGCGGGGATGAAGGCGCGGCGACGGCGGCGGCTTTGTGCCGGCCGGCAGGCGTGGCGGTGGATGACAACGGTGACATCTTCCTTTCGGATACGGCCAACAACCGCATCCGGCAGGTGACGCCCGACGGCGTCATCCACACCATCGCGGGGACAGGCACCGCTTCGTTCGGCGGCGATGGCGGTGCGGCCCTGAGTGCCCAGATCAATGGACCGACGGGCATTCTGCTGGACGGCGCGGGAGATCTGTTCTTCGCCGATACGAACAACAACCGCGTGCGTCTGCTGGTTCCGAACGCTGTGGTGCAACCGCCGCCCTTAGTGGTGGCGCCGCCACTAACGGTGGCCAACGCAGCCAGCCTGATGGCGGGACCGGTGGCGCCGGGCGAGTTGGTTACCATTCTGGGGATGGGACTCGGACCCCAGGCCGGGGTGGGCGGGACCTACGACGCGTCGGGGTTGCTGGCCAACCAACTGGCCGGCACGGAAGTGCGCTTCGACGGCGTGCCGGCGCCGCTGCTGTATGCGCAGGCCAGCCAGATCAACGCGCAGGTGCCGTACACGGTGTCCGGCAACGGCACAACCCGCATGGAAGTCTTCTACCAGGCGGAATCGGTCGGAACGCTGGACCTGACGGTGACGGCGAATGTGCCGGCGGTGTTTTCGACCATCGTGCAGCAGGACGGGACATACAACTCGCAGACCAACCCGGCGCCCCACGGCACCTTCCTGACGCTTTACGCCACGGGAGATGGAATCGAATATGGGCCGGATCTGGCCGGGTTGCCGGCGGCGGCGCCGTATCCATTCCCGGTGCTGCCGGTGACGGTGACGCTGGCGGGAATGGCGGCGGAAGTGACCTATGCGGGCAGCGCGCCTGGCTTGGTAGGGATCCTGCAAGTCAATGCGCGGGTGCCGGGGAGTTTCGTGCCCTCGGGCGCCGTGCCGTTGATCCTGACGGTGGGGACAGTACAGGCGCCGGCCGTAACGGTGTGGGTGCAATAGCCGACTTGTAGCGCCGGCGGTCTTTGCCGCCGGTCCCCTCCCAGCGACAACCGGCAAGAGCCGATCGTGTCTCCGAGGCTGTTATCCTGAGGGCTGCATGCGGCCCGTGGCTTTGACCATTGCCGGATCCGATCCCAGTGGAGGAGCGGGGCTGCAGGCGGACCTCAAAACCTTTCATCAATTCGGCGTGTATGGCGAAGCCGTGGTCACGCTGGTGACCGTGCAGAACAGCGTACGGGTTTCGCGCGTGGAAGTGCTGCCGCGGGAGCTGGTACTGGAGCAGATCGCGGCGGTGGTGGAAGACATGCCGCCGGACGCGGCCAAGACGGGGGCGCTGGGGTCGGCGGAGATGGTGGAAGCGGTGGCGCGCGCGGCGGCGGAATTCCGCTTTCCGCTGGTGGTGGATCCGGTGATGGTGAGCAAGCACGGCCAGCCGCTCCTGCCGGAGGTGGCCGTGCATGCCATCCGCCAACACCTGCTGCCACGGGCGGCGCTGGTGACGCCCAATATTCCGGAAGCCGAAGCGCTGACGGGCATCACCATACGGACCCTGGACGACATGCGCCAGGCCGCCGGCCGGATTTGCGGCATGGGCGCGCGCGCGGCGCTGATTAAAGGCGGACACACGTCGAGTGAGGACTCGACCGATGTCCTGTACGATGGCGCGGAGTGGCGCGATTTTCCCGCGCCGCGCATCGCCACGCGGCATACCCACGGCACCGGCTGTACGTTTTCGGCGGCGATCGCCGCGGGCCTGGCGCGTGGCCAGTCGCTGGGTGAGGCGGTCGCGCGCGCCAAGCGGTTCATCCAGGAGGCCATCCGAACGAACCCCGGCCTGGGGCGCGGCGCGGGACCGGTGAATCATTTTGCGAAGGGAGGGGCCGAATGAAATTTTCGGAGTTGTTGCTGGGGGCCATTCAGAGATCGGAGATTCCGCTGCGCTTCGAGCCGGGAGCCGAAGAATCGGTGGCCCAGCCGGTGACGGAAGTGCTGGAGGCGTGGATTGCGGCCCACCGGCCCAAAGGGGATGGCTCGGAATTCGATGCCGGCCAGCAGGCGCTGGTGGAGCGGCTGCTGGCTGAATTGAACGGGTGGGCGGACTTGCCGGAGTGATACGATTCGGAGGAGAACATGACCAGGGTACAGACACATTTCCGCTTGCAGAAGAAGCTGGACGACGCCACGCTGGCGCGGCTGTCGAATGCGAGCTCGGTATACGGAATCCAGCGCATGCAGGTGGGTGCGGGGCTGGACAGCCTGATGGTGGAATACGACGCGACGCGGATGAAGCCCGCCGACGTGGAAGCCACGCTGGCGGGCGCCGGCATCGCGGCCGAGCCGGTGTAAAGGCTCCGCAACGAGCCGCGACCGTAAGGGAGCGGAGGGCCCGGCGGGTTCACGGCCACAGCGTGCCGCGGCCCAGGATGTTTTGCGGGTCGAGGCGGTGCTTCACGGCGCGCATGAGGGCGATGTGTTCCGGCGCATACTGTAGGGCCAACAGGTGCGACTTGCGCTTGCCTAATCCGTGCTCGGCCGATACCGTGCCGCCGAGCGACACGGCATGGCGCGCGAATTCCCGCAGCAAGGCGTTGGCGGGGGCTGGATTGGTGGCGTCGGAAAAGAGATTCACGTGCACGTGCGCGTCGCCGATGTGGCCGAAGATGACGTAGCGGCCGCGGAACTCCTGTTCCAGGCGGGTGCGGTAATACGCGAGCATTTCACGGTTGCGGGCGAGCGGAACGGCGTAGTCGGTGTGCATTTTGAGCGCGCCGGCGCGGCGGACGGTGTCGTTGACCAGCTCGGGGAGCGCGTGGCGGAACAGGCGGAAACGCTCGCGGTCGCGCGCGGCGGTGGCGAACCAGGACTCTTCCGCCATGGCTTGGGCGGCTTCGATGCGGTCGAGCCAGCGGTCGACTTCGGCGTCGTCCTCGGACGACAGTTCCTGATCGAAGAGAACGGCGGCGCGCGCGGCGGCGGGAATCTCCGGGAAGCGCGGCCGCAATAACTCGAGCGAGCGGTCATCCAGGTACTCGAGCATGCGCACGGCGGTGGCGCGCCAGGCGTCCACGGCATCGAGCGCGGCGTCGTCGGCTTCGAAAAAGACGACGCCGGCCAGAACCGCGCGGGACGCGGGAAGCAAGCGCAGGCGCGCTTCGGTTACCACGCCGAGAGTTCCTTCGGAACCGCAGAAGAGGTCGACCCAGTCCATGCCGGGGCGCAGCAGGTAGCCGGCGGTGTTCTTGGTGACGTTGGGAAGCGGAATCGTACCGGGATCGAAATCGATGGAGTCTCCGCGGCCGACGTCCATGGCGCGGCCATCGGCCAGGACGACGCGCAAACGCTCGATCCAGCGGCGGGTGGCTCCATATTTGAAACTGCGGGACCCGCTGGCGTTGGTCGAAATATTGCCGCCGAGCGAAGCGGAGGTCTCGGTGGGATCGGGCGGATAGAACTGTCCGGAGCGCGCGGCGGCGGCTTGCAAGTCGGCGAGCGGGACGCCGGCGCCGGCGATCGCGTAGCCGGGGTGAATTTCCAGACGAGTCAGTTTTTCGAGCGAGAGCACCCACCCGCCCAGCGGCACGCATCCGCCGGTGACGCCGGTCGCGGCGCCCGCCACGGTCACCGGGATGGAGCGCGCCGAGGCTTCGCGCAAGACCGCGATGACGCCGGCCTGGTCCTCGGGGACGAAGACGCGCTCGGCGTGGCCGACGAACCCGGAAGCGTCAGTAAGGTAGCGCTCCTCTACCAGTGTGCCGCCGGTCCTGATCTCCGCCACTCTCGGTTGCTCCAGGCTTTCCAGAGGGTACTTGCTTCTCTTGTCTATTTTCTCCGCGCCTCAGCGTCTCCGCGGTTCAATTCCCCAGTCGTTTGGCTGCGATCCTTCTACACTTCCAGGATCACCGGCATGATCAGCGGACGGCGCGAGGTCTCCTTCACGATGTAGCGTTTCAGGTCCGCGCGGATTTTCTCCTTCATCACGCCCCAATCGGTCTTCTCCTCCTGGTTGGAACCCTCGAGTGTCTTGGCGACCACCTGGCGGGCCTTTTCGAGAAACTCGGGCCCCTCTTCGGCGACGGCAAAGCCGCGGCTGACGATCTCCGGCAGGTTTTCGATGCGGCCGGAATGGCGGTTGATGGCGATGATGGGCAACACGATGCCGTCTTCGGAGAGATGGCGGCGGTCGCGAATGACCACCTCCTGCACGACGTCGTCGAGCGAGCCGGAATCGATGCACACGCGGCCCACCTGCACTTTGCCGTTCTTGCGCGCGCCGTGGTGATCGATCTCCAGGACGTCGCCCGATTCCATCACGAAGCTTTCTTCGAGGCCGGCGAAACGCAGGTGTTCGGCCAGGCGCGCGTGTTTGGAAAGCTGGCGGAACTCGCCGTGGATGGGCATGAAGTAGCGCGGCCGCACGAGGTTCAGCACCAGCTTCATCTCTTCGACGCTGGCATGGCCGGAGACGTGGAGCGGCGGGTTCATGTTGCCGTAGAGCACGTCGGCGCCGCGGCGCGCCATGTGGTCGATCATGCGGAAGATGGCTTTTTCATTGCCCGGAATGATGCGCGCACTGAGCACCACCGTGTCGCCCTGCTCCACGGAAACGTGCTTGTGGTTATCCACCGCCACGCGCGAAAGCGCCGACATGGGCTCGCCCTGGGTGCCGGAGATGAGGAAGGCGACTTTATCGGGCGCCAGATTCATGGCGTCCTGCGGCCGCAAGAGAATGCCGTCGGGAATGCTGAGGAGCCCGAGCGAGTGAGCGATCTCAGTGACCGCAACCATGCTGCGGCCAATCACGGCCACGCTGCGGCCGTATTCCTCGGCCAGATCGAGCACGAGTTGAATGCGATGGATGGAGGAACTGAAGCAGGAGACCACCACGCGGCGTTCGGCGCGGTTGAAAATTTCCTCCATGCGCGGGCGCACGGCGCGTTCGGATTCGGTGTAGCCGGGGCGGTCGGAATTGGTGGAATCGGAGAGCAGCAGCAGCACGCCGCGCTTGCCGTAATCGGCCAGCGTGTGCAGATCGAAGAGCTCGTTATCGGTAGGGGTGGGATCCACCTTGAAATCGCCGGTGTGGATGATGACGCCGAGCGGCGTAGTGATGGCCAGAGCCAGCGAGCTGACGATGGAATGCGTGACGTGGACGAATTCGATTTTGAACGGGCCGATCTGGACAATCTCCAAAGGCTTGACGGTAATGAAGCGCGGCTCCCGATCCAGTTCATGCTCTTCGAGGCGCCGCTCGACTAGCGCCAAAGTGAAGGCCGTGCCGTAGACGGGGACGTCGATATCGGAGAGGAAATAGGGCACGGCGCCGATGTGGTCTTCGTGGCCGTGGGTGAGGATCAGGGCACGGACCTGTTCCTGGTTCTCCTTGAGGAAGGAGATATCGGGCATGACGAGGTCCACGCCCAGGAGTTCCGGTTCGGGGAACATCATGCCGGAATCGACGACTATCATGTCGTTGCCGTAGCGGATGGCGGTCATGTTCATGCCGAATTCGCCCAAGCCGCCCAGCGGTACCACTTGTAACTTCTGATCGGTCATTTGGTTTAACATCCAGGATAGCGTGTAGAGGGCCCCTTGCGCGCGAAATCAGGGCCGCTGCGGGCTCCGCGAGGGTCCCGACGGCCGTAGTTACCCCTGAAAAGGCCTCCGGGGGCTGGCCGGTCCACCTAAACCCAATGTTTGCCCCAAAATACAAATGCTCACCCCGAAGGGTGAGCATTTTCCCCTGTTCTACCAGGGTGATGTTCGATGGGAGAATCAGCTTCGACGGAATCGCAACCGTCAAAACTTTGTAGTTGGATCTTATTTCCTAATGGCTCTCCAGTCAAGCAAAAATCCGACTCAAAATTCTTCCCCGTAACCGTCTCGTACAGGCTGACTTGCGGGCAGCGCGCGTTTCGGCTGAAACGGCCGCAACCGCCAAAAGACTGGTTTTGGGCCTGAGGATTTCGGTCTAAGGCAAACAAAACCGGAAGCTTATGTAGCGGGCTCGGGCTATTCCAGATGTAAGGTGATCATGGCGTCGGGCTCCTGACCGTGCCGCATGCGCCGTAAGTAGGCCCGTACGCCCCCAAATGCGAGCCCCGACACCAACGAGAAAACCAGCAGTATCCCAATGAGAACGAAGGCACTTATGAGCAGATTGCCGATGTTGTCGCGGCGCGTGGGAACGTATTCGTCGCGGGTCACTTCGGCCTGATAGCGGACTTGAGAGAGCAGCCGCTCGGCAAAATCCGGGTCGGGGGGCGAGAGCACCACGGCCACCAGGGGACCACTGCGTTTGGCCATGGCGCCGGACAGTTTTTCGAAATCCGCTGCCTTCTGGATGGCCATCTGGGGGGTGGGATAGTTGAAAATCGCCACGGGCAAATCGCCCTTCCGGTTGTGGAAAACGCCCAACTGGGCCTCCGCGCCGAGGTGGAAAGCGGCTACCGAAGGCGGGATGGCCGGAGCGAATTTCTGCAGGCCGGCGGGTCCGAGGACGTAACGCTGGCTGTTGGCCACCAGGCCCTCCGAAGGCAGGTATCCGGGCAGCGAGGGAAGAGCGGTGTTATCGACGTTGAGGAGCGCGCCAGTGACGGCATCCAATTCCGGCATGGTGGGTTTGTAGCCGGAGAAAGAAAACAGGTAGTTGCCATGCACCAGGAGCAGGCCGGCGGCGGTTTCGGCGGACAGCTCCCCCGCTGTGGAGGGCTTGGCGTCTTGCGGCCGCTGCCAGTCGAAGGCGGCCAGTGCCCCGGTGGTGTCGCCAAGCTGGTACGCGGTGGCGACGAACTTCGCCTTACCGTTCTGATACGCCGCCGATTCCCAGTTCTTCAGGCCATACTCGTCCCAAAGCGGGCGGTTGTCGAGCGTTGGCTGAGAGACCGCGCCGCGCTGGTAAGCGCCGATGGAATCGGGCAAAATGGCGGCCATAGACAGCCCCGGCAGCAGAAGGGCGCTCAGCAAGTACTTCATGTTTCTATTAGACACCGAATTTGGTTGGCTGACCGCGAGGAAACATGCGCCGGACGAACACCGCTCCCTCACGGTCGCATCTCGGATCGGAAATCTGGTGTATTCTCTCCATGGTGAGGAGAATGGATCAGCGGGTGCGCGCGGCGGCGGCGATTTGCGGGCTGGCGGTGTTTGCGGCGATGGCGGTTCCGGTGATGCGCGGCGAAGCGATCGGGTTCGACCTGCCGGTGCGGGCGGCGATCCACGGCTGGGCTTTTCCGGCGCTGACGGCGGCCATGCGGCTGGTCACGATGATCGGCTCGGAATACCTCCTGGTGCCGCTGGCGGCGATTCTGGTGTGGCGTTGGGAGAGGCGCGGGGAGCGCCAGGCGGCTTACCTGCTGGTAGTCGGGAGCCTGAGCGCGGAAGCGCTGGGGCAATTGCTCAAGACGCTGATTCACAGGCCGCGGCCGGAAGTTTTCTTTGGCCTCGTGCCGGCGGAGACGTACAGCTTCCCGAGCGGGCACGCGTTTGTGCCGGCGGTATATTTCGGGATCCTGGCCGGCATCTTCGCCGCGCGCGCAAGCTGGCGCGCCGGGGTGGTGGTGATGGCGGCGGTGCTGGGATTCTCACGCGTGTATCTGGGCTTCCACTATCCGAGCGACGTGCTGGCCGGCTGGGCGCTGGCCGTGGTGTGGCTGGCGCTGTGGCCTATTGTGGCAGATCGCCGCGCGGCTTCCCCTGCTTGATCTCGTCGTAGGCGTCCTTGATCTGGCGTTTCAGCGAGGCTTCGGCCACCCAGTTGCTCACCGAGACGGGCAGGCTGACGGAGGCTTGCAAGTCTTCGACCGGCTTGCCCTGGTCGACGCCGGCTTTGACGGCCTTGTACAACTCCACCATGAACTGCTCCTGGCCGGTGATGAGCTCGCGGCTGCCGGGCACGCCGTGGCCGGGCAGCACGGACTTCACTTTCAGCTTTTCGGCGGCCCGCAAGACGGTGGGCCAGTTGCCGATGTTGGCGTCCATGGTGGCGTTGTGGGGTCCGTTGACCACGGCATCGCCGGTGCAGAGGACCTCTTCTTTCGGCAGATAGGCGAAGCCGTCGCCGCGGGTGTGAGCCCACCCAAAGTGGAGGAATTCAATTTTGCGCTGGCCGTCGTTGAGGACGTACTGCGGCTCGGAGATGTCCTGTTTGGGAGGCTCGGGCGCGTCGCGATGGAGTTCGGCGACATCGGGGCGGCTCTTGACGGCGGCCAGCCAGCGCGCCGGTTCGAAGCGTTTCATTTCGGCGGCCACGCCGGGGAAGGCGATGGTGGTCGAGCCGGCCTGGGTCCAGAGCGCGTTGCCGTAGATGTGGTCGCCGTGGTGGTGCGTGTCGAAGACGTATTTGACGGGCTTGGGCGAGAGGCGTTTGCAATCGGCCATGGCGCCGCGCGCCCCGCTGGGATAGTTGGCATCGATGACCACGAGATAATCTTTCATCTCGATGATCACGTTATTGCAGTGGCCCTGTTCCATATCGCCTTCGCGGAACCAGACACCCGGAGCGATGAGGCGAATGGTTTCCGGCGCGGCGTCGGACCGCGCGACGAACAGAGCAACCGCGGCAAGCGAAGCAAACCCCGTGAGCAAACAGAAGCGGACCCGCCACATCGGGCACCCCCTATCCGGTCTACTCTACACTATTCCGGAGAGAGTGCAACAGCAGATCCGGCGGCGCGCAGCGCTGCGACTCGCGGAGTGCGCCTCTTGGGGCTGTCCAGACTGACGGAGCGCGCGTCGCCGAGTTGCGCGCGGATGTATTCTTCGGTCCGGGCCACGGCCTTCTCCAGGTCGCGGTTTTTGGGGATGAATGCGCACCAGGCGATGGATTCGGCCGCGGTGTCGTACTCCCAGAGGCCCACCAGGCGGCCGCGATCGAAAATCGCGTGGGAGGGCAGGTCGGCTACGCCGCCGAGCGGCGCCAGGCCTTTGTCCCCGTAGACCTTGCGGTTGAGGTCGGCGGCATCGGCCAGCCCTTTGAGATCGCGGCGCAGCAGGCTCAAGCCGTCGATACTGCTGGTCAATACATAGCGAGCTTGTTTGGGAAACTGGAAAGCTTCAAAGCGTTCGCGATGCTCGGGGAGGAGGAAGCCGTCGTCGCCGGCAGCCTCGAGCTGGAGCGGCTGCATGGCGGCCTTGCAATCCTTCACCGAAAGCGCCGAGAACCATTGGAACTCCGCGACGGTGGCCGGGCCGATCCAGGAAAAATAGCGGCGCGCGAGCTCGGTCGAGAGTTGCTCCGGAGGCATGGAGAACTTAGCCAGGGGATTGGGGCGCCAGAGAGTGTAGGCATACCGCTGCTGGTCGAGGCGGCCGTTAACGGGCACGCGGCGGATGTCGCCCGAGGATTGCAGCTTGCCGAGCGCCAGCGGCAACGTGGTGGAGACGCCTTTTTTCTTTCCCTCGCCACCGAGGCTGCGCGAGGCCTTTCCCGTGGCCTGGCGAATGGCGTCGGGATCGAGCGCGCCTTTTTCGAGAGCCTGGCAGACTGCGGTGCACAAGCGGTCGATCTCTTTTTCCGTGACACCCAGTTTGTAGGCGGTCTTCAAATCGCCAACGCCGAAAGGCTGGCCGGCCTTGAGCGCGAACGCGAAGTCGCTGGCCGGCACAACGTAGGTGCAGCCGCGCGCCGCGGGAAGTTCGTGAATGGCGAGGCGGGCCACGTCCGCGTCGATGGTTTCGCGCGGCGTGCCGGCGCGGGCGAAGATCGTCAGATAGGGGCCGGATCCGCCGACCGAGCGGGCCCAGCCGGTTTGTTCCAGGACTTCGGCGGGAGAACGTCCCTCGATCCGTCCATCCAGAGCCTGGCGATGGAACCGCCAGGCCCGAACCTTCTCGCGTTGCGCGGCGCTCATGGATTTATTTTGCTTCGGAGGGTGAATGGGCGCAATCGCGGGCGCCAAGATTTAACTCGCCCCGGAAGAGCCGCGCCAAGTGGGACCGGCCTCCTGGCCGGTCGCTGGAGTCTCTACGTTTTCAGGCCACCAACTGGTAGCGCCGGCGGTCTTGCCGCCGGTGGTCTTGCCGCCGGCGGTCTTGCCGCCGGTGTCTTGCCAGCGCTTGACCATGCCCGCCCCACTCGCGTTGCCGCGCGCTACCATGCGGTTGCATGCCCCGCGTTCCACGGGTGGAAGGCCGCAGCGCCGAAGAGACCCGTTTGGCAATAGAGGCTTTCCTCAAGAACTCCCGGCAACCCGCCCTGCTCGAACCGGGCGAGGAGCTGCTGGCCATTGGCAGCGACAACTTCTCGCTCGAAGTGCGCGGAGAGCGCCTGACGCTGCAAGCGTGGGACCGGACCCGCAACCTGGCGCGCCGCGTGACCGGGATCAAGCAATCGACGGCGGCGCGCCTCGAGATGGTGGTGGAGCGCTTCGCGCGCCGCGAGGGAGTGGTGTTTCTGGTGGACCTGGGGCGGCGCGCAGGGTCGGAGTTGGGGCGGCGGAGCCAGCGGCTGGTGTTTCGCGAACGGTTCCGGCTGTTTCTGCGGCGGCAGTTCCCGGAATGGAACCTGGCGGAGCTGAGCGCCGAACCGAATCTGGAATTCAGCCTGTCGCCGGCGTTCCCGCGCGCCTTCCTGAAGCATGGACAGCATGCGTGGGCGGCGATTGCCTGCCCGCCGGAGGGGGATTGGGCGGCGGTGGTTTCCTTCGGCCTGATCTGGCTTTCCTATTTGCGGGCGCGCGAACCGCGGGTGACGGTGGAAGGGCTGGCGCTTTATGTGCCCGCCGGACGGGAGCGGGCGGCGGCGCTGCGGCTGCTGTGCCTGGACGGGGCGGCGGCGCGATTTGAACTGTTCGCCTACACCGAGCAGGACTTCATTGTGGGAGTGGACCCGCGCGATCACGGGAACCTGGATACGCGCCTCGAGCCCTCGAAGGGGCCCGAACCGCGGCCGCCGCGCGGGCCGGAGTATCCCGAGGCGCTGCTCGAAGCGCGCGTGCGCGCGGAGATCGAAACGTTGGACGCGGATCTGCGCCACGAGCCGGTCTACGGGCAGGTGCCGGCGTTCGCGGGCGGGGATCGCGGCATCCTGGACCTGCTGGCGGTGGACCGGGCGGGGCGCCTCGCGGTGGTGGAGCTGAAGGCGTCGGCCGATTTGCACCTGCCGTTGCAGGCCCTGGACTATTGGATCCGGGTGAAATGGCATCTGGACCGCGGGGA
>Ga0187884_10001810_pt1 | contig 18706 bp, 17 predicted proteins | sample June2016WEW_20_4_FD_132983 | JGI IMG/M metagenome (GOLD analysis project Ga0187884, IMG submission 132983) | Peatland microbial communities from SPRUCE experiment site at the Marcell Experimental Forest, Minnesota, USA - June2016WEW_20_40 | ecosystem: Environmental > Terrestrial > Soil >...
GGACGGGAGACAATGACAGGTTCATATTTGCACCATCCCAGCGCATGACACAGGTCCTTCTTGTAATGCGGCTCTCTGACAGTGCCACAGCGCAGGCACCGCGCGCACGTCTCCGAGGGGGTCCCATCAGTCCCCCCACGGCCAAACGAGTTTCCCGTTGACCGAGACCTTGAAGGCCCGGTCCAGCGACACGACTGCTCGTTGCCGAACGGCCCGGTCCCGGTACGCGTGAAAGCGCGGCTCCCAACAACCCCCGAGCTCCTGGTGGATGAGGACGGGCTCCTCCTCGGTCCCGAGGTTCTCCGCCCGTCCGCCGCAGACGGCGCACGACATCAGTCCGCCTCAGTCCCGCCGAGAATGTCGGCGATCGCGCGCTTGGCGGCGCGGGTCCAGGCCTTCGTCATGGCGAAGTGCTCGCGCCGGGAGATGTCCCCCGCCTTCGCGTCTATCTCCGACAGCCGGCAGGAACCTATCCCGTCGACGAACCGAGCGCCCTTCAGGACCCGAACCCGGACGCGGAACCGGTAGTCCCACGAGCCAGTCTCGGCGTCCTGGACGGAGCCCTCCTCGAGGCCCCGGTCTTCGATGGACAGGCCGAATGGAACCGCGAGGCGGGTGGCCCCCGTGCGGTTCATCTCCTTGCGGTCCCCGATGACGTCGAAGCAGGCCTCGTCGGTGAGGATGGTGTCCCGGAACTCCAGGTACGCGTTCCAAAGGGCGCGCGCGGCCGCGAGGTCCAGCTCGGGACGGACGACGAGCGCGGCGGTTGGGACGGGCTCGTCGTCCCTGTACCGGAACGTGGTCCGGACCGGGACGGAGCCGGCGCGGCGTACGGCCTCCTCGACGGCCGCCCGATCGGCGGCTTGGACCTCCCGGCCGGTGCGGAACGGCGGGACGTCGCCGCTCATGCAGCCTCGTCCGGGATGGTCTCGGTGCCCTGAGCCATCCGTAGAAATCGCTCCTCTCCGATGGGGTGTGCCTGAGCGTAGGCGAAGGCTCGGTCAAAAAGTCGGTCGGCGGAACGGGGTGGCGCTGTCGCCCTTTCGGGCGTATCAGGCGTGGCGGACATAGTGTGACCCATCGACATTCCCCAATATATACCCACCGCCGGATGTCCCCACGGGCCGGGGTCGCGATCGGGCGTACAGCTCAGAAACGGCGGACATCCCCTGCCCCCCGGGGAGTTCGGGGCCCACTCCGAATCCCCGGGTTACAGTTCAACGGCCCGGGCCCCGAAATGGGGCCTAAACGGCGCTCGGTTGAGTAATCGGGCGCCTGGGGGGCCAAAAGAGGCGTGGTGGGGGCGCGTGGGGGCCTGGCGCGCACGAAAAAGGGGGGTTTCAGGGCCCTATCTCGGCCCGCGGCGGCTCCGGAGGGCCGAATACGACTGGGCGGCGGTCGGCGGGGCCCGTCCCGCGGGGTACCGGGCGCCCCCCTCGGCGCGCTGCCGGGCGAGCGACACCGCGAGCGACGACCGTTCCGCGCGCCGGCCCCGCCTCCGCGATACGAACGCGGCCATCGCCAGGGCGCCGGCGACCGATCCCAGGATGGATAGTGTGGTGATGGCCTCGAGCGTCGCCCAGGGGAAGGGCGTCTGAGCCGGTGCCGGTACGTCCGTCTGCGCCGTCGCCACGTTCGACGGCGGCCCCCTGACGCTCCCGTTCCAGGCCCACACGGTGAAGTAGTACGTAATCCCGATTCCGAGGTTGGTGAGGTTGTAGACCGTGTGGTTGCCGACGGAGACGTAGGCGATCGGGAGCCCGTAGAACCGGGCGTACATGAGCGTGTAGTTCGTTACCGGTCCCGACGGTGCCAGCCAGGACACGGTAATCGAATCTATACCGGTCGCCGCCGCCGTCGCGACCGGAGCGTACCGGTAGAGGTTCACGTAGACGGTCGAGTTGTGGTAGACGGTCGAGTTCGCGTAGACGGTCTTGTTCACGTTGACCGTCGTGTTGTGCCACACGGTCGTGTTCTGCCAGAGCGTCCGGTTGATGGTCCGGTTCGTGTAGAGCGTCGTGTTGATGTAGACGGTCGAGTTGTGGTTCACGTTCACCGTCGTGTTGACCCAGTTCGTCGTGTTGTGCCAGTAGTTCCTGTACTGGGTGGTGTTGACGTAGAACGTGGAGTTCGCGTAGACCGTGCGGACGACCACTGGCCACGTCTGTGCCACCGCGACGTTCGACGTGGGCCCCTGTGAGGTGGCCCCGGTCCACGTCAGGAGGACGAACCAGTATGTCGAGTTCGCCGAGAGGGCGGACACGGAGGCGTGGAGCGCGGAGCCCTCGGAGACGTGCGTCCCGTAGCTCCCGTATGACGTCCCGTACTCCAGGGTGTAGTTCGCCACGCTGGTGTTGGTCGGCTGGCTCCACGCCAGGAGGACCTGGTCGAAGGCCCCGGCGGCCGTCAGGATCGGTGGCAGAATCAGGGGGGGCGTCGGCGGCGAGACCGCGAGCGTTCGGACCGAGGCCACCCCGCTGGAGGCCGCCGCGTCCTGGCCCGCCGCCGTCCACACTACGATCTGAACATAGTAAGTCGTGTTCGGCGACAGTCCGGTCAGCGTGGCGTCGAGCGCAGTCCCCTCGGAGGCGTGGACGGCCGATCCCAGGCCCGGCGGATAGGAGGCCGAGGCGACGAGCGTGTAGTTCGTCGGCGTCGCGTTCGTCGGCGCCGTCCACGTCACGAGGACGGACGAGACCGATGACGGGCTCGTGGAGACGACCGACGGTACGACCACGGGCGGGGCGAGGGCGAGTGTCCGCGCCGAGGCGACGCCGCTGGACGCCGCGGAGTCGGCGCCCGCCGCCGTCCACACGACGAGTTCGAGGTAGTATGTCGTGTTGACCGGGAGCCCCGTAACCGAGGCGTGGAGCGCGGCGCCCTCGCTGACGTGCGTACCGTATGTCCCGTATGCCGTCCCGTACTCCAGGGTGTAGTTGGCGACCGTTACGTTCGTCGGCGCCGTCCACGTCGCGAGCAGGCTCGTCGCGGAGGTCGGCGCGACCGCGAGCGCCGAAGGGACGACAACGGGCGGCGCCGCCAGGGCGAGGGCCAAGGTACGGACCGGGACAACGTTCGAGGACGGGCCGGTTGTCGATGCGCCGGTCCACGGGACCACGACAAAGAAGTACGTCGTGTTGACGGCGAGCGATGATACGACCGCCTCCAGGGAGGTCCCCTCGGAGGCGTGGGTCCCGTAGGTTCCATACGTGGTACCGTACTCCAACGTGTAGTTGGCGACCGTGAGGTTCGTCGGGGGTGACCAGGACGCGATCGCGGACGTCGCGCTCGCCGCCGACGCGGCGAGGACAGGTGGCATGACTACCTTCGTTCCCGCCGTGGCCAGCGCGAGGGTCCGCACGGGGGCGACGTTGGACGCGACCCCCTGCGCGGTGGCCCCGGTCTCGACACGGAAGAAATAGGTCGTGTTCACCGCGAGGCCCGTAACCGCCGCCTCGAACGTGGAGGCGCCCTCGCTGACGTGCGACCCGTAGGTCCCGAAGGTCGTCCCATACTCCAACGTGTAGTTGACCGCCGTGTAGTTCTGGACGGCGGACCACGCGGCGATTACGGAGGTCGCGGACGTCGCGACCACGGTTAGAACGGGGGGGAACACGGCCGCCGACGATCCGCCCGCCGACGTCGTCGTAACCACGACGACGTTGGACGGCGAGCTCTCGTTTGCCCCTGCCCAAGCCCACACCGCGAAATAGTACGTGGTCGACGCCGAAAGCCCGGTGACCGTCGTCGAGTTAACAGAGCCGACCGAGGTCAAGGACGAAAACGCGTTCTCGATCGCGGTCTTGTAACCAACCGTGTCGTTGGTTACGACCGGCGGTGGGAAGGCCTGGACCCATGTCAAGACCACAGTTGTCGTGGAACTGGCCGCCCCCGTTAGTGACGATGGCGGTATTAGTGCCGTGGCCGAGACCCACGCTCCCCAGCTTCCCTCAACTGTACTGTTCCACGCCTGGACCCGGAACTGGTAAGCGGACCCCCAAAACAACTCGGTGTTGAACGCCAGGTTGATGGTAGTGTAGTTGGCGAGGTACTCGCTGTAGTAGTGGTAGTTGCCGCCGGTCGAAGTCGGTCCGAAAGCCTCAACCGTGTAGTTCCTGATGTACCACGCCGACGGCGCCGTCCAATAGAGGATGAAAGCGGCGTAGGGCGAGTTTCCAACCTCGTAGCTCTGCGTGGCGACCGCGGTCAGCCCCGTCGGCGCTACTACCGCGCTGGCGCTCGCGGCCGGCAGAACGCCGACGATGACCTCGGACCAGGCAGCCGAGGACGCAAGGGTCGCCTCCCCCACCACGAGGTCATAACCGGCGACCGAGTAGTATTGGTCGTCGGCAGAAACCACGGACGACGTGGTCGCCGCCTCGGCGATCTGGGTACACGGGCCGTCCGCCACAAACGTGCTTTCCGATGCCTTGGCTGCGGCGACCTCGAACTGGTACGAGTACGGGGTCTGGGTAATGGCCGTACACGCGGTGGCTTGCGGACCTATCAGTGTACCGGATGAAGCCGACAGCCCGCAGTCAGCTAAGATGTACGACCCCGATGTCTCGTACCCCGTGAGGTCCACGGCGAACTCCACGTAGTACGACGACGTGGAGGCGTTCGCGTAAATGCTAACTGTAGCCGCCGGGATAATCTGAACGTAGTACACGTACGAACCCGGCAGCGACGCGGTGGCGACGACGCTGTCCTCGAGGTTCAGAGTCATACTGGCGTGCCCGACGGCCATCGTTAGGGTAATCGTAGTGTAGGCGGCCACCGCGACGAGGAGTAGCGAGGTAGCCGCCAGCGCAAGCGTAACAGAGCAAGTCGTGACGCCAAGGCAAGTCGTGTCGGTCGAGGAGTGAATGGCCGGTGCCGCGGGCGTTGAATCAGGACGCAGGTTCGAGCTTCCCCCGGCGGGCGGTAGCCCTGGCGGTGTTCCGATAGCCGGGACCAGGAACAGCGCCGCGACCAGGAACACCGCCGCGATCGGGCCCCATTTTCTAACGCCCCACGTTCCCCGTCTCATCTTCCCCGCCCGACCGCCGGTAACGCGGTCCGGATAAAAAAGGGTGGGGAGCCGGTTCTTCGGGCCCGGTTCTCCCCGCGGGCGCCCTCCCGCTCAGGCCGTTCCGTGTCTACTTCGGGCCCTTCCCGCGGAATCCGCCCTCGCCGAGATAGAGCAGGATCGCCAGGATGTAGAACACGGCCGCCAGGAGCTCCCACTCACCGGTCGTCAAGACCAGGAGCGTGGCGCTCACGAACGCTTCGGCGATGGCGATGGCCGCGACGGCCGAGAGCGTTCCCGCGATGGCGAACAGCATGATCCACCCGCTGTACTTCCCCATTAATTTCCCCCGCTCCAGCCCCGTTCGTAAGGCGGGGTGGCCTGTTTGCTCCCTGCGGCGCGCACGCCGTAGGTGTGTCGGAGGTGCAGGCGGTGGTCCCCACCAGGCCCGGTCCTACCGGGCTCCCTCCCAAGTCTCGGGGCTCCCCCCTGGACAGTGAACGCGCTCATCGCGGCCGTCTCCTCCGGTGGCGCCGCGCCCGGGACGACCCGCGCACGCGCACCGGTTTCGCCTTCCCCCGCGCGCGATCGCGCTCGAGGCGGTCCTCCACGGCGACGTACCGGGCCTCTTCGTGCTCCTCGGCGCGCTTCAGGCGGGCCGCGGTGCGACGGGTCTTTGCCTCGAGCACGCGGCTCCTGCCGGCGCTCCGTGCGGCCCGGAGGCGGCTCTTGGTCGCCACCCGGTACGTCCTGACCTCGGCGGCCTTGCGGGCGGCGGTGGCCCGCTCCTCCTTGAGCCGGGTCTTGGCGACCTTCGCCTGCGTTCGGATGACGTACAGGCGGGCCTTCTCGTCCTTCAGGGCCTTCTTGGCGGCCTTCTCCTCGGGTGTCTTGAAGAAGATTCCCACGGTGCCCTACCCCCTCGGCCGTCGCCGGCGGTGGCGCCGGGCCCTGCTGGAGCCTCTGACGCGGACCGGCTTGGCTCCGCGGGCCCTCCGACGGTCCTCGTCCTCGAGGTTCGCCGCGACCCACCGCTGGTCCGCCCGGGCCACGCGGCGCAGGTTCGGGTTGTTCGACCGGCTCGCCACGTTCGATACGAAGTTGAGCCGTCGCGAGACCTCGCCGGCCCCGTCGCGCCGGGCGACGGCCCTCAGCGCCCGCCGGCGGTCGCTGGGCGGGGCGCGCTCGCGCCAGCCGCCCAGGGCGCCCGATCGGACGCGGACTCCGCGGGCCCACCGCCGGGTGCTCATCGGTGCCCCCTCTCGGAGTACCGTGCCAGGACCAGGAGCACGCCGAAGATGAGCCCGACCGCGACGACCAGGAGGACCAGGTCCGCGATCGTGGAGGCGGTCGTGCCGGCGCCGCCTGCTCCCCCGCCGCCAGATCCGCCCGACCCGTCGCTGATGACCGTCACGTTGTTCGACCCCTGGTTGCTCACGAGCAGGAGCCCCCGGACGGGGTCGTAGGCGGTGACGCCATGCGGCGACGTCCCGACGCCCACCGTGTAGGCCACGGCGTTCGTCACCAGGGAGACCACCGAGACGGTCCCCGCCCCGGCGTTCGTGACGTACGCGTCGCGCGTGGCGTTGTCGACCTGGACCCCGATCGGCGACGTCCCGACAGCGACCGTCGTGCTGACGGTCCATGTGGTGTCGTTGACGAGGTAGAGCGTGTCCGTCGTCATGGACGCGACAGCGCACACGCCGAGCCCGTCCCCGTCGTAGCACGCGATGGCCTCCGGGTGGGCGCCGACCGTGACGGTGGCGAGCTTCGCGTAGGACGTCGCGTTGAACACGGTGATGTTTGCGCTGCCGTAGTTGCCGACCAGCATGGCCTTTCGGGCGGGGTCGTGCGTGATCCCGACCGTGTTGGTGCCGGCCCGGAGGGTGGTGACCTTCGCGTCGCTCGTCCCGTTGTAGACGACCACGGCGCCCGCGGTGAGGTTCTCCGTGACCCACATGGTGGAGTTGGTCGGGTCCCACTCTGGCCGCGTGGGCGAGGTCAGTCCCGTCACCGCGGAGACGACTGCGTTCGACTGGTCGGAGATGACGGACACGGATGTCCCGCCCGAGTTGGCGACCCATATGGTCCCCGTGACAGGGTCGTAGTCGATTCCCTTGGGCGTGGTCCCGACGGCGACGGTGGCGACGACCTTGAGCGCGGCGTCGTTGATGACCGATACGTTCGCGCTGCCGGAGTTGGACACGTAGGTGTCCCCCCGCGCCGAGTCGTAGTGGTCGTAGCCGGGCGCCGTGCCCACGGTGATGTTCGCCACCACGACGGGCGGTCCCGATACCTCCGGGTGCGGCCCGATCGCCGAGGCGACCGGCGCGGCGGCTATGAAAGCGACCGCGAGCAGTACGGCGATGGCGGCGTTCGTCCCGATTCCCCTTCCCCTCGTTCCCTTCACTTTCTTTTCCCCCTCAGTGCACGTTGATGTCGACCCGCGCGTTACCGCCGGCCTTGCCCCTTCGGTTTCCGAACACTCCGTGGTACACGGACATGAGAATCCTTCCGGCGATGTAGATGAACAGCACGACAATCAGAACTACGACAATCCAGGCGAGGATGCAGCCTATTCCTTTGATGATGAAGGACAGGCCGCCCCCGATGATTGGGATTCCGCTAACCCCGTCCGCGAGGTGCGCGGCGCCGTTGCCGATCGCGGACCCGATGTAGCCCGCCCACGAGTCGTAGAACTGGTTGAGGACACCGAACCCGCAGTCGTTGGTGTTGCCGAGCCCTCCGCCCCCGCCGCCTCCGCCAGGGGGCGGCGGCGGACCGACGAGTCCGTTCTCGTGCCCGTAGACGAACGCGTCGAAGTACACGACCGCCAGGTCGCACGTGGACTGGGACACGTTGTTGAGGAGACACGAACTGATGTAGACTGCGTCCCCGTCGGCGGGGTTTCCGCCGGAGTAACCGCTGAGCGTTCCGTTGGCGTAGTCGAAGTTCCCCTCGCCGCGGAGTTGGAGGTACGCCGGTATCCCCCAGTACTGGCCCGACAGGTTCTCGCCGTAGTACGGGTTCCCGGCCCAGTTCACCTCCACGGCCGCCAGCGGGTTGTTGATTGGGATCGGCGTGACGTGGCCGACCTGTATGTTCTCTTGGTACTCATACGGGAACAGGAGCGTCGGGTCCACGTTCTTAATGGGCCACGTCGATGGGTTGGCATACACCTCCGAGGGGTCGTACGTGCCGTTCGGGTACACGGGAACGCCCGCCGGCCCCGCCGTGTAGACGGACGCCGTGATGTTAAGCCGGAGGTACCACGACGCGGACCAGTTGAACCCGATCTCGAGGTGCGGGTCGCCGCAGAACTGTAGCCCGTAGATGGTCTGGTTGTCGAAAGCCTTGCCGACGGAGTTGAGGTACGACCAGTAGGTCGCGAGGCCGTCCCAAAGGCTCAGGCGGTAGTCTGCGGGCTGCTCCGACGATGGCAGCCCCGCCGACGGGGCCGGAATCGAGCAGTCCGCGGGTATGGCGTAAGTGCCGCTATCCGTCATCGTACGCAGGGTGACGTAGTACACCTCGGAGTCGTTCATCGTGGTGCGGAAGAGGGACTGAAACGTGGGCGCGTACCGGAGCAGGCTGTCGTTGGTGGCGGGGACCGCGGCGGGGCCGCTACCCAGCGCGGTCGTGTTGCCGGATGGGTCGATACTCCCGGTGTCGCAAGCCGCTCCGACGAAGTTGCTGTTGACCATTCCGCAGAGGGTGTAATCGAGCGTCGGGACCCAGCCCCCGTCGCCGTCGTCAAAGCTCTGGTTGCCGTAGACGTCGTTGATGAACATCCGGTAGACCATCGTGTTCTCTCCAAATGTCGTCGTGTAGCTCGGCGGCGGGCTGAGGTAGTCCGGGTTCGTGCTCGAGACGTTAAGGAAGGCGTACGCCCCGACCGCCTCGACGTCTCCGATCTTGGAGCCGCAGGAGGACTCGCACACCAGTTTCAGGAGGTCGAACTGCCCGACGTTGTTGATGGTCGAGACCGACGGGATGTTGTGGTTCTGCGAGAAGTTGTTTATCGAGACGTCGGGCACGGCGAAGCTGGTCCCCTTCGTGTAGTCGATGACCTTGTACGAGGGGCAGGACGCCGTCGTGTAGCCGGCGGTCAGGTTGGCGCAGATGATGGTCCCGCCCGACGCCAGGTTGAAGAAGAAGGAGCCGTTGGTTCCGTTCCACACCTCGTAGGGCACGGACACGGTGTAGCTCCGGCCGTCCTGCATCAGCGGAACCCCCGATCCCATGCCGTGCTCGAAGGTCGTGAGGTTCTCGTTGAGGCCGGTTCCCGACGGGTAGCCCGTGCTGGCGTAGGTGCCCGAGTACCCGAACAGGTTGTTCCAGGATACAACGGTCGAGTTCCAGTCCTGGTACAGCTGGTAGCCGTAGGCCAGCGCCATCCCCTCGATGGCCGGAACGAGGCCGGAGTCGATGGCGATCTGGTCGATGGTCGACGCGTTCCAACTGACGTTCAGGAAATAGGGCACGATGGCCTCCGCCCGGTCCTCGTAGTAGCTTAGCAGCTCCTGAACCGTCGCGTTGAGGTCGGCGACCTCGGCCGCAGTCTCGTTGAACGAGTTGCCCATCATCGTGAGCAGGTTCTTCATCGTGTCGATTTCGACCTGGGCGGCCCACACCTTCCACGCCGTCACGTCGTTGACTGAGCACAGGGGGTCGACGGACACCATGTGCAGAACCGCGTTGACAGAGCACAGGACGTAGGTGCCCGTTGGCGGGTCGACCAGCCACGAGGAACTGCCATTGGCCGCGGGCGTGGCGGTAGCAGACGTTCCCAGTGACGCCGATCCCGGCGAGCCTCCGCGCACCGCCTCGAAACTGACCGAGACCCCGCTCGCCAGCACGGCCCCCGCGACAAACAGCAGCACCGAGAACACCGACAGCACGACGGCCCGCCACCTGACCGGCCTGCGGATTCGCGTCATGGTGCCTTCACCCTCCCCTTCCTGTTACGACGCATCCAGCGGTCGGCCCAGTCGAAGCCGATGTAGGCGAACAGGGCGAAGACGCTGCCGAAGATGACCCACACGAACCAGTTGGGCTGCGCGTTGTTGGGAGGCGGCGGGTAGTTGGTGGTCGTCGTGTTGAAGCACGTAGACGGCGGGGACTGACCGGAGGCGTTCCACGCGGTCACGGTCGCCGAGTACGCCGCGACCGCGGTCAGTGACCCTGTCGTGTAGACCACGGCCACGCCCGCCGAATAGCCGGTGCCCACACCGGTACAGCCCCACCCGAGGTAGAGATACACTGTGTCGTTCAGGACCCCGCCGCCGGCGGCCTGGGTCCACGACCAGTCGATAGAGACCGCCTGGGGCACGGCCGAGACACCAGTCGGGGCCGGTGGCGGTCCCGGTGTCACCGCGTTGACACACGCGCTGAAACCACTTTCGCCCGCCGAGTTGTTGACCGTCACCTCGAAGCTGTAGAGCACGCCGATCGCGAGACCCGTTGCCGGGTATGACGTGGCGACGGCGTGTAGGTCCGTCGCGACCGGCGACGCGCAGGCGCCGCCCGAGGACTGGTAGACGTGACTGTCCGTTATGAAAAGCCGCTGAATCAGACTCACGTTGTCGGACGCGAGATTCGGGATGTACGCGCCGGCGACACCGGAGTCGTAGGCGACTCCGTACGGCGAGAACCCGACGGCGAGCGATGTAATCTGCGCGTTCGTCACGTCGGACAGGACGGACACCTTCGCGCCGCCGGGGAGCGCAACGAACACGTCCCCGGTGGCGCTGTCGTACGCGAGTGCGTACGGCGTGGACCCGGGCCCGACGTAGACGGTCGCCAAGACCGCATACGTCGACGCCGACAGGACCGTGACCGTGTCGTTGGTGTAGTCCGCCACCCACATTTCGCCGAGCGCGGAGTCGTATGCCAGGGCGTACGGACCCGCACCGGGCATATTGACGGTGTGGACCACGGTGTTGGTCGCGTCCGAGATTACGCTGAGGCTGTTCGAGCCGTAGTTCGCCGCGAAAACCGTGTGGTCGGCGCTGTCGTAGGCGAGCCCCGAAGGGAGGGACCCCACGCTGACCGTTGCGGTCACGGTGTTGGTCACGTCCGAAATCACGCTGACCGTGTCGTCGCCCTGGTTGGCTACGTAGACGGTTCCCGTCCCGCTGTCGTACGCCACCCAGCGCGGGATCGTTCCGACGGTGACGGTAGCGGTCACGGTGTTGGTCGCGTCCGAGATTACGCTGACGGTGGTCGTCCCGTAGTTGGCGACGAACGTCTCGCCCTTTCCGCTGTCGTACGCGAGGGCGCTCGGTATGAGCCCGACCGAGGTGTTCGACAGGATGAGGGACGTCGAGTCGGAAAAGCTCACGACCCGGTCGAGTGTGGATTCGGACACGTAGACGGCGTTCCGCGCCGGGTCGTACGAAATGGCGTTGGGCGCCCCGATCGGCCCGACCGTGTTCGTCACCTCGAGCTGAAACGGAGTGTTCGCCCAGGCGAGGTCTATCTCCGTTGGGGAGACTGGTGTCGCCGTGAGGCCTGTCGGGGCAGGCGGGGCCATGCCCGTTACGAGCGTCGTCACTGGTAAGCAGGCGGATGGGGCTCCCTCGCCGGTGGAGTTGTTGGCGGTCACCTCAAAGCTGTACGCCGACCCGGGCGTCAGACCGGTCGCCGAGTACGTCATGGCGACGGACCCGAGGTCCGTGGACGAAAGCATCGAGCAGGTGTACCCGTGGGACCAATAGACATGGTTGTCCGTCAGCGGACCCGCCGGGTTGGTCCACGCGAGGCCCACCGCGGTCGCCGAAACGGAGGCGGCGACGAGCCGGGTCGGGGCGCCCGGGACCGTCGGCGGGGCCGGCGTGTTCTCGATGGGGACGATGAAGGCCCCATACGGCTCGACGGAACCCGTGGTGAGCGTCTCCGTTATCCTTCCACCGGGCGCGTTCGAGTCGGCCCACAGGAACGCCGTCACGCCCTGGTTCGACTCTTGGAGGAGCGAGCCGTTGTCTGAGGATGTGACGTCGTCGGCGCCGTTGACGCCGGCGACGAGGACGAGGGAGTTTGCGGCTATGGGCGCCGCTGTGACCACCGTGAGCGACGTGGCGCCGCCCAGGTAGACGATCTGGCCGTTGCTGCCGTTGACGAATCCGGGCTCGAGTGACGCGCCCGCCACGTCGGCCGCGAAAAGGTCGCAAGTGTAGGGACACGCGCTCATGGTGATTGTGAATGTGTCGTTCCCGGTCGCCGCCGACGTTCCGGTCCAGGCCGCGTAGTACCAGCCGTTCCCGTCGGACACGCCCCCGAGGCTCGGCGCCGCGGAGGAGAACGTGCCCTGGGAGTCGGAGAGTGACGCCGTTGGCGAGCCGGGGTCGTTGCCGCCGATTACCCCGAAAACGACCAGGTCGCCGGTCGTTGTGATGAGCGCGAGCGTGGTGGTCGAGCGGGCGACGTCGTACGTCCGCACGGTCGGGCCCGAGTACAGCGCCGTCCTGAGGCCGCCGGGATGCGCCGCCGTGGCGGGCAGATGACTCGAGGCGACCAACGCAGAGGCCCCCGTAAGGGCGGCGAGGACCGTCAAACCGGCGGCCATAACCGCCAAGGCAGGCCCCGAACGGAGACTACCCTTCGGTGATCCCATCAGGGCCCCCAAGAACCAACCATCGGTACGTCGGACAGGTGTCCGACTATTTGCCACATAGGTCATACGTTCGTCCGCCACCAATTTAGGGAGGGGGACCTATTCCGGTGCGATGGCGCGCGATCGGGAACCCCTGAAGGTCAAGGCCAAGCGGCTCGAACGCGAGAACCGAGTGTTCCGGGAACGGGAGCGGGACTTCGAGGAGCGGTACCAGGGGCCCGCCGACGTGGAGGGCGTGGGGGGCCGCCCTGGCGTCATCATCCTCCGCGACAAGAACATGGGGGAGATTCTGAAGCTCGTCAACGACCTCCCCAATGTCCCGGGCCTCCGACCGGAGGGACACCCCGAGGCGCCCCCCCTGGGGTTCCGGCTGGCGCGTGCCTACGTTCGGAACGAGGTCGCGAAGATGGTCGATGCTATCATCGTCGTGGGGTCCTACAACACGGTCCTCGTCCGCGATCGGCACCGGCTCAAGATGTGGATTCGGAACCGGGCGGGGAAGCTGCTTCGCCCCGACGTAATCGGGGAGGCAACCCGATCCGCGCTCCTGGGTGTCATCGAGGATGTGGCCTTCGCGCCCTCGGTCCCACACCTGTTCGGGATCTCGCAGGAGACTGAGGTCCAGCCGGTCGAGGCCGAGCGGAAGGGCTTTGGCTGACGGGCCGACCGCCCCCCCTTATGCGGTGAATCCAGGCCGAGTACGATTCGCCACGGGCCCGCGGAAAAAGCGGTTTGTTGACCGCGACTTCGTCGGTCTCCTCCGCCCAGTACCGCCGCCGAGCCTTGAGGCGCTCGCGCCAGTCGTCGAACGACTCGCCCTCACCGGGGGGGATTATGCTCGCGAGGTGGTCTATCATCGCGTCCGCGCCCGCCTGCCGGTGACCTTGGGCCCACTCGAACCACTCCCCCTTCGTCAATGCGTCCTCCTCGGAGAGCTCGGGGTAGAGCAGTTCGGGGGCTCCCGTGAACGGGATTCCGTACCAGACAGATTTTGCGACGTCGTAGAGACGCCCGTGCTTCGCGGCGGCGATGGCCTCCCACCGTTTCCGGGTCGCCGCCGTGTCGCGCTCGAGGCGCCGCCGCTCCGCCTCCCGGGCCACGACCAGCGCGATCTCCCGGGCTCGCGCCACGGCCCCGCTCGCGTCCTCCGGGTCCTTGCCGAGCATGCGGAGGTAGACTCCCCGGGCCCGCGCCACGGTCCCCTCGGGGTCCCGGTCCAGGGCGTAGGGGCGCCGGGGTTTCACCGGGGGGGGCGCCGGGACGGGGTTGTCCGGGCCTTTGTCCCACTCCTCCTCGGTCAGGACCCGTGGCGGTTTCGGCGACGGTGACGGGGGCCGCGATCGGCGGGACCAGAACTCCGCCTCGTGACGCCAGGAACGGCCCAGCCAACGTCGAATACGCCCCGGTTCTCGGGGCGGGTCGGCCTCCCTGGTCACCTTCGCCACCTCGCCCTGAGACTGCGCGAAAATCCCGGGCCGGCGATAACCAATGCGAAGGCGGGCCAAACACAATAGTTCGCGTGAGTCAGAACGCCCAGCCCGGTGTCGACTCTCGACGCCGGGCTACAGCCGGCCACGGCGTTACACCAGAACCCGCCGGGGTCCATCGCGACGAACGGCAGGATGACCGCCGCGGTAACGGCACAGGCCACCGCCGCTCGGAGCCACCGGCGTGTGGCGATGTAATATCCCACGAGGAGCACGTTTGCGAACTGCTTGAGGGCGAGGGCCACCACCTCGGCACCCTTCGCGTACGGGCCACGGAGCGTGACCATCGCGAGCGTGAGAAAAACGAGGGGGATAAAATCGGTGAATCCGTTAGCGGCCAGGAGCGCGACCCAGGGCGCGCCCATGAGCACGAGGCCGGCCCCGCTGTTCCGAAAGAGAAAGACCAGGATAGCCCACGCGAGGAGCGAGACGTACCGATAGCCAACGTTCGGGGCCTGAAACAGAACGAGGAGGGGCAGGTAGACATACGACCATGTCTGCGTCTCGGGGGTCGCCTGCCCCGGCCACGGACCGACCTGTGAGAACGATACCGTGACCGTGTGCCCATAGAGGTTCGGCCAGAACCCGATGAGCGCGGGCATGGCGTTCGGTTCGTCGGTGAGCCCGTTGCCGAGGCCGGTGACCACGGAGGCCACGGCGAGGATGGCCGAACCCCCGACCCATAGGGCGAGGAAACGGTGATCCGCAAGGAGGCCCCAGCGATGGGCGAGGTAGAAGGTCCCGACAATGGCGGCGAGCGGAATGGGACCCGCCAGCCACGGCCACCACGAACCGAGCACGAGCGACAGGGGGACGGTACCGAAACCGGTAGCAAGTAGCGCCATCCTCGGAGCGACGGTCACGGTGGCCTCGGCGCCCCGTTCATCGCCTGACGCACCGCAGTCCTGCGCGCACGGTCAAGCGCGAAGCTCCGCTCACGGTCGGTCATGTACGCGTGGGCCGAGCTCATGTGCGTGCGGAGTGACACCAGGGACGAGTACGGCCCGCCGGCGCACTCCGCGACCGGGCACCGCTGCGGAACGGCGAGTTTCTGCTTGGGGAGCCATGCCTCGCTGACGCGGACCAGGCCCTCGCCGATCGCGGCGGCCATCCCGGGGACGTCGGCCTGGTCGATTCCAGCGGCGAGGCCCTCGGCCAACGCCGGCCTCTTTCGGCGGGACGCGTTGGCGGTCACCGTCTCCCCTTCATGGAGGCGTGAACGGCCTCAACCGCCTCGACCGCCTCCTCCATGACCTCGGATGGCAGCCGCGTCCCCCTAACGCAGCACGGGCACTTTGCCGTCGACACATGCTCCCGAACGGGGTCCCTGCACACGACGCAACGACGGTTCAGCGCGTCCTCGAAAGCGGGGCGGAGTTCGTCCGGGACCTCAATAATGCTCATCGGTAGGTTCCTCTTTGAACTCCGGGCAGCCGCAACCGAACGAGATCCGAGCGGACTGTCGTGTCGCGTGGTGAATCCGTGCGCCCTCTCGGCAGATGGTGTCGTTCTGGGTGACACCGTGGCTCGATCTGGGATGACTACAGAACGGTCTCGCACAGCGGTCATCCGGATTCCAAATCACCAACCGTCCTCCGTCGGCGCGAGAATATTCCACGCCGAGTTGGCCCATAGTACCGCGCGTCTCCACCCGATAAACAGGCGGGTCTTCGAGAGGGTGATGCTCTTGACCTGGACGAAGTACACCGGGAGCGGGTAGAGACGGCCGACGCCTACGGTGCCACGCTTATCGCTGGCGACCATCGACCCAATCTTCACTTCCTCGCCGAAGGGGGATTCGACGTCGCTCACGAGCAAGGTACCTCCTGAAGCTGCCGGTCGGTCTTACGGGCAGGACCTCGCATGAGGTTGTGCCGTGTACAGATGGGCCGGAGATTCTTCAGGTCCTTGTTTGGGCCGCCGAGGCTCACCGGCCAAAGATGATCGGCCTGCGTCGCCACGCCACCTCCAATAGCACAGATTGGCAAGAGATCAGGTCGCTTGTAGAGGAGCCACCGGAGGGATGGACCATTCGGCCTGCGGCCATGCACGGTCCGGACGGCTTCGGGGTGTGACCTTTGCCACCGCGCCCAAGAGGCCGTACTCTCGCCGGGATGTTCCGCCTTTCTTCGAAGGCTCTTTGCTCGCACTGCTTCGGTGTGTGTTTCTCTCCATCGACGCTCTGCTGCCCGGGCGCGTTCGGGATTGGCCTTCCTCCGTAGGCGCGCTGTCTCGGCGCGACGTTCTTTCGTGCCGGTGGCGAACATCAAGCTCCCTCCCTCTCAGCGGTCTGACTCTTCCGGTCACGTCGACCAGTCGGCAAAGGCACGACGTACTTCTCGAGTTCCTCCTCGGGCAGATCACTGTCGGGCCGATTGCGGATGTCTTCCTCGGCGAGAAGCCGCTCGTCAGCCTTCCGCGATGTCTCGGTGTGCCGGAACCCGCGCTCGGTCCAGAGCTGGATGGCGAGGTTGTCGCACTCGTTTGCGAGGTCTTCTGCCGTCATAAATCCCATCGCCTGCGCGAGGACGTCCATGTAGTGCCAGGAGCAGAGCGCCACCTCGGCGTGGCCGTCCTTGATGTAGGGCCAGCACAGCTTGGACACCGTTGACTCGGGGACGTCGGTCCCCGTTAGCAGGTCGTGGTGCGCGGGGGCGACCACGTCCTTGTGGATGACCATGCGGGGCCAGGTGACGCGGAACGCGCTGACGCGGGGGACGAAGTACATTCGCTCAAACGGGAAGTCCTCGTTCTCGTCGCTGCTGACCACGGGGAAGTCGTCGTGAGCGTCGTACTTGGCGCCCCGGGGGAACCGGGCGGGGTCCCGCACCTGCTCCTCGGTGAGGCGCGTCTGCTCGAGGACGTCCAGGGGGAAGGGCTCGAGGGCGCCTTTCTCGCTGCGCCGGAACACCTTGACGTGGTGGCCGCGGGACCGGTACCACCACTGAATCGGCGATCGGGACCGCATGATGACGAGGTCCCCGTCCGCGTCCTTTCCGACAAAGAAGTCACGCAGGATCACGGCGAGGCGTTGCCCCATGCGCGGGACGACCTGGACGAACAGCGCCCGCTGGTTCTGGCTGTGCCGACCCGCCGACCAGAAGAACAGGAAGATGGCCTCGGGTATGGGGATGATGACGAACTCCCAACCGAGGAAGAACGAGTTGATGGACTGAAAACTGACGAAGTACCAAGCGACCATCCCGAAGAATATCCCGTGGAGCCATAGGGTCGCGTTCCACTTGGGCGAGAACATGGCCTTCTTGGTCATGCGCTCGCCCTTGACCATCAGGGGGACCGCGTAGACGAAGAATAGCCCGACGGCGATGAACGTGGCGAGGTCGACGCCGCCATCGGCGAGGCCGGTGAACCCCAGGAACGAGTAGGGCGTGAAGGCGTAGAACCACCAGGGCGTCTGGTCGACCGTGACCTTGTACTCCGCCCATGAGTGGTTCTGTGGGAGGGTGACCGAGACGGCGAGACTGGTGTAGCCGGGCACCACGATGTTCAGGTTGGACAGGACGCGGCCCTCGGTGTATGAGTAGACGGCTATGTGCGCGACTTGTTGCGTCTCCGTTATCCCGGTGAGGTTGACAATCACGGCGGAGGCGTAGATTTGGCTCCCGTTGCCCACGAAGGTGGCGTACCCGAACTGGGCGTAGCCGACCTGGACGAAGAACAGGCCGTCGTTAGTGATGAACCCCGTAATGCCAGGGATCGTGATGGCCTCGGCCGTGCCTGAAACCGCGAGTACGGGGGCCCCGATGGATGCTGTCGTCAGCAGCACCATCAGCAGGATGGGACGTGTCTTCAAAATACGGATGGGGCGGTTCATGGTTGCGCACTCCGTGGTCGTCCCGGTCGGTGATAGCTTCCAGCTTCTGAGCAAGGAATCTCCCTCAGCTCGCGATCGGTTCTCCGGGCCGCTCCGCGCATAGTGTTGTGCCGAGCACAGAGATATCTGAGATTCATAGGGTCGTCAGCCGGACCACCCAGTGAAACGGGCCACAAGTGGTCGGCATGATCAGCGGGGCCGCCGCCTATGGCGCAGACAAAGGGAAGGTCGGGACGCATACGCCGGAGCCAACGGACACTCGATGCATGACCCACCTTCATGTATCGGAGATGCTTCTGCTCGAGCCACTTCGTTCGATTTGCCACCCTCCACCGACGTGTCTGTTCTGCCACTCGTTCTTTGTTTCTCAGGTATGTCCGACGGGCAATAACCCGAGTCAATTGGGGATGGGCGATTCGCCACCGCCTGGCCTTGGCACGGGACTCCACCTGGTGCCGCACCCTCCATAGGCGCATCGACTCCCGGGCCAACGCCAGTGTCTCTTTGGGATGGGCCGCCCTCCACAGGCGGGCCCTCTCGCGGGATTCGGTTCGAGCTTGCTCGCGGTGACGAAGTCTCCATCGTCGACTGTTCTCGCGCTTCCGTTCGCGTGCCTCATCGGTAGGCCCGTTCACCTTGGAACTACGAGTGGTCGTACATGGCGCGATTACTTGTGGTTCTGAAATCTCTTGGTTCTGCATGATCGTTTGTCCGGGTTCTACCCTCTTTGCTACGCGCGCGCGTACGCGCGCGCGTTCGGA
>Ga0187884_10001812_pt1 | contig 18703 bp, 17 predicted proteins | sample June2016WEW_20_4_FD_132983 | JGI IMG/M metagenome (GOLD analysis project Ga0187884, IMG submission 132983) | Peatland microbial communities from SPRUCE experiment site at the Marcell Experimental Forest, Minnesota, USA - June2016WEW_20_40 | ecosystem: Environmental > Terrestrial > Soil >...
AGGCGTTGCACCTCTACGACGAGCTCGGCCTCCTGTCACCGGCGCGCGTCGATTCGGACTCGGGCTATCGCTTCTACGAGACCGGACAACTCGAGCAGGCGCGCCTGGTCGCGATGCTTCGCGAGATCGGGCTTCCACTCGCTGAGATAAGCGTCGTCCTCGCTCTCGAGCCGCAGGCCGCCGCCCGCCAGATCGCCGCCTACTGGTCCGGCGTAGAGCGGGAACACGGCGCCCGCCGCGACCTGGCCGGTTACGTCGTCAAGAGCCTGAACGGAAAGAGGTCGGTCATGTACGAAGTCGCCATCCGCGAGATCCCGACGCGCAGCGTGCTGTGTCTCAAGCGCAACGTCAATCAGCAGGGAGCCTGGGCTTTCGGCAAGGAGTTCGTCGCCATCCTCAGGAACCGCCCGTTGTCGCAGATGGAAGGTGTCGCGGGGGCGGCCTTCTGCATCTATCACGGGGAGGTCAGCGACGACAGCGACGGCCCGATCGAGTGGTGCCGGCCTGTGCCGGGGGACCAGGCGAACGAGCTCGCGGCCGGCTTTCCCGAGCTCAGCTTGCGAACCGAGGCCGCCCACGAAGAGGCCTTCGTGCACCTTGGCGAGGGAAACCAGATTAGCCTTGCCCAGTGGCAGCTCGTGTCCGAGGTGCTGCGTGCTTGGGGAACCGAGAGAGGCCGGCAACCGAGCGACCTGGGTGTCCGGGTGAGCTTTCTCGCCCCGTCCCCGGTGACTCCCGAGAGCGTGCCGGACTGTGACTTCGCAGTCCCACTGGCCTGAGGCCGGTCCTTGGCGGCAGGCACGCGCCGGGACGGTGAGGTCACGGGTGCACGGCCCGCTTTTCCTCAGGCCTTGTCCCGCTGAGGGACATGAGCCCGGGCCGCGTCCGGGCCGGGTCCACTCCCCGGAGATCCGGTGACCCGGCCGCGGCCGAAAGCGCCGTGGTGGGCGCAGACCTGGGCTGCGACGGACATGGCGGAGCTCATCACGCTCTCGAGGTCATCGCCGCGCAACACTCCTGCAAGGACCGTGCCGATCACAGCGTCGCCGGCTCCCAGGGTGTCGAGGGGCGTGATCGGACTGGCCTCGGCGTGGACGGTCTCGCCCGAGGAGGTTGAGATCGAAGCGCCCCGCGGACCCTTCGTTACCAGCACCACTTCTGGCCCGGCGCGCAGGACCCGTCTTGTCAGATCGCGCACAGCAGCGGTGCCGAGACTCGTTCCCGAGAAACAGGCCATCCAGACCCTGTCCAAGAGGGGCTCGTAGTAATCGCCCGGCCGGTCGGAGAAGTCGAAGGACACACGCGCTGCGCACGCTATGGCCTCCAGCTGGTTCTCGGTACCGCTACGGGCGCCTGAGTGGACGCAGTCGAACCGACTGAGATACTCGAGGTCGGTTTCGTCGAGGACGAACCGTGACACGCCGAGCCCGTAAGCCACAAAGCGCCGGTCGCCGCCGTCGAGCTCGACGACCGAGTACGCGTTCGGTCCCTCGATGACCCTGAGGCGGTCGGTCCCCACCCCTTCGTCGTCCAGCGCCGCCTTGACTGCGCGCCCGGCCTCATCGGTGCCGATGGCGCCGAGGTAGGCCGCGTTCATGCCCGCCTTGCGAGCGGCCACGGCGACGTTCAAGGCATTCCCGCCCGGGAAGAGGCACCCGAGTGACGGGTAGATGTCCGCCACGTTGTCACCGACCGCCGCTACTTGGTGCATCGCGTGACCTTGGTCGCCGAGAAGTGGGTCAGATCTCGAGTCCTTGCCTGGCGCGGAGAGGCGGTCCGGTGTCCGTCGAGAAAGCGAGACGGGATCAGGGCACCACGAGAATCGGAAAGCGTCCTCGCGCGAGCAGCTGGCGCGGGACGCCACCGAGGTGGAGAGCCGGGTGGGCCGAACGTCCCACGACCACGAGGTCGGCCTTGCACTCCTGCGCAAGCTGCTCGAGCTCTGCGGCGACCTCACCGCTGCGGCAGGTGAAATCACCGCGGACACTTGCCTGGCCCAGTTCCTGGGTCACGAACTGCGCCAGGTGTTCGTCGCTCTCGGCATCACCGACGAGCGGGACAGGTGCGAAGAACCCACCGAGGGCGGCCGCACCGGGTACGTGGGAGACGAAGCAGGCATGGACGCAGCCTTGCTCGCGGACCGCCAAGCCGACTGCCATGGCGAATGCGCGGTAGCTCGGATCAGAACCGTCTGTCCCGACGACGATGCTCCTTATGGCCATGCCCTACTCTCGCGCAGCGGGCGCCGTCGGTCCCGGACGGGCCGACCCGATCAGCTCGCCGGGCGACTCGGCGGCCCCGTTCTCGTCTGCCGCGCCGTTCCCGCGGCCCCCTTGAGCCACGCTTGCGACCAGATCTGGGGCGGCTTTCCCGTCACGATCGTGGTGGATCCTGAGTCCGTGACCGTGGTGAAGGTGTGCCTTCTGGGCGATCGACTCGTCGTCCACATGGATGAACTTCTCACCCCGCAGGGCCGAGGCGATGGCGGCGATCACGCACATGATGACCGCGAAGCTGAGTATGAGGACCAGCGCATCCTTGAACGACGGACCGATGAGATGGGGGAAGAAGGAGCGGCCTGTGATGGCGGCCGCCTGGCCGGCGGGAAGGTGGTTGAGCACTGCCGGGCCGAGCAGGCTCTTGAGCGGGTTGTAGCCCAGGAAGGCGGCGAAGATGTAACCGAGGGGCGGCAGATGGGAGAGCTGGGTGGCGGCCGCCACGGGGACGCCGTGCGCGAGGAGGCCATGGAACATCGCCGCGGGCACCTTGTCGTTCAGCCCGAACACGAGCAGCGTGAAAAAGAGCCCCATCGAGAGCGGAAGGCCTGTCTGGGCGAAGGTCACGCGCATGCCCGAAGCTGCTCCGCGGTAGCGGGCCGGGACCGAGTTCATGATCGACGCCGTGTTCGGCGAAGCGAACAAGCCGCCGCCGATCCCTGAGACGAACATCACGATGGCGAAGGGTTGGTAGGAGAAGTTGGCCGGGAAGGTCATCATCACCCCGTACATGGCGGCTGTGAGGAGCATCCCAGAGGTCGCGAAGAGCCGGGCCCCGTAGCGGTCCGAGAGCTTGCCGGATATGGGCCCGGCGACCACGAAGCCGAGCATGAACGGGAGCATGTAGATCCCTGCCCACAACGGCGTGCGGGCGAAGCTGTATCCGTGCTGTGGCAGCCAGATGCCTTGGAACCAGATCATCAACATGAACTGGAGGCCGCCTCGACCAACGCCGCCCAGGAAGTTCGCCGCGTTGCCGGCGGTGAACGCCCGGATGCGGAAAAGCGACAGGCGGAACATGGGCTCGGCCACCCTCGTCTCGATGAAGCCGAAGAAGATGAGAAGCGCGAGACCGCCGAAGATCATCTCCAGGACGAAGGGATTCCCCCATCCGGTGAGGGAGTGGCCGTAGGGCTTGATGCCGTAGGTGACGCCGGTGAGGAGCATGACGAGGCCCGCCGCGAACGAGAGGTTCCCGAGCCAGTCGATCTTCGCCTTGATGCGGATGCCGATCTCCTTCAGCTTGAGGAAGGCCCAGACTGTGCCGAAAGCGCCGATCGGCACGTTCGCGAGGAAGACCCAACGCCATCCGACCTGGGAGAGGAGCCCACCCACGAGAATGCCCAGGAACGAGCCGACGATCCCCACGACCATGTTCATCCCGAGCGCCAGACCGAGCTGCTCTGCAGGGAAAGCGTCGGTGATGATCGCCGCCGAGTTCGCCATCAGGAGCGCGCCGCCCACGGCTTGGACCATCCGCAGGATGACGAGCTCGAGCGCTCCGTTCGTGCCTGTGCTCCAGACCGTCGACAAGAGGATCGCCGAGACGGTGAACCAGGCGAAGCCGAGGTTGTACATCCTCACGCGGCCGAACATGTCGCCGATGCGCCCTACGGTCACCACGACCGCGGCCGACACCAGGCTGTAGCCCATCATGATCCAGAGCAGGTACGGGAAGCTGGCCGCCTGCAACGGGTTCAGGTGGATGCCCCGGAAGATGACCGGCAGGGCGATGATGAGGCTCGTCCCGTTCAAGGTCGCAAGCAGCATGCCGATCGTGGTGTTGGAAAGGACCACCCACTTGTAGCGGGGCCCCACCGCCGTCGACCGAGTCGGTGTCAGCAGGCTCACGTTCGCTTCTCCTCTGGTTCGTGGTGGCCCCCCGTCACCTCCGGTGTCTCCCCTGGGCGCTCGGTCGCGAACGACTCGAGCAGGGTCACAGCTCGTTCGAGCGCCGCGCGGTCCGGCTTGCAGAGGGCACTCACGTGCCCGGCAAGCCAGGCGTTGCCGATGCGGGCGCGCCGCTCAAGAAGTTCCGTGCCTGCGGGCGTGGCTACGAGCTGCACGCCCCTGCGGTCGGCAGGGTTCATCCGTCGTGCGATGAGACCCGCAAGCTCCAGTTTGTCGGCAAGGCGCGTCGCGGCCGGGGAAGGCAGGCCCTCGATCTCGGCGAGATGGCCGACACCGAGCGGGCCGTTGCGGACCACGGTGGCAAGCGCCGAGAACTGGGCGATCGTGAGCTCGGACGGGTCCACCCGACGAAGCTGTCGCGAGAGGCGGACCATCGACAATCGCAACCGGGCGGCCAGCACGTGGGGCGCATCCGCCTCGCCTCTCGCGCCCGCCGCATCGCTCATCGCCCTACGCCTCTTTCCCGAACTGCCCAGCTGCCGGAGTTGTGCCGCACCGGCCACCTCGTTGGCCGGACCGCCTGTCCCTGGCTAATGTGCCGACATTATTATATCTCGACAGTATCGATCCAACCTTGAGGGCGTGAGGCGATTGGGCGCTGCGGGCACGGCGGTCTGTGGCAGATCGGCTGCAGGCCGATGAGCAGCGCCGAGCCGTTCGTCGTCATGTCCAAACCAATCGGGCCGATCTGCAACCTCGACTGTGGATACTGCTACTACCTGGGAAAGACGGCGCTGTTCCCGCCTGGGGAGCACTTCCGGATGAGCCCTCAGGTGCTCGAGTCGTACATCTCCTCGTTCATCGCTGCCAGCCCCGGGCCGCTCGTGCACTTCGGCTGGCACGGCGGCGAGCCGACCCTGGCGGGGATCGAGTTCTACCGCCGCGTAGTCGAGCTCCAGGATCGGTACCTGCCGGCAGGGTGGCGCTGCCTCAACAACATTCAGACGAACGGGACGCTGCTCGACGCGCGCTGGTGCAGTTTCCTAGCCGAGAACCACTTCGCAGTGGGGCTCAGCATCGACGGTCCGGCGAGCCTGCACAATGCTTCTCGTCCCGACCGGCGCGGGCGGCCCACCCACGATCGGGCGATGCGGGGACTCGGCCTACTGCGCGCCGCCGGCATCGAGCCGGACGTGCTCTGCACGCTGAACGCGCTCACCGCCGCTCATCCGACCGAGGTCTACAGGTTCTTCGTCGACCAGAAGGTGCAGTGGCTGCAATTCCTCCCGGTTGTCGAGAAAGCACCCGGCGGTGTGTCGGAACGCTCGGTGACGCCCGAGGCGCTGGGGGAATTCCTCTGCACGATCTTCGACGAGTGGGTCCGCCACGATATCGAGCACATCGGTGTGCAGAACTTCCTCGAGTGCCTCCTCGTCGTCACGGGCAAGCCGGCCAACCTCTGCGTGATGTCGCGGACGTGCGGACGGGTTCTCGCCATGGAGCACGACGGGAGCGTCTACTCCTGCGACCACTATGTCGATCCTGCTCATCGCCTCGGAGAGGTGACGAGCGACGGGCTCGCGGCATTCGTCGACTCGCCGGCACAGATCGCCTTCGGCGAGGCGAAGCACGACTCCCTGCCGGCGTGCTGTCGGGAGTGCCCGGTGGGCTTCTTGTGCCACGGGGGCTGTCCGAAGGACCGCTTTACAATCACGGCCGCCGGCGAGGCAGGTCTCAACTACCTCTGTGCCGGGTACCGGCGCTTCTACGGCCACGTCCTGCCCTATCTCAGGCGGATGGCGGCCCTTGCCCGCCATGGCCGGCCGATCTTCGAGATCAGCGCGGAGCTCGAGACAGCCGAGCACGAGGATCGGTTGCGATGGCGGACGACCGGGCGCAACGACTCGTGCCCGTGTGGGAGCGGCCGGAAGTACAAGCAGTGCTGTCTTTTGACCCGACGCCGGTGACGGCTGCCGTGCCGGCACTTTTGCAGGCCAGTTCCGGCTCTCTTCGCGACCCTGCACGATCTCGTCGAAGGTCGAGGTGCGGCGCGCGACCTCGAGACGGGCGCGCTCGGTCCTCGGCACGTCGGCGTAGTACTAGGTGTTCGGCAGCTCGAAACCGGCCCGCCCGTGGCGAACCGGCGTCTTCTGGGTTGATCGCGCCCACGACGGCGTCGAGAGACACCACGCCGCTCAGCGCTGCCAAGCCGCCGAGAAGCACGGCATTCGGCACAGGCCGGCCGAGGTGCTCCAACGCGAGCTGTGGTGGCGGGGGCGATCGCCAGGCGGTCCCGGCGCATCCCTCCGGCGAGCTTGCCGAGGCCCAGCTCGTCGAGACTGTGAGTCATGTTGATGAAGAGATAGCCGTCTGCGCCGAAGCTGGCGAAAAGGTTGACCTGGTGCAGAAGCATCCTGCACCACCACTGCGTCAGGAGCCGCGATCGGCGAGTGGGTGCGGATCTCGGTGTCGCTTATGCGGCAGAACGCCACCACCGGGGCGCCGGCGCGTTCTGAGCCGAAGCTCGGGAGCGCCTGGGCGTGGCGGCCCTCCACGAACGCCGCTACCGAAAGCATCTCCGCTGCGGTAACCACTCCGTGGCCACCCCGGCCATGGAAGCGGACCTGGAACAGCACCGGAGCTTTCCGCGGTGTTGTTCGGTTCTAGGGCGCGTCGATGTCGACCCGGACCACTTTCACTATCCTTCAGGCGCCAAGCATCCCTGTGCAGGGACACGGACGACAGTTCCTCTGCCCTATTTCTCCGGTATTTCTCAGGCGCGCGGCTAGCGGGCGCTCCGGTCGTGCCCTCATGGGCCGCAGGGGAGCAGCCGGTCGCAGCCGCCCCACGAGGTGCCTCCCGATGCCACACTTGGAGTGATGACGGACCGAACAGCGGCCCCGGGAGCAATCGCCGAAAGCCGCGCTCACCGGGCGACGTCCTTCGATCGCGTGCCCCGCCTGGTCTTTTGGGAGACGACCAAGGCCTGCCCGCTCGCGTGCGTGCACTGCCGGGCGGTCGCGCAGCGCGAGTTCGTACCGGACGAGCTCACCACCGAAGAGGGCAAAGCGATCATTGACGAGCTCGCCGGCGCCGGTCGCCCTGCCCCGGTCCTGATCCTGACCGGCGGCGACTGTCTGCAACGGCCCGACCTCGGCGTCCTTGCCGCGTACGCACAGGCTTCGGGCGTGCCGGTCGCCATCTCGCCCTCGGTCTCCCCGAGCCTCAACGCCGCCACGGTATCGATGCTTTACGCCAACGGGGTGAGGACCGCGTCGCTCAGCCTGGACGGAGCAGTCGCCGAGACGCACGAACAGGTTCGACAGATCCCCGGTCACTTCGGCGAGACGATCAGCGCGATCGGTCTCCTCAAAGAACACGGCCTGGCCGTGCAGATCAATACGGCTGTCATGGCGCAGAACGTCAGGGAGCTCGCGGACCTGGCGGCACTCCTGGTCCGCCACGGAGTGAGGACCTGGGAAGTCTTCTTCCTCATCGGGGTGGGACGCGGGCACGATATCGCCGAGATCGAGAACGACGAGTACGAGGACGTCTGTCACTTCCTCGTCGACGCCGCCCAGTATGGGATGACCGTGCGGACAGTGGAGGCGCCCTTTTTCCGCCGGGTCCGTGACTGGCGGTCCAAGCGGACCGACGCGAGTGCGGACCCTGGGATCGAGTTCGGGCTCGGACCGCTCTACGGGGAGCTGCGCGCCCGCCTTCGCGAGCTGATGGGCGAGCCGACGTCCCCGGTTCTTGCGCCGACGGCCTCCACCCGTGACGGCAAGGGGATCGTGTTCGTGGCCCACGACGGTCAGGTGTACCCCGCCGGGTTCATGCCTCTTCCGCTCGGATCGGTGCGCGACACGGGCGTGCTCGGCATCTACCGCGACGACCCGGTGCTGAAGGCGATCCGGAACGCCGAGTTCCCCGGGCGCTGCGGGCGGTGCGAGTACTCCGACGAGTGCGGTGGGTCGAGGGCGCGGGCCTACGCGGCCACCGGGGACCCACTCGCCGACGACCCAGCTTGCCGATACCTTCCCTCGTAGGCGACACTCGCGAAGTCGCCCCGCGCGCTGAGCGACTGGTCCGAGTCGAAGGAGAGCCGAAGATGGGCGTAACTGTTTCAGGTGTCAAAGCCGTGGAGATTCTTGACTCCCGAGGTAACCCGACCCTGGCGGTGACGGTGACGCTCGGCGACGGCACCAGTGCGCGCGCAGGCGTACCGTCCGGCGCGTCGACTGGCTCACGCGAAGCGGTCGAGCTGCGCGACGGCGACCCGGCTCGCTTCGGAGGTAAAGGTGTTCTCGGAGCTGTGGGGGCCGTCAACGGTGAGATCGCCGAGGCGTTGAGCGGTCGGACCTTCGCCGATCTCGCGGAGCTGGACCACACCCTGATCGAGCTCGACGGTACCGAGAACAAGGCCCGTCTCGGGGCCAACGCCATAGTTGGCGTGTCGATGGCTGCGGCCCGGGCGATTGCCCTAGCCGCCGGAGTGCCGCTCTGGCGCTCCCTCAACCCCCAAGGGGTGACGCCGCGGCTACCCGTGCCGCACTTCAACGTCCTGAACGGAGGGGTGCACGCGCCGAACAAGCTCGACTTCCAGGAGTTCATGGTGGCCCCGATCGGCGCCCCGAACATGACAGAAGCCGTGCGCGCCGGTGCAGAGGTCTACACGGCGCTGCGCAAGCTGCTGGCCGGCAAGGGCTTCGCGACAGGACTCGGTGACGAAGGGGGCTTCGCCCCGGAGATCGACGAACCCGAAGAAGTCCTCCGTTTGATCGTCGAGGCGATCAACCAGGCCGGCTACCGCCCCGGCCGCGAAGGTGTGGCGATCGCGCTCGACCCGGCCGCGAGCGAGTTCTTCCGCGGCGGCAGCTACCACGTTGCCGGCGAGACCCTGTCGAGCGACGACATGATCAGCCGCTACGCGGCGATCATCGAGGACTTCCCGGTGTGGAGCCTGGAAGACGGACTGGCCGAAGCAGACTGGGAGGGCTGGGTACGTCTCACCGAGCAACTCGGTGACCGCCTCCAGGTCGTGGGCGACGACCTCTTGGTCACGAACCCGAAGATCATCACCGAGGCGATCGCCCGCCGGGCGGCGAACTCGGCGCTGATCAAGGTCAACCAGATCGGCAGTGTGACCGAGACGCTCGCCGCGATCGCGGTGTGCAGGCAAGCCGGCTGGACGCAGATGGTGTCGCACCGCTCGGGCGAGACCGAGGACACCTTCATCGCCGACCTTGTCGTTGGCTCCGGGTCCGGACAGCTCAAGACCGGTGCGCCGGCCCGCGGCGAGCGCGTGGCGAAGTACAACCGGCTGATCGAGATAGAAGCGGCCGAGCGGCTTCCCTACGGACTGATCGGCTGATCCCCGGGGGCGGCCAGCCGCCCCTGTGCAGGCCTTTTTCGAAGACGCTCTTCTCATGGTCGTGACGTCGCAGGAGGCCGCCTACCGTGTCTGGACGTGGAGGCAGATCATGTCTTTCTGGTCCGGCACGGTGAGACGGCTCTCAATGCCGTCGGCGTTCTGAGGGGACAGCTCGACGTCCCGCTCAGCGCGACGGGTCAAGCCGAGGCGCTTGCGCTCGGCGAATTGTTTCGCGACGTACCCCTGAGAGCAGTCATGTCGAGCCCGCTCAGACGGGCGGCCGACACGGCGCGTCCGCTGGTCCTCGGCTCGACGGCTCTGCTCGGGATCGACGACCGCCTGAGGGACCGTTTCTACGGCGAGTGGGCCGGGCACGCGCTCGCGGAGGTCGAGGAGCGTTTCGGGTCGATCGACGCGGCTCCGGGTGTCGAAGAGTGGCAGTGTGTCGAGGACAGGGCCGAGAGGGCTTTTCTGGACGTCGTCGCGGGCGTTGGCGCCGCGGCCGGTGGGCAGGTCGGCGTGGCGCTGGTTTCTCACGACGCCGTGCTCCGGGCGCTGCTCGGACGGCTCCTGCCTTCCGTGGACCTGGGCAGCGTTGAGCTCCCGACCGGGTCCTGGTCGGCGACCAGATCTTCGCAAGGGATCGGGCAACCTCGGCGATCAACCGGGCAATCGAAGAGACCCGCTTTGTTGAAGCCGAAGAGGAGTGACTCCCGGTAACGGTTTGGCAGGACCTCCCCCGGCGTAGGCTGAGCCCGTGTTGCGCCTTCTGACCGCCGGAGAGTCCCACGGGCGTGGGCTCGTTGCCATCGTCGAGGGGCTCCCTGCCGGACTGCCGATCGGCGTGGACGAGATCTCCGGAGAACTGGCCCGTCGGAGGCTCGGCTTCGGGCGAGGTCCACGCCAACGGTTCGAGACCGACGAGATCACCATTGTGGGCGGGGTTCGTCACGGACGGACTTTGGGGTCACCGGTCGCCATCGAGATCGCGAACGCCGAGTGGCCCAAGTGGCAAGAGGAGATGTCCCCTGAGCCCGGGCATCCCTCGCGCCGGCTCACTCAGCCCCGCCCCGGCCACGCGGACCTTGCCGGCATGCAGAAGTACGGCTTTGACGATGCCCGCGACGTGCTAGAGCGGGCTTCGGCCCGTGAGACGGCGGCGAGAGTGGCAGCCGGTGCCTGCGCCAAGGCGCTCCTGGCGAAGATCGGCATCGCGATCGTGAGCCACGTCGTGCAGATCGGGGGCACCGACGCGTCGGCCGGGCTTCGTCCGACGCCGGGCGATCTTGCGACGGTCGATGCGTCGCCGGTGCGGTGTTTCGACCCCTCGGCCGAGGCGACCATGATCACCGAGATCAAGGCTGCGGCCAAAGAGGGCGATTCGCTCGGCGGCACCGTCGAGGTCGTGGCCTACGGAGTGCCCGTGGGCCTGGGAAGTCACGTGCATTGGGACCGCAAGCTCGACGGCCTCATCGCCCAGGCGCTGATGAGCATCCAGGCGGTGAAGGCCGTATGGATAGGCGAAGGCTTCGATATCGCCCGTCGCCGGGGCTCTGTCGGCCACGACTCCATTTACTTCGACCCAGGGTCGCGCGCCTACAGGCGAGAGACCTCGCTGGCCGGTGGCATCGAGGGCGGAATGTCCACCGGGGGTCTTCTCCTTGTCGGCGCCTCTATGAAGCCGCTCGCCACGCTGAACCGCCCGGTTCTGAAGACCGTCGACGTCCTCACCAAGGAGGAGACCGTCTCGTTCAAGGAGCGCACCGACGTCACCGCGGTGCCCGCCATGGGCGTGGTGGCAGAGACGATGCTGGCCCTTGTGCTCGCCTCCGAAGCGCTCCGCAAGTTCGGAGGCGACAGTATCGCAGAGCTCGAGCGCAACCACGCCTCCTACCTCGCCGAGGTCCGCGACGAGCATTGGCCGAGTGCGGTAACGGATTGAATCTAGAGCAGGGAATCGTCCTCGGCATTGCCGGCTTCCTCGGGGGCGCGGTGAACAGCGTCGCCGGGGGCGGTTCGCTCATTTCCTTCCCCGCCCTGTTGGCGGTGGGCTATCCCGGTGTCACGGCGAACATGACGAACACGGTCGCACTCTGGCCCGGTTACGTGGGCAGTTCCGTCGCGTATCGCCGGGAGCTTCAAGGCCAGCAATCCCGTGCGGCAGTCCTGGCAACCACCTGCGTAGCCGGTGGCATCGCCGGGTCGGTGTTGTTGCTCACGACGCCCGCCAGCGTCTTCAAGCGAGCCGTGCCCTTTCTCATTCTCCTCGCGTGTGCCCTGTTCGCCCTGCAACCGATCGCCACCCGCGTGCTCGCAAAGCGGCAGGCACCCTCCAAGGAGCACCGTTCGTTCGGTCTTCACTTCGCGGTCCTGCTTGCCGCCGTCTACGGCGCCTACTTCGGGGCGGGGCTCGGCATCGTGCTCCTTGCGATCCTCGGGTTGGCCATCCCTGACAGCCTGCAGAAGCTGAACGGACTGAAACAGGTCCTCTCGGTCGTCATCAACTCCGTGGCGCTCGTCGCCTACAGCGCATTCGGTCGTGTCGCGTGGACTGCGGTCGCCGTCATGGCTGTGGCCAGCCTTGCCGGCGGCCGGCTGGGCGGCGGCTTTGCCCGCCGGCTGAGCCCGGTCCTCTTGCGCGTCGTAGTCCTCACCTTCGGCGTCACGGTCGGCTGCATACTGCTGGCGCGGCAATGACGCCGCCCAGCTGGGTTGGTACGCTCGGCGGGCGTGTTCACTGGACTTGTCGAGGAGATGGGTTACTACGTCGGCCATGACGGCGACCGCTACCGGATCAGGGCGTCGCTCGTGCTCGAGGACGCCAAGGTCGGCGACTCCATCTCGGTGAACGGCTGCTGCACGACCGTCGTCGCCTGCGGTGGGGGGACCTGGGAGACGCAAGTAACCGGCGAAACCTTGAGCCGGACGACCTTCGGCCTCCTCGAGCCCGGTGACCCCGTGAACCTCGAGCGGCCGGTGCGGGTGAGCGACCGCCTCGGCGGGCACATCGTGCAGGGTCACGTCGACGGCATCGGGGAAGTGACAGCCGGGTCGCCGGATCTCAGGGTGCGGATACCGCCGGAGCTGACCCGCTACTGCGTGGAAAAGGGTTCTATCGCGGTCGACGGAGTGAGCCTCACGATCTTCGACGTCGACCAGGACGGCTTCTCGGTCGCGGTGATACCCCACACCGCTGCGATGACGACGCTCGGCGGTCGGATACCTGGTGACAAGGTCAACATCGAGGTTGACGTAGCTGCGAAGCAGATTGAAAAGCTCCTCGCTCCGTACCTCGCGAAGCTGATGTGACGATGGCCGCTCGCGCAGCTGCCTGCCGCTTGCTTCCTGTCAGCTGAAGCACCTCCGGCGGCCATGCTCATGAGAGCCCCGAGCCGCCGGTCAACTCCTTGGGCGCGGCTCGCCGCGTGCTGGCGGGTGAACCCGGGGCTCACCGCCGTTGTTGTCCTCGCGCTCCTGCTCGGTCTCCTGCTCAGGCTGTATGCCCTCGGCCGGGGCACCATCAACGCCGACGAGGCGGTTGTCGGACTCATGGCCCAGCAGATCCTGCACGGTCATTTCTTCGCCTTCTACTGGGCCCAGAACTACGGAGGCACGGAGGCTTACGCCGCCGCGGTGGTTTTCGCCCTGTTCGGGAGCTCTGCGTTCACCCTCGGACTCACAACGGTCCTGCTCTGCGCCGCCTCGGTCGCGATCCTGTGGCGGATCGGGAACCGCCTGTTCGGCAGTCCGGTCGGGGCGGTGGCCGCGATCGCGTTCTGGGTCTGGCCCGAGCCCTATGTGACTTATTACGGCCACGGGGACGGCTTCCGCTGGATCGTGCTGGTGTGCGGGCTCGTGGTGTTCCTGACCGTTCTCAGGATCGGGGATGGTGACGGCGGGAGGCTCGACTGGCTCGCGCTCGGGCTGACCGCCGGCGTGGGTTGGTGGTCCAGCCCGGAGATCGCCTACTTTCTCGCCCCGGGCGGCGTCTACCTCATGGCGCGCATCGTCCAGCGGCGGGCGAAAATGCCCCCGGGTTCGCTGGCTCTCGGGATTGCGGCTCTTGGCCTCGGATCGCTCCCGTGGTGGTGGCACGACATCCCCCATCACTTCGACTCGCTCGCAGGGATTCCCCAGCCTCCCCCTCCGACTCCTGGGGGGGCGTACTGGTGGCATCTAGGCATTTTCGACCGTTACGTGCTCCCGATCGTGCTCGGTCTTCGGACGCGCGGGTCGGGCGCATGGGTCGTCCCGTCGAGGCTGACGCCGCATCTCGTGAACGTCTTGATCGTGGTGCTCCTCGCCTGGCTCGTGTACCTGGCGGCGCACGGGCGCGCCTGGCTGCTGGTGCTCTTTATCGGGGCTTTCCCGTTTCTCTACGCGGCCCAGCCGTTCACCTGGTACTGGCACGACGCCCGCTACGCGATCTTTCTCGCACCATTGCTCGGCCTCGTGGTCGTCTCCCTGGTTTGTGAGGGCGGCATGTGGGCGCTCGGCTACGCACAGTCGGCGCCGGCGATCATGGCGGCCCTCGCGCTCGCTGCTGGCCTGGGGCTGACGCTCGTTGCGGCCAGGGGCGAGCAGCCTTACAAGCCACGGCCCGCTCTGCCGGCCTTCGAGCGCACCAGTTGGCTCTCGTGGCATTCCAACCCGAACAACCTGCCCACCGCGCTCGCCGATTCGCTCGTGCGATGGAATGTCCACTACGCCTTTTCGAGCTACTGGCTCGGGTACGACGTCGGGTTCCTCTCCGACGGCCGCGTCATGGTGAGCCCCGCCGGGCCCGAATTCATCCGCTATCCCCCCTATTACCAGGCGATAGCCGCCAGCCCGACAGCTGCATGGATCTTCATGGACCCTGCGCTCGAGCGGGACGCGGCTGTCGAGGCCGGGACAACGGCCCTCGACCCTGGTTGCGCCACGCCGGACCAGCAGTGCCTCTTGATCCCCGAGATCGTCCAGTGGTGCGAGGCTCACCACATCAGCTACTTGCTGCGCTACAGCGGGCCGTACGTGGTGGTCATCCCCTCCGAGCGCGTGCTGCCCACTCAGATACTGCCTTACTTCGGCATGTGACCTGTCCGCTCAGCCGGGCCTGTCGCGCCTCTCGGACAGCGCCTGAGGACACGTGACCCGGACTGCCAGTCGCAGTCTCAGGCGATGCCGGCCAGCACCTCGGCGATCTGCACGGCGTTGAGCGCAGCACCCTTGCGGAGGTTGTCGCCGACGACGAAGAGCGACAGCCCGTGGAGCAGGGTCGCGTCCCGCCGAATCCTGCCCACGAGCGACACGTCACCACCCGTGGCGCCGAGCGGCGTGGGGATGTCGCAGAGCTCGACGCCCGGCGCCTCCTTGAGGGCGGCGATCGCTTCCTCAGCGCTGAGCGGGCGCTCGAGCTCTAAGTTGAGGGCCAGGCTGTGCCCTGTGAACACCGGCACCCGGACGCACGAGCACGAGACGAGGAGGTCCGGGAGACCGAGGATCTTGCGGCTCTCGTCGCGGAACTTCTGCTCCTCGTTGGTCTCGCCGCTCCCGTCGTCGACGAGCTGGCCGGCCACCGGGATGACGTTGAAGGCGATCGGTTTGGGGAACTTCACGGGGGCGGGCAGGTGGACGGCGTTGCCATCGTGCGCGAGCGCAGCGGCGCCGTTCGCCACCTTGCGGACCTGCTCGTCCAGCTCGGAGGTTCCGGCGAGGCCGGCGCCCGAAACCGCCTGATAGGTCGATGCCACGACTCGGCGCAGCCCCGCAAGCTCGTCCAGCGGCTTCAGCACGGGCATGGCAACCATCGTCGTGCAGTTCGGGTTGGCGACGATCCCTTTCGGTATCGAGCTCAGTGCCCCGCGGTTGACCTCGGGCACGACCAAGGGAACGTCCGGGTCCATGCGCCAAGCGGACGAGTTGTCTATGACGATGGCGCCGGCGTCAGCGACACGCGGCGCAAGCTCCAGGGAGGTCTTGGCGCCGCACGAGAACAAAGCGATGTCTATCCCTGCGAAATCTGCGCCGACCACGTCTTCGACCACGACCTCGCCGCCATCCCACGGGAGCGTTCGTCCTGCCGACCGCACGCTCGCGAAAAAACGCACTCTCTCCGCAGGAAACTTTCGTTCCGCAAGGATCGACCTCATAACGGCGCCGACTTGTCCCGTGGCGCCGAAAACCCCTACTTGCATGGGGCGATCTTAGTGGCACCCTCATTGGAGGCCGGAGTCGGCCCGGACGGCGTCGCCAGGCGGGGCCTCGACGGCTCCGTCGTCAGCTGTTGAGCTCGAAAGCGGTGTGGAGGACCTGGACGGCCCGCTCCGCGTGCTCGGCGCGCACCAGGCACGAGATGCGGATGGGCGAGGTGGAGATCATCTCGATGTTGATCCCGGCCGCCGCGAGGGTCTCGAACATGGTCGCAGTGACTCCGGGATGCGTCCGCATCCCCGCGCCGACGAGAGAGACCGTGGCGACGTCATCGTCGGCGATCACCGAGATCGCGCCCAGTTGCGGGACGAGCTGCTCCGCCACATCGAGGCTGCCGTCCAAGTCGGAGCGGGGGACGGTGAAGGAGATGTCGGCCATGCCGTGGTGCGAGGTGTTCTGGACGATGACGTCGACGTTGATCGCCCGGTCGGCGAGCCCCCTGAACACAGAGGCGGCGATGCCAGGCTGGTCCGGCACACCGGTGATCGTGATCTTGGCCTCGGTCGAATCGCTCGTCACCGCCGAGACGATGGGTTGTTCCATGGAAGAGTCCTCCTCGCTGACGATGGTCCCGGGCTCCCACGTGAAGCTCGAGCGCACGTGGAGTCGAACGCGATGGTTCCGGGCGAACTCGACCGAGCGGAGCGCAAGGACCTTCCCACCCGTTGCTGCGATCTCGAGCATCTCCTCGAAGGAGATCTTGGGTATCCGGTGAGCGGTCGGAACCACACGTGGGTCCGCGGTGAACACTCCCGAGACGTCCGTGTAAATCTCGCAGAGATCGGCTTCGAGGGCGGCGGCGAGCGCCACCGCGGTCGTGTCGGAGCCGCCGCGCCCGAGCGTGGTCACGTCCCGTTTGCTCGAGACTCCCTGGAAGCCCGCCACCACTGGGACGATGCCCTGGGCAAGCGACTCACGAAGGCGGTCGCCTTTCACCTCGAGGATCCGTGCCTTGGTGTGGGTGGTGTCTGTGATGATGCCCGCCTGGCTGCCGGTGAACGAGGCGGCAGGCACACCGAGCTCCGCGAGCGCCATGCACAACAGGGCCATCGAGATCCGCTCGCCCGCCGTAAGCAGCATGTCGAGCTCCCTGCCCGGGCGCACCTGGCTCACGTCCTCGGCGAGGCGGATCAGCCCGTCGGTGGTCTTGCCCATGGCACTGACCACGACAACGACGTTTGCGCCGGTACGCCGTGTGCGGGCGATGTGGTCCGCGACCGCGCGGATGCGGTCGGCATCACCGACTGAGGTTCCGCCGAACTTCTGGACGACTAGGGTCACGCCCGCCAACCTACCGCCGAGCCGAGACGCCGGGCGACCAACCCGCCCTCGGGCCGGATTCGCCGAGGGCGTGCCTCGGCGTCCGAAGGGCCCGCGTATGCGCTTTGGGGTGCAGTTATGTAGCCTTTCGATCCGTGCCTACCGAGAAGAGAGCGCGGCAGCGAGCCGCTCGTGAACAAAAGCAAGCCGTCATCGAAAAGAGCCGTAAGCGACGCCGCAACACGCGCCGTGGAATCGGGGCTGTGGTGCTGGCCGCCGTCATCGTCGGCATCGTGCTCTTGGTGAACGGCACGGGGAACAAGACGGCGAAGACCACGACGACAACGACGACCACGACGACCACGACGTTCCCGCCCCCGACGACCCAGCCGTTGACGACCACAGCTATGGCCCCGACCTGCCCGCCTGCCGCGGGATCGACAAAGCGCGTCGTGTATTTCACGGCCGCGCCTGGTCCGTGCATCGCGCCAACATCGGTCTGGGACGCCACGTTCAAGACGAGCCTCGGCGACATCGTCGTGCGGATGCCGGCCGCCGCATCGTTCGCCGCGGTCAACAACTTCGTGTTCCTCGCCCGCTACCAGTACTACAACGGCACCTTCTTCCACAGGGTGATCCCCGGGTTCGCCGTGCAGGGTGGCGACCCAACGGGCACCGGCGCGGGGGGAGCCGTCGCCGGCGGCAAGAGTGGAAAGGCAGAATACGGCTTGCCCGGTTATGCGTTCACCGGCAATACACCGCCGGCAAGTTGTGCGACTAAGCCAACGCAGGCCGCGTGCTACCAGCCCTACGACCTCGTGATGGCCAACAAAGGCACTGCGACCTCGGACGGGAGCCAGTTCTTCTTCGTGCTGCCCGGCGGCCAGACTCAGCTCTCGCCCCTCTACACGATCTTCGGCAAGGTCACTTCTGGGACGAACGTCGTCGACAAGATCGGTGCTCTCGGGGGTCCAGGTCCAAACGGCACCCCGAAGGTCAAGGTCTACCTTCTCAGCGTCACCATGAAACAGATCTCCGGCTGAGCCCGGTCGTCAGTCCGGCGAAAAGAAACGGAGTTCCCCAATGCCGAGCGAGTGCCCGCCTGCCGATGGCTCTGCGCCCAAGACCCAGCACTTCGATGGGCCGCCACCGATGTGCATCGACCTTTCCAAGCGTTACACGGCCGAGATGGTCACCTCCAAGGGCACGATGGTCTTCGCTCTCGATGCGGTGAGCGCTCCGAGGACCGTGAACAACTTCGTGTTCCTGGCGCGCTACCATTACTTCCAGGGGATAGCGTTCCACCGGATCATCCCCGGTTTCGTCCTGCAGGGCGGCGATCCGGAGGGAACCGGCGCCGGCGGGCCCGGCTACCGCTTCGAGGACGAGCTTCCCCAGCCCGGTCGCTACGAGCTCGGATCACTGGCCATGGCCAATGCCGGGCGGGACACGAACGGGAGCCAGTTCTTCGTCATCTCGGGACACGACGGGATGCGCCTGCCGCCGCTCTACTCGTTGTTCGGTCAGCTGGTCTCCGGGCGGGACGTCGTGGCGGGGATCGACGCGGTGGGCACCCGGTCGGGCGCGCCCAAGGAGAAGGTCCTGATCGAGTCGGTCACAATCGCCGAGGCGGAGTGAGCGCCCGAGCTGTTCTGAGGCAGCCCTAGAACTCCTAGGGGTGGGAGACGTTGGACTTTGTGACAAGTTTCAAGCGGCGGCTCGGAGCCGGGCGTCCGTGACGTAGTCCGCG
>Ga0187884_10001814_pt1 | contig 18685 bp, 14 predicted proteins | sample June2016WEW_20_4_FD_132983 | JGI IMG/M metagenome (GOLD analysis project Ga0187884, IMG submission 132983) | Peatland microbial communities from SPRUCE experiment site at the Marcell Experimental Forest, Minnesota, USA - June2016WEW_20_40 | ecosystem: Environmental > Terrestrial > Soil >...
ATGAAGCCGCCTACCGACAACAATGCCTCCGCCGACTCCAACGCAATGCGCGGCAATTCGGACTCACACTGGTACCCGCCACCGCTTCGAACGTCTAGGTTCATTGGTAGCCTGTCGAAGCATTGGGCGGGGTTTTTCAGGAGCCTGTCAGAAGCGACCGCTCCACCCCCCGTTGCCTTGGTGCAGCGGTTCGCGTATTCGACTGCACGACACGTTTGCGGAGGTGTGATGAGCACGAAAGAAATCTACGAAATTGGTGAGATGCCACCCGTCGGGCAGGTCCCGAAGTTCATGTACGCGCAGGTCGTCCGCGCCAGCCGCTTCGGCGAGCCGAAGCAGGCGTTTCAGGTCGAAAAAATCGAGATCCCCGCCCTCAAGCCGGACGAGGTCTGGGTGTATGTCATGGCCACCGGCATCAACTTCAACAACATCTGGGCGGCGCTGGGCTCGCCGATCAATGTCATCGCGGTGCGCCAGAAAGCGAACTTCGACGCCAGCGATTTTCATATCGGCGGCAGTGACGTCTCTGGGATCGTGTATGCAGTGGGCTCGGACGTGAACAACGTCAAGGTCGGCGACCATGTCGTGGTGCACGCCGGATGGTGGGATGCGAATGATCCTGTGGTCCGGGCAGGAGAGGATCCCTCGTTCAGCCCGAGCTTCAAGGTGTGGGGATACGAAACCGGCTGGGGCGGCTTCGGCCAGTTCGCCAAGGCGCAGGCACACCAGTGTCTGCCGAAGGCCAAGCACCTGACGTGGGAAGAGGCCGCCGCCCCGACGCTGGTCGGCTCCACCGCCTTCCGCATGCTGCAGGGGTGGCCGCCGCACACGGTGCGTCAGGGTGACATCGTGCTCATCTGGGGCGCCGCCGGCGGCCTGGGCTGCATGGCGACTCAGATCGCCAAGGCACAGGGCGGCATTCCGGTCGCCGTCATCAGTGACGACCGCAAGATCGATTTTTGCATGAAGCTGGGGGCGAAGGGGTGCATCAACCGCAAGAAGTTCAGCCACTGGGGCGTGATGCCGCACTGGAAGGACGCCGACGCGTACGGTAAGTGGGCGGCAGGGTGTCGCGCCTTTGGAAAGGCGATCTGGGACATTGTCGGCGAGCGCCGCAGTCCACGCATCGTCTTCGAGCATCCGGGTGAGAACACAGTGCCCACTTCCATATTCGTGTGCGACACTGCCGGCATGGTCGTCATCTGCGCCGGAACGACGGGGTTCAACGCGGTCGTCGACCTGCGTTACCTGTGGATGCGCCAGAAACGGTTCCAGGGCTCGCATCTCTTCAACGACGAGCAAGCACGCGATTTCAACCAGCTCGTCCTCGACGGCAAGATCGATCCGTGCGTGGGGCAGGTCTACAAATTCGACGAGATACCGCTTTGCCACCAGCTGATGCATGAGAACAAGGCGCCGGATGGGAAAATGGTCGCGCTGGTGGGCGCGCCGCGGGCGGGGCTGAAGGATGTGGCGTGAGAGCGTGTCAGTGTGGGAGCGTGAGAGCGTAGAAGCGTACGGCGACTAATCCGTCACGCCTCAAGATCTCTTCTTCTTGGATTCAGCCAGGAGGTCGGCGAAGGTTCCGAGCGTTCGGCGCTGGTTCATGTCTTCTGCCCTTGCTTGCTCATCCACCCGCTCTGCGGCAAGGGCGGCGTCGCGGGTTTCGCGAGCGTGCTCGATCATCGACAGGCTGATGCGGCGCGCCTTCGCGTCCACGGCGAGCACGGTGACTTCCACCTCCTGGCCGAGGCTAACCGCCTGGCGGGCGTGCGAGAGGCGGCGGTCGAGCGCCAGCTTGGAGATATGCACGAGGCCGTCCAGGCCCGGGGTGACCTCGACGAACGCGCCAAAGGCTTCCAGGCGACGCACAACCCCACGGACCATTGCCCCGACGGGAAAGCGCTCTTTGGCGGTCGTCCACGGGTCCACTGCGAGCGCCTTCAGCGATAACGCGACCTGACGGCGCCCCGTTTGCGCGTCCTCGATTTTGAGCACTTGCGCCTCAACTCCCTGTCCGACCTGCAGGACCTCTGACGGGTGCTTGACACGTCCGTAACCAAGCTCGCTGACGTGGATCAGCCCTTCGACACCGCCGAGATCCACGAACGCACCGAAATCGCGGATGCCCGTGACCGTCCCCTGGACGACCGCGCCGACGTGCAGCTTCTCCCACGTCTGCGCCGCCAGCACCGCAGCCTCTTCTTCGAGCAGCTCGCGCCGAGAGACGACGATGTTGCGACCACCGGACTCGATCTTGGTCACGCGAAACAGGAAGCGCTGGCCAATGTACTGCGCCGCCGGCACGCGCTCGCCTGGACGGCGGCGATCGATTTGCGAGCCGGGACAGAAGGCACGCACGGCACCGATCTGTACGTCGAATCCGCCTTTGTTCTCAGCCGCGACCAGGCCTTCGACAGGAATACGATGCTCCATCGCTTGCTCGAGCTCGGCGGGGAGATGCCCGCCGCGACCGAGTGTGCGCTTGAGGACAACCGCGCCCGAACGCTGCCCGTCGTCGATGACGGTGGCCTCCAGCTGATCGCCGACGGCCAGCGTTAGTGTGCCGCTCGCCGGATCACGGAATTCAGCTAGATCAATAGTGGCTTCGTCCTTGCCGCCGATCGCCACGAAAGCAGCCGTCTGCCCAACCGCGATCACGCGCCCGCGAACCACCTCCCCGACGGCGATCTTCTTCTGTTGCGCCTCGGTCGCCTCACTCGCGGCTAACAGCGCAGCAAAGTCGTCCTCAGGCGCAGTCGGATTACGATCGTCGCTATCAGGCATGGTTCGATACTCGCAGGCACTTACTCAGGCCACCGACATGCCCGCCGACCGGCCTGAGGCCGACACTGTTAGCGGGACTCGCGTGTTCGTGCAACTGTGGCGACGTCAGAACGGGTCCGGGCTGGTTGGCAGGTCGGTGCGGCCCATGAGGAATTGATCGACGCCGCGGGCGCACTCGCGGCCCTCCCAGATCGCCCAGACCACCAGTGATTGCCCGCGGCGCATGTCGCCGCAGGAGAACACGCCGGGCACGCTGGCCATCCAGTTCTGGTCGACAGCGACATTGCCAGCGTTGCTCAGCTTGACACCGAGGTCGGTCAGCAATCCCGCCCGTTCGGGGCCGAGGAAGCCAAGCGCCAACAACACCAGGTCGACGTCCATCTCGAACTCGCTGCCCGGAATCTCGCGCATCACCGGACGTCCATTGTTGCCCTTGTCACACTCGAGCCGCACGCCATGGAGCTTCTTCACGTTGCCGTGCTCGTCACCGGAGAAGCGCTTGGTGTTGATGCTCCACTCGCGCGCCACGCCCTCTTCGTGCGACGAAGACGTCCGCAGGATCATCGGCCAGTACGGCCATTGTGCAACGTCTTCGGTGCGTGTGCCGGGCGGCTGCGGCAGCAACTCGAACTGATGCACGGAAACAGCGCCCTGCCGATTCGCCGTCCCCAGGCAGTCCGAGCCGGTGTCGCCGGCGCCAAGGATGACCACGCGCTTACCCTGGGCGCTGATCTGGTTCGCAACCGCATCGCCGGCCCCGACCTTGTTCTGCTGCGGCAAGTACTCCATGGCGAGATGGATGCCCTTCAACTCGCGGCCGGGCACGGCGAGATCGCGCGACCAGGTGGCGCCGCCGGCAAGCACGACGGCATCGAACTCCTGGCGCAGGCGCTCTACCGGATAGTTCACGCCTACGTTGGTATTCGGGCGGAAGGTCACGCCTTCCCGCTGCATCTGTTCGACGCGGCGGTCGACGACGTATTTCTCCAACTTGAAATCCGGAATGCCGTAGCGCAGGAGACCGCCAATGCGATCATCGCGTTCGAACACCGTGATGGCGTGGCCGGCGCGCGCCAGCTGCTGGGCGCAGGCTAGCCCGGCGGGCCCCGAGCCGACGACGCCGACCCTCTTGCCCGTGCGACGCGCCGGGACCTGCGGGGTGACCCACCCTTCTTTGAACGCGTGCTCGATGATCTGCTTCTCGATCTGCTTGATGGTGACCGGGTCGTTGTTGACCTTGAGGACGCAGGCCTCCTCACACGGTGCCGGGCACACCCGCCCGGTGAAATCCGGGAAATTGTTCGTCGAGTGCAGCCGGTCGATGGCTTCCTTCCAGCGGCCGCGATAGATGAGATCGTTCCAGTCCGGGATGATATTCCCCAGCGGACAGCCTTTGTGGCAGAAGGGGACGCCGCAATCCATGCAGCGCGCCGCCTGGCGCTGCAGCTTGTCTTCGGGGTGCTTGCCTTCCAATTCGCGCCAATCGCGGAGCCGTTCGGGCACGGGCCGCCGCGGCGGTAGCTCGCGCTCGTAATCGAGGAACCCGGTAATCTTTCCCATAACAGCCAGGACCCTAACAATCTAACAACGTAACACCCTAACAACCTGCTATTAGATGCTCGCCAGTCTCGCCGCGTCCGAATCCAGGTGTTGCTTCGCCAGTACCTGGCGGTACTCGACCGCCATCACTTTCACGAACTGCCGTAGGCGCTGCTTCCAGCCCGACAGCACGCGCCACGCCACCGCGCTCTGGGTGTACTCGTAATGGCGGCGCACCAGCGCTTGGATCGCCTCGGCGTCTGCTTCGTCCAGCGGATCGATCTCCACCATGTCGAGGTTGCAGCGGGTCTTGAACGTGCCGTCGTCATCGAGCACGTACGCCACGCCGCCGCTCATGCCGGCGGCGAAGTTGCGTCCGCTGCGGCCGAGCACCACGACCACGCCTCTGGTCATGTACTCGCAGCCGTGGTCGCCGACGCCTTCGACCACCGCAGTGGCGCCGCTGTTGCGTACGCAAAAGCGTTCGCCGGCCAGCCCGCGCAGAAACACCTCGCCCCCGGTGGCGCCGTAGAGCGAAACATTACCAACTATGATGTTCTCTTCGGCGGGGAAGTTGGCGTTCTTCGGCGGATAGGCGATGACGCGCCCGCCCGACAACCCTTTGCCGAAATAGTCGTTGGCGTCGCCTTCGAGCGTAACGGCGAGGCCGCCGGCCATGAAGGCGCAGAAGCTTTGCCCGGCCGAACCGGTGAACTTGATCTTGATGGTCTCGGGTGGCAAGCCCTCCATACCCCACCGGCGCGAGATCTCCGCCGACAGCATTGTACACACGGTGCGGTTGACATTGCGGATGGGCATCTCGATCTCGACCGGCTGCCGCAGTTCGAGCGCTGGCCGCGCCAGCTCGATCAGTTTGTTGTCCAGCGCCTTCGCCAGCCCGTGCTCCTGCTGCTGCACGCGGCGGATGGCCACGCCGGGCGGCACGTCGGGCTTGTGCAGGATCTGGCTGATATCGACGCCCTTTGCTTTCCAGTGCGTGATGACCTCGCGCGTCTCCAGCATATCGACACGGCCCACCATCTCATCCACCGTGCGGAACCCCAGCTCCGCCATGATCTCGCGCAGCTCCTCGGCGACGAACATCATGAAGTTGACGACGTGTTCCGGCTTACCCTCAAAGCGCTTGCGCAACTCCGGGTCCTGCGTGGCGATGCCGACGGGGCAGGTGTTGAGATGACAGACCCGCATCATGACGCAGCCCGACGCGATCAGCGCGGCGGTGGCAAAGCCGATCTCCTCGGCGCCGAGCAGTACGGCGATAGCGACGTCACGGCCGGTTTTGATCTGGCCATCGGTCTCGACGCGGATGCGGCCGCGCAGCTCATTCATCACCAGCACCTGCTGCGTTTCGGCCAACCCGAGCTCCCATGGAATCCCGGCGTGCTTGATCGAGGTGAGCGGTGAGGCGCCGGTGCCGCCGGAGTCGCCGCTGATCAGGACCACATCAGCTTTGGCTTTGGATACTCCCGCGGCCACCGTGCCGACGCCAACCTCGGCCACCAGCTTGACGCTGATGCGGGCTCGATCGTTTGCGTTCTTCAGGTCATGGATTAGCTGCGCCAAGTCCTCGATCGAGTAGATGTCGTGGTGCGGCGGCGGGGAGATCAGACCCACTCCCGGCGTGGAGTAGCGGACCGACGCAATGTACTTGTCGACCTTGTGGCCGGGCAGTTGTCCGCCCTCGCCGGGCTTCGCCCCTTGTGCAATTTTGATCTGCAGCTCATCGGCGTTCACCAGATAGTAACTGGTAACGCCGAAGCGTCCCGAGGCCACCTGCTTGATGGCGCTGCGGCGCAGATCGCCGTTCTGGTCGGGGACGTAGCGGGCTGGGTCTTCGCCGCCCTCACCGGTGTTGGACTTGCCGCCGATGCGGTTCATGGCGATCGCCAGCGTTTCATGCGCCTCGCGGCTGATCGACCCCAAGGACATCGCGCCGGTCTTGAAACGTTTGACGACCTCGCTGGCCGGCTCGACTTGCTCGATCGGGATCGGCTTGCCCGGCCTGAACTTCAGCAGCCCGCGGATGGTGCAGAGGTTCTCACTCTCGTTGTTCGCCAGCGCCGAGTACTCCTTGAACGTCCGGTAGTTCCCGCTGCGCACGGCGTGTTGCAGCTTGGCGACGGTCTCGGGGTTGTACATGTGGTGTTCACCGCGCCGGCGCCACTGGTACTGCCCGCCTGGGTCCAGCTCTTGATCCAGCGTCGGAGAGACGTTGTAGGCAGAGTGTATCCGCGCCGCGTATTCGCGAGCGATCTCATCGAGACCGATCCCCTCAATGCGCGACGTCGTCCACGTGAAGTACTGGTCAATCACCTCATAGTTCAGCCCGATAGCCTCGAAGATCTGCGCCCCCCGATAGCTTTGCAGCGTCGAGATGCCCATCTTCGACGCCACTTTGAGGAGCCCTTTGTTGATCGCCTTGATGTAGCGGTGGATCGCCTCACTAACCGTGAGGCCATGGATCCAGCCCCCTTGGACCATCGCCGCGAGCGTCTCGTACGCCACGTATGGATTCACGGCTCCCGCGCCGTAGCCGATGAGCAAGGCGAAGTGCATTACTTCTCTCGGCTCTCCGGACTCGACGACGATTCCGCACCGCGTCCGCTGTCCTTGGCGGATCAGGTGATGATGCACCGCAGCCGTGGCGAGCAAGCTCGGGATGGGAGCTTTCGCGTCGTTTACGCAGCCACGATCCGACAGGACCAAAATGGTGGCGCCGTTGGCGACCGCCCGCGACGCCCGCGCGCACAGCACATTGAGCTCTGCCCGCAGCGCCTGGCCACCGCCCACCGCTCGGAACCTCAGCGGCAGCGTCTTGGTGCGCAGCTCGCCGTTGCCAATCTCCTTGATCTGCGCGAGCTGGTCATTCGTCAGGATCGGCGACTGCACCTCCAGCTGATGGCAGTGCTCGGGCGTCTCCTCGAAGATATTCCTGCCCGGTCCGATGCTGGTGACCGAGGACATTACCAGCTCCTCCCGGAGCGGGTCGATCGCCGGGTTCGTCACCTGCGCGAACAGCTGCTTGAAGTAGTTGAAGAGCAACTGCGGCCGGTCGGAGAGCACCGCCAGCGGGGTGTCGTTCCCCATCGAGCCGACGGCTTCCTGCGCGTTGACAGCCATCGGCGCCATGAGGATGCGCAGATCCTCGAGCGTATAGCCGAATGCCTTTTGCAGGGAGAGCAAGTCCTCGCTCGGTTCAACCGGGAACTCCTCCTCCTCCGCCGGCGGCAAGTCTTTGGTGTGGACCAACTGCATGTCGAGCCACTTCCGGTAGGGCTGCCGCGCCGCGAGGGTCTCCTTGATCTCCTCGTCGTCGACGATCCGGCCTTGCGCCGTGTCCACCAAGAACATGCGCCCAGGCTGCAGCCGGTCTTTGTGCAAGACGTTCTCCGGTGGGATGTCGAGCACACCGACCTCCGAAGCCATGACCACGAATCCGTCCTTCGTCACGACGTAGCGCGACGGCCGCAGACCGTTGCGGTCAAGCACTGCACCGACGATCGTCCCGTCTGTGAAAGCGATCGACGCCGGACCGTCCCACGGCTCGATCAGGCACGCGTGATACTCGTAGAAGGCCCGTTTCGTGTCGCTCATCGACTCGTGGTTCTGCCAGGCCTCGGGGATCATCATCATCATGGCGTGCGGCAGCGACCGCCCGGTGTGGTGCAACAGCTCGAGCGCATTGTCGAACATGCCTGAATCGCTCGTCGTCGGTTGGATGACGGGCAGGATCTTTCGGATGTCATCACCGAAGAGCGGCGAGGAGAAGATGCTCTGGCGTGCGCGCATCCAGTTGATGTTCCCGCGCAGCGTGTTGATCTCACCGTTGTGACCGAGGAAGCGGAAGGGTTGCGCGCGATCCCAGGATGGCAGGGTGTTGGTGCTGAACCGCTGGTGGATTAGTGCCAGAGCGCTGGTCAAGTCCGGATCGCGAAGATCCTCGTAGAAGGCCGGAATCTGCTCCGGCAGCAGCAAGCCCTTGTAACACAGGGTCCGGGTCGACAGGCTCGGAATGTAGAACATCCCCTTATTGACGAGGTTGGACTCGCCGATCACGTGCTCTATCCGCTTGCGAATCACAAACAGCTTGCGCTCAAGCTTCGCCGGGTCATCGATCCCTGCTCCGGCGCCGATGAAGATCTGCCGGATTGTCGGCATCGCCATCCGGGCCAGCTCCCCACATTTGGACGGGTCAACGGGCACGTTCCGCCAACCCAGCAGGTGCTGGCCTTCTTCGCGAACGGTCTTTTCGAACTGCTGCTTGCAGTAGTTCCGCTCCTGCACGTCGCTCGGCAGGAACACCATACCAACTCCGTACGAACCCGGCGCCGGCAGGTCGATCTCGATTTGGCTGCACACCTTCGCCAGAAACTGATGTGGAACTTGGATCAGCAGCCCTGCACCGTCGCCGGTCGTCGCGTCGCACGCGCAGGCTCCCCGGTGCGCAAGGTTCTGTAACACCGCAAGGCCCTGCTGAATGATGTTGTGTGAGCCCGCGCCGTTGATGTTCACGACGAAACCGACACCGCAGGCGTCATGCTCGTGGCACGGGTCGTACAGCCCCTGCTTGCGCAGTCTTCGCGGCCCGGTCATGTCGGCCTTCCGTTGAAAGGGATGACCTGCTTTTCACCGATTCTACGCGGCCGCTTCGGCACCGGGGCGGCCTCGAAATGGATGGCAATCTGCGTCCGCTCCGTATGCGTCGACAACGCCACCGTGGTTTCCGTCCGTTCGACGCCGTCGATCGAACGGATTCTGCTGATCAACTCCTCGAGGGTGGAAGTGCTCTCTGTCTTCACTTTCAGAAGCAGCGTGTGCTGACCGGTGACATGATGGCACTCGAGCACATCTTCGAGTTGCGTGATATCGCGCTCCAAGGCGTCGATGAGTTTCGGCTGGCTGACCGACACGCCGATGAAGGCGGTGACGTCCTTCCCGAGTTGGCGCGCGTTCACGATGGCGCGGTAGCCGACAATCACCCCGTTATCCTCCAGCTTCTTGATGCGATCGATAACCGAGGGTGCCGAGAGGCCGACCTTCTCGCCGATCTTGGCCAGCGGCAGCTTACAGTTCTCCTGCAATAGCGCCAGGATACGTAAGTCAATATCGTCGAAAACGCCGTCGTCGTGTCCGAATTTCATAAGGTTAAAACGGGACTATACCTACCAATTAGCTGACCAATGCCGGCCAAGTCAATACATCATTCGGAATTTTTAGCGAAATTCCTTACACGAGCGTGGGTTCCTTATCCGGGCGTAAAACGGAGCTAATGGCAATGCCGGGTGGCTCTTATGACAGCCGTCTCAGCGTGGGCGGTAACTCGTTTTGGCTGCAATGCTTTTCCCCGCTCGCCCTGAAGGTGTCGCGATGGGACACATGGCTACGTAGACTCGATGAATGCGAGTCTGCCTTCTAGGTACTCGAACAGTGGGCGTGGGGTCGGCGGCTCGCCGGTGACGACGCGGATCAGCTCGGCCGGCCGATATGTCTGGCCGAGGCGATGTACGTGCCGCCGCAACCATTGGAGTAGCACGTGGAACTCGCCCGCCGACACCAGGGCGTCGATCGAACCGATGTCCGCCCGCGCCGCGCGCAGTAGTTGGGCGGCGTAAATGTTGCCCAAGGCATAGGTGGGGAAGTAGCCGAAGGCGCCGCTCGCCCAGTGCACGTCCTGCAGCACACCCTCGCGATCAGTATCCGGGCTGAGACCGAGATACGCGCGCATCTTCTCGCGCCACATTTGCGGAAGCGCGCCGACGTCGACATCGCCAGCCAATAGCGCCCGCTCGAGCTCGAAGCGCAAGATGATGTGCAAGTTGTAAGTGATGTCGTCCGCCTCGGTACGGATGAGCGACGGCCGCGCCTCGTTGGCGGCGAGAACCACCGCATCGAGCGATGCTGCGACAAGGCCGGGAAAAACCTCACACGCGTTCGGCAGAAAATGTTTCCAGAAGGCTTCCGAGCGCCCGATTTGATTCTCCCATAGGCGCGACTGCGACTCGTGAATGCCAAAGGAGCACGACGCCCCGCGCGGAGTGCCCCACGCCTCGCGGTCGAGGCCCTGCTCGTACAGCGCATGCCCGGTCTCGTGAAGGGTCGAGTACAACGAGCACCGGAGATCACGGGCGTCGTAGCGGGTCGTGATCCGCACGTCATCGCCGATGCCGGTGGTAAACGGGTGCACCGCCTCGTCGAGGCGGCCGCGGCTGAAATCGAAGCCGAGAGCGGCGGCGATGCACTGGTTGAAGCGGCGTTGTGCATCGAGGGGGAAATCGCCGCACAGCGCGCCCGCCGGCAGCGGGCGCGCCGCGAGTCGCTCCCGCAACCGATTCACCAGCGGCAGCAGGGCTTGGCGCAATTCGCCGAAGAGCGACTCGATCATCCCGGCCGAGGCGCCCGGTTCGTAACCTTCGAGTAAGACATCGTACGCATCACGGCTTGCATCAATCGTCGCTGCCACCTGGCGTTCAATCTCGACGATGCGTCCAAGCCACGGGGCGAGGGCGGCGAAGTCATCATCGCGGCGTGCCGTAACCCAGATGGCCCGGGCTTGCGCGTGTATGGTCGATCGCTCTCGCACCAACGCCGCGTCCAGCCGCCGCTTGCGATCGAGGCGCCATTTGGTTTCGCACGCGTCGACCGCCTGCTGTGGGTCCAATTCCGATACGCGCTCGGCCAACTCATCGACCAGCTGCAGGAACCCAGGCGTTGTCTGCCGTTCGTGCAGCAGCGCGGCGAGCGTGCCGATTTGCCGTGCGCGCGCCTCTACCGCTGCGGAGGGCATGAAAGTTTCCTGGTCCCACTCCAGCAAGTGCAGCGCCGCCGCGAGGTCGGCGTGCTCGCGCAGAGCGGTCACCAATTGCGCGTGTGCTTCAGCGGCAGATGCCACCGGTCAACGTCGCTCCGCGGCTAGATAAGCGGCTGCGTGGTGGAGGCCGGCGATCGTTTTGGCGTCCTGAATGACCCCGGACCGAATCATGTCCAACGCGTGCGCCAACGGCATACGGCTCACCGACAGGACCTCATCCTCATCCAGCTGCGGCGTCGTGGCGGTCAGCTGGCGGGCGAGAAACAGATGGATGCGTTCGTCGCAGAACCCCGGCGCGGTGAAGATCATGCCGAGTCGCACCAGCTCTCCCGCCTTGAGGCCCACCTCTTCCTGCAGCTCGCGCCCCGCGCAACACACGGGCTCCTCGCCCGCATCGAGCTTGCCCGCTGGAATTTCCCAGATGTAACCATCGGCGGCATGGCGGTACTGGTGCACCAGGGTGACGGAGCCGTCCTCGTGCACCGGGACGATCGCCGCGGCGCCGGGATGGCGGATCATTTCCAGCGTGACGGTGACCTGATTTGGCAGCGTCACCGTTTCCAGGCGCAGGTCGACGATGCGCCCCTTGTAGATCTGCCGGACTGCCACTCAGATCACCGTACCCGGCGCGATGACGCCGCTCTTGGGTATGATGACCAGGCCCTCGCGGATGTAGTAGCCCGCCCCGTCCAGGTGCTGGATCTGCCTCTCGTTGCGGATGGTCACCCCTTCGCCGATGCGGGCGTTCTTGTCGATGATGGCGTGCTCGATGGTACTGCCCGCGCCGATCCCCATCGGAATCACTCCCGGTTTGCCATCCTCGGCCGTATTGTAGAAGTCGGCTCCCATCATAATGGTACGGGACAGGCGCACGCCGCGCCCGATGATGCCGCGGATGCCAACCACCGAGTGATCAATCTGCGCCGCCTCGATGCGGCTGCCCTCACACACTACCGATTCCTGAATGTGCGTGTCCTGCACGCTCGTCGGGGGCAGAAACCGCGGGTGCGTGTAGATCGGGGCGTGCTCCCTGAAGAGATCGATGGGCGGATTCCCCGATGCCAGATCGATGTTAGCCTCATAGAAGGTGCGGATGTTCCCGATGTCTTCCCAGTAACCGGCGAAGAAGTGCGAATGCACCCGTTGGGCGCGAATCGCGTTGGGGAAGACCTCTTTCCCGAAGTCGACCTGTGACGGGTCCTCCAGCACACGCCTCAGCACCTCAGGGCGAAATACGTAGATGCCCATCGATGCCAGATAGCGGCGTTCCACCGCGACACCGCGTCCCGCCAGCATCTGCTCGCTCAGGGCCAGCCGCCCCAGCACAGCCACATCGCGCGGCTTCTCGACGAAGTCGGTAACCGTGCCGAAGCCGTCGATCTGAAGGATGCCGAACTCACTCACATCACGCTCGGTGACCGGTGTGGCGGTAACCGTGATGTCGGCGCGGCTGGCGATGTGGGCTTCCAGGACCTTGCGAAAGTCCATCACATACAGCTGGTCGCCCGAAAGCACCAGAATGCAGTCCGTCCCCGGTCGGAGAAACCGATGCAGGTGTTTGCGCACGGCGTCGGCGGTGCCCTGATACCAGTCCTCGCTCTGCTCGGTCTGCTCGGCCGCGAGGATCTCAACGAAGCCGCGCGAGAACGGATCGAAGCGGTAGGTCTGCGCCACGTGCCGGTTCAACGACGCGGACTGGAACTGCGACAGCACGAAGATGTTGCGTAGTCCGGAATTGATGCAATTGCTGATGGGGACGTCGACGAGACGGTATTTCCCCACCAGCGGGACGGCCGGCTTGCTGCGCAACTGGGTGAGCGGGTACAACCGCGTCCCGCGCCCACCACCCATGATCACCGCGATGACGTTTTCCACAAGCAACAAATACCTGACCCGCCGTAACAGGTCTACCATGGTGAGGCAGTTCGGAGCTTAGGCAAGGCGGCATAGCAAGATAGGACGTAGATCGTTTCCCGAGGTCACCGCCGCAGTTGGCTGCGCGCCACAGCTCTCGTCAGGCCTGAAAGCGCCGGGGGTTATCTGCGCGGACCTCTCCTCGGGCCACGCCGCCTGGGTGAGGGTGCTGACCCAATCGTCGATCACTTGCTCGGGCGTCGGCTTCCCTGGAACGCGCTGGACCTGTCGTATGACAGTACCCCGCCTTCCCTGCTGTTTGCAGACCCACAAGCGGTGACCTATAGTTCTGGCGTTATGCTCGATGCGCAGAGCGAGAAAACCATCACGCGGCTTACCGAAGAGGTCCGACTCATCTTCGGCAAGGACCTGGTCAGCCTCGCGCTATACGGCAGCGCGGCGGGGGAGGATTTCGTCGCGGGCACTTCGGACCTCAATCTCGCGATCGTGCTCGAGCGCGTCACTTTTCAGCATCTGACAGCGCTCCACCACCATTTGCCCAAGTGGCACAAGCTGCGGGTGGCCACGCCGTTGTTGTTGGACCGGCAGTTCTTGGACCGCGCGCGTGACGTGTTTCCGATGGAGTTCCACGACATCAAAGAGCAGCACCGCGTGCTCTACGGCGAAGAGGTGTTCGCGACCCTGGTCATTGACGGTCGCCACCTGCGCTATCAAGCCGAGCACGAAGCCCGCGGCAAGCTGTTGCGGCTGCGCACGCTCTACGCCGAGGTCGGCGCCGAACGCAAGCGCCTGAAAGCCTTGATGCTCGATTCCGCCAAAACGTTTGTCATCATCATGCGCAACTTCATTCGCTTGCGCCGGGGCGAAAGCCGCACCCGCTACCTGCAGGTGATCGATGAGTTCGAACGGCACTTCCAGCAAACCTTCCCGACCATCCGCCACCTAGTTCATATCAAGCTGGGGATGCAGCGCTGGGCCGACGGCATCGAGGATACGTTTCGCAGCTATCTGGATGAGGTGGAGCGGCTGATCGATCTCATCGACCACACGCTGCCGGAAGAAGCAGCCGAAAGCTGAAAGAGAAAAGTGCAAAGCAGCAGGACTCTGGCTTTCAACTTTAGGCTTTCGGCTTTCTATTCGGCGCTCTTGCTGCTGTGCCTGTCTCGGAGCGCCGCAGCCGCCGTTGAGCCGACGGTTCCGACACCGCGCGGGTACGTCTCCGATTACGCCGGTGTCATCGATGCCGGCACCATTGGCCATTTGGATGCGCTCATAGGGGAACTGAAGCGTCAGACCGGCGCGGAGATCGCCGTCGTGGTGGTGAACTCGACCGAGCCGCTGACCGCCTTCGACTACGCCATGAAGATCGCCGAACGCTGGAAGCCCGGCGCCAAAGGTAAAGACAACGGCGTCGTTTTTCTAGTGGCGATCAAAGATCACGAGACGTTCATTCTGACCGGCTACGGCGTCGAGGGGGTGCTGCCTGACGGCAAGGTGGGGGCGATCCGCGATCAGCTGGTGCGTCCGGCGTTTCGCCGCGGCGACTACGCCGGCGGCATCCGAGCCGCCACCGAAGCCATGGCAGCCATCATCGCCGAGGGTGCCGGAGTGCGCCTGCAGGGTGTGCACCCCGCGCCCCTGGCTCACCCGCAGCGGTCGATCGCCTCTGGCTTGCTTCTGCTCGTGCTCCTGGTCATATTCCTCCTCCTGTTTTTCCGCTTTCCGCTCTTGCCGCTGTTCATGGGTTGGCCGGGAGGTGGATACCGCGGCGGCGGCTTCGGGGGTGGGTTCGGAGGGGGATTCAGCGGCGGTGGCGGCGGGTTCGGCGGCTTTGGCGGCGGCAGCTTTGGCGGCGGCGGCGCGGGAGGCGGTTGGTGAGGTAGAAACTGGTGTGCCGATAGATGGTGAGCCGGCTCGCCAGTGAACGGACCGGCGCTTGTTTCTCACCGGAGGACTGGCGCGCTGGCTCACTGGCGCACACACAAAGGAGGTAACAGATGAGACGTTCGGCAGCAGCTCTGGCGTTTGCGGCAATGCTCGTCACCACACTGACGGGGTGCGGGTACAACACCATGGTCTCCATGCGGGAGGCGATCGATGCGGCGTGGGCGCAGGTAGACAACCAGCTGCAGCGCCGCAACGACCTGATCCCCAATCTGGTGGAGGTGACGAAGGGCTATGCGGCGCACGAAAAAGAGATCTTCGATCACGTTGCCGACGCCCGCTCACGCCTGATCAACGCCGGCAGCCGCGACGAGAAGATCGACGCCGCCAACGACCTGAGCAGCGCCCTGTCGCGGCTGCTGGTGATCGCGGAGCGCTACCCGGACTTGAAGGCCAACGAACAGTTCGCGCGGCTGTCGGATGAGCTCGCCGGGACCGAGAACCGCATCGCCACCGAGCGGCGCCGCTACAACGAGGCGGTGCGCGACTACAACACCTACATCCAGAGGGTGCCGCAAAACCTGACCGCGCGGATGTTCGGCTTCACGCAGCAGAAGTACTTCCAAGCGCCGAAGGAGGCGCTGCAGGTGCCGAAGGTGCAGTTTTGAAGAGAATTTTCGGCTGGCGAAACCGAATTGGCGATGGTACGAGTCAAGCATGTGTCAACTGCGATACGTGGGCGTTGTCCTAAGTCTGTCCGCGGTTGTGGGCCTGAGCGCCTGCGGTGGCGGTGGCTCCTCTGGCCCGCCTCCTCCGAATCCGCTGTACGTGAGCGCGAGAACTGGTAGTGACACGAATTTGGGTGATCAGAGTCATCCCCTTGGCTCCGTGGCCGCGGCGGGGCGGCTCGCCTTGAACGGCTACAAGGTCATTGTCGGGTCAGGCACTTACAGGGACGGTGTAACACCTCCCGCTGAGGGCGCAGCACCACATGGCGTGCAGTATATCGCCGACGTGTCGGGGACACTCACCGGCGACCCGCCCGGGCCGGTCGTGATCGATGCGTCGCTGTCCTCTGTTCAGGCCGGCTTCAAATTGAACAGTTCGGCAGGAACGTTGATCGACGGCTTCACGATTACTGGGGCCGCCGATGCCGGCATCGTTCTCAAGAGTAGCAGTGACAACTCCACCATTCAAAACTGCATTATTCACGATAATTCCGGCGATGGCATCCGCGTGCAGGATTCGGCCTATGTCTTGGTTTTCAACAACCTGGTCTACAACAGCGGCGGGAACGGGATCGGCATCGCTGGCAATACGTCGGGGTCGAAGAACTCTACGGTGGTGAACAACACCGTGTACGGGAGCAGCGGGTACGGGATCGCCATTGGCACCACAACTACCGCCTCGCCCGCCGCTTTCGTGCGCAACAACATTCTGCAGAACAACAGTGCCAGCGGCAACATCAAGGTCACCTCGCAGCCGACCGCGCGCAGCGAGGTCAACTACCAGGGTGATTACAATCTGGTGTACGCGCCGGACAAATACATCGGGCCGCAGGGTATCAGCGGAGCACATGACATCCACGTCGATGCGCGTTTCGTTAATGCCTCAGGAGGGGACTTCCACGTCACAGCGAACAGCCCGGCGATTGACGCCGGCGACCCAAACCTGGATGCGAGCCTTGCAAATGCACTGCGCAGTCGAACCACGACGGGCACGGGACTGGATACTGGACGAATCGACGTCGGATTTCACTACTCTCCGTAAGTATCGCGTGACCGAGCGGCGTTTATCCGCACTGGCCGCGGTGGCGCAGCAGGTGATCCGCCAACACCAGGCACGCCATCGCCTCGACGATGGGCACGGCGCGCGGCAGTACGCACGGGTCATGCCGCCCGCCGGCCTCGAGGGTCACGGCGTGACCGCCGCGATCGACCGTCTGCTGCGCCTGGGCGATGGTGGCGGTGGGTTTGAAAGCGACGCGGAAGATGATGTCCTCGCCATTGCTGATCCCGCCTTGCACGCCGCCGGAGCGGTTACTTGTGGTGCGCACGCGCCCGTTGGCATCGACGGTGAACGGATCGTTGTGCTGCACGCCCGTGAGCAGGGTGCCTGCGAAGCCGCTGCCGATCTCGAACCCTTTCACCGCCGGCAGCGACAGCATGCCGCTGGCCAGATCAGCCTCGAGCTTATCGAAGACCGGCTCGCCTAAGCCCGGCGGCACGTTGCGGCAGACGCATTCGACGACCCCGCCGAGTGAGTCTGCGCTACGGCGCGCTTCCTCGATGCGCGCGATCATCGCCTCGGCGGCCGAGGCATCCGGGCAGCGAACCATGTTGGATTCGACCTGTGCCAGGGATACGGCACCAGGATCGATGGCCGCCTCGATCGTGTGCACCCGCCGCACGTAGGCGACGACCTCGATCTGCGCCGTGGTGGACAGCAACTTGCGCGCAATCGCTCCGGCGGCGACGCGGCCGACCGTCTCGCGCGCTGAGGCGCGGCCGCCGCCCTGCCAGTTGCGGATGCCGTACTTTGCCTCGTAAGTGTAATCGGCGTGCGAGGGCCGATAGACATCCTTGAGCTTCGCGTACGCCGCTGGACGCGCATCGGTGTTGCGCACGATGATGGCGATGGGGGAACCTAAGGTTTGCCCTTCGAAGACGCCGGAGAGGATCTCCGCCCGGTCGGGCTCGTCGCGCGGCGTGGTGATCTGGCTTTGCCCCGGACGGCGCCGATCGAGATCGTGCTGAATCTCTTCAGTCGTCAACGGCAGGCGTGGCGGACAGCCGTCGATGACCACGCCGACGGCGCCTCCGTGCGATTCCCCGAACGTGGTGACCCGAAAGAGGTGCCCGAAGGTGGAACCCATCAGCCGCAGTGTACGAAACCGGCTGTGCGCGAACAAGGGCAGCCGCGGGGGCTGAGGATTCGGCCCGACGCTATTCCGCCACCTTGCTGGTCAGCTCTTTCTCTTCGGAACACAGCTGCCCGATCAGCTCCAGGTGCTCGCAGTATTTGCGAAAGCGGAAGGTGGCGCAGCTGTCGCCGTGCTGGTCGAGTGCGGCCATTTTGACGACGCACCAGAGGCCGGATCGCGGCTGCCACTGGACGAGATAGTGGTCCTCGCTGAGACGAACCACGCGCTGTCGTTGTCCGATGAGCGCGTCGTGCAGTGAGGTGGAAATCCATGCCATCGCACGCCTCATTCCCCGTCTTGCCGTCCCGAGCTGGACACCGCGTAACGCTCTGCCCTTGCCCGAGGCCGTTATCTGTCCATGGCCCTGCCGATTGTGCGGTGACATCGGATCTGCCAACTGCCGCACCGGGGCGATCGGCGGACACTATGCCCCCTCCGATCGCCCCGGCATCCCCCCTTCACGAACGGTAGATCACCGTCAGCAACCTCCCCGGCCTGACAGACTTGCACCTGCTCAGGTTTCCGTTCCAGACCATGTCGCCCTGACGGAAGCTGAAGCGCACATATCATTAGGTATCACTAGTCTGTCCAATCGAAATCGTCCATACGTAAATCTACGGAATTTCCACCCCGCGGATTACCCATTTTGCCGCTGACAAATGTCACGTGTGGGGCTGCTTGGCGGCGCGTTTTTTCGGGGACGACGACGGCGTCGCTCAGCGCTGACCTTCCGCCGCTACTCCGCCACCTTCTTCCCCGTCAGCTGTTTCTCTTCGGAACACAGCTGCCCGATCAGCTCCAGGTGCTCGCAGTACTTGCGAAAGCGGAAGGCGGGACAGCTGTCGCTG
>Ga0187884_10001823_pt1 | contig 18615 bp, 17 predicted proteins | sample June2016WEW_20_4_FD_132983 | JGI IMG/M metagenome (GOLD analysis project Ga0187884, IMG submission 132983) | Peatland microbial communities from SPRUCE experiment site at the Marcell Experimental Forest, Minnesota, USA - June2016WEW_20_40 | ecosystem: Environmental > Terrestrial > Soil >...
ACGCTACCCGCCGCCACGGCCGCTCACTCCAGCGCTGTCCTGCGCTGCTGCGTTCCTTCGTGAACCACAGCCCTCTTTCTTTGCGTTTGACATAGGACATTAGTTATGCAGGAATCAATAAAGAAGACAAAATGCCCGCCCGTGTCACAAATTATCACCCCCACGGCGAGGTTCTTGAAAACCGCCGTCAGAACGTCGCTGTCTTCCAGGCGCACCCAAGCCTTCACACTATCCGTCGCCACGCCGGCCCTCCAGCTCGTATTGTACATCGGAGTATAATCCCTGAAGATCCGATTGCCCGGATCCACCGGTTCCGGAGAGAGCGGCGGAATGGGCCTCCTGGTCGCGCAGCGTTTACCTATAGTCCGTTGTGCATCCGTCGCGCATGACGTGAACATTCCGGTCGATTGACGGCGCATTCGGAAGTTGAGCCGGGCGCCCCCTTTCTCGGGTTGTTTCCGCATCAGCGGTTTGCGCGCGGTCGCCCGAAAGCATGCCGATATCAGGTCTTAACGCCAGCCTGAAGGCTGTTCATGGTGCGCTCGTCATAAACGTCGGAGCCCATGCCTCGGCGTGCGCCGTCGCCGCAGCTATTCGGCGGCTGTAGGGTCGGGCGCGCCCGGTCCACCTTGCCGTGCCTCCCCGCCAGGCGTTCGAACATACACGATAACGCAATCTTGTTCTCGAAAACCAGTCTGTGAACATCGGCCTGGTTTTGATCGGCTTGATCATCTACGCCATGCTCTTCGCTTATTGCTGAAGTAGCGCTGGTGGTCTCTGCCGGACAAACAGATGCAAACGCTGTAGTAGGTTGAGCGCCGAATGACAGGAGACATGACCTGTGCGCCGCCTGCGACGCGAACCCTTTCGTGTTTGGCGAGCCAGTCCGAGCGAATGTAGGAAAATGTTGGAAGACGGCATTCTCTCGGTGCCTGGTCACAGGTTCGTTGTACGTGTCTGTTCGATCACGCCAACAACCGGTACTCCTTTAGCTTCCTGTACAGATTCCGTTCGCTGATCCCCAACATCCGCGCCGCATTTCCCCGATGCCCGTGGCTCGACTCGAGAGCCCGCCGGATGTGCAACACCTCCAGCTCAACCAACGTCGGAAACTGTCCTCCGTCCACCACTGGCGAGGCCGTCGCCGCCACGCCCGCCAGCGCAGCGCCCCGCACCGACGCTGGCAGATGCTCCGCCCGAATCTCTCCGCCCTCGCATACTACCGCCGCCGCCTCCGCGGCGTGCAGGAGTTCCCGCACATTGCCCGGCCACCCGTGCCGGCGCAGCGCCTCCAGCGCGCTCTCGCCCAATGCCTTTTCCGTCCCGTACCGCTCATTCAGCATCGTCACAAAACGCCGCGCCAGCAGCTCTATGTCATCTCCGCGCTTGCGCAGCGGCGGAATCTCGACCGTAATTGTGCTCATCCGGTAGAACAGATCTTCGCGGAACAGCCGCTTCCCCACCATCGCCCGCAGATCCCGATTCGTCGCCGCCAGCACCCGCACATCCACCCGGATTTCGTTAGTTCCTCCCAAGTGGCGGAACGCCGACGTATCCAGCACCCGCAGCAGATTCACCTGCGTGGCCTGGCTGATCTCCCCGATCTCGTCGAGAAAAATCGTCCCCCCGTGCGCCACCTCGAACAGCCCCGGCTTGGCCTTGTCCGCGCCGGTGAACGCGCCGCGCTCGTGCCCGAACAGCTCGCTCTGCAGCAGGTTCTCCTGCAGCGCCGCGCAGTCCACTACCACGAACGGTTTCGCCTTGCGCGGGCTGAGCGCATGAATCAGCTTCGCCACCCGCTCCTTCCCGCTGCCAGTCTCTCCCGCGATCAGCACAGTCGAATCGCTCGGCCCCACCAGCTCCACTAGGTGCAGCATGCGGCGGAATTCCGGGCTCTCCCCTAAGAAAGATGCCGCTTGGTCCGGCGGCGTCAACGCCCGCTCCAGCAGGCTCGTGCGCTGCTTCAGCGCCCTCCGCTCGATCGCCCGTTGCACCCGGATCTGGATCTCGTCCAGCGGGCAAGGCTTGGTCACATAATCGAACGCACCGTCGCGGATCGATTCGATGGCGCTATCGATGGATCCGTGTCCCGTCAGCATGATCACTTCGATGGACGTGTTCCGCCCGCGGATCGTCTTCAGCGCCTCGAGGCCATCCATCCCCGGTAGCCGAAGATCCAGCAGCACCACCTCCGGCTCCCATTGCTCCACTCGCGCCAGCGCCTGTTCTCCCGACTCCGCCGTCACAACCTCGTGACCCAGCCGCCGCAGTTCGCCAGCCATCACGTTCCGGAATGCCGCATCGTCATCCACCAGCAGAATCGAAGCCGTGTTCTTCACGCAGCCCCCAGCGCCGGCAGGACGACCTCGAACGTCGACCCCCGGCCCACCATGCTCTCCACCCGGATCTCCCCTCCCCACCGCCGCACGAAATTCAGCGAGAGAAACAGCCCCAGCCCTGTGCCGCCCTGCCGCGCGCTGAAAAACGGTTCGAAGATGCGCTTCTGGTCGTCCGCCGTAATGCCGCAACCGTTGTCGATCACTCGGACCCGCACCTGCTCTCCCGCCTCGGCTTCCACTGTCACCTGCCCGCCCGCCTTCGATGCCTGCACCGCGTTCAGCAGCAGGTTGATCAGCGTGTGCTGTAGCTCTGCTTCGTCCACACGCACGTGCATTCCTGCCAGCACCGGCTGCACCTCCACCTTCACCGAATGTGCCCGGGCCGTCGGTTCGATCAGCCGCGCCACCTCTGCGATCACCGGTCCCAAATCCACCACTTCCCCCTGTCCCCGCTGCCCTCGCGAGAGCCGCAGAAAGTGCTGCGTAATCCCGCGGCAGCGCAGGATCTGGTCGCGCGCCATCGACGCGCTGTTCCGGATCCAAGCCTCATCAGCCCCGTCGCCCGACGTCTCTCGCAAGATGCCCTCCACGCACGTCAGCACCGTCGCCAGCGGCGTGTTCAACTCGTGCGAGAACCCCGACGCCAGCGTCCCCAGCGACGCCAGCCGATGCGACTCCGCCAAGTGCGCCTCCGCCGCGCGCCGGTCCGAAATGTCGCGCCAAACTTCTACGACGTGCAACAGTTTTCCGTGGGAATCGAGAATCGGCGAGGCGTGCACCTCCTCCCAAACTACCTTGTCCTCCGGCGTGCGCCGCTCGCACAGCCGCACCTGCCGCGCGCCGCTTCCCAGGCAGGCCAGCGTCGGACAGTCCTCTACTGTGCAGCCGCCTGGAGTCAGTTCGCGGCACTGGCACCCCAGCACCTGCTCGCGCGAATGCCGTGCCCGCTCCAGAAACGCATCGTTGGCCGCGATCACGTGCCGCTCGGCGTCCAGCACCACGATCCCGTCGTCGATGCTGTTGATCACCGTCTCCAGCCGCTCCCTCTGGTGGCGCACTTCTCCCACCAGCCCCGTCACCGAATCGGCCATCGTGTTGAACTCACGCGCCAGCCACGAAATCGTATCGCTGCCCCCCGCCGGTACGCGCTTCTCCAGGTCCCCACCCGCGATCTGCCGCGCCGCCGTCTCGAAGCGCTGCAATCGCCGCAGCACGGCCACGCGGATCACCACTCCGATCGCCCCCACCAATAGCAGCGTGATCGCCGCCGTCCCTCCCACCATCCAGCCCAAGTCGTGTGCCATCTCCTGGCTCAATTCCGCCGTCCGGTAATCCAGGATCAGCACGCCGTTGATCTTGTGGCTCGGGTCATGGCAGCCGTAGCACTCCGCGCGGTTACGGATCGGCACGACCGTGCGCAGCACCTCGCCCTTGCGTGCTTCGGTCACCCGACTGGATCCTGCCTGGTCGGCTGGCACTTGCAACTCCCGCTCCGCTCCTGCACGGTCCAGGAGCACCAGTCGCTCCACCCAGCTTTGCTTCCGGAAGCTCTCCATCATTTTGGCGATCAGCGTCCGGTCGTTCTCGATCATCTGGTGTTCCAGCGCTACCCGTATCAGATCGCCCTCAGCCAGCGCGGTCGCCCGCGCCCCCTTGAGCAGAGATCGCATGTGGTGCTTCGAGTATAGGTAAGCGCCGCCGGCACACGCCAGCACAACGGCCGCGGTGACACCTACTGCCAGACCCACGGTCGTGCTGGCGAAGGACGGCTTTGTGCCGCTGGCCAAAGGTTTGCTCGCATCATGTCATATCCTGTCGGAAGCGTCAACGGCTGACGCACTGTCAGTGACATTTTGTCAGTAATCCATCGCCGGCCGTTGAAGTCTCAGGCACTTACGTGTTGGCAGCCGGCGTGCGCCTTTCCGGCTTCGAAAAGGAGACCGGTTTATGGAAATGTTGCTGATGGGAGCTGCTCTGGCTATGTTCGGGCTGGCGGTGTCCTGCCTGGCCTTCGGCGCGGCGACGCGCGAAGAGCCCGCTACGGAAAAGGAAATGGTGAAGGGCGCGGCTGTCAATGCACGATTTTTCGCTGCCGCCCCGGTCCTCCCGGTGGCCGCCCATAATCGTGTTCCGATCGAAGCGTTACTCTTGCAGATCGAAAACCATGTTCGCCTGGAGCAGGCGGCCGCCGCATGCTTCCTGGAATCCCCCAGCGCCACCGTGCTGCATGGCAGAACCATCTCCCCGCTGGTGAACTGACATGATGGACGCTGATCTCTTGAAGAACCTGCCACCGGCCGAAGCCGAACGCGTGCTAGCGCTCGGCAAGCGCGTCCTGCTCACCGCCGGTGCGGAACTCTTCCACCTCGGCGACGCCGCTGGCTGCCTCTACCTGGTCGCGCGCGGCCGCATCCGCCTCACCCTTCCTATGCAAGTGCGCAATCAGGAAGAGAACATCCTCGTCGAAGAACTGTCTTCCGGCCAGACCGTCGGCTGGTCCGCCCTGACCCCTCCCTACCGTTTCACCCTCACCGCCACGGCGCCACTCGAGACCGAAGTGATCGCGCTCGACCGCGAAGCGCTCAACGCGTACTTCGCTGCCCATCCCGATACCGGCTACGCCGTCTCGTTGAATCTCGCCAGCGTCATCGGCCAGCGTCTGCAACTTTTCCAGGCCATGTGGCTCCGCGAAATCCAGCGGATGGTGGAATTGCGCTGTGCGTAACGGCCTCCTGCTCTTGCTGCTGTCTGGGGTGATCCTGCCGGCGGCGGACGGACCGAAGACTCCGCCCGCCCCCGCCGGGCCGGAACGTATTGAAGTTCCGCCCCCGCCCTTCTCCGACGGCATCTTCCCCTGCACCAACTGCCACGCTGGAATGCCCGTCGACCGCACCCGCCGCGAGCTCACCGCGATGCACACCGATATTGTTCTCAAGCACGACGAAACCCACCGCTGGTGCCTGGATTGCCACGACCCCACCAATCGCGACTTCCTTCATCTGGCCAGCGGCGAGCGCGTCCCGTTCGACGAGTCTTACCGCCTCTGCGGCCAGTGCCATAGCGAAAAGTACCGTGACTGGCGCGCCGGCGTCCACGGCCGCCGCACCGGCAATTGGAACGGCGACAAAGGGTACCTGTTGTGCGCGCACTGCCACAACCCCCACCAGCCACGCTTCAAAGCGCTGGCCCCCAAACCTGCGCCGCAGCCCCCCACTCGGAGCATGCCATGACAGAGCCGGAAAACCCTTCGCGGCGCATGTTCATCACCACCGCCGGCGCCGCGGCTGCCGGCATGGTCCTCACTGCCTGCGGACCTAAACGGCTGTACGAAGTTCCCCCAGAGCGCCTGAAAACGTCCATCGCCGCAATGGAGCGCCGCTACAAGGAGCAATTCGGCAAAGACATCACGGTCTCCGAACAGGGTCCGCTGCCGGGCGTCCACTTCGCCTACGCGCTTGATATCTCCCGCTGCATCGGTTGCCGCCGCTGCGTCTATCGTTGCGTCGACGAAAACAACCAGTCGCGCCACCCGCAAATCCACTGGATCCGCGTCTTCTCCATGGAGAAGGAAAAGGGCATCGACTTCACCCACGCCGACCCCTACTACAATCCGCCCGAAGTTCCCGAAGAAGGCCACTTCTACGTCCCAGTTAGTTGCCAGCAGTGCGAGAATCCGCCCTGCACCAAGGTCTGCCCCACAGGCGCCACATGGGCCGAAAAGGACGGCATCGTGGTCATTGATTACAACTGGTGCATCGGCTGCCGCTACTGCATGGCCGCCTGTCCCTACGGCGCGCGCCACTTCAACTGGAGGACGCCCACCATTCCCGAAAACGAGATCAATACCCATACCCATTACCTCGGCAACCGCCCGCGGCCAAAAGGCGCGGTCGAGAAATGCACCTTCTGCATTCAGCGCACGCGCGAAGGCCGCTACCCCGTTTGCGTCGAAGTCTGCCCGGTAGGCGCGCGCAAGTTCGGTAACATCCTCGATCCCAATAGCGAGATCCGTTACATTATCGAGCACAAACGCGTGCTTGTCCTCAAAGAAGAGTTGAACACCGTCCCGCGGTTCTTTTACTTTTATGCAACCTGAGAACGCAGTCAACAGCATCCGCTTGTTCAGCGGGTTCGCGCGCGGCAGCCTGAAACTGATACTCCGCGGTAACCGGATGTATTGGACGTGGCTCGCGTTTCTGGGTGCGCTCATCGTCTCTGGTGTGCTGGCCTATTCCCGGCAGGTGCAAATAGGCCTGGGGCTGACCGCCATGCGCGATCAGGTGAGCTGGGGCTTTTACATCGGCAATTTTACGTTCCTGGTGGGCGTGGCGGCGGCAGCAGTGGTCCTTGTGGTTCCGGCGTACGTTTACGATTGGAAGCCCATCCGCGAAATCGTCATCTACGGCGAGTTGCTCGCCATCAGCGCTATCACCATGTGCCTGCTCTTCGTGGTGGTGGATATCGGCCGACCCGACCGCTTCTGGCACCTGATTCCGCCCTTCGGATTTCTAAACTTCCCGAGCAGCATCCTGGCCTGGGACGTGCTCGTGCTGAACCTGTACTTCATCTTGAACCTTTCGGTGGCCACCCACATCCTGTACCGCGCCTTCCACGGCAAGCCCTACATCAAAAACCTGGTGGTCCCGCTGGTGCTGCTCTCCATCCCCATGGCGATCGGCATCCACACCGTGACTGCGTTCCTCTACAACGGCCTGGCCGCGCGCCCTTACTGGAACAGTTCGATCCTGGCGCCCCAGTTTCTGGCCTCGGCTTTCTGCTCCGGCCCGGCGATTCTGCTGATCGTGCTCCAGGTGTTGCGGCGCTTCACGCGCTTCGAGATCCGCGACGCCGCCATCTGGAAGATCGCCGAGCTGATGGCTTACGCCATGTTCTTGAACCTCTTCCTGCACGGTGCCGAAGCGTTCAAGGAATTCTACTCCAACACCCAGAACCTGCTGTTCACCCGCTACTGGTATTTCGGCGTTGGCACGCACCATACCCTGGTGCCCTACGCGTGGAGCGCGGTGGCGCTGAACCTGCTCGCGTTCGGATTGTTCATCTCGCCGGCTGCGCGCCGCAATTTCTGGACTCTGAATATCGGCTGCCTCGCCACCTACGCCGGCGTGTACATCGAGAAGGGAATGGGACTGATCATCCCCGGCCTGACCCCGGACACGCTCGGCGAAATCTACGAATACTACCCGACCGTAACCGAGTTGCGCGTCGCCGCCGGCATTTTCGCGGTGGGATTCCTGCTCTTCACGCTGATGCTCAAAGTGGCGGTACCGATCTCGCTGGGCGAGTTTCTGGACAAAAAGGAAGCGACGGCGCGCGCACTGGAGGTGGACTTCTCGTGCCCCGTTTGAGAGACGGAGAGGCTCATCGTTCTGGCGCCCCAAGACATCGCCGACGACGTGTAACCAACTGCAGCCGTCCAAGCCGCGCCAAGGTACGCGGTCGGCAGCATACTTACAGCAGTTGGGATGCGACGTTTGCGGTGACTCCAAGCCGGAGGGGAGAAATGGTGCTCAAACTCTTTAGAACTTTACTGCCCAGCGTCATTCTGGGAGCCGCGATTCTGATGTTGTTCTCTTCGTCCAAGAGCTACGCGATTCCACCGTTCGCGCGAAAGTATCAGACTTCCTGCCAGACGTGCCACCTCGATTTTCCGAAACTGAACGATTTCGGCAAGGCGTTTAAGGACGCGGGGTTCAAGTTTCCCGCCGATGACGAAACCTACATCAAGGAGCCGCCCGTGATGCTCGGCGCTCCCGCGTACAAAGAATCGTTTCCCAATTCAATATGGCCGGGGACGATGCCGGGCATGCCCCCGGTGGGACTTCGGTACAACCAGTTCTTTCAAGTTACGGGATCGAACCGGAACCAGTTCAATTCGCTGGCGGCGCCGGGCAGCGTGTCTGGGGTGATTCCCGCAACGGATTTCCAGGCGGGATTCTTCAGCATTTTTACCGCGGGAAACTTCGGAAGCGACATCGCATTCTGGGTGGATGACGACCTCAGCGTCTCCGGCGACAACAGCGCGGGTGGATTGGGAGACGCCTATCTGAAGTTCGTCAACATCGGACGGCTGCTGAAGTTGCCGAAGGATTCGCTGTCCCTCCGCGCCGGGCAGTTCGAGCTGGACCTGCCCTTCACGCAAGCCCGGACGATCAATCTGAGTCCTTACGACATTTATGAGCAAGCCAATATCGGCGCCGCGATTCCGGGAGCGCAGCAACAGAACGTCGGCAACCAATTTACCTTCGCGAATGTGGCGCGGGGCATCGAGCTCAGCGGGGGCCATCTTTACGGCGGGTATCACTATTCGGTCGCCATCTTCGATCAGAACACGACCGGAATCTCTCAGGCGGCGAATCTGTTTCCGTATGTTCCTTCCGCTACCGCCAGCGCGAATGGGGGAATCGGTTTCAGCTCCGATTCAAGTTTCAAGAACATCTATGCCCGCGCGTCCTACCGCTTTAATCTCGAGCGGGATCCCGCAAGCCGGCGCGACGTGCGGGCCGCCGGTAAGACCGGGCCTCACGATCACACATACTTGAACTTTGGGAGCTTCTACATGTATGGGGACTCGCTCCAGCAGGTTCCCGGGGCAACGACCGGGAATTCGAGCGTAATCCTCGATAACCGGGAGCCGTATTACCGGGTTGGCGGCGACTTTAGCTTTAACTACCGCACGTTCAATGTGTACGGTCTGTACATGTTCGCTCACGACTCGAACAACCTGCCGGTGGATGCGACGGGCGCGCTGATCCCACTGCCGCTGAGCTCGAACAGCCCCACAGCCGCCGGATTTGTGCGGGGCATTCCCGCCACTTTCAGCGGCGGCTTTGCACAGGCCGATTATCTGCTGTTCCCGTGGCTCATAGCGATCATGCGCTGGGATCAGGTGAACTCCTCGGCGGATCGAATCAATGGCATGGCGTTCGCGACGAACACATCGTATTTCGCGCCTTATAACACGAGCCGGGATCGTCTTACCCCAGGTGTGCAGTTCTTGATCCGTGCCAACATCAAGGCGTCCTTCGAATACCAGATCCGGCCGCGGCAATTTGTGACTGTGGCGAGCCTTCCAAACGGCAATCCGATCGCGACGAGCCCGTTCAGGGTGAATACGGCGCTCATCGCGCTCGAATTTGTGTACTGAATCTTTACGACGAGAGGAATTCGACAGACAATGAAACAAACCGCTCAGTTCTTGCTCTTTACATTGGCCGCCATCCTGGCCAGTGCGGACGGGCTCCAAGCCGGCGTCATCTCCGGCACCGTCAATCCAGCCAAGCCGGATTCAGTCGTTTACATCGACGCGATCGCCGGAAAGACGTTCCCGGCGCCGGCCAAGCCATTCGTCATGGATCAGAAGTCGCTGCTGTTTCAGCCGCACGTGATGGCGGTGCCGTTGGGTTCGACAGTGGAATTCCTGAACAGCGACAAAGTGCAGCACAACATTTTCTGGCCGTCAATTAGCGGAAACAAAAAGATGAGCCACAACATGGGGACGTGGCCGACCGGACAGAATCGCTCATTCAAATTCGATACGCCGGGCGTTGTTCCACTGCTGTGCAACGTGCATCCGGAAATGTCGGGATACATCATCGTGTCGCCGACTCCGTATTACGCCGTGACGGATGCGTCGGGAAATTTCAAGATCACCGACGTGCCGGATGGAAGCTACACGGTCTCGGCATGGCACGAAGGCATGAAGATCCAATCCAAACCGGTGACCGTTTCCGGCAACGCGACGGTGGAGTTCAGTCTGCCGAAATAGCCTTCGTGGAGGGAAGGAGCGATCATCATGCTCGAACGGCTGAGAGACAAACGAGTCGATCGCGAATGGCTCAACACGAACTTCCCGTGCATGATGGCATGCCCCGCGGGCACCAATGCGGGGCGGTACGTTTCGCTTATCGCGGAAGGACGATTCGAGGAGGCGTACCGTTACGCGCGCGACCCGAACCCGATGGCGAGCGTCTGTGGGCAGGTGTGCGCGCATCCTTGCGAGACCGCTTGCCGCCGCGGCGCCATCGACCGGCCGATCTCGATCCGGGCCTTGAAGCGTTTTCTCACGCAACGGTACGGGCCGGAGTCGCGGCATCCTCTCGAATCGAAGAAGTGCAGCGTCCCAAAGCTGCGCTACAAGATCGCAATCGTCGGCAGCGGACCCGTCGGATTGTCGGCGGCGCACGATCTGGCGCTGATGGGTTACTCGGTCACCATCTTCGAAGCCGCGCAGGTCGCCGGTGGAATGCTTCACTTGGGGATCCCCGAATATCGCCTTCCGCGCGGAGTCGTCGAGGCGCAGATTCGCGAAATTCTGGAAGCCGGGGATGTCACGCTGAAACTGAATTCGGCGGCGGGCCGCGATTTCACGGTCCCGCAACTGCGCGAACAGGGCTTCGACGCCCTCGTGCTCGCGGTCGGGGCGCATCGCAGCCGCGACCTCTCGATTCCCGGCGTCGACCTTGACGGGGTGCATAAAGGAATAGAGTTTCTTCTCAACGCGAACCTGGGGTACCGGTTCAGCATCGGCCAAAACGTAGTCGTGATCGGCGGAGGAAACGTGGCCATGGACGTGGCTCGCTCCGCGGTTCGCGAAGTGCTCAAGCAGCACTGGAGCGACCTCGAGGGCGCGACGCCCGTCGACGAAAATATCGCCGCCGTCGCCACGCGCGAAATGGTGGACGTCTCGCTCTCGGCACTCCGGCTGGGAGCGCGAGAGGTCAGCATCGTCTGCCTGGAACGGCGCGAGGAGATGCCGGCGGCTTCCGAAGAAATCGAAGAGGCGGAGATCGAGGGCGTCCGTCTGCACGACGGGCGAGGTCCAAAGCGCGTCCTTGGCCGCGACGGTAAGGTTGTGGGGCTGGAGACCGTCAGAACGAAGTGGGTGTTCGACGCGCAAGGAAAGTTCAATCCCGCGTTTGAAGAGCACAGCGAATCGACCATCGAATGCGACACGGTGATTCTGGCGATCGGTCAAGCCCCGCGGCTCGATTTCTTGAGGCCGGAGGACGGCGTCGATATTTCGCCTCGCGGTCTGATCGTGACCGACCGCCGGACGTTGATGACCAGCGCTCCGGGCGTTTTCGCCGGAGGGGATTGCGTTTTCGGGCCGCGGCTGATTATCGACAGTGTGGGCGATGGCAAGCGCATCGCCACCGGCATCGACGAGTACCTCACCGGGCGGACCCATCCCGATCCCGAAATCGAAGTCGAGATTCTCCCGCACCACAGGATGTTTCCGGACTACATGGAGATCGGGCGGCAGCCGATTCCGACGCTTCCGCTCGACCGGCGCACCGGGGTAACGGAAGTCGAGATGGTCTACGACAAGGAGACCGCGATGCGCGAAGCGCGGCGGTGCCTGCGCTGCTGGGTCAACACGGTGTTCGAGGGCAACGAACCGGACGGATCGCAATGCATCCTTTGCGGCGGTTGCGTCGATGTATGCCCCGAGAATTGCATTCAGCTTGTATCGCTCGACCGGATCGAGTTCCCCTCCGACGTGCTGGATCAGATCCGCAGCGACAGCGGGATCTTCCACGTGGAGCTCGACGACGTAGCCGCCGAGGAGCTTGGTACCATCTCCGGCGCGGCCATGCTCAAAGATGAAACGCGCTGTATCCGCTGCGGGCTTTGCGCGGAGCGATGCCCAGTGAATGTGATCACGATGGAGGCCTACTTGGTGAAGCTTCAGCATCCCGAGCCGGCCCTTGCAACGCCAGGAGAATTGAGATGCCAGACGACGTAAAGAAGCCAGACGTTGGCAACGGTCCCTGCGAGGGAAGTAGTCGCCGCACTTTCACGAAGATCGGCGTGGGAGCGATCGCCATCGCCGGGGCCGGATCGGCGGTGTTCGGCTACGAGTTCCTCGCGCCGAACGTGCTCTATGAGCCGTCGCCGATCGTGGATGCCGGCAAGCCGGACCGCTATCCGCCGGATTCGGTAACGCCGGACCAGGAGAGCGAGCTTTACATCGTGCATGGCGCGCAAGGCATTTATACGCTTTCGGCTGTGTGTACGCACCTCGGGTGCCTCACGGCGTGGAAACCGGAGCTTGGCATTATCGCTTGCCCGTGCCATGGCAGCAAGTTCCGTACGGACGGAGTCAAGATCGCAGGCCCGGCTCCGCGCCCTCTGCCCTGGCTCAAGACGTGGGTGGACGATGACGGCAACCTGCTGATCGACCGCTCCGAGCCTCTGGCGCGAAAACAATTCGTCAGGATTTGACATGGCCAATCTCCTTGCAGAACTCGCCGGATTGCGCAATACGCGGGTTTGGCGTTCGGTGTTCCGGGCCGGAAGCGGCGAAAGCAACCTGCATCGGTCGCTGGCGGTTCAGCAGAACGTTTTTCTGCACTTGGCGTCCGTCAAGGTCCGGCGGCGGGCGCTGGAGTTCGGCGTCACGTGGTACCTCGGGGCGCTAAGCCTGGGATGTTTTCTGGTTCTGGTCGTGACCGGCATTCTGCTGATGCTGTATTACCATCCCTCGGTTCCACAAGCCTACTCGGACATGAAGGATTTGCAGTTCGTCGTTTCGGCGGGCGTGTTTTTGCGCAATCTGCACCGCTGGTCGGCGCACGCGATGGTGCTGCTCGTATTCGCACACATGTTCAAAGTGTTCTATCGCGGCGCGTATCGCCCGCCGCGCGAGTTTAACTGGGTCATCGGAGTCGTTCTGCTGATGGTGACGCTGTTTCTCAGCTACACCGGCTACCTGCTGCCGTGGGACCAGCTTGCGTTCTGGGCGATCACGGTCGGTTCCAATATTCTTGCGGCGGTACCGCTGCTGGGCGCGAGAATCCGATTTCTCATTCTGGGCGGCCACACGGTGAACGCCAATGCCCTGCTGCGATTTTACGTATTGCATTGCGTGATCCTGCCCCTGATCGCCGTCCTGTTCCTGGCCGTTCACCTCTGGCGGATTCGGAAGGACGGAGGACTGTACACCGGGGAGAAGACTGATGAGTGAGCCAAAGGATTTCAAGGCGTCGATGGACTCGGACAGCCGCCGCACTCCGATCCGCGTCGCGTTCGTCACCCGGCGCACTTCGCCGCACGTCCAGGCGCGCGACGACAGACACGTCATGACCTACCCGGAGGTCCTGTTGCGGGTGGCCGTCGCCGTGGAGGCGCTGCTGCTCGGTTTGGTGCTGCTGTCGCTGTTCTGGAACGCGCCGCTTGAAGGGCTTGCCAATCCGATACTGACGCCGAATCCAGCCAAGGCGCCCTGGTACTTCCTGGGCCTTCAGGAGCTTCTGCACTATTTTCCGCCGGTCGTCGGAGGCGTTTTGATTCCGACCCTAGTGGTGCTGGCGCTCATCGTGATTCCTTATTTCGGCATCAATATTGAGGCCGAGGGTTTCTGGGTCCGGAACCGGGAAAAGAAGATGCGCGGGTTGGCCATCGTGGTCGCCGCGCTGGGTGCGTTTCTTGTGTGGTTCGACGTTTACGCGGTGCTCATCCCGACGTTATTGATCGCTGGCGTAATGTTTCTGACGGCTTTCCCCTTAGAGCGGCCTGGCCCGCTCCGGCGGTGGCTACATTCCAAGCCGCTTCCATTCTGGATCATGTCCTGGTTTCTGATCGCGGCGGTCATATTGACGGTAATCGGGACGTTCTTCCGGGGCGCGGGTTGGGCGTTGGTCTGGCCGTGGGGGCTGGAATGAGTCTGCGAAAAAAACTCCATTCGGCCGGTCACTTCCTGTTCGGGGACATCGCGCGCACATTCGGGTCCCTGAGCGTTGTTCTGTTGGTCCTGCTCGCGATCGTGCCGGCGAAGGATCACTATCGCGAATGGCTGCACTATCAGCACGAATACCAAAGCCTGATTCGCAATCGCAGCGACGGTGTGTCGCTGGCGCGGCGGTTTCAGGGAGGCGTGCAACAGATCTGGCTGCCGGAGTTGGGCGTCGTCGACCGTTGCCAGACTTGTCACGTGGCCCTGAAGGAAGCCTCGCTCGCTGGCATCGGAACGCAGCCGTTCCTCCCGCATTCGCCGATTCCGCATTCTTTGACCGAGTTCGGATGCGTGATTTGCCATCGGGGACAGGGAGCGGCAACCACGGTCGAGGAAGCCCACAGCAGCACGCTATCCTGGGAGCAGCCGATTCTGCCGGCGCGCTACGTCGAATCGAGCTGTGGCCAGTGCCACGAGCGGCCGCTCGAGGGAACGCCGCAGCTCAACCTCGGAAGAGCCATGCTGGCACGTTACGGCTGCGTGCATTGCCACAAGGTGGCATCGCCGGAAGGCCGCGCGATGACCGCCACCGACGATCCGCCGCCGCTCGATCACATCGCCGCGAAGACCACGCGGGCCTGGATTTTCGCGTGGATCAAAAATCCGCAGGCTTACGCCGCGACGGCCACCATGCCCAACTTCCAGTTGAGCGACGACGACGCGCGCGATATTTCCGCCTTCCTCATTGGCCAAAGCACTCCCTATCTGGCGGAAACGGAGCGAGAGACTCCGCCGGTTCCGGCCCAGGACGATGCGGCCGCGCTGCAACAAGGATCGAGTGTATACGGGGAATCGTTCTGCGCCTCCTGCCACGCGATGCAGAACGCCGCCGGGTTGATGGTGGGCGGCAATGTCGGACCGGAACTGACTAGAGTCGGCTCGAAGGTGAAGCCGGAGTGGCTGGCGGAATGGCTGCGCAGTCCAAAGGTTTACGATCCCGATACCGCCATGCCGCACTATCGTTTCGAGGCGAAGGACATCGGCCTGCTGATGGGATTCCTCGGCAGCAAGACCGACTCCGATTTCCTCGCCAACGTTCACCTGGGCCCGGCCACGCCCGCACAAATCGCACACGGCAAGGCGCTGGTGAACGAGCGCGGCTGCGCGGCCTGCCACAGCATCAACGGCGTCGCGCGGCCGGATAATTTCGCTCCCGAACTGAGCGCCGTGGGAAATCTGCTGCTCGCCAGAATCGTGTTCGCGCCGGGGATGCCGCACACGCTGCCCGACTACATCGCGGCCAAGATCCGGAAGCCGCGTTCCTTCGGAAACGCGCTGAAGATGCCGCAGTTCACTTTCTCGGATTCGCAGGTCGACGCGCTGGTCACTGCCCTGCTGGCGCAAACCAGCCGCGCGCAAACGCTGCCGGCCGCGTTGCGAATCCCGGCCGCGTCGCCTTCCACGTATCAGCCGGCCGGGCGGGCGGGCCAGTTAATGAACGACCTGCGCTGCTTCAGTTGCCACACGATTGACGGGCGGGGAGGCGACATGGCGCCGGACCTGACGTGGGAAGGCAGTTCGGTGCAACGAAGCTGGCTAGTGAATTTTCTGAAGCGTCCGAACACGCTCCGGCCGGCGCTGATCCGTCGCATGCCGAAGTTCAACGTCACCGACGAGGAGGCCGGCGTTTTGGCCGATTACATCATGACCGTGTATCAGACGCCGGCGTTTGATCGCGACGAGATCGACGCGTCAAAACTCAGCGCCGCCGATGCCGCCCGCGGCAAGGACCTCTACTATGGCAAGTACGCCTGCAACTCGTGCCATATCCTCGATCCGGACAAGGACAAGGGCTACATCGGTCCGACCCTTACGCAGGTGGGATTGAGGCTGAACGCGGCATGGATCTTCCATTGGCTGAAGAACGCGCAGGCGCTCCGTCCGGACACGATGGAGGTGAACTGGAACATGAACGACGACGATGCGCGCGCCATCACGGCGTTTCTAATGCAACAGAAGGCCGCTCCCAAGAGAGGAGCATCGCAATGAAGCGGGCGTTCGTTGCCCTCGCGGTGCTGGCGGCAGGGGGATGCCACCGGATTCCCTCATCCGTGCCGGCGGCCTCGGCTTTCGGCGTCGCCATCGTCGACATCGGCGGGGAACAGCAGGTGGCCGGCGTGGGCGCGACGCTGGACCAGCCGGTGGTGGCTCAGGTCAACGACGCACAAGGCAACGGAGTCGCCGGCGCGCTGGTGGAATTCCGCGCGCTGGGCGGTGCCCGGTTCGATCCTCCTTCGGGACTCACCGGAAGCGACGGCCAGTTCAGCACAACAGTCCGGCTTGGCAGCATATCCGGAAGATATTCGCTGGTTGCAACCACCCGCGACAAGGCCGGGAAACCGCTTCAGGTGAAGTTCGCCGAGATTGCCCTCGATTACCAGCAGACTCTGGGGCGGGAATTGAACGAGAAATATTGCTCGCGATGCCACAGCTCAGAATCCACCGCCGAGAGGGTATCGAACCACGATAATTTGAGCGTGCCGCCGCACGGTTTCTCCGATGGCGCGACGCTGAACCAGATCAGTCGCGCGAACCTCATAGCGATCATTGCTCATGGCGGCGCGGCCCTGGGCAAATCTCCGGAGATGCCGCCATACAGCCCCACGCTTTCCGCGAGCGACATCGACGCGTTGGCGGCCTACACCCGCGCCGTCGCCGACCCACCTTATCGCCCCCAAGGAGTGTTCTATGCGAATCCGTAGTTCGAGTCTTCTGGGGATCGTGTTGACCGGCTTGACCGCCTTCGCCTGGCCCGCGGCAGCGCAGGTTTTATCGCCGGCCGAGATTGTGGACCCGGCTATCCGCGGTCTTCAGCAGAGCCATCTCGAGGAGTTGCATGCGATCACCGCCGCCCTCGCCGGCCACCATTTTCCGTATCGTTTTTATTTCAGCCGCAGACTGGACCTCAGCCAACGCGAGCAGGAGCGCGCCGATCAGCGCTCGATTCAATTCGACAGATTTCAAGGGCAGCTTGTTCTCAAGATCACGGGGAACTACTTCGCGGCATACTCCGCCGAGCGGATGACCAACCAAGAGCGCGCCCGCCAGACCTATCGCGACGTCATGCTGCCGATTTTGCAGGCGGCCGCGCCCGCGCTCGTGAGGGCCGACGTTCCAGACGCTTTCGCGCTGGAGATTTCTCACCACGTCATTCGAAAAGTGTTGGGCGTCGAGACGGAAACGCCGGAGAATGTCGTCCTGATCTTGCCGAAGGCATCGGCACAGCGCTTGGTGGAAGCTCGCGACGAAGACGGGCGCGACGCCGCGGTTCTGCAGGGAGCCGCGTACCTCAATGGCGTTCCGATATCGTTCTGGCCCCGTGAGGAGAAGGAGAGCCCCGCGATCCAGGCATCCGCTGCTCGTGCCGTTCCTGCTGGCCCTGCTGCTCCTGCCGTCCCCGCCGCGCCTGCCGTCCCCGCCGCGCCTGCCGCTGAACCGCGCTCCGCCGGTGCGCTGGGGAAGGAGAGCTACGCGGTCCAGGCATCCGCCTCAAATGCGCCCACGAAGCTGGAAGCGGAGTATCGCGACACGTTAGCCAGGATGCTGAAGGAATTCGATTCGCAGGCGCACTTCGTGCCCTATGCTCCTCCATCTTTCATTGCATTTCGCGGCGGCCAATATCTACAGATCTCGCTCACGACGACTCTCGCGCCGTCCGATTCCGGTTCGCAATATAGACTGGCGGCGCTTGCCTTCGATCGTCACATCGCGCATCTGATCCGCCCCGTTCTCGCCTACTTCAAAGACAGCGCCGACTTCGCGGGCATTGATTTCAGCACAACCGTTCGCCTCGCCGGCGCCGCGCACGAAAGCGGAGAGGCAGTAGAATTCATATTTCCGTTGAGCGCTCTGCGCAGCTATGAGCGATACGACCTCACTGGCCAACAACTGCTCGACGCGAGCATTGTGCTGATCAACGGCGAACGCTCAGGTGTCGACCTTCAAGCCGCGGAGGCCCGCGGCACATCGCCCGAATGATGCAGCTACAATCCCGGGCTAGTCGTTACCGAGCGGTACCGGGCACGTCCCAGACATACAAGGAAGCCAGTGAAGGGTATAGCGTTAACGTCAATTGTCGGAGCATGGCTATGCTTTCCTACCCGACCTGAGGCTCGGCAATCGTGTTCGGCGGCTGCTCTGGCCAAGTTGTCGCACCAGATTTTGCGGCCCGTGCCTCCCAGCAGTTGGAAGGTACGCCGCTGACAGCGGGCGAAGGTTTTCGAAACTGGGGCCGCCAGATAGACGGTGGGAGCCGACGTTCAGGGCTCCGGCCCGTCACTTCGTGACAGACGTTTGGTTGCGTCAGGCGCTGCCAGAGGGCGGCGAGTGAAGCGAAAAGGGCGACCGGCCCGAGGCTAGATCGAGCCGCGCCAGCGCGGGTGCGCGGACAAGCAAGTTTCTGATCACGCGTGGTCTCTGAGACCGGATTGTCAGAACGAAAGTGATGGCCGATGCTAATGTATATCGATCTTGACCAGGACGTCGCGCGCCATTGCTATTGGCCAGGAGGGCGGCACACCG
>Ga0187884_10001830_pt1 | contig 18583 bp, 15 predicted proteins | sample June2016WEW_20_4_FD_132983 | JGI IMG/M metagenome (GOLD analysis project Ga0187884, IMG submission 132983) | Peatland microbial communities from SPRUCE experiment site at the Marcell Experimental Forest, Minnesota, USA - June2016WEW_20_40 | ecosystem: Environmental > Terrestrial > Soil >...
CGTGCCACCGCCTTGCGTCGCCGTTGGAGCAGGCGTTGCGTCTCTCTGCTGACCATGCCGTACCATTTGCACAGATGGTACGGCAAGTCAAACGCTCTACCCCTCCGAGACTGAGGGGTTACCCTTGCCGCCCCCAGCTTTTCCCCCGCGGTTGCCCGGCTGGGAGGGCGACTGGACCAGCTTGTCCTCCAGCACAGGAACCTCGAGCGGCCGTTGCCGCCCGTCCGCCTTCTCGGTGTGGGTGTCGCTAGAGTTTGCCGGGCTCACAGGTCCGCGGCGGGCGGGTAGGCCTTCTCCGGATCGATGCCCAGCTCCACGATCGCTTGCGCCACACGCGCCGCGTCGATTTGGCGGCGTTGCGAGAGCGCGTACAGCGCGGCCACGGTGAACGACTCGGCATCGACTTCGAAGAATCGACGCAGCGACTGCCGATCTTCACTGCGGCCGAACCCATCGGTACCCAGCGCCAGCAGCCCGGCCGGTGCAAAGGGTGCGATTTGGTCGGCGACGGTCTTCATGTAATCGCTCCCGGCAACGATCGGGTACGGCTCGCCCGCCAGCGCCCTGCCCAGGTACGGAACCCTGGGTTGCTCCAATGGATGCAGCATGTTCCAGTGTTGCACCGCCAGTGCGTCCCGCCGCAGCTCGGAGTAGCTGGTCACACTCCACACGTGCGCGGCGACCTGCCGCTGCGCGAGCAGCCCCTGGGCGTGCAGCGCCTGGCGCACGATGGCGCCGCTGGCGAAGAGGTGCACGCGCGGCCAGTCCGCCGGCGCGCCAGTCGTCGCGAGCTTGTAGCAGCCGCGGATGACGCCCTCACGCGTGCCTTCCGGCATCGGCGGATGCGCATACATCTCGTTGGCGAGGGTGAGATAGTAAAAGACGTTCTCGCCGTCGCCGTACATGCGGCGCAGGCCGTCTTCGACAATGATGGCGATCTCGTGCGCGAAGGCCGGGTCGTAGGCGCGCACGGCCGGGATCGTGGTCGCCACCAGTTGACTATGGCCGTCCTGATGTTGCAGGCCCTCACCTGCCAGCGTGGTCCGGCCTGCGGTGGCGCCGATCAGGAAGCCCTTGCCGCGCGCGTCGGCGTTCTGCCAGATCAAGTCGCCGATGCGCTGAAAGCCAAATATGGAATAGAAGAAAAAGAACGGAATGGTATTGATGCCATGGGTCGCGTAGGCCGTGCCGGCCGCCTGGAACGACGCCATCGAGCCAGCCTCGGTGATGCCCTCTTCGAGCAGTTGGCCATCGACGGCTTCACGATAGAACGCCACCACGTCGGAATCGACCGGCTCGTAGAGCTGCCCCTTCGCCGAGTAGATGCCGAATTTACGGAACAGCGCGTCCATGCCGAAGGTGCGCGCTTCGTCGGGCACGATGGGCACGATGAGCTTGCCGATCTGGGGGTCGTTCATCAAATGGCGGAGCAGCCGTACCATCACCATGGTGGTGGCTACCTCGCGGTCACCGGTGCCGGTAAGAAACTCCGCGAACAGCGTCGGCAGCGGCAACTCTAGCGGCACGGGGTGGACACGGCGTTGCGGCAGGAATCCCCCGAGCACGCGGCGGCGTTCGAACAGGTATTCCATCTCTTCGCTGTCTTCCGGCGGGCGGTAGAAAGGCGTCTCCGCCAGATCGGCGTCACTGATGGGAATCCCCAGCCGGTCACGGTAACGGCGTAGCTCTCGGTTTGTGAGCTTCTTCTGCTGATGTGTGACGTTGCGGCCTTCACCCGACTCGCCGAGCCCATAACCCTTGATGGTCTTCGCGAGAATGACCGTCGGCGCGCCGCGGTGCTCGAGCGCTGCGCGGTAGGCGGCGAAGACCTTCTCCGGATCGTGGCCGCCGCAGCGCAATCTTCGAAGCTTGGCGTCGGTCAGATCCTTGACCAGCGCCAGCAGCTTCGGATGCGCACCAAAGAAGTGTTGCCGGATGTACGCGCCCGACTCGACGGTGTACTTCTGGTACTGTCCATCGTTCACCTCGTTCATGCGCTGCACCAGCAAGCCATCGTCATCACGCGCCAGCAGCGCGTCCCAGTCGTCGCCCCAGATGACCTTGACGACGTTCCATCCGGCGCCGTGGAAGACGGCTTCCAACTCCTGAATGATCTTGCCGTTCCCGCGCACCGGCCCGTCGAGCCGTTGCAGGTTGCAGTTGACGACGAACGTTAGGTTGTCGAGTTGCTCGCGCGCCGCCAGCGTCAATGAACCGAGCGCTTCGGGCTCGTCCATCTCGCCGTCGCCGAGAAAGGCCCAGACGTGTCCGCCGTCATGATCGACCAGACCACGTGCCTGCAAGTAGCGGCTGAAGCGCGCCTGGTAGATGGCGGAGATCGGCGACAAGCCCATGGAGACGGTCGGAAATTGCCAGAACTGCGGCATGAGTCGGGGGTGCGGATACGACGGCAGCCCGCCGCCGGGCGCTAGTTCGCGGCGGAAGTTGTGCAGCATCGTTTCCGTGATGCGCCCCTCGACGAAGGCGCGCGCGTAGACGCCCGGCGCAGCGTGGCCCTGGAAGAACACCTGGTCGCCGGGGAACCCGTTGTCGGGGCCGCGGAAGAAGTGATTGAAGCCCACCTCGAACAGCGTGGCGCACGACGCGTAGGTGGAGATGTGGCCGCCGATGCCGGAGGAGTGTTTGTTGGCCTGGACCACCATCGCCATGGCGTTCCAGCGGATGACGTTCTTGATGAGCCGTTCGATTTGGCGATCCCCGGGATAGGGTGGTTGCTCTGCAAGAGGGATGGTGTTGACGTACGGTGTTGTCAAGCTCGGCGGCAGTGGAAGTCCGAGCTCCTGGGCGCGCGCCATGAGCCGCTCTATGAGGCTCCGGCCGTGGACGCGGCCCTGCTGGCGCACGACCGCGTCGAACGCCTCGACCCAGGCATCGCGTTGACTGCTGTTGATGACATCTGCTTGCATATAAAAATTGTAGCCCTCAGGTCCAAGGCCGGGAAGGCGGTCGAAACGCCCCTCGGTACGGCCTCTGAAAAGGCGAGCCCTGGTGAGAAAACGCGGCTTCCTAGGCGAGCGAATGGCCGCCGTCCACGTACAGCGTGGTGCCGGTGATGTAGCTCGTGGCGTCGGAGGCCAGGAACACCGCGGCCCCTTCGATCTCGCGCACCTCGCCGAGGCGTCCGATCGGCAACTTGGTGATCAGGTTGCGCCCGGCTGCAGTGGTGAAGAACTCCCTGTTCATCGGCGTGAGGAAATAGCCCGGGCACAAGGCGTTCACCTGCACGTTGTGTCGGATCCATTCCAGCGCCAGCGTCCGTGTGAATTGCACGAGGCCGGCTTTGCTGGCGGCGTAAGCGCCGACGTAGCGCGCCACCCGTGACGCCAATACCGAGGCCACATTGATGACCTTGCCGCGCTGCCTGCGGATCATGTGCGGTCCCACGTGCTTGCAGCACAGCATCGGCCCGCGCAGGTTGACCTGCAGCACGCGATCCCAGTACTCGGCGCTCATCTCGGTCACTGCTTTGATCCCTTCGACGCCGGCATTGTTGACCAGAATATCAATCTGCCCGAAGCGATCGATGACCTGCTGCACCATGGCGCGGATGCTGTCCTCATCGGTGATATCGCTACACACGCTGAGCACCTGCGGGCCGTGTTGGCGCAGTTCCGCGGCTGCCCGATCCAGATCGGCTTGCGTGCGGCTGGTGATCACCACGTGCGCACCGGCGCGCGCCAGCGCGCTGGCAATGGCGCGTCCCAGCCCCTTGCTGCCGCCCGTGACCACGGCCACCTTTGCCGTCAAATCAAACCACGTCGCTGACATAGCGCGGCATCTTAGGCGCGGCGCCGCACCGGCGCCAGATCTCCTTCTTCACAGCCCCTACTCACCGACCGCTGCCGCGATGAACTCAAAGATGCGTTCGTTGGCGCGCTGGCCAAGGGCGAGTGGGAAGGCCGTGAACGCGTGCGCGCCGCCCGGGTAGACGGCCAGTTCCCCACGGTTGCCGGCGGCGACCCAGCGCGCGTGCATGAAGAGACTGTCGTCGAGCAACAGATCGAGCGTGCCCACAGTGAACAACGCCGGGGGCAGCTGCGCGAGATCGGCGTAGAGCGGCGACACATCAGGGTCACGCCGGCGACCTGCCGGTACATACTGGTTATTGAACCACTCCATGATCGGCGTGCTCAGGATGAGATTGCGCTCGCCCCAGCGCGTCGCGCTGGGCGTCATCGACAAGTCGAAGACGCCGAAACTCAGGTTGGCGCCGCGAAAACCAGTGAAGCCGTGCCGGTCACGCATGCGGATCAACGTCACCGCAGCGAGGTTCGCACCCGCGGACTCGCCGCCGATCACGAGGCGGTCGGTGCCGAACTCCGCTTGTGCCTGCCTTGCCAGCCAGAGCGCCGCCGCCTCGCAGTCGTCGGGACCCGCAGGATACGGGTGTTCCGGTGCGAGACGGTACTCGACGCTGACGACCGCGACTGCGCATCCTCTGGCAATGGCGGCAAGCAGCGGGTCCTGCTGGCGCGCGCTGCCGAGAGTGAAACCGCCGCCGTGCAGATGCAGATACACGCCTCTGACGCGCTCGGGTATGAACAGCCGCAACGGAATCTCTCCGGCAGGCCCGGGAATGCCACGTTCGGTCGCCCACTCGATGAAGACGAGGGCGCCGAACGGTCCCTGGCCCGACTCCCGCGCCTGGCGGACGACGCTTGGTGGAAAATTGTAAAGCGGCGGCATGGCCGCCAACTGCTTCTCCAACTCGGCGTTGAACGCCACCGTTTCCGCATCGATGGTCGCAGGCGCGAACAGCGCCGGATCAAGGCTCATGCGGGCCTCCCATGCCGTTCCCGATACGAGATTCCAGTCGCCCTGTCCATACGATCGGAGGGCTCAGTACACTGGATCATAGATTCAGCTCCGCTTGCATTGGGTCCGGGAGAAGGTCAGAGCCTGTCCTGAGATCCTCGACTTGGCTCGGGACAAGCTTGTCGAAGGGGTGAGGGGATGAGATGTAAGACCCCATGAAGCTCAACCGCATCGAGAAAGCATTTATGAACAATCCCGTTCGGGCGCTGATCCAGCGGCGCTACGAAGCCCCGTGGTTGGAGCGCCTCGGAGGGCGCGCTAACGGGCTACGCGTGTTGGAGGTCGGGTGCGGGCGCGGCGTCGGGACGCAGATCATCTTCGAGCGCTTCGGCGCGCGCGAGGTGCACGCCTTCGACTTCGACCCGGACATGGTCAGACTGGCGCGCCGCCGGCTCGCCAACTACGCGCCGGAGCGGTTGCGGCTGACGGTGGGCGACGTCACCGCCATCGACGAAGCGGACGCGTCGTTTGACGCCGTGTTCGACTTCGGCATCATCCACCACGTTCCCGACTGGCCCGCTGCAATCGCCGAGGTGCGCCGCGTCCTCAGGCCGGGCGGGCGGTTCTACTTCGAAGAGGTAACGCGTCACGCGCTTGAGCGCTGGAGTTACCGAACGTTTACGGTCCACCCAACTGCCAATCGCTTTAGCGCCCAGGAGTTTGTTGCCGAGTTGCAGCGCCGCGGCATCGCGGTCGGGCACAACTTCATCGAGATCTTCTTCGGCGACTTCGTTATCGGCGTCGGGCGCGCCGCTTGAGTTCGTCGGGTGTATTGGTGAATGACCCTCACTGCAGGAAACGTTCGATAAGCCGGGCCACCTCCTGCGGATGCTCTTCATAGAAGAATAATTTCGCATTCGCGATTGAGTGGAAACCCGCCACTTGCGGGAATTGAGTCATCATCTCCCGCGCCTGCGGCTCGGGAAAGGTCGGGTCGTCCGCCCCCCAAATGAAAAGCGTGGGGATGGCTAGTTGTTGATGGAGCTTCCTGAATTCGTCGAGCCTCGCGAATCTCATCTTTCTCAGAAACTCCAGCACGCCGTCCATCCGCTCCTTCGAGGACACCAAGGGTTCGACGTATAGTTGGTGGAACTCGCCGTCCAAGCGAGTCAAGTCATGGAAGCAACCACCGAAGACCAGGGATGATCTGCGAAACGCGCGCCACCGCAGGAGCTGGCGGATGACGGTCCCAAATCCCGGAACGTGCGCCAGAACCTGGTACATCGGAATCCAGGGTGGGCGATGCAACGGGATCTCCGTATTGGTCAGGACGAGGTGCGACACCCGTTGCCTATCGAGCAGCGCGATCTCGCGAGCCACCCAGCCGCCGGTATCGTTGCCCACGAGTGCGTACGAAGCGACGCCGAGTTCCGACAGCATTCCCTGGAGCGCGCGGGCCTGTCCCGGCGAGGAATAATCATCACCGGCGGTGCTGTACGATTGCCCGAGGCCGATCAGGTCGGGTGTGTAACAGCTGAAGCGGTCGCGCAAATGCGCGAGGACCTTGTCCCACGTGTGCCCCGAGAGGGGAAAGCCGTGCAAGAAGACTATCGCAGGCCCGCTTCCCTCCTTGCGCCAGTGCACTGACGCCTCCCCGACCCTGGTGTTGCCTTCGACGGAAGAGCGTGCGTTCTCCATGGACTGTGTACCTCGATCTGCGGCGGGCAGATGGATTTACGATACCGCGTTCTTGGTCGGAAACCAGCATCTACATGCCTAGCGCGCCCTGGGGCCATGGCAGAGGACTGGACTGTGAAGGGAGGCTGTGCTCTTAGTTCTGTGGCACTGGGTGCGCATGGTGGTGGGCAAGCGGCAGCGGCGGCAGGCAGCACGGCTAGGCATCTTGCTGCGGGTCGAGCGTAGCCTCTGGCGCACGGGGATCACGAAGATCGCCGGCGTCGACGAGGTGGGGGTTGGCCCGCTCGCGGGGCCGGTGCTCGCTGCTGCGGTCGTTCTGCCGGAGGGCGTGAGGCTGCGCGGGGTGGATGATTCCAAAAAGCTCAGCGCCGCGCTCCGCGAAGAGTTGGCGGAAAAGATCCGCGCGGCGGCGCTCGGGGTCGGCATCGGCATTGTCGAACCGGAAGAGATCGATCGACTGAACATCTACCGCGCTGCGCTCGAAGCTATGCGGCGCGCGGTCGTCGCCCTGCCCGTGGTGCCTGAACACGTCGTCGTTGATGCGCGCCACATCCCGCAGCTGACCGTGCCACAGACCGCGCTGATCAATGGCGATGCGCGCAGCTACTCGGTCGCCGCTGCGTCCATCGTTGCCAAAGTCGCGCGCGACCGCATCATGTGCGAGCTGGATCGGTTTTACCCGCAATACGGCTTTCGCAATCACATGGGCTACGCCACCGCGCAGCACTTGGCGGCCATCGATCGCTACGGGCCCTCGCCCGTGCATCGGCTGTCGTTCGCGCCGGTGCACGATCTACGACTGCCGGGCATGTAGGGAGCGTGGTTCTCGTTGCCGTGCGGCGCGCGGTTGGCATGGGGCAGTCCGCGTTTGCGCGCGGACTGCCCACGCCCAGGTAAGGAGGGTTACGCGGTATCTTGAGTTGCCGCGCATCAGCAAGCGGAAGGGGGGCACCGCTCGCTGAAACGTTGGACGCAGCCATCCAATATTCATTCAACGCCGGCGCCCTCAGTTCGGATAACATCGTGGAAACGGGTGTAATCGACTTGGCGCCGGCCGTCCGGCAAGCGCAACAGAATATCGACAAACCGTGCGCCCCACACGATATCCTCCGCCCGATATGAATGCCGTGCGTGCACGGTCTCAGAGAAGCTTTCGTCCAGCCCAGTCAGCGACACAATGATCTCCGCCTCACTCTCTACCAACGATTCCCGCGTCGCGTGATTTAACGGGCTTACGTCACTAATGGGGTGAATTGCTGTCCAGGTAAGAGCGAACAGCGCCGTTTCGTTGCGGACGAGTTGGAGATCGTGCAGGCGGCGAAAGACATCGCCTTCCGCCGTGGTCTCGTTGCGTGCCAAGATCACGTGTACACGCGCCTCGGCGATATGATTGCCGCGCTGGTTGGCCATGCGAAAGATCAGTGAGGGCACGCCATCCCAAGGTGCGATCACCGACACGCGGCTGAACAAGACCCGCGCTGTGGGGCGGGAGAACTTGGCGAAGGTCAACCCCGTCACCACGGCAAGCCCGAGCAGGCTGACTAGCGACTCAACAGCCACCAGGATATTGGCCCACAACGTCCGCGGGACCATGTGGCCGTAGCCAATGGTAGCCATCGTCTGCACGCTGAAGAAGAATGCGTCCGCAAAGGAGCCGGGCCGGCCTCCTTGGATGGTGTCGCCGCCGAGCAGATAGGCGAGGGCAAAGAGACAGTTGCTCCCAACGAAGACTAGGCCCAGCAGTAGCAGCAATCGTGACCACGAGGAAACGAGCAGGAAGTGATATAGATCGCTCAGGTATCCGTCGGCGCTGCCAACGCGTACGGTGGGAAGGCTCCCATCGTACGACGGAACGTGACCGGCCGGGTCTGGAGGCGTATGTACCATCGGCATGCCATCCAGTATACACTACGGTTCGCGGAAATTGAGCCGCCTGACTTCGACTGAAACACGGGAGGGAGTGAAGATGGCAGGGAAGATTCCAGCTGGTTTTGACGATCTTCTCACGAAGAAGAGCTTTGCGTTCTTCGCCACGTTGATGCCGGACGGCAGCCCACAAGTGACGCCGGTCTGGCTCGACCTCGACGGCGAATTCATCCGCGTCAATTCGGCCAGGGGGCGCGTGAAGGACAAGAACATGCGGCGCGATCCGCGCGTCGCGCTCTCGATGATCGATCCGGAAAACCCGTACCGCCATCTCTCCATCCGCGGCAAGGTGGTCGAGATCACCGAAAAGGGGGCGGACGGGCACATCGACGCCCTGGCAAAGAAATACCTAGGTCTCGACACCTATCCATACCGCCAGCCCGGTGAGGTGCGGGTGATCTACCGCATCAAACCGTTGCGCTGCGCGATTATGGGTTGACCATCCGTCACGCCGCAGGCGAGCGAGTAGGGCTGGCCTTTGCCAGGTACGGGGCCCCGTGGTAAGCGTGGCACCGTGACTCAGGTGGTGCAACGGGGTCTACGTGCGCGGCTGGCTTGAAACATCCGTCGTTGCCTGCGCTCTACTCGCCGTCTTCGGCGTTGGCATCGACCGCGTCGCGTTCTTCCCCGACGAAAGCGAGTGGATTGCAACCAGCTACTACTTTGAGGCGTTTCTCGACCGCAGCGCGGAACCGACCCTTTGGAGCGAGCGTTACTGGACCCTGACGCAGCCGCCGCTGTGCCGGTATATCATTGCCCTGGGTCGGCTAGCCGGTGGGTATCGAGTCGGCGATCTGAACCGGCCGTGGGCATTCAGCATTGGCGACGCCGCCAACATTGCGAGGGGGGCTTTGCCTAACCCGAGGTTATTGTGGTGGTCACGGTTACCCATGGCACTGCTCGCTGTTGTCTCCATTCTCATTTTGTTCCGCCTGGTTACTGCCGCGGCCGGGCGCTGGGCCGCGTATACGCTGGTGCTGCTGCTCGCCGCCAATCCGTTCGTGTACCGAATCCTCTGTCGCGCCATGAGCGAGGCGCCGCTCCTGGCGTGTACGGCGTTGTTTGCCCTGGCAAGCGATGCCGCACTCGCCGAATGGCAGCGCAGCGTCGAAGAGCCCTACCGCTCCTTTGCCGCGTTCCGGCCGGTCGCGGCCTGGTTCTTTCTCGCGGGCTGCGTGTGCGGCCTCGCGGCCGCAGCCAAGCTGAACGGCTTCGCCACCGTACCGACGGGATTGGTCTTGTGCGCGCTCGCCGCCGCCACGCACGCCGGTAAAGTACCGATGGGGGCGCGGAGTGTACTCACCGCAGCGACCGCCGGACTCCTCCTCCTGGGCACCGCCCTGATCTTTGTGGTGCTGAACCCTTATCTCTACGTCGATCCCCTGGGACGCACCGTCACCCTGTTCAATCACCGCCTCTTGGAGATTCAGGGGCAGCTGGCAAGTCATCCCAACTCTGTAATCCATGGGATGACCAGCCGCGTCGAGATTGTCTCGCGGCGGATACTCCACGACTTTGCTGCGATGTCTTTCCCGGGCTCCCTACTCCTCAATGTGGTTCTCTGCGCGTTGGGCGCTCACTTTATAGTTCGTCAGGCATGGCCGTGGCTGCGCGGCAACCCGACGGGCCGGACCAGCGTTGTGATTCTGGTGGTGGGCTTGGGCAGCGCCGCACCGGCGTTGTTCACCCCGCTCGATTGGGACCGCTATTACCTCCTGCCGGTGATCTTCACCACCGTCGGTATCGCGGTCGGCATTGCGGCCTGCGTGACCCCGCTCCTGGCCCGAGCCCGGGAGGGGTTCGCACCTGGCGGCGTCTCTCGATGAATCCTAGCAGCGGCCAGTGGGTTCAGACGGCGCGAAAGAAGTGCCACCGATAGAAACGCAGCTCCTCGATCGACTCGCGGATGTCGTCGAGCGCCAAGTGGAAATGTTTTTTCTCCGGCGCCTTGGGGCCGTCGGGGTACCAGCGTCGCACCAACTCTTTCACAGTGCTGACGTCGATATTGCGGTAGTGGAAGTAGCCTTCGAAAGCCGGCATGTGGCGCGCCAAGAAACGGCGATCCTGCCACACCGAGTTGCCGCACAGAGGTGAGGTGCGCGCCGGACAGTAGTCCTTCACGAAATCGAGCATTCGTCGCTCGGCTTCGGCCATGGACAGCCGTGATGCTAGCACGCGCTGCGTTAACCCGGATGCCGCGTGGTGCTGGCGGTTCCATTCGTCCATGGCCTCCAACACCTTCGCCGGGTGACGAATAGCGAGCACCGGGCCTTCGGCCACCGGATCCAGTTCACTGTTAGTGATCAATGCAGCGATTTCGAGAATCGTGTCTCGGTCGGGATCGAGCCCCGTCATCTCCAGATCGACCCACACCAGGTTTGCGGCGTTCTGTTCGGGCATGTCTACCACGCTATCAGGGAAACTGCGGCACACCGAGGGCGGCGGTCAAATCGTCATCGGGGTCATTTGCAAGTCGAGATGCCGCCGTCCACCGGAATCACAGCACCGGTGAGGTACGCTCCGGCGCGGGAGGCGAGATAGATCGCCACGCCCGCCATGTCGTCAGGCTCGCCGATGCGGCCGAGCGGACAGTCGGCGACGATGATGTCGCGGAAGCGTTCGAGCGTCTCCGCCATCATCTTGCTCTGAAACGGGCCTGGCGCCACGGCATTGACCGTGATCCCATGCGGCGCCATTGCTACGGCTAGGACCCGAGTCATGTGGTGCACCCCGGCCTTGCTCGCCGAGTAGGCGTAGGTTTCGAGCCGCGGCACATGGAGACCATCGATCGAGCCGACATTGATGACGCGCGCCGGATCGCCCGGGCGCACGCCCTTCTCGAGCAAACCCAGCAATTCGCGGGTGAGGAAGAACGGAGCCTTGAGGTTGAGGGCCAGCACCTTGTCCCAGGCGGAATCCGGGTACTCCGCCAGCGGCGCGCCCCAGTTGGCGCCGGCGTTATTCACCAGGATGTGCAGTGCCGGCTCACGCCGCGCAATCTCCTGCCCCAGCGCTTTGACTCCCGCCTCGGTGGAGAGATTGGCCGGCAGCGAAATACAGGTGCCGAGCGCCGATAGTTCAGCGGCGACCCGATCGCAGACGTCCTTCTTCCGCGAGGAGATGTACACCTTCGCGCCGGCCTCGACGTAGCCGCGGGCGATCATCAGCCCGATGCCCTGCGAGCCGCCCGTCACCAGTGCGGTTTTACCTTCGATCGAAAAGAGATCCTTCACAGCTGCCCTCCTGATGTGTTCGTGATTCGTGCTCGTGAATCATGTTCGTTTAGCGATCCGGCCTCGACCAAGTCAACCGCTCCGGGCCCCGAGCACGACTCACGAGCACGATTCACGACTTGAGCCCCTTGCGCCGCACCCAACCTGCAATCATGCTGTGACAGAGGAAACCCGGCATGCTGCTTCGTTCGCCCGCACTCGCCACCGACCTCTACGAGCTGACCATGGCGGCGGCGTACTTCGCCAACCACGTCACCGGCAACGCCACGTTTGAGCTGTTTGTACGCGAGTTGCCGCGGAACCGCAATTACTTGATCGCCGCCGGCCTCGAGCAGGCGCTCGATTACCTGCACGCGCTGCGATTTTCGGCGGAAGATATCGATTACCTGAAGCGGCATCCGGTGTTTCGCTCCGTCCCGGCAGAGTTCTTCGACTTTTTGCAGGATCTGCGCTTCACCGGCGAGGTCTGGGCCATCGCGGAAGGAACTCCGGTATTCCAGAACGAGCCGCTGCTGCGGGTGACCGCGCCGATCATCGAAGCGCAAATCGTCGAGACCTTCCTGCTTGCGACCATCAATTTCCAGACGATGATTGCGTCCAAGGCCAGCCGCGTGGTCAGCGCGGCGGCGGGCCGCGACGTGATCGAGTTCGGATCGCGGCGCGCACACGGAACCGAGGCAGCAATGTACGCGGCACGCGCGGCGTACGTCGCAGGATGTGCCGGAACGTCCAACGTCGAGGCCGGGCTACGCTTCGCTGTGCCGACCTCCGGAACCATCGCGCACTCGTGGGTCATGAGCTTCGACGACGAGCTGGCGGCGTTCAGAAATTACATGCAGGTGTTTCCGTATGCCGCCACGTTGTTGATCGATACCTACGACACTGTCGCCGCGGCGCGCAAGATCGTCGCCACGGGGCTCCGGCCGCAAGCGGTCCGGCTCGACAGCGGCGACCTCGGCGAGCTCAGTCGCGCGGTGCGCCAGGTGCTCGACGAGGGCGGGCTGCAGGCGACGCGCATCTTCGCCAGCGGCGATCTCGACGAATGGAGAATCGCCGTGCTGGTTGCGGCCGGCGCCCCGATCGATGCGTTCGGTGTGGGGACCCGTCTGACGACCTCATTCGACGAGCCCGTGGTCGGCGGCGTCTACAAGCTCGTCGAACTGGAAAGTGAGCACGTTGCGCGCGGCAAAGTGAAGACGAGCCCCGGGAAAGCCACGTTCCCCGGCCGCAAGCAGGTGTGGCGCCGGAGCGGTGCAAGCGGCACCTACGTGGCCGATGTGATCGCTGCCGCCGACGAACCCGTCCTGACGGATAGCGAGCCGTTGCTCTCCTGCGTGATGCGCGGTGGAACGCGCGTCCAACCCGCTCCGCCGCTGGCGGAGGTGCGTGAACGCTGCCGCGTTCTTGTCAGCAAGCTGCCCGCGGCATTGACAAAGCTCGAGGCCGGCGTGGCCTACCCGGTGCACTTCAGTGACCGGCTCAAGGCAGAGCAACAGAAGCTTGTCGGTGCCAAATCGGACCGATAAGCTTGTAGGCGGAGTTGAGTGAGCGCATGGACACGGTATTTGTCGACGTCGACACACAGTTCGACTTCATGGACCCGAAGGGCACGTTGTACGTTCCCGGCAGTCAGGAGATCGCGCCGAACATCCGCCGTCTCCTGGAGTACGCCACGAGCCATGGTATCACCACCATCTCGGCGATGGACGCTCACGTGGTGAACGATCCGGAGTTCGAACAGTATGGCACGCATTGCGTCGAAGGCACACCGGGGCAGCGGCGGTGCTTCGATGATCTGCCGCGGCTGCCGCGACGGCTGTGGCGGGCGGACGCGAGATACGAGGCGGCCGACCTCAAGCTCGAACCTGGACATCACTACGTGGTACAGAAGCGCACTTTCCCCATGTTTGCCAACCCGTGGCTGGCTGCGCTGCGCGAGGAAGAGGTCTTCCGCCATCTGCCGGCTGTGGTGTTCGGGGTGGCGACCGACGTCTGCGTGCTGCGTGACGTGCTTGACCTCTGCCAGGCCAGCGCACGCGTGCGCGTCGTGCGCGATGCCATCGCCGGCCTCACGCCGGCAGATAGCGAGCGCGCCTTGCAGCAGATGCAGGATGTCGGAGCGACGTTCGTGACGACCGACGAGATAGTCAGGAATTGATTGGGTCATTGAGTGATTGAGTCATTGACGGTGGCCCCAATGGAGTTCTCCAATGATCCAATGGCTCAATGGCCCGATGGCTCAATGACCCAATGGCCCAATGACCCAATGGCCCAATTCTTCCTCCATGCCCGTGGCTGAATTTCCCGATCCGCGCAGCGCCAACCGCGACGGCATCGTCGCTGTCGGCGGCGATCTGCATCCGCGGTCGCTGCTCCTGGCGTATCGCCAGGGAATCTTTCCGTGGCCAGTGGAGGGGTTCCCACTCCTGTGGTTCTGCCCGGCGGAGCGCGGCGTGCTGGAGTTCCGCGAACTGCATCTGCCGCGCAGTTTGCTGCGCGCCCGCCGGCTAACCGTGCTGCGTTTCAGCATCGACGCAGCCTTCGCGGAAGTCATCCGTGCGTGCGCCGCGACGCCGCGACCCGGGCAAGATGGAACCTGGATCACGCCGCAGATCATCACTGCCTATATCCGGCTGCACCGTATGGGTATAACACACAGCGCCGAGGCGTGGCGTGGGGAGCGCTTGGTGGGCGGCGTCTACGGCGTCGAGGTCGAGGGCGCCTTCGCGGCGGAGAGCATGTTTTACCACGAGCCCGACGCTTCCAAGCTCGCGCTGCTCCACTTGGTCGACCATTTGCGCGCGCGCGGCTTGGACTGGCTCGACATCCAGGTGCTCACGCCGCATATGGCACGGCTGGGGGCCAAGACGATCAGCCGCGACCAGTTCTTGGAGAAGTTGCGCCGCACCCGCGCGCGCGGGCTGCGGCTATTTTAGTCAACTCGCCCTCGCGGCAAACCGGCAAGCCGAACACCGAGGATGAGCGGCGGCGGCCGCCACCATCCATCCCATCATGAGGCCGCCGGCCGCTCTATCCAATGGTTAGACTTCCCTCATTGCGCGAGGGGACGTCACATTTACGCGGGCTATAGGTTTTCGCATCCCCAAGTATGCCTGATAATTCCTCGACGACTTCAAAATATAGCTTCGCCCTTCAATCACAAACCCATCCAAATTATGCTTCACGGCATATGATGAAAGATCAATAATGTTGTTTATTAATCCTTTTTCCTTGAAGTTCAGAGACGTATTGCACAAGACACCGTAACCAGTACGCGCCTTGAACGCGTTGAGCAGGTTGGACAAATTCCGATTGGTCGCAGATGATACTGTCTGAATGCGAGCAGTCTTATTCACGTGAGTCACAGCCGCCAGCGCATCCGTTCTCACACTGTACGTATACAGCATGTATGGGCTCGGGTACTCGCAGCCGAACCAACGCGCAGCTTCTTCCTCCAAGCAAACTGGAGCAATCGGACGAAACTGCTCGCGTTGCTTAATCTCATTTAACCGCTTCCTAGTGCTTTCTCGGAATGGTGCGGCGAGAATCGAGCGATTGCCCAATGCGCGCGGACCGATTTCATATTTGCCGTCCACCCATCCCAGAATGAGATCGTTGGCCAACATGTCGGCAATCATCTCATAGTCGACCTCGTAGAGATCATACTGCGTCGAATCGAAGGGTCCTGTCGTGACGAAGCCAAGGCCAGAGTAGACGTTCCAATCAATCTTGGGGTTTCCAGTATAGTGGAAGTGGGCGTCGATCGCGGTCCCTATCGCCGAACCTGAATCGTTGGCAACAGGTGGCACGAAGACCTCAGAAAAGAGGCCCGATTCCTTCCACTTCGTGTTCCAGTCGCAATTCAGGCCGCATCCACCTGCGATGAGTAACGGCAAGCCTCTCTTCATGTTCGACTTAGCGAACTGATGAAAAACATCAAAGATTTTGTCGCTGAAAATACCTGCGAAGTTGCGAAACTCTGGATCGTCTAGCCCCACGTTGTAGTATCGGGAATGCCTGAGCGCCTCACACGCACTTGGCTTTAGGTGCGGGCAATCTTGGAGTAGAAATTCGATCAGATTCTCCTCTTCAGCCGAAGGCGTGCTGCGATTCGAATATGAGGCCAGTGCCATGAGCTTCCCGGCATCAGAAAAGCGAGAGTGCTCTGCACTACTCTTCGCAAAGGTCGGATCAGCCAAGCCGTAGAGCAGAGCATAGCGATGTCCAGGTTCACGCATGATATCAGCAAGCATTGTTATGTTCAGCTCGGCGTCGATCTCGTAGAATGAACCGATCACTCCTTCCCAAACTAACGCATAGCATGGAGTACCCTTGGGCAGAGTTGACATGCCGAAAGCGCAAAGAAGATGCGCGCGTTCATGGGAAGACGAGAAGTATTCTACTGTTCTCCCAAACAAGCGCCGTTGGCCGATCACAACGTCGCTCTTTAACACGCCACGATAGGCCGCAAGAGGGGGCTGGTCGACCAGGTGATCATACCGAGGCCACCATCCACCTTTACAAAGCACGTCGGGCATTTCTTCGAATTCGCCGAGAACGTCAAACAAGTCATGAACGGACGCCGGTGAGTGACGATAATTCGAGTTCTTCTCTGCCTCAATCGAAGCCACCAGATGTGCGCCCCCCAAATAAGCGATCGCGCCATCATGGCCGGGGTTATATGAGAGAATTTTCATGATGCTAGCGACCTCGGTCCGAACACCATATTCGAGCATACAAGGACGTCGAATAGGCTAAGCTGGCCACAAGAGACCGACCAATCATCTGCGGAGTTTGCGATTGGCTGAAATCGGCGCTGGCAGGCATCTGCTGCGGCGACGATATGCTGTAGAAAGTTCAAGCGCCCACTCTGCAAAATCCCGCCTAACTTGAACAGCCTAACCCAGTAGATTCCGGCGAGCAAGCTGTTAAGCTATGCCTACTCCATTGCCGTCAACCACGCTCGCTTCCAGCGCAATCGATCTTACCAAAGTGCTTGTTGGGAGTCGGCGGCTTGCGAGCCGCCCGGCAAGTTCCTTGGAGCGAGATGGCCAAGTGTTGAGATGGAGGGCCATTGGAAGGTGGGGGATCGGCGTTGGGTCCCAGTCAGCGCGCTTATGAATTAGCTGATTATCGACCAACCAGCGAATCTCGCACGGCCCCCATTCTATTGCGAACCGATGGCTGGACTCTGATGCGTCAAAACCAAGGTCGATATAGCTTGCTGCACCTCTATAGCCATAGTCAAATTTCGCTCCCTCGCCACCGGGATTGTAGAAGACATTGATCAAGAGACGCTCTGGTCGATTCCCCGCGATCTCGATATCAATTTCCTGCCGCGGTGAATCCCTATGGAGAAAGAACCCGGTAACCACACCGGGCGCCTTTGACGCCTGAATGATCGCTTCGAATCTTCCGAATAAGTATCGATTGCGACTGAATAACGATGCGGCGCTATATTCTCGAACGCCTAGGGATTCCCTTCTGACGCTGAGCGCAGCCCCGATCCCTGAACGGAACTCGACGTTTGCGGGACGAAACAACGCCAGGTTGTCCGTGAAGGTATCGTTTCGCAGAAGCCAACGTCTCGCGTCGAGAGATTCTAAACAGTCGCTGACTCTAACGGGAGTTACAGCGCTCGATGATCCCCCTTCTGTGGGGACGGAACGAATGCCGTGCCACCACTGACGGGGCTCAACAACCCATGGCGACACATCACGTTTAGGAGCCTTGCAGCTTAGGACTGTGTCCGCGTCAATTGTTCCGCCGAGGAGCTGTCGTTGTCCAAGGTCAGTCAGCTCAGGAAAGGAACAAGCCGGCGGCGCGCAGCTAAGGTGTTCACAAACGACCTGCCATTTATTGGATGCTTCTGAATGAAGAACGGCAATATCGGCACCATTGAAATCACCAGCAATATTCAAGTCGGTGTCGTCTTCAATTCTGGCCTTGCCAGTGGTGATTATGAATTTAGCCTGAGGGTAACGCTCCCTGAGTTCCCGGACTTTCCCCGCCAGCGATCTGATGTTTACATATGCGTCAAACACCCGATCACGTCTTCCTGCCAGAAGCAGCTCAAGTTCAGGACCCGGAAGCGTCTGGAGATCACTACAACATCTGTATCCGAGCATGGACAGGGCCATTGCGAGTGATGTAAGACCAGAACCCTCAGATCCAAATCCAAATACAGGCCACTCAGTTGGACGAATGTGAAATAAAGATGCACCTTCACTGGTGATAGCGCCAATTTTGGTGAGAGCGGGGAGTATTGAATATGAGTTAGTGGAGCTTGCATCGCGTCGCTGGCTAATAATAGACCGTCTTGTCGCGCGTACATCCAAGACATCGAACTGGTGATTTATCCAGAGGTCCACGGGTCCACGACAAGGGAGGAGTCGAAGGAGCCTGTTAGCGCCTTCGCGGGAAAGAACGTATCCGGACAAATGCCAGAGTCCACGCACTGGACGGAACACGTTATGTGAAAGAAAGGCCTTCGGAGCGCCGTGCTTCACCTCTACATAGGACAAGTAGAGGATGGCGAAATTGCTTATCCTATCGCCTTCGGTCTTGATTTCGCCCCAAGCTTGGTCCAGATGTGAAGCAAAATCGGATTGAAACCACACATCGTCCTCAAGGATGAGCACATACTCATGTTTACTAGTCGCGACCCGTCGCCAGACGTCGATGTGTGAGCGAGCGACCGCAACCTCAGGTCGACTCATTCGAATCGGAGAATTGAGTTCAAACCGAGTGGGGAGAGCTAGCGGTTGAGGCTCTACGAAGAGTTGCTCTCCGAGTGTATAAATTGGATCGACGTCGGTATCTTTGAGCGGTGCCGGTTCCGGAAATTCTGACCGGAAGAATTCCGGAAATTCTGTCCGGTCTTCGAAAGGAGACCGGAGATGAGAGCAGAGAAGGAGGAGGCGTTTGAAAACGTCGGTGCACGGCCGGGA
>Ga0187884_10001836_pt1 | contig 18550 bp, 9 predicted proteins | sample June2016WEW_20_4_FD_132983 | JGI IMG/M metagenome (GOLD analysis project Ga0187884, IMG submission 132983) | Peatland microbial communities from SPRUCE experiment site at the Marcell Experimental Forest, Minnesota, USA - June2016WEW_20_40 | ecosystem: Environmental > Terrestrial > Soil >...
GCGCACGGGCGATTTGGGCGGCGCGGCGCGGAGGTACTGGGACGGCCAACTGGCCGGTTCGCCGAGCACGGCGGCGGCGCGGAGGGGCCAGTAGGGATGGTGGAGAAATTCGCGGCCGAGGAGCACGAGATCGGCATCCCCCTGCTCGACTATGGCGTTTGCCTGGGCGGAATCGGTGATGAGGCCTACGGCGGCGGTGGGAATGGAGGCTTCGCGGCGGATTCTGGAGGCAAACTCGACCTGGTAGCCGGGGCCTAAGGGAACCTGGGCATTGGGAACGAGACCGCCGGAGGAGACATCGACCAGATCGACACCTTCGTCGCGGAAGAGGCGGGCGAGTTGAACGGATTCGTCGATATTCCAGCCGCCTTCAGCCCAGTCCGAGGCGGAGATGCGGACAAAGATGGGCAGGTGGGAAGGCCACTCGGCGCGGACGACGCGAGCGACTTCAAGGACCAGGTGGGCGCGGTTGAGAAAGCTGCCGCCGTAGGCATCGGTACGCAGATTGGCGAGCGGGGAGAGGAACTGGTGGAGAAGATAGCCATGGGCGGCGTGGATTTCAACGAAGTCAAAGCCTGCCATGAGAGCCCGGGATGCTGCCTGACGAAAGGCCTCGACTACTGCGTCGATGCCGCGCTGATCGAGAGCTTGAGGGACGGCGTAGGTGGGGGAAAATGCGAGGGCGCTGGGCGCGACGGGTTGCCATCCACCTTCAGCGGGCAGGAGAAGACGGTCGCCGATTTGGGGCGGAGCCATGCTCGCCTTTCGGCCGGCGTGGGCCAATTGAATGCCGGCGCGGGAGCCCTGGGAGTGGAGAAATGTGGCGATGCGCGCCAAGGCGGGGATGTGCGCGTCTTTCCAGATGCCGAGATCGGCTGGTGAGATGCGGCCTTCGGGGAGGACGGCGGAGGCTTCAAGGATGACCAGGCCGGCGCCACCCTGGGCGCGGCTGCCCAGGTGGACGAGATGCCAATCGGTGGCGAAGCCGTCCTGGGATGAGTACTGGCACATGGGCGATACGCCGATGCGGTTGGCAAAGGCGACGGAGCGAAGCTGGAAGGGAGAAAAAAGAGGATGGCTCATAAGTGAATGGATGATTGTGATGGACCGGGGATGCAGAGTTGATGCATTGAGCAATCGCTGTTCTGGTTATGATGCGGGGACGATTCAGCGGGCTTCGAGCATAGTGGAGACCAGGGCGATGGGCAGGCCTACTACGTTGAAGTAGTCGCCTTCGATGCGGGGAATCCATCGGGCGGCGCGGCCCTGGATGGCGTAGGCGCCGGCTTTGTCCATGGGCTCGCCGGTGGCGATGTAGGCGGCGATCTCTTCTTCAGAGAGGGTGAGGAATTTGACGGCGGTGACTTCGGCGGCTACTTGGGTGCGCTCCGCGGTGACCAGGGCGACGCCGGTGATGACGCGATGGGTGCGGCCGGAGAGCAGGCGCAGGATGCGGGCGGCGTCGGCGGGGTCTTCGGGCTTGCCCAGGATGTGGTTGTCGAGAGTGACTGTGGTATCGGCTCCCAGGACGGCGAGAGTGTCCGAGGCCTGGAATACGGAGGGATTTTCTGAGGCTGGGGAGATTTCAGAAAGGACTCCCTCAGGGGCTAAAGCCCCCGGTTCTTTTGCTGTTTGAACGTACGGGCTAAAGCCCGTACCCTTCACCAGAGGGAGCAGGTCCGCAGCCGTGGAGGCCAAGGTCAGTTCGCGGAAGACGGATTGGGCTTTTTCGCGGGCGAGGCGGGTGACGTAGGTGATGGGATCCTCGTTGGGGTGGGGATCCTCGGGGATGGTTGTGGGGTGGACCTCAAACGAGAAGCCGGCCTGGGCGAGAAGTTCGCGGCGGCGGGGCGAGGCGGAGGCCAGGAACAGCATAGATTGATTATGCCGTGGATGGGCGGTTGGAGCCATTAAGAGAACCGATAGTTCCTTTTCGGGCGCGGTGTCAAAGAATCCGAGCTGGCTTGGCATGGTTAAGTCGTTGAAAACACATGAGAAGAGTGGGTTTGAACGGATTGCAGGGAATTACGGTGTATTTGGTTAAGCTAAGAACATTCAAAGCGAAATAATTCTACAAGGGAAAGCGCATAGGGCTTTCCTGATCTTCTTCGGGCCATCACCGCGGGTTCGCGGGCGTAGAGAAGAAGACGAGGCTACAGCATTTTTTTGAATGCGTTGGAGGGGTGATACCGCAGGGTTTTGCTCCTTATTCCTTTCTACGGGGAGTGCGAATGACCGTGGAATGGTGGGCCGGGAATGGCGGAGAGATGGCTAGGGCAGAGAAGAAAGCGGCACTGAAGAGCAAGACGCGGAGAAAAGCGGCTATCGGGAAGAAGAAGGTTCCGAAAGGCGTGAAGATTCTTCGTGAGGCGGCGGACGAGACGGTCGGGGAGAACAGTGCCAAGATAACGGCATCCCTGCTGAAAGCGACGCTCAAGGGCAAAGTTGGCATGGCAAAGCTGTTGATTGACCTTGCGGCGTTGCAACAGGAGAAAGAGGACGCCAAGAAAAAGCGGCGAGGCCGGAGTACGGCGCAGGAGTTGGCGGCCGAGCCGGAGTGGCGTGATGAGGTCATTGAAACACTCGCGGAGACGGAGCCCGGGAGCCGGGAACCGGAAGGCTGATGGAATTTCGCGAGCATCTTCATGGGGCATCGAAACATTCATGGAGAAGCTGGCAAGGGCCACCCAGCGGGCATCCGCCGCGGCGGACGCTCGCTGGGAGCCCAGATTCACCGGGGACCAGGGAATGGAAAAAAGCCACTCGACGGCGAGTGGTTTTCGGTGTACAGCAATTGGAGAACCGCTACAGCCCGACGGGCAGGGCGGTTGGGCAGGAAAATGACTTGGGCTGCAGAGCGGCGGAGAGACGGATGGGCTCTTTGCCGCATTCCCGAGAAGAAGGATGAGACGCGGATGAAGCTCACTATAAACGATTGGTTCGGCATAGGCAGATGGATGGGAATGAAACTTGAGCTGAGACTCGGGCTGGGACTGTGCCTGTTGTGGATGGCGTTGGGAGGGTTAGCCAACGCGCAGGGGGTGAGCACGACGACGGTTCAGGGGACAGTGTATCTGGCCAACGGGCAAGCCGGCGCCGGGACACTGGTGGTGAGCTGGCCGGCGTTTACGACGGCGAACGGCCAGGCAGTGGCCGCGGACAGCACGACGGTGACGATTGCCACGGATGGATTTGTGAGCGTGAATCTGGCGCCGAACCTGGGGGCGACTCCGGCGGGGCTTTATTACACGGCTGTTTTCTACATGAGCGACGGCTCGACGAGCACCGAGTACTGGGTGGTGCCGGCGGCGTCGCAGGCGAGCCTGGGGGCGGTGCAAGCGCAAGTGATGCCGGCGGCGCAGGCCGTGCAGACGGTGAGCAAGGCGTATGTGGACCAGTCGATTACGGAGCTGACGGAGAGCCTGCTGACGGCGTCGGGCGGGACGCTGAGCGGGCCGCTGTATCTGAGCGGGGATCCGACGCAGTCGTTGCAGGCGGCGGACAAGCATTACGTGGATGAGAGCTTCGCCCTGGCGGTCCCGCTGGCGGGCGGGAATATGACGGGGGCCTTGACGACGCCGTCGGTGAACGGAGTGCAGTCGCCACAGGCGGCGAGTTCGCAGACGACGATCCAGGAGGCGATGAACGCGGCGGGGACGAACGGGGCGATGGAGATTCCGCCGGCATATGCGGGGACGGACGGTTTCACGAATCCGAATGGGATCTATGTGACGGATTTGCGGCAGACGAGTTCGCAGCAGTTTGAGCGCAGCGTGAAGGAATTCGGCGCGGTGTGCGATGGGAGTACGGACGACACCAACGCATTGCAGGCGGCGCTGAACTATGCCCAGACGCACGGTGTGGCGCTGACGATTCCGCAGGGAACATGCAAGACGCGCGCGCTGAACTGGCACGGGGAGTCGATTGGCGGAATGGGCAAGCAGGTGTCGGCGCTGATGGGGTTTCCGGGACAGGATGTGCTGTCGACGGTGACGGACAGCATGAACCTGCTGGGATATACGCGGATTCACGATCTGACCATTTATGTGGATCAGAGCGTGGATGTGTCGTGCACGCCGGCCGAGGGGCGCGCGCCGGCGGGAAGCTGCGCGGTGGGCCGGCAGATGGAGAGCAATTCGATTTTTTCGCCGGGCGGGAGCGGGCTGACGGGGACTTTGGGAACAGGCGCGGCATGGGCGGTGGGCAATTGCGCGATTGCCATGCCGGCGGTAACGGGAGCGGGCGGCAACGGGCTGCGCGTGGCGGAGATGGAGAACCTGGAGATTGCGACGACGGGCGTGGACCCCATGGCGGCCGAGTATCCGGGAGCGCACTCGACGCACACCTGCGGCCTCTACCTGGCGCAGTGGCCGCAGTGGAGCGAGTTCCGGAATATCGATATTCGCGGGCTGAATACGGGCATCGCGATCCCCGCGTTGCCGGTGGCTACGCCGGCGGGATTGAATGCGGATTCGAATCGCTGGCAGAACATCACGATCCAGGCGACGCACGGGTTTACGGCGGCGGCGGGTTCGAACAACGTGCTGGATGACGTGGTGGCGGAGGTAGGGAATTCAGCGGCGACAGCCGAGCCGCCGACAGGGCTAGTGCTGGATTTTGCGGGTGCGCAACAGGGCTGGACGGTGCGGAATGCGGTGGTGTTGCCGGCGTGGGACGCGGTGCAGCCGCAACTGACGGTGACGGCCGCGGGCGGCGCGGTGACCGGGGTGAGCGTGGGTACGGAACACGGATTGGGATTCGATCCGTATGGTACGCAGGTTCCGCTGGAGTTCAGCGGGAGTTGCACGGCGCAGGCCACGGCGAATGTGAACAGTAATGGGTCAATCGGCACGATCAGCGTAACCTCTGGCGGGGTGGGCTGCTCGGGAACGACGACGGCGAGCGTGAACGTGGCCGGGAGCTGGGATACGGCGGCGGCGGTGAACCTGATTGCCGGGCAGAGTATGACGTTCTTTGGCGGGAACCTGCTGAAGGGCAACGGCGGGTATACGGTGTGGAACGCGGCGGGCTCCCAGAGTTATGGAACGCAGTTGGATGGGGGCGGCGGGAGCTTGCCGGGCGGAGGGAGCTATACGGCGCTGGTGTTAAACAACAAGTTGGGAACCGCCTATCAGGTGGACCAGTATCCCGGCGCGGACTTCGGAGCCAAGTTACAAGCGTGCCTGGGAACATTGAGCGCGAGTTACGGCGGGACCTGCGACGCTCGCAATTTTACGGGGACGCAGTCGATGGGATCGAACCTGACGATCTCGACAGCGAATGCGACCGTGCTGTTGCCCTGCGCGACGATTTCGACGGCCAACCAGGTGATTGTGACGGCGGGAACAAGGAACGTGGCCTTGCGCGGATGCGCCTTGCGCGGAGCCAGCACAGCCAGCGGGAGCCAGGGCGGAACGGTGTTCCTGTACTCGGGGACGGGCGCGATGGTGCAGGTGGGAGACCCGACGTATGCGGCGGATACGATGGGCTTTCACATGGACAACGCGGTGATCAACACGACCGCGGCCAGCAATGCGACAGCGCAGGGGCTGGCAGCCTATCGCACGCAGGAGATGGATATTGAGAGCCTGTATTTCCTGGGTAACTCGAATCAGACAGGCATGACGCTGGACGGGACCGGCAATTATACGGGCGGAAGCTATTTCGGCGACCAGTTCGACGGGTTCCAGACGGCGGTGAACGCAATCGGGCACCAGATTTCAAATCCGGCCACGACGGATTGGATGAATGCGAGCACGTTTGTGAGGTTGCACATTGATTGCCCAACCAGCGGGGGCAGCCCGATCGGCGGGACCTATGGGATCAACCTTGCAGCAGGAGATGGAAACACATTTACGGGGGGAGACGTGGAAGGTTGCTCGACGGCTCTGCACCTGGGGGCGAACGCTCAGAACAATACGATCGTCGGATTGCGGAACGAGAACTCGAACAACCAGGTGGTGGCGGATGCGGGCAGTTCGTACAACAACTGGATGACCGGCGGAACGATATTTACCGGCCAGTTAACGGACAACGGCACGCGCAACAGTTTTCTGGATACCTTCCATCGCAGCTTTAACGGAATGAATGGGGATTGGTACGGCAGCCAGAAGGATGCCACGGTGACCAATCACTGGAGGTTAGGGATCGGCGCGGGGAATGAGCGCGGGCTGCTGAATGAGATTCAGACGGATTATGGATACCGCTGGATTGCTGGGTACTCGGATGCGACGGCGGGCGAGCAGTTCTATCAGATCCAGGATCTGCTGAACAACGTGAACCGGCTGTCGATCGGGCAGTATAACAACGGGCAGTCGAGCACCAACAACCAGACGGTGATCAATGCGGCCGGGACGGGCTCGGTGGTGCTGAACGGATCGAATAACTCTGGGACGGGAGGGGTGGTCTTCGGGTCGGGCGGAGCGACAGAGTCCACCGTGGCGACGATCAACAACGCGGGGAACGCGCAGTTCAACGGAACGCTGCAGGTGGGCGGGACCTCGACATTCATCAATACGCCGACGGTGAAGAACCAGGCGGACGCGGAGATCGACGCAATGCTTTGGGCCGGTTTGACGACGAGCCAGAAGGAGTCCTTCATCTACAAGGACTGGAACGGCAACAGCCAGTGGTATATGGAGAAGGACGCCAGCAACAACTGGGAGTTGAACTCGGCAACGGGCGGGCTGGACAGCTTCAAGGCGTACCAGAGCACAAATAGCGGCGATACTTACATCGATGCCTCGAATTCTTCGGGGGTGGTGCGGATTAACTACGAAACCGGGTCGGGTGCGGGATTCAAAATATACGGCGGCGGCAGCAGCTCTTTGTATGCAAGCTTCACGGGAACAACTTCGATCATGTTCCCAGGTCTTGCGGCGAGCAGCGGCCACAACTGCCTGCAAATCGATACCTCGGGATCTTTAACCAATACCGGTTCAGCCTGCGGCTCGGGCACTGGCGGGAGCGGGACGGTAAGCTCGGGAAGCGCGGGGCAGATCGCATATTACTCGGCCACCGGCACCACGGTCGGCGGCATGAATGCGGTTCCCGTTACAGCAGGCGGGACGGGGGCTGCGACCGCAGCCGGGGCGCTGGCGAACCTGGGCGGCGCGCCTTTAGCAAGTCCGACTTTCACCGGTACGCCGACTGTCCCAGGGTATCTGACCACATCGAGTGCATCGAGCACCTACGCGGCGTTGACGGGCGCGGTCTTTACCGGGACGATCTCAACTACCAACGTCACCGATTCGGGATTGACTCCCGGCAACTGTGAACAACCGGGCACGGGCGGAATTCTTGCTTCCGCCAGTGGCCCATGCGTTGTAACAGTACCTCCGGGCGGAAATATTCAGTCGGCGATCACAGCAGCGGGAGCGAACGGAACGGTTAATTTAACGCCGGGAACCATCTACAATGTATCAAGCCAGCTTACTATCTCCAATAACTATGTCATCCTCAACGGAAACGGCGCCTGCATTGTGACCACCTACACATCAGGAGACAGTCTGGTAGTTTCCGGCTCTCTGGACACTCTGAATGATGTTTGCCTGATGCCGGGAGCTGCAATTCCATACGCGGCCATCCACGATACATCAAGCCAGTTTGGACTGACGATCAACCGGCCAAGGTTTGTTCAGAACTATCCCAACCTTCCCTCTTCCGGTTATTACTGGTACTACAATATTCAGGTTGATTCGGATGAGGATTTAACGGTCAACGGCTTCAATGCAATCTATCATGCCGCCTTCGGGCAATCCTATACCGGAAACTACGGTACGCTGCGCTGCGATAGCACGTTCTGCGGGTCAGGCATCTACAACACTGCAGGCTCCGGCAATTCCGCGGTGGGTTACATCAACGATTCCGCACTCTCGATGGGGTGTTTTGGAAACTCGATTGATTGGGAAGGCGGCAACGACCTCAAGCTGAATGGCGTCATTCTGCAAGGCTACAACCAGTTCGGATTGAAGGTGAACAGCACCGCCGGCGGAGGAAGCGGGAACGTCACGGCGATAGGCGTCCACAACGAGATGGGGGGGTGCACCAATCCAATGCTGAATGGCATTGCAGGCGGATCCGGCTTTGTAATCGGAACAGGTATAACTCTGCGGATGCCGAATGGATCCAGCGGGAGTGGCGGAGGCGGTGTATTTCCAAACAGCAGCGGCAGCACACCAGGATCAGAGAATTATGCTTACTATGTTGTGATCCATCAAAGTGGTGAATCCGGTTCAGATACACCTGCAACCATACCGCTTTATATAGGCATGGATGGCAACGCAAACGCCACTCTCGGCGGCGGCAACGGCGTGGTTGTGACCTCGCCTACCAGCCCCAACTCGGGCGATACCTGTGATTTCCTGCGGATTGACCAAACGGTCAATGGACTAGTGGCTCCGTATAGCGGCAGCGGGCTGAACTATGCGATCCCGGGGGAGCAAGGCGTAGCTTGTGGCTCAGGCACCTACCTTTCCTTTACGGACACCACGCCGACTTCCAGTTTAACGTCCTACACATTCACTTCCTATCCTCAACCTTATGGCGTAGCCATCGGTGGATATGGTTGGCCGGGCGCAGACATAGTGCTGACTGGCCCGGCTACGAACCACGGCTATTATATTGGCCGCTGCCCCGTTGCCGGACAGATTGTTGTGCCGGATTACACAGGCGAGTTCAATCGAACATACATTACCTGCGAGGGCCCGACGGAGGATGGCTATAACGGCAACGGCGCGGGGTATACGCCTGTCCTGCTCAATCGGCAATCGGGAATGAACTATTCGAATTACGTGCCTTCGGCAACGCTGAATCCGATGTGGTTCAAGTACACGCCTTCCGGCCTGAAGGGGCTGTATAACTTAGGAGTGAACAATGGCGGCTGGCCGTGGGATGGGGGTCCGACCGATGCCATCACGCTCATCGATAGCAATCAATTCAAGACTCTTGCCACTCCTGGGAACAGGCCGGCGTTGACCTCGGCTGATAATGGTGACTCAGCATACGGAATTGACGGCGCGACAGGCGGGTTGGCGGAGCGCGATGCGACTTCGATCAGTTGGTATATCGACCACATCTTTGACGGCTCCAGCTACGTTGCCAGACTGACGGCATCGACGGCGCTGTTTAAACAGGCGACCGTCCTGCTGAGCGGACTGCCGGGTTTGCCGTCCACTGGAAATTATTGTCTGCAGATCGGCTCGTCCGGTTCGGTGACCCCGACGGGCGCGGCTTGCGGTGCTGGAAACGGGAGCGTCACGAGCGTAGGTTTGAGCCTGCCCGCAGACTTCAACGTCACCAACACACCCGTCACCAGCAGCGGCACACTCACCGCAGCTTGGGCAAACCAAAACGCCAACTACATCCACGCTGGACCGTCTTCCGGCTCAGCCACTACACCCACATGGCGGCCGCTTGCGGCCGCTGACATCTCGCCAGCCGGCACCCTGAGCAACAACACGACCGGGACGGCGGCCGGCTTTACCGGCTCTCTCGCCGGCGATGTTACCGGGACTCAATCGGCCACAGCCGTAGGCAGAATCAACGGCGGAAGCATTCCGGCATCGGCGAACGCCTTGAGCACTAACTCCAGTAGCCAACCTGTCGCCTCAACCACACATAACCTGAGCGTACCGGCGAATTGCATCGCGGCTTCCGGGTCCGGGACGGCATATACGTGCCCAACCTCGCCCGCCTTTACGCCCGCTACCGGCGATCACATTCAGTTCAAAGCTGATGTGGCTAACACGGGCGCTGCAACATTGTCAGTGAATGGCGCCACGGCTGCTTCTATTAAGAAGTGGGGCGGCGGCGCCAACTTGATTGCCAGTGACTTGTTGGCTGGTAATTGGATTAGCGCGACGTTCGATGGTACTTACTGGCAGCTTGAAGGACAACTGGGGAATGCCAACGCGACGGAGATCAATGGAACGGCGATTAGCGGCTTATCGGGAAGCGGATCAACATTGGCACTGACCACTTCGCCCGTGTTTGTTACTCCTACGTTGGGAGCGGCCGGCGCCACGAGCCTTTCGCTGACCAACCCGCTGACGGCGGCGAACGGCGGAACGGGGGCGGCGACGGCGAGCGCCAATACCGCGTTTGGAAACTTCACCACTTCGAGCGCCGCGCCGAGCTTTACGGCCACGACCGGCACGGGGAGTCCGGTTGCAGCGATTTCGCCGACCTTTACCGGGAACACGACCACCTTTGCGAATAACTCGGCCAACACCGACTATATTGTCATTCAGCCGGGTACGTCGAGCACCGCGGAGCTTGGCGGGATTCAACTGAACAGCGCCGCCGCCACGCCGGTAACCGAGTGGTATATCGAAGAGGACGCGAGCTACGATCTCAAGATTCACGATCAGGGCGCGACGACTCCGGTGGACATTCTGACCGGCTACATCAATGCGGGCACCAACATCAACTCGCAGGGCACAAGCGCAGTCACTATCAACAATTCATCGTCGGGAGCCGGCACGGGCGGCTTTATTGTCTACGAGGGCGGGTCGAACTACAACACCGCGGCCTTCACCGTAACCAGTTCGGGCAATGCCAACGTACCAGGCACATTGACGGCCGCCGGCACAATCACAGGCGGGATGGGGGTATCGCTTTCCAGCGCAACGAGCATCGCGGCAACCAGCTTTACAAGCACCGGGCTGGCGCTTCCGGCGATTCCGGTCAGCACGGCCAAGCGCGGAATGTGCGTGTTGATCTGGGAGCAGAACACGGCGGTGGGCACGGTGCAATTCGGAATGGGGATGAACAATGCGCCTACGGACCTTTGGGTGATTAATCAGGACTCCCCCGGAGCGTACAAGGCGCCGACGTACACCACGATCGCCTCAACGACAACGACCGCGGTATCCGCAGCGGATGCGCCCAGCGCCACGGCGACAGGATACAGGGACGAGATCGATTTTACCCTCACTACGGGAAGTTCCAACGCGGTGACCTTGACGGTCTATGGACTCTCCAGCAGCACGTCAGATGCGCTGGTCATCGAGCCGGGAAGTTCCTGCACTTGGCTGCCGTGAGAAGTTCTGGAATGGGTCGCTTTTCATGCAGGTCAGAGGCTTTTGCGAGGGAGTGCAGGCGACGACGCGCACGAGGGTACTGTGGCTGAGATGAGTATGGAGTACAACCCCGGAGGCGGAGGCTGGAGCCTGATCCCCGAGGAGCTGGACCGGGAGGAGTTGGAGCGGTTCGGGCGGATTCTGGATTCTCGTCCGGTGAGCCTGCGGGGGCGAACGGTGGGGATGGCGCTGGCCGAGAAGTTGCTGCTGGTAAGAACGCGGGAGGGAAAGCCGGCGGCGCTGAAGGCGAATGCTGCGCAGCGGGCCTTTGAGCGGCGGCGGGGCGAGCGGAACATCGTGCTGAAGGCGCGGCAGATGGGGCTGACGACCTGGGCGGCGGCGCGGTTCTTTCTGAAGACCATTACCCATCCGGGGACGCTGACTTTGCAGGTGGCGCACACCCAGGAGGCGGCCGAGGAGATCTTCCGCATTGTGCACCGGTTTGTGGACTGGCTTCCGGAGGAGATGCGGGAGGGAACGCTGAAAACCTCGCGGACCAATGTGCGGCAGATCGTGTTTCCGGAGATGGATGCGCAGTACCGGGTGGTTACGGCGGGAGACCGGAACGCGGGACGGGGATTGACGGTGCAGAACCTGCACTGCTCGGAGCTGGCGCGCTGGCCGGGAGACCCGGCGGAGACCCTGGCGGGGTTGCGGGCGGCGATGGCGCCGGGGGCGGAGCTGATTCTGGAGTCGACGCCGGACGGGGTGGGCGGATGCTTCTATGAGGAGTGGCAGAAGGCCGGCGAGTCGGGGATGGTGCGGCATTTCTTTCCCTGGTGGATGGAGCGGCGCTACCGTGCCGGGGCGGTGGACAAAGCCAGCCTGACAGAAGAGGAACGGGCGCTGATGAGCCGGCACAAGCTGGATCTGGAACAGATTGGCTTCCGGCGGCAGATGCGGGCGCAGTTTCGCGGGCTCGCCGCGCAGGAGTATGCCGAGGACGCGGAGAACTGCTTTCTGGCAAGCGGGAATTCGATCTTTGAGCTGGCGGCCATCGAGGCGCGGCTCAAGGAGGCGCCGGAGCCGGTGGAACGGCGGCGGAACGGGGAGTTGGAGGTGTGGCTGCCGGCGCTCCAGGGCAAGCAGTACCTGGTAGCGGTGGACCCGTCCGGCGGCGGAAGCGAGGGGGACTACTCGGCGGCCGAGGTACTGGATCTGGAGACCGGGTTGCAGTGCGCGGAGTATGCCGGGCATGCGGGAGGCCTGGAGCTGGCGCAGCTGGTGACAAAGCTGGCGGCTGAGTATAACCAGGCCTGGCTGGTGGTGGAGAGGAACAACCACGGCAGCGGGGTGCTGGCGCTGGCGGAGACGGTCTGTAAATACGCGCGGATCTATACGCAAGGTGGGCGGCAAGGGGGACAGCCTGGGTGGTTGACTACGTCCATGAGCCGTCCGGCGGCGCTGGGGCGGCTGGATGCGGGGCTGGTGGAACAGCCGGAACGCTTCCAGAGCAAGCGGCTGCTGGGCGAATGCAGGAGTTTTGTCAGGCTGCCCGACGGCAGGTCGGGGGCGCGGGCGGGGACGCATGACGACCGGGTGATGGCCATGGCCATCGGCCTGGCGGCGCGGGCGGAGATGCTGGAAAAAGGCAGCCGTTAGCTTTTAGCTCTTAGCTGTTAGCTTGGGTTTGCCGAAGGCGGAGTGAGTGGGGTGATTGCAACTGTTTTTGATCTTCTTTGCTGCCAATGGCCGGTGAGCTAAGAGCTAAAAGCTGACGGCTGAAAGCTGCTCTTAGCATAGAATTTGATGGAGAACCAGGAAAAGGCGGGGGAACGGGGTTGGCTGTTCTGGCGGTGCAGCAGATCCGGCGGATGCGGGGCGGCGCGCAGGGCCAGCTGATGCTGGGCGCGGACGGTCACGTATACGTGGTGAAGTTCCAGAACAACCCCCAGCATACCCGGGTGCTGGCCAACGAGTTTCTGGCCTCGCGGCTGGCGGCGGCGGCGGGGCTGACGGCGCCGGAGACGGAGCTGGTCGAGGTATCGAGCTGGCTGGTGGAGAACACGCCGGAGCTGGAGATCGATCTGGGCAGAACGCGGGTGCGATGCCGGGCGGGGCTGCAGTTCGGGTCGCGGTTTGTGGGCGGCCTGATGCCGGGCCAGGTGGTGGATTACCTGCCCGAGGAGCAGATGGCCGAGGTGAGAAACCTGGGCGAGTTTGCCGGCATCCTGGCCCTGGACAAGTGGACCGGGAACGCCAACGGGCGCCAGGCGGTCTTTACGCGCCGGCAGCGGGAGCGGAGGTACCGGGCGGTCTTCATCGATTTCGGGTATTGCTTTCACGCCGGGGAGTGGCGGTTTGAGGATGCGCCGCTGCGCGGGGTCTATTATCGCAATGACGTGTACCGGGAGGTCAGCGGATGGGAGTCCTTCGAGCCCTGGCTGACGCGTCTCGAGACCCTGCCGGCGGAGACGGTGTGGGCGGCGGCGGGCGAGGTGCCGCCGGAGTGGTACGGCGGCGATTTGACCGAGATGGAAGCGCTGGTGGAGAAGCTGCTCCTGCGGCGGAGCCGGATTCGGGAACTGATTGAAGAGTTCGGGAAGTCGGACAGGAACCCGTTTCCGAAATGGGGCGGGATGGGAAAAAGTGAGGGAGAAGGCTGGAAGGATGCGCGGTGGGATACTAACATTGCGGGAAGGGTGAATTGAAAGGCAGCTTTCAGCTTTTAGCTATCAGCTTTCAGTTTTTTGCTTTGGTACCTGGCAACTGCTAGCTGGCAAACATGAACTGAGGGCTAAGGGCTAAGGGCTAAGAGCTAAGGGCTGAGGGCTGAGGGCTGAGAGTTCGCATCGATGAACAGTGGAACCCAGCGGCGGGCATGCGAGTTTCATCTGCTCCGGTATGTGCCGGATGCGGTGCGGAACGAGTATGTGCATATCGGGGTGATCCTGCGCGAGTCCGCCGCGGCGGACAGCCGGGAGGCCAGCCCTGAGCCGGCCAGCCCTGAGCCGATTCTGGTCCGGTTTACCCGCGACTGGCGAAGAGTGCGCTGCCTCGACCCGGATGCGGACACCGCGCTGCTGGAGGGGATGGAAAGCGAGCTGCGCAGGCGCTTCCTGGCCGAGCCGGACGGAAATTTGATGCGGCTGCTCAATGAGTCCCTGTCGCTGAGCGTGCAGATGACCGAGGCCAAGGCTTACCTGGCGGAGAGCCTTCCGGCGGGGATGGAAGAGCTGATGCGGCTGTATGTGGAGCCGCCGCCGAAAGAACGGCTGCCGCGGCTGAGCGGGCGCGCGGCGATTCAGGCCAGGATGCGGACGGAGTTCGAGCGGGCCGGGGTGTGGGAGCTGCTGAGAAAGAGAATTGCGGCTTCTGAGTACACGCGGCCCGGAGACCCGCTGCGGATTGACGTGGGGTACCGGCCCAACGGGTTGATTCGCATGTTTCATGCCGTGAGCCTGGAGCCGGGGGTGGAGATGGCCAAGGTGCTGGCGTTTTCGGCGGCGGGATTGCGCGCCGGCGTGGAACGGGTAGAGAAGGCCCAACTGGAGCTGACCGCGGTGATTGAGCCGGCGGCCAAGCTGGCGGGCGAGGAGCCGGAACGCCTTGAGATGTACCGCTTTGGCGTGGAGACGATGGAAGAGCACCAGATCCGGGTGCTGACCACGTCGGACCTGGGCCGGGTGGCGGAGACGGCGCGGCGGGAGCTGCGGGTGTGAAGAACAGTTGTCAGTGATCAGTTGTCAGTGATCAGTTGTCAGTTTTTCGACTGTTAGCTACCGAATGCGACGTACTGATTTCTTCGATCAATTTATCTTCTGTTGTTTTACAGATAATTACCTGTCTTTGCGGTAGGATCGAATTTGTTGAGAGATGGATGGAAGTTAGAGGCTGTCAGTACATAACTGACCACTGATAACTGACAACTGACCACTGTATTCCGAGGCATGGCCCTTTCCGGGGCTGTGCCTTTTTATTTTTGGGGCGGCGGAAAAAGGAAGGTGCGCGTGAGGGTAGGAGAACAGTTGCGGGAGATCTGGCGGCAGGCGACCCGCCACGGCGGGCAGGCCGGGAGTGGGCGGAGGGCGGAGTTGACGGCAGGCGCGGCCGATGCGGAGGCGGAACGAAAGACATTGGCGCTGCCCGCGATCCTGACTCCGGTCCAGTTTCCGGGGCGCCTGCTGCCCAAGCCGACGCCGGTGAACCTGCGCCGGTTCGCCGAGACGCCGGTGGTGCGCCGGGCGATCAACGTCATCAAGGATCGCATTGCGGCCATGGACTGGCAGGTGAGGGTGCGGCGCGGGGTGAGGCCGTCCGATGTCGCCTTTGCGGAGAGGAAGCTCAGGGCGCTGCGCCGGACGCTGGAAGAGCCGAACGCGGTGGACAGCTTTCGCACTTTGATCGAGCAGGTAATCGAGGATGCGTTGACCGGCGGCTTCGGGGCCATCGAGATGGAGCCCACCGGCGACGGGGAACGGCCGGCGATGCTGTGGGCGGTGGACGGGGCTTCGATCCGCATCAACGCGCGGTGGGACGGCGACCCGGAGACGCCCAGGTATGCGCAGGCGCTGCCGGGGCAACTGGAGTCGAGCGCGATCGAGTTGCGCGACGGCCAGTTGATGTACATACGGATGAATCCGCGCAGCTTTACGCCCTTCGGGCTGGGACCGCTGGAGGTGGCCTTTGAGACGGTGAACCAGTTTCTGAGCGCGCACCGCTTCGCGGGCAAGCTGGCGTCCAACGCGGTGGCGCAGTATGCGCTGTGGCTGAACGAGGCCACGCCGGCGCAGCACGACCGGCTGATCCGCTGGTGGCAGGACGAGATCGAGGGCACGGGGCGCGTGCCGTTGATCTCGACCGAGCAGAAGCCGGAGGTGCTGCGCTTTGCCCAGGGCACGGATGCGGATATGCGGCTGGCCTGGCAGGAGTTTCTGATCCGCATGGTGGCCAATGCGTTTGGCCTGCCGCCGCTGATGCTGGGCCTGGAGGCGGACGTGAACCAGTCGACCGCCGCGGAGATGACCGACGAGGCCTTCCGCGGGGCGATCTCGCCGCTGGCGTTGCTGCTGGCCGGGCACATGACCCGCGATCTCTTCGGCAAGTGCATCGGATGGCGGGAGTTCGAGTTTGTCTTCAACGAACTGAACGCGCGCGACGAGGAGACGGAGCTGGCGGTGCAGGTGCAGCTCTTGCAGGCCGGCGTGCTGACGGTGAACGAGGTGCGGGCGATGCGGGGGTTGGGGCCGCTGGGGCAGGACGGGGCGGTGCAGCTGGCGGGCGAGTCGGAAGACAGAGAACAGGGACTAGGGACTGAGGGACTAGGGACTAGGGAATAGGGAATAGTGAACCGAGGCCAGAAGATCCGGCCCGGATCTGGAGCTGGATCAAAGTATCCGGGGCTGCTCGAACCAACACCGATCTTAGTCCTTAGTCCCTAGTCCCTTAGTCCCTAGTCCCTCGTGAAGTGGAGAGCGCATGCGATTGGAAGCGATGGCAGTAAAGATTCCCCACGTGGACGGGCACCCCAACCGGGTGCCGTTCGAGGGGGTATTGACGGTGGTGAATGCGGCCAGCGACAAGGCGCCGGCCGGAGCGCGGGGGCATCGGGTGATGCTGACGCGCGAGGCGGCGGAGAAGGCGCTGCCTTCGCTGCTGGGCATGGCGGTGGACTACCGGCCGGGCTGGGACGGCCATGATGCGCGGCGCAAGATCGGGCTGCTGACCGAGGCGGACGTGATCGGGCAGCGGCTGGTGGTGCGCGGGTACCTGTACGCGCGGGACTTTCCCGAGGTGGCCGGGGCCATCCTGGCGCAGTCCTCCGAGGCCATGGGCATGAGCTACGAACTGGCCGATGCGCGGGTTGAGGATATGCGGGCCGAGGTGTGGAAGCTGACCCGCGTGACCTTTACCGGGGCGGCGATCCTGTTGCGGGAGAAGGCGGCTTACCGGGCGACAAGCTTCCGCATGGCGAGTTAGAGAAGCAGCGGGTCAGCAGGTCAGCGAGTCAGCGAAGAGCGCCCGGGCTCGATTTGTGGTTTCCCACCCTTTCGCCAGAAAAAAGGCGAAAGGATGGGGCACGGAGATCGTTGGCGAGTTAGCAGAAAGGCTCCGGGTTGCGGAGCCTCTTTTGTTAGAGCGTATTTCATAAACCCGCTTTGTATCAGGGCACGACTTCAGTCGTGCCGAAAAGGGCCGGAAAAACAAGGGGTTTTAACCCCTGAGGGATCACAACAGGAATGCGGTGGCCATTTATGAAACACGCTCTAGCGAGTTAGCGGGAATTCTGTACGACATTCAAGGCGAACAAGAAAGGAATGGCATGGAAAAGGACGAGAAGGAGATAGCGGAACGGCTGGAAGCCGCAACCACCCTGCTGGAAAGGACGCTGAGCTGGCTGGAGGAGCGGGTCGCCGCGGCGACCGCGTTGACTGGCGAGGTGGAGAGGATCTCGGCGACCGTCGAGCAGAGCCGTCGGGAGGCGGAGCTGGCCGAGAAGCTGGCCGAGGCGGAACGGGAGCTGGCCGAGCTGAAGGCTGCGGCAACGGTATTGAACCCGCTGCGCAGGACGGTGCCGGCGGCTACTTCAGAGATGCTTGCCAAGCACGGAATCGGCGACGGTCCGGTGGACGTGCGGACCCTGGACGCGGCGCTGACCGGATTGAGCCTGGAACAGCGCATCGCAGTGAAGACCCAACTGCTGCGGGCAGGCTCGATCGCCTGAAGGCAGTTGTCAGTGGTCAGTTGTCAGTGATCAGTCATAGCTGATTGCTGCTCCTGGCGGCTGATAACTGATAACTGACAACTGATAACTGAAACACGGCCCCATGGAGGGGGCGGAAAGAGCCTATGAACGCAACCTTTGCAGACATTCACGCGGCAGCGGATTACATCGGGCCGGGCGCGATCGAAGTACCGCTGTATCAGACTGAGATTTTCGACATTTGCCGGCGTTCGAGCCCCTTCGGGCAGCGCATCAAGCAGGTTCCGGCGACCGGTCATCCCTCGCGGTTTTTTGAGGAGACGGCAATTCCGAATCCGGGCACGGCCGGGTTCGTGAATCCACGCAGCATCACGCCCACGGTGGTGAACCCGACACGGGTAGAGCGGAGCGTGCCTCTGAAAGCGATCGTTTCGCAGATCAACTACAACCTGTTCGACATCGAGTTGGGCGACCAGCAAAAGCAGTTCGCCTATCTGCAGGCCAAAGACCTGGTGGATACGGTGAGCGGCGTGATGGTGACTCACGATGTGGCTCTGTGGAACGGCAACGACACCAGCCTGAGCACCCCGACGACCACGCAGTACATGGGAGTTATCAGTCAGATCGTGGCCGGCGGCCTCACGACCACCATCGGCGAGACGGCTTCCATCGTGGACGGGATCAAGTCGGCGGTGGCGCAGATGGTGGCCAACAACGGCTACTATGTGCGGCCCACGGCGATTTACGCCAACCCGGTGCTGCTGGACCTGATCGACCGGGAGATGAAGACCGAGTTCAACGTGGTGCTGAACACCGACAACATCAC